>OCAN01000044.1_pt1 | contig 155240 bp, 141 predicted proteins | sample 1538321 | NCBI WGS metagenome assembly OCAN01 (sample SAMEA2580294, study PRJEB22360) | human gut metagenome | biome: human gut; feature: human-associated habitat; material: faeces | place: Denmark | collected 2008/2010 | reverse complement strand
GCCCAGATAGCTCAGTTGGTAGAGCAGAGGACTGAAAATCCTCGTGTCGCTGGTTCGATTCCGGCTTTGGGCATTTATTGGTATTATGGAGCATTAGCTCAGTCGGTAGAGCACTTGACTTTTAATCAAGTTGTCCGGGGTTCGAATCCCCGATGCTTCACGCTCTATGACCTCATATGAGTCGTATGATTCATATGAGGTCTTTTTCATAGATTTTTCTGATTGATTTCAGAACAGACGGCTGATTAGTTACAAATTTTGGCGAAAAAACTCAAATAAATTTGACAAGGCAACTTTCTGACGATAAACTGGGATTAGGGAAAGAAGGAGAGAGGATATGAGGAGAATCTACAGAAAGATGAGGGTTGCACTTCTGAGTTTCTGCGTTTTGACTGCGGTTCTGTCAACAGGGTGTTCTGCAGAGGAAACAGGGCAGAGCGAGATTTCAGAGGAAGTCTACCAGTTGGGGAATCAGGAAATACAGATTGATTTGTCAGATAGGTTCGAGTGTACGAAGCAGAGTGCCAGTGAGATTGTTCTGGATGGAAAAGTGGGAGAAATCAAGATGGAATATTTGGGGGAAGGGATTTCTTCAGAAAGTTTTCCAAAATCAGAGCAGGAATGTGCGGCGCTTTATGAAGATGTTATTGGCGGCACATCCTATCAGATCGAAGAATTTCAGTCCTATGATAATGAGGGACTTTACTATGCGACAATCCGTTATGATCTTGAGAATGAGATCCGCTACTTGATCGCTTCCGGTAAATTCGGGGCAGATTACGGATGCCAGATTTTTGCTGTTTTAAATACGGGAAACAGAGAGACGGCGGAAGAAATACAGAATGCTATTTACAATGTAAAGGTATTCTCAGAATAGAGTGTGGGAGAAATCCAAGACAAGGAATAAAACAGAGATAAGACACAAGAATGGCTGCCCTTACTAAGGGGCAGCATTTTTTAACAATGGTGACGAGCTAAAGCCCGATTTGTCAGTAATATTGGTGCTCGTTTACAATTCCGGAATGTGTCTGGGCATTTTCCGGTAAATGCAGGAGGTTCGTATGACACTATATGAAAAATTAAGCGGTTATGCACAATCAGATTACTACGGCTTTCATATGCCGGGACACAAGAGAAATAAAATGATTATGGAAGAGGAGTTTCCATTTCATATAGATATTACAGAAATTGAGGGATTTGATGATCTACATCATTGCGAAGGAATACTTATGGAAGCGCAGCAGAGGGCGGCAGCCGTCTATGGTACGGAAGAGACAAGATTTCTTATCAATGGAAGCACTGTAGGGATTCTGAGCGCTCTGGCGGGATGCACTAGAAGAGGAGATGAAGTTCTGATTGCCAGGAACTGTCATAAATCTGTCTACCATGCTGCTGAAATGTTTGGACTCAAGCCGGTCTACATTTACCCAAGGAAAGAAGACGGAGATTCGGTGCTAAGTGTTCAGATCAGAGCGGGGGATGTAGAGGAGATGATCACGGAACACCCGGGAATCCGGGCGGTTATGATAGTTTCTCCGTCCTATGACGGAGTAGTCTCGGACATCCGGGCGATTGCTGAGATAGCGCACCACCATGAGATTCCGTTGATTGTGGACGAGGCTCATGGAGCACATTTCGGATTTGACGACTATTTTCCGGAAAATGCGAATAGACTAGGAGCAGATATTGTTATACACAGTGTACACAAGACACTTCCGGCGCTGACACAGACCGCTCTTCTTCATATGAACGGAACACTGGCGGATCGGAAGCGGGTGAGACACTACCTTCACATGTTACAGTCAAGCAGTCCTTCTTATGTTTTGATGGCAGGCATTGACGCTTGTGTTCATCTTCTGGAGACAAGGGCGCAGGAAATTTTTACGCAGTATGTGGACAATCTGGGGCTGCTCAGAAAAAGTCTTAAAAGGATGGAACATTTGCGCCTATGTGAGCCAAAGCAAATACGAAGTTATGACAGATCGAAGATTGTGATTGCCACAGATGGGACGAGTCTGTCAAGTAGAGAACTTTCCAGAAGACTGCTTACGGATTATCATTTGCAGATGGAAATGACGTCGGGAAGCTACGTCTTGGCGATGACGTCCGTGGCAGATACCAAGGAGGGATTTCAGAGATTGGAAAAAGCCCTTCTGGAGATTGACAAACAGATTGAAACCTGTCAGGATAGTAAAAAGATTCAGACGCAGCTTCCGCCAGTGGAGCAAAATTATCTTCCATGCGAGATGGGGGACATTCCTGAAGAACAGAAGAAAAGTGTAAGTTTTGAGGACTGTGCGGGCCTGGTTGCTCTGGAATATGCATATCTTTATCCTCCGGGGAGCCCGATACTTGTTCCGGGTGAGCGGATCTCAATGGAGGCGGCTCGGATTCTTTGTCAATATCGTGATATGGGCTTCTCTATTGAAGGGACGATTGAGGAAAACAGAATAGGAGTGTGGATAAATGGGTAAGATTTTCTATTTGATGGGGAAAAGTTCATCGGGAAAAGATACCATATTTAAAGAACTGAAGAAAAGGATGACATTTCTTCATACAGTTACGATTTATACGACGAGACCCATGCGGGAGCGGGAAAGGGATGGAGAAGAGTACTTTTTTGTGGGGGAGGAAACGCTTGAGAATTTTCAGAGGGCGGGCAGAGTGATTGAGCTTAGGGAGTATGATACTGTACACGGAATCTGGAAATATTTTACGGCGGATGACGGAAGAATCCGCTTAAACGAAGAGGATTACCTGATGATCGGTACGCTGGAGTCTTATGAAAAGCTGTGTGGATATTTTGGACAGAAACGGATTGTACCTATTTATGTGGAGGTAGAGGATGGAGAGCGGCTGTCTCGGGCACTTATGAGGGAGCGGCTTCAGGAGGAACCAAAGTATGCGGAAATGTGCAGAAGATTTCTGGCAGATACAATAGATTTCAGCGAAGTGAATCTAAAACGATTTGGGATAGACAGACGTTTTCAAAATGTGGTGCTGGAAGAGTGCATTCAAGAAATAATGCTATATATTCAGAATTATTTGTGATATAATTATATTGGATTAGATTTACCAGAATCGGGGATTGACATAGAATAAAGAAGGTGAAAATAATGACGGGATTTAAAGATGTTGTTGGACGTAAGGATTTAGTATCCTATATTCAGAAAGCCGTTACTCAGAAACAGATTTCTCACGCCTATATTTTAAATGGGGAGCGCGGATCCGGGAAAAAGATGTTTGCACAATTATTTGCGATGACGCTTCAGTGCGAACGCGGAGGGGCGGAGCCTTGTAATGAATGTCATTCCTGCCGTCAGGCGCTTTCTGGCAATCATCCGGATATCATCCGGGTGGTGCATGAGAAGACGAATACAATCAGCGTAGAAGAGGTGCGTGTGCAGATCAATAATGATATTATGATCCGGCCGTACAATGGAAAATATAAGATCTACATTGTACCGGATGCGGACATGATGACGGTACAGGCACAGAATGCATTGCTCAAGACGATTGAGGAACCGCCGGAGTATGCGGTGATTTTTCTTCTTACGGAAAATGCAGAAAGTCTTTTGCCTACGATTTTGTCCAGATGTGTAATGCTAAAGATCAAAAATGTAAAAGATGCGCTCATAAAGAAGTATCTGATGGAGCAGATGCAGATACCGGATTACAAAGCGGATGTCTGCACCGCCTTTGCCCAGGGTAATATGGGAAGGGCAATTATGCTGGCTACATCGGAGCATTTTAATGAGATCAAGGAAGAGACGCTCCAGATGATGAAGTATATCAAGGACATGGAGCTTCCGGAGCTTTTAAAGGCGCTCAAGAGTCTTTCCTCTTATAAAGTGGAAGTGGATGATATTCTGGACCTGATCAGTGTATGGTACCGGGACGTTTTGCTTTATAAGGCAACGAAGGATATCAATGGCGTGATTTTCTCGGATCAGATGAAATATATCAAAGAAAGTGCCAATACAAGCTCTTACGAGGGGATCGAGACAATCCTTAAGGCACTGGAAAAGGCGAAGACAAGGCTGAAAGCAAATGTCAACTTTGAGCTGGTGATGGAGCTTTTGCTATTGACGATAAAGGAGAACTAGAATATGACAAGAATTATAGGAGTCCGGTTCCGACCGGCCGGAAAGATTTATTACTTTGCTCCTGGTAAATTTCATATAAAGAAGGGACAGCAGGTGATTGTCGAAACGGCGCGGGGGATTGAGTTTGGACATGTAGTGATGGGTCCGAAAGAAGTGGAGGAAGACCAGATCACGCAGCCGTTAAAGTCAGTGATCCGCCTTGCGAATAACGAGGACAGAAAGATCGAAGAACGTAACCGTGAAAAAGAGAAAGAAGCGTTCCAAATCTGCCTGGAGAAGATTCGCAAACATAAGCTGGAGATGAAATTGATTGATGCGGAATATACATTTGACAATAATAAAGTACTGTTTTATTTTACGGCAGACGGAAGAATTGACTTTCGGGAGCTTGTAAAAGATCTGGCAGCGGTGTTCAGGACAAGGATTGAGCTCAGGCAGATCGGAGTTCGTGATGAAACGAAACTGCGGGGGGGCATCGGTATCTGCGGAAGGGAGCTCTGTTGCCACACCTATCTTTCGGAGTTTGCGCCAGTTTCCATCAAGATGGCGAAAGAGCAGAATCTGTCTCTAAATCCGACCAAGATTTCCGGTGTGTGTGGAAGACTGATGTGTTGTCTGACAAATGAGCAGGAGACATATGAGAAGCTTAACAGCAGGCTGCCGTCCACAGGCGATACGGTGACAACACCAGAAGGACTGCGGGGAGAAGTGCAGAGTTTAAGTGTATTGAGGCAGCTAGTCAAGGTAGTTGTGACACTGGAAAACGACGAGAAAGAGATACGCGAGTATAAGGCTTCTGAGCTGAAATTCAAGTCACGCAGAAAGAAAAATGATATGCGCCTTTCCAAAGAGGAAATGAAAGAGCTTGTAGCACTTGAGAAAAATGAAGGAGCGTCGAAATTGGACAATGTGTAAGTTAAAAGATGGGGAGCGCCTGGATGATCTGCAGACTCATGGGTATGAGATTATTCAGCATCCGGGAAAGTTCTGTTTTGGAATGGATGCTGTGCTTTTAGCCAGCTACGCAAAGGTCAAAAGGGGTGAGCGTGCTCTGGACATCGGCACCGGGACAGGGATCATTCCCATTTTGATGACAGTCAAGACGGACGGAGAGGAATTTACAGGTTTGGAAATCCAGGAGGAAAGCGCGGATATGGCCAGAAGAAGTGTCGTTCACAACCATCTGGAAGACAAAATTACGATAAAGACAGGTGATATTAAAGAAGCGGCAGACTACTTTCCGGCTGCTTCTTTTGACGTCATCACAACAAATCCACCCTATATGATCGGGCAGCATGGGATTCAGAATGTCAACAGTGCCAAGACGATCGCCAGACATGAGGTACTCTGTACTTTGGATGATATTTTGCGAGAGAGCGCAAGACTTCTGACATTCCATGGGAGATTCTATATGGTACATAGACCGTTTCGTCTGGCGGAGATTTTTACAAAGATGACAAGTTATGGGATTGAGCCGAAGAGAATCCGCTTTGTCCATCCTTATGTGGATAAGGAGCCCAATATGGTTCTGATCGAGGGGAGTAATAAGGGCAGATCACGGATGCAGGTGGATCCTCCACTGATTGTCTATGAAAAGGATGGAAGTTATACCGGGGAGCTTCTCACCAACTATGGGATGGGAAGGGCAGGAGAAAAGTAAAGGAGGAACTATGGCAGGAACATTATATTTGTGTGCGACTCCGATAGGGAATCTGGAAGATATGACGTTCCGTGTGATCCGGATCTTAAAAGAAGTGGATCTGATTGCGGCGGAAGATACGAGAAACAGTATTAAATTGTTGAATCACTTTGAGATCCGTACACCCATGACAAGTTACCATGAATACAATAAAATTGAAAAAGGGAGAAAATTGGTGGAAAAATTGCAGGAGGGCAAGGATGTTGCGCTCATAACAGATGCCGGCACTCCAGGGATATCAGATCCGGGAGAAGAGCTGGTACGCATGTGTAAGGAAGCAGGCATCGCTGTCACATCGCTTCCGGGGGCGTGTGCCTGCATTACGGCGCTGACTTTGTCCGGAATGTCGACCAGACGATTTGCTTTTGAGGCATTTTTGCCACAAGATAAGAAGGAACGCCGCCGTATACTGGATGAGGTGTGTACGGAGACTAGGACAATGATTTTCTATGAAGCGCCGCACAGACTGGTAAAGACATTAAGAGAACTGGAGAACACTCTTGGCAGCCACCGGAGAATCACGGTGTGCCGGGAGCTTACAAAGAAGTACGAGACTGTATACAGCGATAGTCTTGGAGGAGCCGTCAGGTATTATGAGGAAGTGCCGCCAAAAGGAGAATGTGTACTCGTCCTGGAGGGAAAGAGTCAGGAGGAAGTGGAGGAGGAACAAAAGAAAGGGTGGATGCCACTTTCTGTGGAAGAGCATCTGCAGATTTATTTAAACCAGGGAATGGATAAAAAGGAGGCTATGAAACGGACCGCAAAAGACAGAGGGGTAAGTAAGCGGGATATCTACCAGGAAATGATCGGGAAAAAAGGTGAAATATGACCCAAAAGAGTTCGGCACCTTGTACAGAATCCCCAAAAATGTTTGTGCAATCATGCACTAGCGTTTTTGACCATTTTTTTTTATACTAATTACATCGAATAAAAACGGTTAAAATTTAGGAGGAAGCACCGATGGCAAGTTTATCATTGAAACATATTAATAAAGTTTATCCAAACGGTTTCGAGGCTGTTAAAGATTTCAACCTTGAAATTGCTGATAAAGAATTTATCATTTTCGTAGGACCTTCAGGATGCGGAAAATCTACAACCCTTCGTATGGTTGCCGGACTGGAAGAGATCACATCCGGAGAACTGAAAATTGGCGACAAAGTAGTAAACGATGTTGAGCCGAAAGACAGAGATATTGCGATGGTATTCCAGAACTACGCTCTGTATCCACATATGACAGTTTATGACAACATGGCATTCGGACTGAAATTAAGAAAAGTTCCGAAACCGGAGATTGACAAGATGGTTCGTGAAGCAGCAAAGATCCTTGATCTTGAGAAACTGCTTGACCGTAAGCCGAAAGCTCTTTCTGGTGGACAGAGACAGCGTGTTGCCATGGGACGTGCGATCGTTCGTAATCCGAAGGTATTCCTTATGGACGAGCCTCTTTCCAACTTGGATGCGAAATTAAGAGGACAGATGCGTATTGAGATCTCCAAATTACATCAGAGACTTGGTACAACAATCATCTACGTAACACATGACCAGACAGAGGCTATGACACTCGGTACAAGAATCGTAGTTATGAATGCTGGTGTTGTTCAGCAGGTAGATACTCCAAGAAAACTGTACGATGAGCCATGCAACCTGTTTGTTGCTGGATTCATTGGATCTCCTCAGATGAACTTCCTGGATGCAAAATGTGAAGTAAATGGAGACAAAGTTTTATTAAATGTAGGTCCGGCTAAGATCGAACTTCCGCCTGCAAAAGCAAAGAAGCTTATCGATGGTGGATATGCTGGAAAGACGGTTGTACTTGGTATTCGTCCGGAAGACGTGCACGATGAGCCAATGTTCATCGCATCTTCTCCGAACACAGTGATCGAAGCTACAATTCGTGTATATGAAATGCTTGGTGCAGAAGTTTACTTACACTTTGATTACGAAGGAGCTACTATGACAGCTCGTGTTGATCCAAGAACAACAGCAAGAAACGGAGATACAGTGAAATTCGCATTTGATGCTGAAAAGATTCACGTATTTGACAAAGAGACGGAGATGACAATCACAAACTAATCTGTTTTAAACATAGGATAGTAGATAGTATGATGGCTGCCGCGTGGGAATATACGGCAGCCATTTTATACCAATGCTACTTGTTTATGGAAAATTTACAGAGATAAAGGTTGACATTTTAAGAAAAAATCGTTATATTAATATCTGATAAAAGGGAGTAACTGGCGCTTATATTAAGCGTTACAGGTTCGTCAGTACGGCAGTGATTCTGCCCGGATCGAGTATGAAACGGTGAGACTTTTATTGCATGAGCGTGGTGCAGTAAAAGTCTCTTTTTTTATACTTTACTTTTCTGTATGAATCGCAAATGAAAAAATGGTGAACCCTATAAGAAAGTGGAGGAGGAAAAAATGAAACAGTATTATCAGATGGGATCTGATGAGACCAGGATGCAGATTAACGGCTCTTTGGAGTCGCTTTCCAGTGAGCAGGTGCGGGAACATCAGAAGAAGTACGGACCAAATGAGCTTCAGGAAGAGAAGAAGAAAAGCATCGGGATGATTTTTCTGGAGCAGTACAAGGATTTCCTTGTTATCATTCTGATTATCTCGGCAATCATCTCAGGTTTTCTCGGGGATGCAGAAAGCGCGGCGGTAATCCTGATTGTCATCACAATCAATGCAATTCTTGGAACGGTGCAGACTGTGAAGGCGGAAAAATCTCTGAACAGTCTAAAGAAGCTCTCCGGACCAGAGGCCAAAGTAGAGCGTGATGGAACTGTCATGCAGATCCCGTCCAGGGAAGTAACAGTCGGTGATATTGTCATTCTGGAAGCAGGAGATCAGGTTCCGGCGGATGGAAGGATTATCGAACAGGCAAGTCTCAAAGTAGATGAGAGCGCACTGACAGGAGAAAGCATTCCGGTAGAGAAGAGCATAGACTTGATTGAGGGGGAGGTGCCGCTTGGCGACCGGGTGAACATGGTATTTTCCGGAAGCTTCGTCACATACGGGAGAGGAAAATTTGTTGTTACTGGTATTGGTATGGAGACGGAAGTTGGAAAGATTGCATCCCTCTTAAAGACGACGTCTGAGAAGAGAACACCGCTCCAGGTCAATTTGGATCAGTTTGGTCAGAAACTTTCTATCCTTATTCTGATTCTCTGTGCAATCCTCATGGGAATCAACGTGTGGAGAGGAGAATCCTTCGGAGATGCATTTATGTTTGCGGTTGCGCTTGCGGTTGCGGCAATTCCGGAGGCATTGAGTTCTATTGTAACAATCGTACTTTCTTTTGGTACGCAGAAGATGGCAAGAGAACATGCGATCATCAGAAAACTCCAGGCTGTAGAAGGTCTGGGCAGTGTGTCTGTTATCTGTTCTGATAAGACAGGAACGCTGACACAGAATAAGATGACAGTGGAAGATTATTACATTGCAGGGCATAGAATGTCAAAGGAGGAAGTCTCCACAGAGCAGGACGAGGTCAGAAGGCTGATGCTTGCAAGTATTTTATGCAACGATGCAAAGAATGTAAACGGGCAGGAGATTGGGGATCCGACAGAGACAGCTCTAGTCACCTTTGCAGGAAACTGTGGAATGGATGTGGAAGAGATCCGGCAAAAATATGGAAGAATCTCGGAAGTGCCATTTGACAGTGACAGAAAGCTCATGTCTACCGTACATGAGACGAGTGAGGGTGTTATCATGTTTGTCAAAGGCGCTGTGGATGTTCTTTCTGGAAGAATGTGCAAAGTACGCAGAAATGGTGAGGAAGAGCCGATCACAGATGAGGACCGGAAGCACATTGCCAGTGTCAATCAGGATTTCTCCAGACAGGGACTTAGAGTTCTCGGATTTGCATATAAGAGACTGGAGACAAAGACAGAGATTGTAGAAGATGATGAAGATGACCTGACATTCCTCGGTCTAATCTCTATGATGGATCCGCCAAGAGAAGAGTCCAAAGCTGCGGTAGCAGAATGTATCCGGGCCGGAATCAAGCCGGTGATGATTACAGGAGACCACAAGGTTACGGCAGCGGCCATTGCAAAGAGGATTGGAATCCTTAAAGATGAATCCGAGGCGTGTGAGGGTGCGGATATTGAGACCATGTCTGACGCTGAACTGAAAGATTTTGTAGAACATATTTCTGTGTATGCCCGTGTTTCACCGGAGCATAAGATTCGAATCGTAAAAGCATGGCAGGAGAAAGGCAATATCGTATCTATGACCGGGGACGGCGTCAACGATGCACCGGCACTGAAGCAGGCAGATGTAGGTGTTGCCATGGGTATTACAGGAACCGAGGTAGCAAAGGATGCTGCATCCATGGTTCTGACGGATGATAACTTTGCCACGATTGTCAAGGCAGTGGAGAACGGAAGAAATGTATATAGAAATATCAAGAGTTCGATTCAGTTTCTGTTATCCGGAAACTTCGGAGCAATCCTTGCGGTTCTGTACGCATCCATCGCTGGTCTTCCGGTTCCGTTCGCTCCGGTTCACCTGTTGTTTATCAATCTGTTGACAGATAGTCTTCCGGCGATTGCCCTTGGACTGGAGCCGCATAGAAAAGACGTTATGGATGAAAAGCCAAGACAGAAAGATGAATCCATTCTGACCAGAGATTTTTTGGCTAAGATTGTGACAGAAGGACTTTCTATTGGCGTAATGACTATGATTGCTTTTATGATTGGGTATACAAGCGAAGGAGCACTGCTCGGAAGTACGATGGCGTTTGGAACACTCTGTACATCCAGACTTTTCCATGGATATAACTGTAAGGCAGACAGGCCGGTGTTGTTTAAGAAAGGGTTCTTTAATAATATTTATCTCCAGGGAGCTTTCCTGATCGGGTTTGTTCTGATTACAGGAGTATTGACAATTCCGGCATTGCATGGCATATTTAGTGTTACAACTCTCAATATAACACAGCTTTTCACGGTTTATGGACTTGCGATATTAAATATTCCGGTGATTCAGTGTTTAAAAGCAATCCGTTTTAAACTCAGATAAAGGGGACTTTATATGGAATTAAACAACGAGAATATGAAAAAAATAAGGCATCTGATCGTATTTACTGCACTGATTATTTTGTGTTTCTGGAAATATACGATTGTATTTCAGGCGGTCAAATTTGTGATCGGGGTTGTGTTTCCTTTCATTCTCGGAGGGGCGATTGCGTTTGTATTCAATGTGCCGATGCATTTCATCGAAAACAGGCTGATCCAGGAAAAGTGGAAAGAAAAATATAAAATAGTCAGGAAAACGGCAAGACCGGTCAGCCTTGTCCTTACCATTATTTTTGTGATCGGAATTGTGGGAGGCGTCCTCTTTGGTGTTCTTCCACAATTAACAGGTACGATTGCCAAATTAGGATACAGTATTCAAACCTTTATTCCTAAAGTACAGGAGTGGGCAAACGACTGGTTCCACAATAATAAGGAAGTGATGGCTTACGTCAATCAATTAGAGTTTAATTGGGATAAGGTCATTGAAGTTGCGGTAGACTGGGTGTCCAACGGTGCAGGAAATATTGTCGAGTCCGGTGTGACCGCGGCGGTAAATATTGTAAGTGGGTTTGCGACGTTTTTTATTGCTTTTGTATTTGCCTGCTATATTCTACTTCAGAAGGAGAAACTTGGGGTGCAGGCGAAAAAGGTTCTGTTTGCTTTTGTACAGAAGGGCAGGGCAGAGGCGGCTATCGAGGTTTGTTCTCTGACATACCGGACATTTTCCAATTTTCTGACAGGACAATGTATGGAGGCAGTAATTCTTGGAACAATGTTTGTAATTGCCATGAGTATATTTAAGATGCCGTATGCATGGCTGATCGGAATTCTGATTGCCTTTACTGCTCTGATCCCGATTTTTGGGGCGTTTATTGGGTGCGCTGTCGGTACGTTTCTGATCTTTATGATTCATCCGATTCAGGCGCTATGGTTTATCGTATTGTTTCTGGTATTGCAGCAGATTGAAGGAAACCTGATCTATCCGCATGTGGTAGGCAATTCGGTGGGACTTCCTTCTATTTGGGTGCTGGCCGCAGTCAGCATTGGCGGCAGTCTGATGGGAGTTGTCGGAATGTTGATTTTCATTCCGATCGTATCGGTTTTATATGCATTGTTTCGGGAAATCGTATATCTGAAATTAAAGAAAAACAATATAAAAATCAAAGATATTCTTCAAAGCGAGAAATAATCCGCGGGATTTTCACATATAATGTGGAAAACAAAGTGTAGGAGTCGAAGCGATGTTGAATTCTTTATGGGCGGGGATGATTCTGATTGGGATCATCTTCGCTGCATTTACGGGCAGAATACCGGAGATTACGGACGCTGCCCTGGACTCATCCAAGGAGGCGGTGACACTTTGCATTACGATGATCGGCGTCATGGCATTCTGGATGGGATTGATGGAAATTGCGTCGAAGGCCGGGATGATTGAGAAAGGGGCGAAGATGCTCAAACCATTTGTGAGATTTTTGTTTCCGGAAGTTCCGGAAGGGCATAAAGCGGGCGAACATATTACTACAAACATTATCGCCAACTTCCTCGGCCTTGGATGGGCCGCGACGCCCGCAGGTCTGAAAGCTATGGAGGAGCTTGGAAAACTCAATCATGGAAGCCCTGTGGCGAGTAACGCCATGTGCAACTTTCTCATTTTAAATATTTCTTCCCTCCAATTAATCCCGGTGAATGTCATTGCCTTTCGGAGCCAGTACGGAAGTGTAAATCCGACTGCGATTGTGGGAGCCGGAATTGTAGCGACAGCAATCAGCACCGGAACAGCGATTGTATTTTGTAAAATTATGGATCGGAAGAAGACCCGGAAAAGTTAAAACATAGAGACCATTCCTAGCCTTTATCTTACTCTCCTCATTTATTTTTTTATAATATGATATAATTCTTCAGGAAAGTATCAGATTCAGAGCGAGAAAAAGAGCAGTTCTGAGGAAAGTTGAACTGTTCTGAATGTGATTCTTTCCAATTGTACCAAGCCGCCGCGCCAGCGGCTTGGTACAATATATGTATATGGAGAAAATCGCATTGAAATCCAATGGAAAATTCGGGATTTTTGCAATGGATAGTTCACATTACGTTTTAGCCTATTATTTATAGAAGGTATTAAAAAATATGAAAGGATTGGGATGTGTGTATATACTGATTTAGCCGAAAAAGGTTAACTAATTATTACGAACAGAGATGGCACTAATATTATAAAGGAAGTCTTTTGCGTTACGGAATTTAAACATTCAAAAAAACTTTGAAAAAAATTGGGAAAACCGAAAGATTTTTTGTTTTCGTTCGTCTATATAATAGAGAGATATAAAAGAAAGAAACAGGCAAAACTAGAACACCATGGGAGAAAATAGTGTGAAAGAAAATAAATTGAGCCAAAATCGTGGAATAGACACAAAAAACAGGCTCACATAGTGAACCAATTAAAAGGATATTCCCACCTGAGTAGAGAGGCGCACCTGCACATCAATAAGCAAACGGGTGGGTGCATCTGATACTGATGCCGGGATGCCTTTATAATCAAGTCTATTGTAACACGAAAACTTGAAGGTATGAAACACTTTAATTACTATTTGTGCCGCCAACTGAAAGGCGGCGGAATGGAGATTAAGATGAAAAAAAATAGTCATTAATGTGGCGAAGAAGAGTGTAGGAAAGAGTATTCCGTTTAGCATGTTCAAAGTCAAAAAGCCTGATAATTTCGAAGAAATCATAAAGAGAGTAGAAGAAGAAAGAATTAAACAACGTGTTAAAAAATTTTTTACAAAATCAAAGCAATTTAAAAATAATATTATAAGTTTTATGAAAATGCTATTTTGGTCGATATTTTTGGAAAATATCTTACGCCATATATACTTAGTAATTAATAAAAGTTGAAAAGTCCTTTAAGTCAAAAAATAAATCAAAGGACTTCCATATGAAAATGTCATATATTGACAAAACTAAAAAAATAGTATTTAGTACTCATTCTATGTGTATTGAATTCAGAATATTAAGGGAAGAGGTTGTCTTGCGTACGATCCAGATTAGGATTTTGTTTTATAGTAGTTTTACCTTTAGTAATAGATGGAATTATTATGCTTTTCAAAAGCATAATTGAATGTATTAGGAGAGGGGCATATTAACTATACTTGCAACACTAATACCATTGCTTAAGCGAAGAGGTTGGAAGAAGCGGTTTTGAAGATCATAAGAAAATATTTTAGTTTTAGTATTTCTGTTGAATATGAAGAGGAATGGATAACAGCAAATCAAATAAAGGAAAAATTGCGGAAAATAAAAGAAAATACTGGAAACGAAAAACCAATTTTAAAAGTGGAAGAATCTACTATTAAAATGAAAGGCGATGATAAATAAAAATGAGATATAAAATAAAAACAAATCCAGAGGAATTTTTGGTTTCTGAAATTAGTAATATTCAGACTACTTTATCGCAGGATAAATATAAAATTTTTTTATTGGAAAAGAAAGGGTATTCAACATTTGATGCCATTGCTTCCTTGTCTAGTTACTTATCTATAGATCAAGCTGAGGTGGGGTATGCAGGATTAAAAGATGAGGATGGGATAACGAAGCAAAAGATTAGTATTCCTTCTAATTTAATTAATGAAAAACATGTCGAGGCTTTTAATAGGAAGTTTATAGACAGAGATAAATATATGCATATAACATATATAGGTTTTACTAGGAAAAAGATTGCGATAAATAATCTTTTGGGGAACAGTTTTAAAATTCGTATAAGAAATATGGAGAAGAGAGAAGTTGATTATCTTTTAAAAGTCAGAAAAATTAATTTAAACTATGTCAACTATTATGGCATACAACGATTTGGTCTACCGGATAAAGAGAAAAAAACACATTTAATAGGGAAATTTTTATTACAAGGAGACTATGAAGAAGCATTTAAATTGGCATGTACAGTTGAGGATAATTTTGATAAAAGCATAAATTCGTCATATTATTTTGAAAAAATGGATTTTCGAAAAAGAAGTTTTTATTACAATGCATATAGTTCCTATGTTTTTAACGAATCTCTTTCAAATTTAGTGAAAGAGTATAGCCAAAATGTTCTTAATGAGGAAGAAAATATAAGCTTTTACTTTCCTATAAATGAGAATGGAATATTAAATATTTGGGCACATAAAAAAATGCTACCCATAAAAAGGTATTACTATGATGAAAGTAATAATTTAACTGAGAAAAGGTCTAGCAGATTTTGTATAAGTAATTCGGTCGTTAAAATAATACAAGTTCAAGAAGATGAAATATATCATAAGTGGAGTGCAGATATCGAATTCATGTTGCCATCGGGAAATTATGCAACAGTTGCTATTATGCAACTGGAAAATATTATGTCAAATCTTTTGGAGAAAAGTCATGAAAAATTTATTGATTTCTGATTTTGATGGAACATTATATCATAATAATATTAATATTTATAAAGAAAATTTATTATTTATAAAAAGGTGGGCAAGCTCTCCTGATAATTATTTTTCAATAGCAACAGGTAGACTTGCTAGAGAGATATATAATATATGCACTAAAGAAAACATTTTATACGAGTTTATTGTATGTAACGAAGGGAGTAGCATTATATATAATAAATTTGATAAAAATGATATATTTACATTTACAGCAAGTTCATGTTTGCAAATTTATAGATCATTAATAAAACTTGTTGAATCGAAACAACTCAAGTACTTTTTAGAAACGGATGGAGAGTATGGATTTATTGATTGTTATAATTTAGATGATAAATGTAGAAATATTGTTAGAGAAAAGAAAAAAACAAAATATAATTATTTAACCTTCAAAGATAAAAATTCAGATATAAAAACTAGTATTTTTATATTAAAGATTTTAGATATTTCTTATGTTGATTTAGTAAAAAAAATATTAGAGAAAGAGTTGGGTAATATTTGTAGTATTTCACAAGCTTATACATATATGGCACTGATACCTAAAAAAGCGAGTAAAGTAGAGGGGATTGCAAAGGCGTTAAAAGATAATAAAAGGAAATTTGATAGGATATTAATGGTTGGAGATAGCCGAAATGATATTGAAAGTTTAAGAAAGTATATGGGGTTTACAATCAAAGGATCTGAAGCTGAAAAGATTCTTCCAGAATTACCTTCGGTTCAATACCTAAATGAGATAGAGAATTATTTGTAATAGGTTAGAAAATCAAAGAGGGGGAATAATATAATGGAAAAATATTTAGCCTTTTCAAAACTTACATTATCATCGAAGGCAATTTATAGAAAAGCTGTGCTTTTTGATATTTTCGGCATTGCTTTGTCAATATTGCTATATTTTTTTTTGTGGTCAAAAGTTTATGCTGGACATGACACAATAGCAGATTTTTCGTATTATGAAATGGTTTTTTATATTATAATTTCGCAAACATTGGCATCACAGTTTTATGGAAGTAGTGGTATTAATAACACCTTATCTGAGTGGATATATGAAGGAAATATTAGTATAGAAATTTTAAGACCAGTTTCTTTAATTGCTAATTTGTTCGCTCGTAAACTGGGAGATGTGAAATTTTTTCTCATGACTAAAGCAGGTCCAATTATAATAATAGTTATGTTTGGATTTTATGGATTAAGAAAAGTGGACATGCCAGGTATTATAAATATATCGTTTTCTGTTTTGTGTTTGGTGATATCTTTAATAATAGTCTTTTTCTTCGAATGTATGGTAGGTTTTATTTCTTTTTTTACCATGAATAGTCATGGAATAAGTATTGTAAAAAATGCTTTAATGTTACTAATGTCTGGTAGCGCAATTCCATATTTTATCCTTGGAAATAGAATTGGACTATGGTTAAACTTATTGCCATTTAGTGGGACAATTTCTATACCTATACAAATATTATTAGGGAAATACAGCGTAATACTCTCTTTAAGATATATTTGTGTGCAACTACTTTGGAGTTTGGTGTTTGGAGTTATAACATTATTATCTTATCAAAAAGTTATCAAAAGAGTAGTTGTTCAGGGAGGATGATTTTTGTTGAAAAGAAAAGGCTTTTTTTATTTGAGCTTAGGGAAAGCATATATTCGTATTGGATTTCAGATTTTGAAACAGTATCCATTAGATATGATTCTGTCCTCATTATCGATGCTGCTTAGGGACTCCGTCAATTTCGCTGCTATTATAACGGCTATAAGCATTATGGGAGACATGGGGAAATGGAAGGTGTACGAAATTGTATTTTTATATAGTTTTAGTATGATGATCGAAGCATCGAGTCAAATCTTTTTTGATGCCATCTGGTATTTGGGGTCTATGATAAGAAAGGGGAAATTGGATATTATTCTTATTCGACCGGCAGGAAGCTTGTTTCAGTTTTTTGGAAGCAAAATACAATTGCAGGCAAGTTTAAGCTTTTTAGTGTCATTTTTTGTATTTGTACTTAGCATTGCAAAAATGGATTATATAATTACCGGAAAAAGTATAATTTGTTTTATATTTTTCTTGCTTTTTTGTACTCTTTTAAATTCTTCTATTTTAGGAATTTTTAACTGTGCGAATTTTTGGCTGATAAATGCAGGAGAAATATCTAGTATAGTTTACAAACTGCGAGATTTTTCCAAATATCCGTTATTTTTATTCCCTGTTTGGGTAATTAATATAATAACCTATGTGATTCCGTTTGCGACCACAAGTTATTATCCTACGACATTCTTGCTTTTTGGAGAAAACAATAATATTATCGGATTGATAATTGGTGAAACAATATTTTTTTTCAGTGTTTTTGTTCTTATTTGGAGAAGAGGGATAGGAACCTATTCAAGTACAGGTACTTGAAATGGCAATGAATTTTAATAAAAAGGGGACTCATAACATGGTAGAAGTAAAAGATTTGTATAAAGAATATAGTATAAAAAAAAGAGGAGCAACCCATTATTTTTTGAAAAGGTCAGAGAGAACTATAATTAAAGCGGTTGACCATGTGAGTTTTATTGTGAATCAAGGTGAAGCTGTTGGCTATGTCGGTCCGAATGGAAGTGGGAAATCGACTACTATAAAAATGTTAACAGGTGTATTGCAACCAACTTCTGGAGAAATCCGAGTAAACGGCATTGATCCCAGTAAGAATAGAATAGAAAACAATAGGAATATTGGAGTCGTGTTTGGAAATCGTTCGCAGCTATGGTGGGATGTACCAATTATTGAGTCTTTTGGATTTTTACAAAAACTATATCAAATTCCTGATTCGATTTACAAAAATAATTTGGAGTATTTTGTTGATAAATTAGAATTACAAAATATTATTAATCGACCAGAAAGACAGTTATCGTTTGGACAGCGTATTAGATGTAATATAGTGGCAGCTTTTTTGCATAATCCGGCAGTTGTGTATTTGGATGAACCTACGATTGGATTAGATCTTGAATCAAAAGAGCGGATGAGAAACATTATTAATAAAATAAATAAAGAGAGGGAAACAACGATATTTATTACTTCGCATGATTTGTTGGATATAGAATTGCTTTGTAATAGATTGTTAATTATTGATAATGGAAAGATCATTACTGATACTGATTTCGATAATATGTTAAAAATTTATAATAGGAAGCAAATTTTTAAATGTAGAGTAATTGATAAATTAATAGATATCCCGATGAATTTGAAAAAAGATATCAAAGTAAGGAGATTAGAGGGGAATCATCTAGAAGTTGAGTTTGATAATCAAAAAATAGATATAAAAGAATTACTTGAAGAACTTTCAAGGTATGTTTCTTTCTCGGATGTTTCTATAGAAAGTATGTCTATAGAAGATATTGTAAAAAAAATATTGATAAGAAAGGAACAGTAGATATGCATTTTATAGTACTAATGATGTCAATTTTTCTATTAATTGGAATCATAAGAGGCATATTAAGAATAAAAGATACGAAAACGTCGCTGAAAAATTATACTGATAAACTAAAAGGCAATATCGTAAGAGAGTTTTCTGATATTGATATTATTATTCCAGTTTATAACGAACAAAAAATTATTAAACAGTCAATAAACAATTTTTTGCCATTAATAGAAAAAGGTGTACGTGTTACATACGTTACGACTCAAAAAGAAGAGAGTTCTCCTACGACTAAGGAACTATTGAGAAAATATATAGCGGAATATCATCTCGTGGGGAAGTGCATGATTGTTGATTATCCTAGTAAAAAAGGTGTGATGTCACACCAATTAAATTTCGCAATAAAACAAATAAAAGAGAATAGGATTATTTGTATATATAATGTTGACTCAAGGATTGATATAAGAACTATTGAGTACATATTGGAAAATAAGGATATATTATCTGAAGGAGTATTTCAACAATATAGTTTCTTCTCACATAAAAAAGAAAATGGAGTATTAATAAATTCAGCAATTGCATGGCAAAACAGATGGACAATCGGATATGAATATCCAAAGGCGTTGAAGGAAAAGAATGGGAAAAAATGGTACAATTTTAACTATGTAATTGGTCATGGCTTAATTTTTACAAGAAGAATGTACGATAAATTTGGTGGATTTTCAGAAGAAGAAATTAATGAAGATAATGTGCTGGGGTATAAGTTACACTTGAAAAATATAAGAATCACCCCGGTTCCTATCTTTGAAAATGCTGATTTTGCTTCGAGTTTGGGAATCTATCTAAAGCAACAGTCAACATGGTTTAACGGGCCGGCATATGCTTTTAAATACGCGTATAAATATTATCAAAATGAAAAAAACGATTTAGGCAATATAACATTAGTGTCAATTTCCAACTTTAAAAACGCTTTAAATTGGGCTCTTTTACCTATTGGATTGGATATATGTTTAATATATTTAGTTGTTAATAGTCAAATACTTACTTTTATATTATTCCTATTGCTAGTTGTGATATATGCTACAGTATTGGATTTTCTTAGTGAAAAAGTTTTGGTATCGCATGGATATCTAAAAAAGCAAAATAAAGCTTCTTACTTTTTCGATACTTGTTTCCTTTTAGGGATACATTTTGTTGGTCCTTTAATTACAATTACAAAAATTTTATTTAGAAAGAATTCTATATCTAACAAGTATAAAACAGAAAAATCATAAGGACTAAAAGGTTTTGAATAAATTAGGAGAGAAAATATGAAAAATAAAAAGAAAAGCATTTTATTTTTTAATGCAAGAAGAAGAGTAAATATGGCAAAAAAAATGATTGAGTATTTAAAGAATCGGTATACGGAATACCAATTAATTAGTTCAGATACAGATTATTTGGATCCCATTAGCTATGTAACAGATGACTTTGTAGTATTGCCTTCAATAGAAAGCCAAGAATTTGAAAGTGTATTTTTGGAAGTCATAAAGAAAAAAAATATAGTTGGTATAATAATGTGGAATGATAAAGACTTCGCAGCTATAGAAAAAATGCGTTTGAAAATCGAGAAATTGGGATGTAAAATTCTTATGCCTAAAGAGAAAAAATACGAAATATGCAATAACAAAATGTTAACAGATAAGTTTTTACGGACACATGCTCTTTACACTCCACAAATTTATGAGAATCCAGATAAGATTAAGAAATATCCAGTAATTATAAAACCTAAGAATGGGGCTGGATGTGTGGATGTTTATAAAGCGGATAATCTAGAAGAAGCAATAGTCTTTTATAAAAAAGTGCCAAATCCCATTATTCAAGAGTATATTGAAGGAGTTCATTATACAGTAGACACGTATTTTGATCGGTGCGATGGTGTGTTATGTAGTGTGCCAAGGAAAAGAATAAAAGTTCGTGAGGCAGAAGTGATGATTGCCAAAATAGAAATGCAAGAAGAGGTAATGAATGTAGCACAACAACTAACGAAATTCTTTTCGGAAGAAGGCCCAATGAATATACAGGTAATTTTATCTGTTGATGATGGAAAACCATATATAATAGATATTCATTGTAGAATTGGTGGAGGAAGCGAATTGTCAATAGAAGGTGGAGTTCCATTACATGAATGGATAATTGATGATATTATTGGAGGGGAAAAAAGAATACAATATATTGTTAATGACGGATTGATTATGACAAGATACTTTGATGCCTTTTTTATAAATGAAAATAGTAGTATAAAAAATAATATTAAAAGATAATAAGGAGTAAGTATGGATAAGAGTAAATTGATTTTAAAAGTTAAAAGTTATTTAAATAACTTGCCAGAGGAAATTTTTGATAAGAATTATTTAACAACAGCATCTGTGTTTTTGTCGGGTTCAACAGGTTGGGGAATTAAAGAAGGATTTGATGAGATAGCAGATTGGGATTTACATATTATTTTAGACAATATTAGTTATGAACATTATAAGAAAAAGTACGGGGAGCATCATGTTATAGATGATCAACAACATCAACCAAAAGTTTTTGCTCAGATTAGAAGTATAAGCTGGCTCGATATAAGATTACAAAATATTCAAAATGCTGATTGTACATACTTATGGATATATAATAACGCTTTGCTAATACAAGACAATTTACATATTGAAGAGAAAATTGACGAATGGAATAGTTTCTTTAAAAATAATATTGAAGAAATTTTAAAATATCATTTTGTTACATTTGCTGTTAGACGATTAGATGCGGTATCTGCTATAAAGAGAAATACTGTTATTGGAACTAATATTTCTAAAATAGAAATGATAAAGGAAGCATTGATTATCATATCTTTACTTCATCAGTCTCCGTATCCATATAATAAATGGATGGAAAAGTATGTTTTGCAATTGGGTGAAGACGGAGAAAAGTGTGTGGAGCTATGTAAGAGATGTATTTTCGAAATAAATTTTGAAAGTAATGCACGTGTTCTAAAAAATTTTCTTGTGGCAGAAATAAAAAAGCAAGTTGGCAATCTACCTTGGCTTGATGAATGGTGGAAATATAATGAAAACCCACCAGTGGTGTATATCAGATAATAGGAGGAGATCATGGGATATTGGGCATCTTTTATTGCTTTGGATTTAGAAAAAATAGAAGCCAATAAAATAGTAAGGGAAATGAAGGATAAGTTAAAAAAATATAATAATATTATTTCATGGCATAATCCAAATTATTTGCATTTAACACTAAATTATTTTGATTGGCTTGAGGAAACACAAATAGGAATAATTGAAAAACTGTTGACAGAAGTACAAAATAAAATTCCAGATAAGATTTTAATTAAGGATGAGATTATTTGTATTGGTGGAAACGAAAATAAATATGTAGCTTTAGAAATAGATAAAAAAAATTTGATTCCGTTAAAAAAAGACATGGATACTTTATTGATTAAACACCGAATTGATTATAAAATTCAGGAATTTAGGCCGCATATATCATTGGGAAGAATTAAGAAAGGAAGTCTAATTAAGCTAAAAAATATAGAACAAGCTATAGGGGTTAAAGGAATTTCTCTATATGAAAGTAAGGAATATAGTATTTCAATTATGAGTAGATGTAAGCAGTATAATAAAAAGTAAAGTAATTTAAGAAATGAAAGATATATGTTATGGGAAAAATTGTTGTTACAACAGGCGGAAATGGCACTTTGGGTAAAAGTGTTGTAAAGAAATTAATAAAAGAGGGGTATTTTGTTATTTCTTTAGTGCATACACTTAGTGATGAGAAAAAAGTAAATATATTAGAAGTAGAAACTGATCTTTCAGATATTAACGCCATACAAAGAAGTATAGAGAGAGTAAAGCTAATTATTAGTAAAATAGAAATAGAAAGTTTAAGTATTATACATATGGCTGGTATTTACGAGAAGCAAAAGTTTCCTGTAAAGATAGGTGATATGCAAAAATGGAATGAAATTTTTTGGGTTAATACGTTTTCTTTTTATTTCATAGTTTCTGAATTGGTTGATTTATTTAAATTAATAAGAAGAGGTAATATAATTGCAGTATCTAGTAATCTGACGAAACTTGTTAACAATGATACTGCAGCATATATAGGGGCTAAAGCAGCATTAGAAAAAATTACTGTTCAATTAGCATATCAATTGGGAGAATATAATATATGCTGTAATATTATTTGTCCAGGCTTTTTCTTCAGTGCTATGAGTAATAATATTCCATTAAAGGTTTTAGAAGAAATTAAAAAGAATACACCGCTAAATCAAGTGGTAACAGAAGAAACAATTGCTACAGTCATTTTAGATATTTTATGCAGTAAGAATTTAGGGATGACTGGACAGATCATTACGGTGGATGGAGGGAATACAATTGGGTTTGCAAAGAATTAAATTTCCTAAAATTATAGAGTTTCAAACTCAGACATTATGTAACGGGCGATGCACAATTTGTCCTTATGAACAGGTAAAAAAAATAATCCCATATTTTAGAATGTCAGATGAAAAAGTGAACTTGTTAATAAAAGAATTAGCAGAACATAAAGAAGATATAGAAAGAGTTGTACCGTATCTAAATAACGAACCATTTTTAGATAAAAGATGTATATCTATATTGCGAAGACTAAAGAAGAATCACTTTATAGAGTTATCAACAAATGCATCATTATTAAGTAAAGAAGTTGCAGAAACTATTGTAAATGAAAAGCTAGTTGATGATTTTAGAATTAGTTTTTTTGGAGGGACGAAAGAAAGCTATTCGAGGCTAATGCGGGGATTGCAATTTGAAAAGGTTGTTGAGAATATACAGTACTTTTTAGCAATTAATCGCAGAAATATCAATACACAGATTACTATGATATTATTGCCTTGGTTAGATATGAAGAAGAGTATTGAGGAAGTAAAAAATTTATTTCCGAATGAAAATATTGTTACCTTTGGTTATCTTGATAGGGCGGGGAATAACAAAATATTCAGAAATAATTTATGTATGTATGAAAAAGATAAGATTAAATTGTGCGGGTGTAATCTGGAGCGTCCATTTGAAAGAATGTGTATTATGTCTAATGGAAATGTAATTTTATGTTCTCAGGACTGGAAAAATGAAATCGTTCAAGGGAATATATTCGAAACTTCCATATCAGAAGTATGGAATAGCAATGAATCAATTAATATAAAAAAAATGGTAAAGGGAGAGGTTGAAAGCTCCGACAATTTTTTGTGTAAACGTTGTAAATTGGCAAAAATAAAAGTAGAAGATAGAATGGTTTTGAATTTTGCGGGCGATAAATATATGGATGAATGGGATAGAAAAAGATATGAATACAAAGATTAATATTTTAATGCTTACGCCTGATTATACTCCTGTATATAGTGGGGTAGGGACACATGTTGTCAATTTATGTAAAAATTTGTATAAAAGTAAACAATGCAATATTTATGTAGTAGTTATACGTATGGCTACAATAGAAGAAGCAAAAATAAAAAATAGTACAAAGAGATTAAAAAAAATAGTAAAAGAAGGAATAACAATATTTGAAGTTTTTATTGGTGATTTTACTAAAAGATATTATAAACGTTTTGGAAAACAGGCTAATATAAGGGAATTAGACTACATTTTGCCAGACGGAATGCTACTAGAAGAAATTGTTGAGTGTTTAAGAAAAGAAAAATTACATATAGATATTATACATAATCATAGTTTTCATAATTCGGTATTTTGCAAGCTATTAGCACAATATCTAGATTGTCCTCTTATATTTACAATACATACAAATTATAATAACAAAAAGCATCAAAAATCATTAAAAAAATATCTATGGGAACACAGTATTAAAAGCTCCAATTGCTGTATTTTGTTGAGTAATATTATGAAAGAAGAGATTGGAAATATATTAGGAGACATACCATGTGAAGTTATTTATAATTCTATAGATATAGATGCTCAAAACAGTTATATTGAAGGCGATTATGAAAGAAGAAACGATTTATTATACTGTGGACGATTAAGTCGAGGGAAAAATGTTCTACAATTATTTGAAGCTATAAAAGAACTAATTACTATTGAAGAATTTAAAGATATAAAATTGTATGTGGCAGGGGAAGGTGGACAGCGTGGAAATTTAGAAAAGTATATTAAAGAAAATCAATTATCAAAAAATATTATTATGCTAGGAAGAATTACACAAAAAGAATTAAATGAGTACTATAGACAAGTCCGTCTAACAATTATTCCGAGTAAAAGAGAAGTTTTTAACACGGTCGCTTTAGAGGCAAGTAGTAAGGGATGTTCGCTTCTTTTATCTCCGTTAGATTCTTTTAAAGAAATGTTTGGTGAAAATAGGATCATTTTTTTTGATAAATTCAATGCACAGAGTATTTACGAAAAAATAAAAAAATACTATTTTGATATAGAAACTTTAGACTATTTCGCCAAGAAAGCTTTTCGACATGTAAAAAAATGCTATGCTTGGGAAAAGAATTGCATGAAAATTATGAGTTTATATCAAAGGGTAATTAGTGAATATCAAAGAGAGGTTGATATTGAATCAAGGGAACAAAAGGTAATTGTGTGGCTAGATGACTAAAAGGTAAAGAGGAAAGTGATGAGGTGTATAGCGAGACGCGAATTCTTTGTAATAAATATAGAATGTGAATATAAACAATATCATCAAATAAAAAAGGAACTGATTCCGTATTTTGAATTAACTATAGAAAAAGAAAATAAATGTAATTGGTGCATTTCATTAGAAAATCCAAAGAAGAGTTATGATGATTTATATAGAATCAGAGAAAAAAAAGGAATAGGAATAAAAAAAATAGAATTTGCAATTAGCAATAAGCGAAAGACAATATATATAACAGAACCTAATGATATATTAATGAAAATATATACCGTTTCTAGAATAATTAGAGATATGTTTAGAGCTGAATTGGTAAGGAGAGGGGGAATTCCAATTCATGGGGGGCTGGTAAAGAATGGGCAATATGGAATTGGAGTAATTGGGGAAAGAAAATCGGGAAAAACAACTACAATATTGGCATTATTAGCAGGAGGATTTGAATATATCACGAATGATGATGCTATCATATGTTGTGATAATAATGCTATAATAGGATATGGTTCTAACCGTTCTATTTCTATTAGGAGAGACACAATATTGTTTTTAGATAGAAAGATACAAGATGTGGTAGCTTTACGACATTCTAACTATTTAAATAATACTGAACTTGCAAATGAAGCTGTTTTCATAAAACCACGAGAGCTAAATAATATGAGGGTATGTGGTAAAGTAGAGAATTTAATTTTTATTTTTCCGAGTTTTGATGATTTACAAGAAAAACCGATATTATTACCGATCTCTAATTATATGATAAGAGAATTTTTAATTAAGAATTTAGAAGATACTACTATGAATTATTTTCCTCAATTATTAAATGGACTTGGGTATAAAAGAATAGATAAAAATCAATATCTTGAACGATTACGTATGCTACCAATTGATCAAAATAAAGGTTTTATGCTAAAACAAAATTTATCGAATCATACAGATGCAGTGCCGATAATAAAAGAAGTTATGCACTAGAGAATATTTTAATAGAAAAAGTTATAAAAAACGGTAAAAACTTTTTAGTCCTAACTTGACACCAGCCAATTTCCTCGGTCTTGGATGGGCCGCGACGCCCGCAGGTCTGAAAGCTATGGAGGAGCTTGGAAAACTCAATCATGGAAGCCCTGTGGCGAGTAACGCCATGTGCAACTTTCTCATTTTAAATATTTCTTCCCTCCAATTAATCCCGGTGAATGTCATTGCCTTTCGGAGCCAGTACGGAAGTGTAAATCCGACTGTGATTGTAGGGGCGGGGATTGTGGCGACGGCTATCAGTACAGGAGTAGCGATTATATTCTGTAAGATCATGGATCGAAAAAATACCCGGAGAGCGTAAAGTTCTCCGGGATTTTACTTTTCTTTCTTTGAATTTGTCAGTGTAATAACAGTAGAGAAAACATGACTTTGATCATCGTAGGAAAATTCATAGTTTCCCTCATATTTTTTCACTACACGGAGAACACTTTTCAGTCCGGTACCGTGAATGCCATTTGGAAATTTTTGCGTTTTTAAACGGCCTTTTGTATTTATGGATGGTTTCTGCATACACGAATTTTTCACGGAAAGTAGAAGCAGATTATGAGACTTTGAAAAATCAGCATATATTTCGATAAAAGCATTCGGATAGCCAGTGGCAGCTTCTACTGCATTGTCAAGAAGGTTACAAAAAAGAGAAGTCATGTCATATTTATCCATAAATGACAAGGCCTGCTTTCGTATATCGATATTCAATGTAATATGAAAATGTTCACATCTTTGCAGATAACGGTTGAAAACAGCGTTCAGAAGTCATTCTCGCAAACGCGCATAGAAACTTTGAGTTGAGAAGAATGAGTAAGACTTTCTATGTAGTCGCTGATTTTTTGATTTTCATGTTCATGATTCAATAAAGAAATTGCATAAAGGTGTTTCTTGATATCGTGAATCACAAGTTTTTGGGCATCTGTTTGTTCGGCCATCATCTGATAAAATTGGACCAGATCGGATTCCTTTTGCATTTGTAGATGCATTTGTGTAAACTCCTCGTTTTTCCTCAATGTGTAGGAGAAGAGAAAGTAGACAAATATATTTACTATTAAAAGCAAAAGGCCAAAGCATTAAGAAGAATATTTTGGGCAAAGGAGAGTAGAAATAAAATCATATAAAGCAGGAAAAAAACATTCCATTGTTTTGCTGCCGAACGCCTTGGAACAAATAATGTGTCACAATATTGCTTCAAAATGAAAGCTTCTATACAGTAAATGAGAAAATAGAATAGAGAAATCAACATCGTAGTTTCGGTCCTTTATTTTGTGCTATCTAAGTATAATAAATAAGTATTTTTAAATAAGGTATATTTTCTTCGGGTTAAGTAAGCTTGAAATCGATTATCATATAAATAAACTGTGTCGTGAGTAAAATGACACACATATTTAAGATTGATGAGAAAACTTTTATGTGTTTGGAAGAACGATAATCTGGCTAATTTATCAACCCAATAATTCATAGAGTGAATAGAAATATAAGAGCCATTAGTTGTATAAACAGTTATCTTACGGTCACGAGCTTCAACAAAAATAATATCATTAGTATAAACAGTATAAACTTCAGACTTGGTTTCAATTGTTATATGGAGAGATTGAGCATTAGAAAAAGATAATAACATGTGGATTTAATTCCTTTAATTTAGCAACGGTGGTAATTCCACTCATCCCAGACAATTCAATATCGAGAAACACAATATCAGGATGATGCTGACTTAAAAGGAGAATTTCGCCTGAGTAGCAAGGAATAAGAGTGGGACATTTTAATTTGTTTTTTTGAAATATTCTTGAATAAAGGAAATATATATTGTATTCTAGGAGAAAATGGATCTGGAAAAACAACACTAATAGATATTCTTATCGGTCTGTTCATAGATGAGTATGAAGGGGAAATTTTATACAACCATATAAATATCAAAGATATTGATATGGTAAAGCAGCGAGCTTGTAATATTTCAATCTTAGAACAGGATCCATATGTATTAGAAGGGAGCGTTGAAGATAATATTTATTCGACCGTATATCACAATGTAAAAAAATACCGCCAAAGAATTCTTGATAAAGAGCTTGGAAATATCTACAGTAATGGTATAGGAATTTCGGGTGGCAAAAAAAATAGGTATTTTGAGAATACTTTCTAAGGATAGTGATGTTATGATACTTGACGAACCAACATCAGCACTTGAACAAGAAAGTCAATATGCTGTTTGGAGGTTATTAAAAGAAATTAAAAAGGAAAAAATTATAATTGTTATTAGTCATGATCAAAACATTAGTCAATTTGCAAACCAAATTATAAATTTGGATAAAAATAATTTGGTAAGAAAGCTTCAAGCATGATTTAATTTAAAGGGATGATGAAAGAAATATCTCAGGTATATTTGGATTATTGCTAACTGGGGTATTTGTAAAATCTAAAAATATTTGAGATGCCTGAAATGAATAGGTGAGCAAAAAGAAAGATAATCAAATCAATTTTATTAGTATTCTGGGAAAATTTTGGAACAGGTGTACATTTTCGTCGTAATATTCAAATTTTGCGATTAATATGTGAACAGAAGTAGATAATCGATAAAGAGAATTGTGTTCCGGCTGAGAAGAACGCTTATAATTATATTAGTAACGAGGCCCATCCTTCGGGGATGGGCGATTCGGTGGAAAAGGATTATGTTTTGACGAAATTTGTTAAAATATAACCAGCAGTAAACAGTACTTTCTAGCGTGATAATAACTGTTGTGGCTTAAAGAAAAAGCTCCGGATTCTATAAGCCGGGGCCAGAGGGAATAAAGTGAAAAAATGCCGTGAATTTGAGTCTAACTTGCAGAAAGGCAATGTTGTAGTATGAAAATAAATAAGAAAAATAGTATTTCTTTATTATTGGTAGTTTTTACAACGATTATTATAGGTCTTACAGCATACCAGTCATCCAATTATTCCGGTCAGATTTATTTATATGGCGAAGGCCATGCTGTGCCTTCTATTCTTGATAAGGAATTTGAATTATGGAATCAATATTATAATGAAAATGGAATGCGTTATTTATTTGTGGAGTTTCCATTTTATTGTTCGGAATTTTTGAATCTTTGGATGCAGGAAGATAATGATGATATATTAGACGAAATGTGGGAAGAGATAGCTGGAACTTTAGGTGCAACAGGAGCAAATAAAGAGTTTTATAAAAAAATAAAGAAAGCATGTCCGGAAACAATTTTTTACGGAACGGATGTTGGACATAAGTATGATACTTTGGGTGAACAATATCTTAGTTATCTCAGAGAACACGGGCAAGAAAACTCAGATAACTATAAACGGGCACAGGAAATTATAAATCAAGGAAAAATTTACAGTGAAAAAAATCAGGAAAATGCTTTTACCTATCGAGAAAATATGATGGTTGAGAATTTTATATGGTCACTTAATCAACTAAAACATGAAGATATTATGGGGATCTATGGAGCTGCGCATATCACAATGAATGAGGAAGATGACTACTCAAATCTAATCAGTGTTCCTAATATGGCAACACAACTTACTGACAAATTCTCCCGAAAAATATATACGGAAGATTTATCAGCAAAAGCTGATACTTCCAACCCATGGAAAACAGGGGCGCTTATGATTAACGGAAAAGAGTACCAGGTTATTTTATGGAATGAAATATGGTTAAATAGAAAGAGTAATTCTTATGATTCTGTTGAGGTATGGGAGCTGAAAGAAGGTACTGAAGATTTTAATAATATACCCGTAGGAGATCGGACGATACCGGATTCATCCTTTTTGTTTCCGACGGAGATAAAATATGGAAAAATATATGTATTAGATTATTATACTGATGATGAGTTTAAAGAAAGGCAAATTTTTCGCAGTGACAATAAATCTATGGATGACGGAAGCATCATAGCAAGAGAATTATTGTATAAATGAAATTTGCGGAGAAGAATATGATAGAAAATTTAATGATCCAGAAATTTAAGAAGTGATGATCAAAATATATATGATATTTTATAAAGATTTTTAGTCCTAACTTGACACCAGCCAATTTCCTCGGTCTTGGATGGGCCGCGACGCCCGCAGGTCTGAAAGCTATGGAGGAGCTTGGAAAACTCAATCATGGAAGCCCTGTGGCGAGTAACGCCATGTGCAACTTTCTCATTTTAAATATTTCTTCCCTCCAATTAATCCCGGTGAATGTCATTGCTTTTCGCAGCCAGTACGGGAGTGTGGATCCAACGGCGATCGTGGGGGCGGGGATTGTAGCGACGGCTATCAGCACGGGAACGGCAATTATATTTTGCAAGATCATGGATCGAAAAAATACCCGGAGAGCGTAAAGTTCTCCGGGTATTTATGTTAATTCAGCAATACAAAAAGCCAACATTTGGACATATTTATCCAACATCTTGAACTGGAATAAAAGAGAAGAATGATTATAATAGAGGTAAATGAAAAACGAAATAACGATCCGAAAATCAAAGGAGAAGGAGGAAAACAGATGGCAATTTGTTTTCGTGAAACGGCAAAAGAGTTCCATCTTTACAATGAAAAAATCAGTTACATTTTGACCGTGTTGGAGAATGGGCAGCTCGGACATCTGTATTTTGGGAAAAGGTTAAAAGACAGAGAAAGCTTTGCGCATATGTTGAATTTCCGGGCAAGACCAATGTCGGTCTGCGCTTTTGAACATAATCTGGATTTTTCCATGGAGCATATCAAACAGGAATATCCAGTTTACGGAGCAGGAGATATGAGATATCCGGCTATTGAAGTGCAGCAGGAAAATGGCAGCAGGATATCTGAGTTTATCTATCAGGGACATCGCATTTACAAAGGGAAGCCGGAACTGGAGGGCCTTCCGGCAACCTATGTGGAACAGGATGACGAGGCGGATACACTGGAACTTTATTTAAAAGATCAGCTTACGGGAACCGAAATGATACTGTTTTATACGATTTTTGTCAATGTCCCGGCTATTGCGAGAAGTGCTAAAATCATGCAGACTGGAGAAGAGGAAATTGTTTTGAACCGGGTGATGAGTGTAAGCGTAGATTTTCCGGACAAAGAATTTGAAATGATAGAACTGACCGGGGCATGGTCAAGAGAGAGATCTGTGAAAATAAGGAAGCTTGAGCACGGTACGCAGTCTGTCTATAGTATGAGGGGATGCAGTAGTCATCATTATAATCCGTTTTTAGCTTTAAAACGTCGTGAGACCACAGAGGGAAATGGAGAAGTGTATGGGTTCAGCCTCGTTTACAGTGGGAATTTCCTGGCGCAGGCAGATGTGGATACTTATGATACAACAAGAATCACGATGGGAATCCACCCGGATACCTTTTCCTGGACGTTGAAAAAAGGGGAGAGTTTTCAGACGCCGGAGGCGGTGTTGGTGTATTCGGACCAGGGATTAAATGGAATGAGTCAGGCATATCATACTCTTTACAGAAGCCGCCTTGCGAAAGGATACTGGAGAGATAAGGAACGGCCGATTCTGATCAATAATTGGGAAGCAACATATTTTGATTTTGATGAAGAGAAAATTATGAGTATTGTTAAAACAGCAAAGAGTCTTGGAGTGGAGCTGTTTGTGTTGGATGACGGTTGGTTTGGCGAAAGAAATGACGATACTCGTTCCCTTGGAGACTGGTATCCGAATCTGGAGAAACTTCCGGATGGAATCACGGGAATTGCGAAAAGAGTGGAAGCAGAAGGAATGAAGTTCGGTCTGTGGTTCGAGCCGGAGATGGTGAATAAGAACAGCCGTCTTTACAGGGAACACCCGGACTGGATCCTGGGAGATAAAGGGAGGAGACTGTCCCATGGAAGAAATCAGTATGTGCTTGACTTCTCGCGGGATGAAGTGGTGGATGCCATATTTGGACAAATGTACAAGGTTTTAAGCGAAGCGCCGATTTCCTATGTTAAATGGGATATGAATCGGAGTATGTCTGAGGTCTACTCTGCGGGCGTCGGATCGGGAGATCAGGGGAAAGTGCTCCATCGGTATATTTTAGGTGTATACCGGCTTTATGACATGCTGACAAAGGCATTTCCGAAGATCTTGTTTGAGTCTTGTGCAAGCGGAGGCGGACGGTTTGATCCGGGCCTTTTGTATTATGCGCCACAGTGTTGGACATCGGACGATACGGATGCGGTGGAGCGCTGTAAGATCCAGTATGGGACTTCACTGGTCTACCCGGTAAGTAGTATGGGATCTCATGTGTCTGCCGTGCCAAATCATCAGCTTCTTAGGAATACATCGCTGGAGATGCGGGCTAATGTGGCGTATTTCGGGACTTTTGGGTATGAACTGGATCCGAACAGACTGACAGAGGAAGAGAAAGAAGAGGTCAAAGAGCAGATTGGATTTATGAAAAAATATCGGCGTCTGATCCAATTCGGTACTTTTTACCGACTTGTCAGTCCTTTTGAAGGGAATGAAATGGCATGGATGGTCGTGTCAGAGGATCAAAGGAATGCGATTGTAGGATATTACCGGATATTGCAGACAGTTAATGGACCGTACAGAAAGATCCGTCTTCAGGGCCTGGATCCGGATAAAATATATCATGTCTCCAGAATTGAAGAAGATCTTTACGGTGACGAACTTTTGTGGTACGGACTGGATGTATCCGATGCTTCCTCCGGGGAGAACCGGGAGGAATATAATGGAAGAAACGGGGATTATCAATCCAAATTGTTTCTTTTGAGCTCGATCGAATAGGGGTTCACTTTCTTAAACTGACGGTAGCCGGAGGGACTGATACCGTTGACCTTGCGAAAGGCTTTGGAAAAAGAGAATGTGCTGCAATACCCGCAGGAATATGCGATATGTTCAATGGGGAGGCTGGTATTCTGCAGCAGTTCACAGGCCTTTGTCATTCGATACTTGACGAGAAATTGCTGTGGAGACAAATGCACTGTTTTCAAAAAAAGTTCTGTCAGGTAACTGCGGTTTAGGGAGAGAAAGTCTGCGATTTCTTGGACGGATATCGGATTCTGATAATTTTTGTAAATATAAGAGATGGCCTGACTGACATAGACGTCCGCAATCTTTTTCCGGCTCTTAGTCTTGTAATCGGAGCCCTCAATCAGAAGAGCCAGAAACTGAAGCAAAACTCCCTGGATGTAAATTTCATTCTGTAAGCTCATCTTATGGTGAGCAATCATATCCAGGACATATTTTTTTGCTTTTTCCGGATCAGGGCAGGTAAAGACCGGGTGATCCGGAGATGTTCCGATGAGCTGGAAATATCGTTCGATATCGGAGCCGTCAATGGCGACCCAGACGTAGCTCCACGGCTCTGTCTCATCGGCCTGGTAGAAGGTGAGTCTGTCGGGCCGAATCAAAAAGCCCTGCCCTGTTTCGATAGCATAACTGCTTTCACCGGAGTAAAAAGTTCCCTTTCCTTTTGTGCATACGTGAAATATGTAAGAATCCCGGATGGCAGGTCCATAGGAATAGAGGGGTTGGCAGTCTTGTATTCCGCAGAAAAGCATATAGATTTCCTGGAATAGGTTTGTATTATATTCCGTGTAAGTTCGCAATTCATCCACAGCCTTTACCTCCTACGTTTTTCTTGAGTGTATCACGGGAAAATATGATTGTAAACAAAAAAGGATTGCATAAAGACAGACAAGCCAGTAGAATAGAAAAATATGAGCACATGAGAAAAAAAGGGAGAAACAGCCATGGAAAACAATATGACAACAGGAAACCCGGGAAAACTGATAGTTCGATTTACGTTACCGGTTTTTATTGGAAATGTGTTTCAACAATTTTATAGTATGGTAGATGCGGTGATTGTCGGAAAATTTGTCGGTACGAAGGCTTTGGCCGGCGTTGGAGCTACAGGGACAATCAATTTTCTTATTATTGGATTTTTGCTTGGACTGACGGCGGGTTTTACTGTTTTGACAGCTCAGAAATATGGTGCGGGTGATCTGGGGGCCATGAGAAAGACGGTAGCGTCCGCTGCTATTTTGTCACTGGTTGTATCGGTAGTGATGACAGCCGCGAGTGTTATATTTATGAAGAATCTCCTGCGTTTGATGAATACGCCGGAAGATATTTTTGACTATGCTTATGAATATATTGTCATCATCTGCGCCGGGATTTTTGCCCAGGTACTCTACAATTTGCTGTCCAGTGTGCTGCGTGCTCTTGGCAACAGCCGGACTCCGTTGTATTTTCTGATTTTAGCCGCCCTTTTGAATGTGGTTCTGGACCTGGTATTTATTGTCTGCTTCCACATGGGACCGGCAGGGGCGGCGTATGCGACTGTGATTGCACAAGGGATATCCGGAGCAGCATGTTTGCTTTACATCTGGAAAGCAGTTCCACAGCTTCATCTTCATAAGGGAGACTGGAAGGTGGAAGGCAGCCTGTTAAAAACCCAGATGCGGATTGGATTTCCCATGGCGCTGCAATATTCTATAACAGCGATTGGAACCATGATGGTACAGTCTGCTTTGAACCTGCTCGGATCCATTTCAGTGGCGGCCTTTACGGCGGCAAGTAAGATCGAACAGATTGTGACCCAGGCGTATGTGGCGCTTGGAACGGCGATGGCAACTTACTGTGCCCAGAATATGGGGGCGGGTGATGTTCAAAGAATCCGGCATGGATTTCGTTCAGCGACAATTCTTGGCTCAGTGTACTCGGTTGTGGCTGCGGTACTGATGGTCAGTGTGGGCCACTATCTGACCTATCTTTTCGTGGAGGCGGCTGATGTGCCGAAAGTGATTGGAGAGGTACGGACGTATCTGATTTGTGTATCGGTCTTCTTCATTCCACTTACAGTTGTCAACCTGTACCGGAACGGAATACAGGGGATGGGATATGGATTTCTGCCGATGACGGCCGGAATTGCCGAGCTGGTCGGAAGAGGAGTTGTGGCGGTGATTGCGTCCTGGCAGAGAAGTTATGTCGGTGTATGTCTCGCAAGTCCGATGGCCTGGGTGCTTGCGGGGGCCCTTCTGTTATGGATGTACTTTAGAATTATGAGGAATCTGGATCAAAATCCGTCGGCCTGATTCATAAAAAAAGAGCCGGAGTGCGTATAATAAAGGGACGATATGCAAAGGAGAACGGAACATGGGTTTTGTATTATTCCTCTCTCAGTACATCGTCCCTTTTTTGATTTTTTCGATTCTGGTAACCGGCATACTGGAGCGGGTACAAGTCTATGAGACTTTTATCAAGGGGGCGAAGGACGGATTTTATACGGTGCTGAAAATCATGCCGACGCTGATCGGACTCATGGTGGCGGTGGGGGTGCTGCGGGCTTCCGGCTTTCTGGAGTTCTTGTCCGGGCTTCTCGGACAGTGGACGCAGAGAATCGGATTTCCAGGAGAATTGGTGCCGCTTTCTGTCGTAAAGATGTTTTCTTCGTCCGCAGCGACCGGGCTTCTGACAGATCTCTACAAAGAGTTTGGCACAGATTCTTATATCGGGCGCATCGCATCCATCTCAATGGCATGTACAGAGACAATTTTCTACACGATGTCTGTTTATTTTATGACAGCAAAAGTCAAGAAATCCAGATACACGCTGGCAGGGGCGTTGCTTGCTACAGTGGCCGGACTTGCAGCTAGTGTGTGGCTTGCCGGAAAAATGTAAATTATTTATTAAAAAATAGATTTAGGGATAGATTTTTCGGAAAATATCGATTATACTATTCACAAATAAAAATAGTAATTCTTACTATTTGTACAGGAAGAAAGGAGAATATAAAATGCAGAAATATGTTTGTGAACCATGCGGATATGTATATGACCCGGAGGTGGGTGATCCGGACAACGGAATCGCACCGGGAACAGCATTTGAAGATCTTCCGGAAGACTGGGTTTGCCCAATCTGTGGTATGGGAAAAGAAGTGTTTGTGGCAGAGTAATAGAGAATGGGAGATGCCGTACAGTGGATGTGCGGCATCTCTTTTTTGAAGTGTCGATGAGCCAAAGTCCTGGACTGACAAGAGACTTGGAGGCCGTTTACAATTCCCAAATTCGCAGTTTGATTCTTCCGGCGATTCCATTGGGATTATGAGGTCTGTTTCAGCTCATCCCTTAACAAATCAAATGGCGCAGGGCCGATATCCAGTACGAATTTGTGAAAACGTTTTTGGGAGAAATCTTCTCCCCATTTGGCAATAGCTGCCTTTTTCAATTCAAGAAATTCCAGATAACCGAAGTAATATTTTGCATAATTGCCGGGATCACCCAGGATGAGCTGGTAGATCTCTGAGATACTCTTCTCATCTCCGATTCCATACTGGGAGAAAAAGGAGAGGGTATCTTCTTTGGTCCAGCCTTTTTCATGGATACCAATATCCGCCAGAGCATAGAGTCCCAGGATGATGGAGGCGTTTTTCTGCTGGATCGTGGCTACCTCTTTCGACACCGGAGCGAGATAGTAAGACAGCATCTCGGTATAAGTAGCCCAGCCTTCCACATAACCTCCGAAATCCAGGATGGTGCGTACAGGATCCGGGTCCTGTGCGAGAAAGTAGGTCGTCTGGTAGAGATGGCCGGGATAGCCTTCATGCGCCAGGGTGGTGAAAAGGTTTAAGCCCTCCATGGAATGTCTGGGATTAATGTAAATTGTGTTTTCCGTACTGTTATCGAGGGGCGGAATCAGATAAAAGGCAGGGCTTAAATATTCCTGAGTGGACTTAGGAACCTGTTTGACGGTAAAGGTGACGTCAGGAATGTCGGGAAAGGAGTCTGCCATTTTCTGCTTTAGTTCCAGAAGAATTGATTCCGGTGAGGATTCCTGGAGAACGACGTCTTCTGCCATCTGGGAGGCAGGCAATGCGTTTTTCATCTCTTTCATGTCTGAGATGATCTGGGAGGTCGCAAGCTGCTCTAGTTCGTCCACGGAGCGGTCTGTACCAATGGATTTTTTCAAAAAGGCCTCGTAACATTGTTTACCATCCGGCAGGGTACAAAGTCCCTGGTCAGAGGTTCCGGTGCCTTTTAAGGAGCCAAGTCCATCGATCAGAAGCTGGTAGGCCGGGAAAACCTGGGTTGTGAGCAGATCTTTATTTTTTGCGGTGTAGAGCGCATGTTCGCTTTCCGAGAGCGTGCCCATTTCATCGAGGCGTTCCTCAAAGGAGGAGAGTAGATAATGATCGTCCCCCATGGAGATGAAATCTGCACATTCCTGAATGACAGCGTCCGCTCTCTCGTCCGACATAAAGAGTCCCTCGTCCGATTTGGTCCGTTCAAAGTCGAGAAGAGATTGATAATACTCCTGCATGGTGGACAGAAGAGAAAGGTATGTATCGACATCCTCCGCTGTTTTGAAGGAAAACTCGGATAAAAGCACGGGAAGCTGGGACTGGATTCCGGTGAGAGGGCTTAGTGGCTCTTCATATAAAAGATATCCGGCGCAGTCAAGGGCAGTCTGAAGATAGGATTCCAAAATCTTCCAGGTCAGCCGATTGTCGGCGGAAAGCTTTTCGGGGGCAAAGCGTTTTAATGCTGCCAGCGTATTTTCCAGGGAGACAGCAGGAAGTTCCGGGGTGGATACAAATGTCCCAAAAGTCACGGGAGCGTCTAAAATTCCGTAAGATTCCGGGTGTTCCAGTGTAAAGTGCAGACTGATGGAATCCCCGGATACCTCGCGACAGAACAGAGTTTTTGTAAAAGTTTCAAACTGTTCGTCTATATTGTTCGTGGTAAGCGACCGGGAAAAGAACGCGTCCGGATCCGGGGAAGGCGGAAGAAAGGAGTAGAGTATTAGGACCGTTGTCAGAAGTACTGCCACAATCAGAGTAATCCTCGCCTTTTTTGATCGAAAAAAAGCACAATCTGGGAATGATAATTTCATAATAGAACTCCAGATAGAATTTGTCACATTATATGAAGGAGTTTTACTAACTATTCAGCCATATGTCGGGGAACACCGAAAACCATCTGCAAGCAATGTTGCGCTGAATTTTTGACACTCCCGGCAACATGATTGAATAGTTACTAAACTTTTAAAATAAGCATTGCATTTTGTCACAAAAGTTGTATGATAAAAGATAAATTCAATTTTATACAAAAAGGGGGCTTTTTATGGACTCTGTAATAGACAAATTGACGGAAATTGAACAGACTGCATCGGCGATTGTAGCTCATGCAGAGGAGGAAAAAGCGGAGATTGACAGAGAGTACGACGAGCGTAGAAAGAAATTCGATCAGAAGCTGGAGGAAGAGACCATGGTCAGGATTGAACGGATCCGGGAGGGGCTTGAGAGCGATAAGAAGCACCTGCTGACCGGACAGGAGGAGTCCAGCAGGGAACTGATCGCATCCCTTCAGGAGGAGTATACTAAAAATCATACAGTATATGCAGAAAATATTTTAAAGCGGATCACAGAGGTGTAGTCTATGGGAAATTTACTTGCCTACAGCGGGATTGTCACGAAGATCCGGGGAATGGAGGCAAAGCTCCTTACGGAAACACAGTTTGATGAGATCAAGGCCATGAAAAGTGTGCCGGAAGCCGTTACTTATCTGATCCAGAACACGGTGTACCGGGAGATTCTGGAGACGTTGGAACCGACTCTGGTACACCGGGGAAATATAGAGAAGCTTTTGATTGTATCCCTATACCAGGACTATACCCGGATCTATCTGTTTGCCACACTGGAACAGAGAAAGTTTTTGAAATTGTACCTGAAACGTTATGAGGTGGAGCTGATTAATTACTGTCTGAGGATTGTCATTAACCATTATCAGGAGCCGTTTGACCTGAACCACAAGCGGGCGTTTTTTGACCGGTATTCGCAGATTTCCATCGAGAAGCTCATTCATTCCAGGACGACGGACGAGCTGATCGAAAACCTGAAAGGGACGGAATACTACAATACCTTGAAGAAGCTGCGGGATTCGGGCAAGGCGACATTATTTGACTACGACCTGGCTCTGAATCTCTACTATTTTGTTTCCATGTGGAAACAACGAAAGAAAATATTAAAACCAAAAGAACTGGAACTTTTCACAAGGGATTATGGGGCGCAGATCAATATGTTGAATATTCAGTGGATTTACAGGGCGAAGAAGTATTTTAACTTGTCTCCGGCGGATATTTATGCGCTGCTCATCCCCATCCAGTACAAGATCAGCACCGTGCTTATCAAGGAGATGGTGGAGGCGTCGGATCTGGATGCGTTCCAGAAGGCCGTCGAAAAGACGTCGTACGCAAAACACTTTGACTTCAGCCAAAATCTTACGGTGGAGAAGCTGTATACGGATTATCTGTATTATTTGTACCGGTCTGACCGAAGGAAGGATCCGTATTCTATTGCTTCAATCAACACCTATCTGTTTCTAAAAGAGGAGGAGATCAAGAAGCTGACAACCGTAATCGAATGTGTACGTTATGGCATACCTCCTGAGGAAATCAGGGGGTATACAGGAGGGCAGAAACTATGATTGTAAAAATGCAATTTGTCAATATCTCAGGACCTCGCAGCGATATTGACCGTGTGATGGATCTGTACCTGTCGCGGTATGAGATCCAGTTGGAATCAGCTCTCTCAGAGCTGAAGACAGTGGATAATTTAAGGCCCTTTGTGGAGATGAATCCATACAAGGACGCCTTGGTAAAAGCAGTACAGTTTGTGGGGTTCCTGGAAAATCCGGAGGAGACGGAGCCGGATACGAGCTTGGGGCTTAACGATATCTTCGAACTGATCCGAACTATGAATGAAGAATACCTGAAGCTTCAGGCAAAGCAGGAAGAATGGAAAAAGAAGAAAGAGGAGATTGCCTCCAAGCAAAAAATCATTGAACCGTTTCGCCCGATGGGCGGGGATTTAAGCCAGGTGCTGCATTATAAATACATTTCGTACCGGTTTGGTAAGATGCCGCAGGAGCAGTATCAGAAACTGGAGAAATATCTTTTGGGAGAACTGGACGCCGTCTTTGTAAAGGGTGTGCAGGATGAACAGTTTGTCTATGGCGCATATTTTGCCGCGCCAGATCATCTTCAGAAAACGGACGCAGTGTTTCGTTCCCTGCATTTTGAGCGGGTAGAGATCCCTGCACAATATGAGGGATCCCCGGAGGAGGCAAGCCAGAAGCTTTTGAAAGAGATGTACGATATTCAAAAGAAGATAGAAGAGATCGATAAAGAGGCTGCGGGAATGTTTAAAAAGAAAGCGCCGCAGCTTATATGGGCAAAGCAGAGGCTGGAAGAACTGGCCCACAACTTTGACGTACGCAAGATGGCGGCCAGGGTAGAGGACAAGAAGGAGGATTACTATATTCTTTGCGGATGGATGGCGGAGGACGATGTGAAAAAGTTCATGGCAGAGGCTGAACAGGACGATAAAGTCTTTGTTGTGGTGGAAGACGATCACGACAGTTATTTCGGAGAGCCGCCTACAAAGTTGGAAAATCCCAAGCTGTTTAAGCCGTTTGAGATGTTTGTCGGAATGTACGGTCTGCCGGCTCACAATGAAATGGACCCGACCTTGTTTGTAGGACTCACATACTCGTTCATTTTTGGTGTCATGTTCGGGGATGTGGGGCAGGGGCTTTTGCTGGTGATTGTAGGAGCGCTTGTTTACCATTTCAAGAAGTCTTCTTTGGCCGGAATCATTGCTACGGCGGGGGTGTTTTCCACGATTTTCGGTTTCATGTTCGGAAGTGTGTTTGGATTTGAAGACGTGATTCAGCCACTGTGGCTTCGGCCGATTGACCATATGACGACACTTCCGTTTGTCGGAAAGCTCAATACAGTCTTTATCGTATCGATTGCCTTTGGAATGGGGCTGATTGTAATAGCCATGGTGCTGCACATTATCAACGCGTTCCGGGAACACGATACACAGTCCACATGGTTTGATCCTAACGGTGTCGCGGGACTTGTGTTCTATGGTTCGGTAGCGGCAGTGGTCATCCTGTTTATGAGCGGCCGCCCGACCCCGGCAGGTATCGTCCTTGCAGTGATGTTTGGAGTACCGCTTCTGCTGATTTTGTTTAAGGAACCTTTGACTAACAGGCTCAAAAAGAAGAAAGAGAAGATAAAAGAAGGGAAAGTCATGTTCTTCGTGGAGGGTTTCTTCGAACTGTTTGAAATGCTGTTAAGCTATTTCTCCAATACACTTTCTTTCGTGCGTATCGGTGCCTTTGCCGTCAGTCATGCGGCTATGATGGAAGTAGTACTGATGCTGGCCGGAGTGGAAAGCGGAAATACCAACTGGGTTGTTGTTGTGCTTGGAAACCTGTTTGTCTGTCTGATGGAAGGGCTTGTCGTGGGGATTCAGGTACTTCGTCTGGAATATTATGAGATGTTCAGCCGGTTTTATAAAGGAAGCGGAAGAAAATTTGAACCATATAACAAAAACAGGAGAATGGAAAAATAAAGGAGGAGCAAATTATGACTTTAACAGTAAGATTGATCTTAATCGTGGCACTGGTATTCAGTATTATTATCCCATTTGGATATTATCTGATCGGGGAAAAGAACAGAGGACGCTATAAATGTGCTCTTGCGGCAAATGTATTTTTCTTTTTTGGGGCCTGCCTTGTGGCGTCAATTATGATGTTCGCAGGACCGAATGTGCAGGCAGCGGATGCGGCGGCATCCGCTTCAACAGCAACAGGACTTGGCTATATCGCGGCCGCTCTGGTTACCGGTTTATCCTGTATCGGCGGTGGTATTGCCGTGGCAAGTGCGGCGAGCGCGGCGCTTGGAGCTATCAGTGAGGATTCCAGCGTCCTTGGTAAGTCGCTTATTTTTGTAGGACTTGCAGAAGGAGTCTGCCTGTATGGGCTGATTATCTCCTTTATGATCCTGGGACAGTTATAAGAGATGAAGATGTATCTGATCAGTGATAATGTCGACACATATACGGGAATGAGACTTGCAGGCGTGGACGGGGTGATTGTCCACGAACGGGAGGAGCTCTACGCCGCACTGCAGAATGTTTTGAAAGATGAAAGCGTTGGGATCGTGCTTCTGACAGAGAAGTTTGGGAAAGAGTTTCCGGATCTTATCGATGAATTTCGTTTAGAGCGTAAGATGCCTCTGCTTGTGGAGATTCCCGACAGACACGGAACCGGACGGAGCAAGGACTTTATCACATCGTATATTACCGATGCAATCGGACTGAAACTATAAAAGGAGGGAGTCCTTTTGACCTTAGAAGAAAAAATCGCAGAGATCCGTTCTTCCTCTATGGAAGCGGCAAGAGCGGAGGGAAATGATATCATAGAAAGCTACCGCAGAGCCCTTGAAAAAGTATTCGAAGATCATAAGCAGGAGGCTGTGCGTCAGATGGAGACTCGTGTGAAGGCAGAGACCGTCAATGCAAAGCAGCAGAAAAATCAGGCAATGGCAAAGGCACAGCTCGACCTGAAACGGCAGGAAGGACGGGTGCAGAAAGAACTGAAAGACAAGGTGTTCCGGGAAGTTATGGAAATGGTGGAAAGCTTTATGAAGACGGAGGAGTACCGGGACTTTCTGCTTTGCTGTATCCGGAAATCATTGGAGTTTGCGGGAGGAGAGGGGCTGACGATTTATATGAATCCGTCGGATGTAGAACTCAAAGAGGAATTGGAATTACGGTCCGGCGCTATGCTGACTATCAGTGAGGAGGACTTTATTGGAGGAATCCGGGCGGTCATCCGGACACGGAATATTCTGATTGATCACTCCTTTAAAACGGCTTTGAGAGCAGAGTATGATGAATTCGTGTTCCGGGGAGGTGATGGGGTTGCTTAAGACAGGAAAAATTTATGGAATCAACGGACCCGTCATTTATTTAAATGGTAATACCGGATTCGGGATGTCAGAGATGGTCTATGTAGGTAAGGATCAACTGGTGGGCGAGGTGATTGCCCTTGAGAAGGACCGGACAACGGTTCAGGTCTATGAGGAGACGTCTGGCCTGCGGCCAGGTGAGGTGGTGACAGCCACTGGAAATGCCGTGTCTGTGACGCTTGCGCCGGGAATCCTCAACAATATCTTTGATGGAATTGAGAGGCCGCTGGAGAAAATCTCCGAGACAGGAGGCGCATTTATTACAAAGGGCGTTTCGGTAGATTCTCTGGATCGTGAGAAACGTTGGAACACCCATTTTACCGTGAGGAAGGGGGATTATGTCAACGGTGGCGATATTTTTGCGGAAGTACCTGAGACAAGGGCTATTGTTCATAAATGTATGATTCCGCCGCACTTACATGGGAAAGTCGTTGCGGTAAAACCTGACGGGGCGTATACGATCGAGGAATCGCTGATTACGCTGGATACCGGGACCGGGGAGACAGTAGAAATTCAGATGGCACAAAGGTGGCCGATTAGGACTCCCCGCCCGGTAAACCAGAGATTTTCAGCTTCCGTTCCTCTTGTGACAGGACAGAGAATTATTGATACGATGTTCCCGATTGCAAAAGGTGGGACGGCTGCAATTCCCGGAGGATTTGGAACAGGAAAGACAATGACTCAGCATCAGATCGCCAAATGGTCTGATGCAGACATCATTATCTATATCGGCTGTGGTGAGCGGGGAAATGAGATGACGCAGGTATTGGAAGAGTTCGGAGAACTGACAGACCCCCGGACCGGCAATCCTTTGATGGACCGGACGACATTGATCGCTAATACATCCAATATGCCGGTGGCAGCCAGAGAGGCCAGCATCTATACCGGACTGACCCTGGCAGAATACTACCGGGATATGGGGTATGATGTGGCGATCATGGCGGATTCGACTTCCAGGTGGGCGGAAGCCCTTAGGGAGCTTTCCGGACGTCTTGAGGAGATGCCTGCAGAAGAGGGCTTTCCGGCCTACTTAGCTTCCCGTTTATCTGCTTTTTATGAGCGGGCAGGTATGATGCAGAACTTAAATGGTACAAAAGGCTCCGTCAGCATCATCGGGGCGGTTTCCCCTCAGGGCGGAGATTTTTCGGAGCCTGTCACCCAGAATACGAAGCGGTTTGTGCGCTGCTTCTGGGGTCTGGATAAGAGCCTTGCTTACTCAAGACATTTCCCTGCGATCCACTGGCTGTCCAGTTACAGCGAATATCTGCAGGATCTTTCCCACTGGTACCAGGACAATGTGTCTCCGAAGTTTGTGGATTACCGGAACCGGCTCATGGCGATTCTGAACCAGGAGAGCAGCCTGCTGGAGATTGTTAAGCTGATCGGAAGCGATGTTTTGCCGGACGATCAGAAGTTGATCCTGGAGATCGCCAGAGTGATCCGTCTTGGATTTTTACAACAGAACGCCTTCCACAAGGACGATACCTGCGTATCCATGGAGAAGCAGTTTTTCATGATGGAGACAATTTTATATCTGTATAAACAGGCACGTGCCCTTGTAACTATGGGGCACCCAATGTCTGTGCTGAAATCGGAAAATATTTTTGAACGTGTCATTGCCATCAAATACGATGTGCCAAACGACCAGTTGGAGTTGTTTGCACAGTACCACCGGGATATTGATACGTTCTACCAGAATGTATTAGAAAAGAACGCATAGTAAAGGAGGGAATCGAACATTATGCCAATCGAATATCTCGGACTGAGCAGCATCAATGGTCCCCTCATCGTTCTGGAAGGGGTGCAGGATGCGTTTTATGATGAAATTGTAGAGTTTATCGTAGGGGGAAACCAGAAGCGGATCGGGAGGATCATTGAGCTTTACGAGGATAAGGCTGTGATTCAGGTCTTTGAAGGATCCGAGGGCATGTCGCTTGTCAATACTCATACGAGACTTACCGGACATCCGATGGAAATCGGACTTTCCAGGGAGATGCTTGGGAGAACCTTTAATGGCATCGGACAGCCCATTGATGATCTGGGGCCGATCGTGCCGAGAAAAAAGCAAGACGTCAATGGTCTGCCGCTGAATCCGGTGAGAAGAGAGTATCCGAGAAACTATATCCGTACCGGGATCTCCGCCATCGACGGACTGACAACGCTGATCCGGGGACAGAAGCTCCCGATTTTCTCTGGAAACGGGCTTCCTCACGACCAGCTTGCGGCCCAGATCGTCAAACAGGCGTCCCTTGGGGAAGATTCGGGAGAAGAGTTTGCCATCGTGTTTGCGGCTATGGGTGTCAAGCATGACGTTGCTGACTTCTTCCGCAGGACGTTTGAAGAGAGCGGGGTGGCTGATCATGTAGCCATGTTTCTGAACCTGGCAAACGATCCGGTAGTGGAGCGTCTGATTACCCCCAAGGTAGCACTCACCGTAGCCGAGTACCTGGCTTTTGATCAAAATATGCATATTCTTGTTATTTTGACAGACATGACGTCTTTTGCGGAGGCCATGCGTGAAGTGTCCTCTTCCAAAGGAGAGATTCCAAGCCGGAAAGGATTTCCGGGCTATCTTTACAGTGAGCTTGCCGCTATTTATGAGCGTGCAGGCATCGTAGAGGGGACAGGCGGATCGGTGACACAGATTCCGATTCTGACCATGCCAAATGATGATATCACCCATCCGATTCCGGATCTGACCGGATATATCACAGAGGGACAGATCGTGCTTGACCGGAACTTAAACGGACAGTCCATCTACCCACCGATCAGCGTTCTGCCGTCTCTTTCCCGTTTGATGAAGGATGGCATTGGAGAGGGCTATACAAGGGAAGATCATCAGGATCTGGCAAACCAGCTTTTCTCCGCCTATGCAAAGGTGGGAGACGCAAGAAATCTGGCGTCTGTCATCGGAGAGGATGAGCTTTCCCCGATTGATAAGGAGTACCTGGCTTTTGGAAAAGAGTTTGAAGAAAAGTATATCGGACAGGGCGCGGAAGAAAACCGCACGATCGAAGAGACGCTGGATCTTGGATGGGAGCTTCTTGGAAGGCTGCCAAGAGAAGAACTCGACCGTGTGAATACAAAGATTCTCGATAAATATTACCATCAGACAAAGCGGGAAGATGGCGTCACGACGAGTGCCACTCCCGGATCGGTAGCCAATAAAGAACTGTAAAAGAGGTGAGATGATTGGATCCACGAACATTTCCGACAAAAGGAAACCTGATGCTTGCGAAAAATTCTCTTGCGCTTGCGAAGCAGGGGTATGAACTGATGGACAAGAAACGGAATATCCTGATCCGGGAGCTGATGGAGCTGATCGATCAGGCCCGGACGATCCAGGAGGAAATCGATAGTACTTTCACTTATGCCTATCAGTGTCTGCAAAAGGCGAATATAGAGAATGGAATCAATACGATCTCCCAGATTGCGTATACGGTTCCCATTGAGGATTCCATCGTCATTCAGACAAGAAGTATCATGGGAACGGAGATTCCACATGTGAAATACACGCCTAAGACTCCGGTTCCGACCTATGCGTTCAGCACGACGAAGGAGTCGGCTGACCGGGCGGCGGAAGCATTTCGAAAGGTAAAAGATCTGACGGTCAAGCTATCCATGGTGGAAAACGCGGCATATCGGCTGGCTTCGAATATCAAGAAAACACAAAAACGGGCAAATGCACTGCAGAATATTACAATTCCGATGTATACCGGCCTGGTAACCAGTATCAGTAATGCGCTGGAGGAAAAGGACAGGGAAGAGTTTACGAGGCTGAAGGTAATTAAACGAAGAAAACAAGGTTAAAAAAGAGAGAAAAGTAAAATATGAGGAGTAAAACAATGGACTATATCATTACGACAGATTCCAATTCGGATGTGCCGTCAGAAGTACTGAATCAATATGGAATCCCGGTGATCCCACAATATTACGCATTTGGTGACGTCGTCTACGGGGACGAAAAAAACATGACGCCAAAAGAATTTTATGAGACTATGCGAAAGGGTGATCTGCCGAAATCCATGGCCAATAATCCGGCAGTGATCCGGGAAAAATTTGAAACGATTTTAAAGAAAGGGAAGGATATCCTCCATATTGCCTTTTCCAGTGCGTTAAGCGGAAGTTGTAACAATGTGCGTATGACGGCGAAAGAGCTGCTGGAGGAATATCCGGAGCGGAAGATTACCATCTTTGATTCACTGAACGCTTCGCTTGGAGAGGGGGTATCCGTTTATCGGGCGGCTGAACTCAGAGAGGCAGGGAAGTGCATGGACGAGGTCTGCGAAGTACTGAAGGAGGAGCGAGATCATGTCAATGTCTGGTTTACCGTAGATGATCTTCACCATCTCCAGAGGGGAGGCCGTGTATCAAAGACAACGGCGATTGTCGGAAGTATGATTAATATCAAGCCGCTGCTGCGGGTGACAGCGTCCGGGGAGCTCAAATCCGATGGAACCGTCCGTGGACGAAAGAAGGCGCTCAAGACTTTGGTGACAAATATGGAAAAGAGTCTGGAACTTGGCGAATATGGAAAGGATCGCCTTGTCTGTATCCTGCATGGCGACTGTATGGACGATGCACTGGCAGTCAAACGTATGGTAAACGATCTTGGGTTTGAGAGGATCGTCATTAATGATGTCAGCCCAAGTATCGGCACGCATGCAGGACCGGGTGTGGTAGGACTTGTATACTATGGAAGAAAGCGGGAGTAGAGCCAGAGCTATGAAGCTGCGTCCGGGTACAGCCATGATTTCACGCCGGAGGGTTCTTGACTTTCCATTTTTTCTATGCTACCATTTCAACTATATGAGAAAACGCAGAGATGAAGAGAGTACATGTTCTGGAATCTTACAGAGAATTCCCGGATGGCCTGATCGGGCCGGATGCTGAGAGGGATAGAAGATGGGGCATGGAAGATGGCTTCGGAGCGGCATGGATGAACACGAAGTGGTGATAATCCGTGATGGGTCCGCCCGTTACAGCGGGGGGTGTCAGAGGACACTCGCTGAGATCTGTTCTGTGAGGGACAGATGAATGGAAGTGGTAACGCGAATTCGCCTTCCGGGGATTTCCCTGGAGGGCATTTTTATTTCGTGAAAAAGAGTTCCGGAAAGGAATCAGGAAAAGGAGAGAAAATGTATGTGCAGTAACTGTAAAGAAAAGCAAAAGTATTATATTACCACTGCGATTGCCTACACATCAGGCAAGCCGCATATCGGTAACACATATGAGTTCGTGCTTGCGGATGCGATCGCAAGATACAAAAGAAGCAGAGGATATGACGTCTATTTCCAGACGGGAACCGATGAACATGGTCAGAAAATCGAGTTGAAAGCTGAGGAGGCAGGGATCACACCGAAGGAATATGTGGATAAGGTAGCTGCCCAGGTAAAAGAGATTGCGGATTTAATGAATACGTCTTACGACCATTTTATCCGGACGACAGACGATTACCATGAAAAGCAGGTACAGAAGATTTTTAAAAAGCTGTACGACAAAGGGGACATTTATAAAGGATATTACGAGGGAATGTACTGTACTCCATGCGAATCATTCTTTACAGAGTCCCAACTTGTGGATGGTAAATGCCCGGACTGCGGTCGCCCGTGTACGCCGGCTAAGGAAGAGGCGTATTTCTTCAAGATGAGCAAATACGCAGACCGCCTGATCCAGTATATCAATGAGCACCCGGAGTTTATTCAGCCGGTTGCCAGAAAAAATGAGATGATGAACAATTTTCTTCTTCCGGGGCTTCAGGATCTCTGTGTTTCCAGAACTTCTTTCAAGTGGGGAATTCCGGTTGACTTTGATCCGAAACATGTCGTCTATGTATGGTTGGACGCACTGACAAATTATATTACCGGAATCGGATACGATGTTGACGGGAACAGCACGGAACTGTTTCATAAAAACTGGCCGGCAGATCTTCATCTGATTGGAAAAGATATTATTCGTTTTCATACGATTTACTGGCCGATTTTCCTGATGGCACTGGATCTGCCGCTTCCAAAACAAGTCTTCGGGCATCCGTGGCTCTTGCAGGGGGACGGTAAGATGAGCAAATCCAAGGGAAACGTCATCTATGCTGATGAGCTGGTTCATCTGTTTGGTGTGGACGCTGTGCGTTATTTCGTTCTGCATGAGATGCCGTTTGACAACGACGGCGTCATCACCTGGGAGTTGATGGTAGAGAGAATGAATTCAGATCTTGCCAATACACTTGGAAATTTGGTCAACCGGACTGTTTCCATGACGAATAAATATTTTGGTGGTACAGTGACAGACAAAGGCATAGCAGAGGAGGTTGACAGCGATCTGAAGCGTGTAACAAAGGAAACGTCCGGGAAAGTAGACGCAAAGATGGAAGATCTCAGAGTGGCGGACGCCATTACAGAAATATTTAATCTGTTCAAGCGCTGCAATAAATATATTGATGAGACAATGCCGTGGGCGCTGGCAAAAGAAGAAGATAAAAAAGGCCGTCTGGAGACGGTGCTTTTCAACCTGATTTCCAGCATTTCCGAGGGGGCAAGACTACTTACTCCATATATGCCGAAGACGTCCGGGAAGATTCTTGCACAGCTTGGCGGCGGTCATGTAACGGATAAGCCGGAGATCCTCTTTGCCAGAAGAGACTTAAAAGAAGTGATGGAAGAGGTAGAAAAACTTCACCCGGCGCAGCCGGAAGAGGAGCCGGAGGAAGAAGGCCCGGTGATCGATATTGAGGCAAAACCGGAGATTGCTTATGACGATTTTATGAAGATGCAGTTTCAGGTAGGAGAAATCATCAAGTGTGAGGAGGTCCCAAAGTCCAAAAAGCTTCTCTGCTCTCAGGTGAAGATCGGAAGCCAGGTACGCCAGATTGTTTCTGGTATTAAAAAATGGTATTCACCGGAAGAGATGGTAGGTAAAAAAGTAATGGTTCTTGTGAATTTGAAGCCAGCAAAGCTTGCAGGAGTGCTCTCTGAGGGAATGATCCTCTGCGCCGAAGATGAGAACGGAAATATTGTACTCATGAAGCCGGAAAAAGATGTTCCGGCAGGAGCGGAAATCTGCTAGGAAAAGGATGATTCTTTTGATCGTTTGTGGTAGAATGTTATTAGACTAAAGTACAAATGCATAAGGAGGGAAACGATCAATGGAACCACAATTTTACAAGGGAAACAGGGACGCGTTTATGGAGAAGCTTGCGCCGGGAAGTCTGGCCCTCTTTTTCAGCGGCGTTCCTGTCCGTAAAACAGCGGACGAGGATTATGCCTATTTTGCGAACCGCAATTTTGTCTATCTGACTGGAATGGAGCAAAAAGACACAATCCTGATGTTGGAAAAGGATGCGTCTGGGTATCGGGAGACCCTGTTTATTCTGCCTCCGAATCTGATCGAAGAGAGATGGACCGGAGCGAGAATGAAGCCGGAGGAGATTGAAGCCGCATCTATGATTTCCAACTTTGCTTACCGTGACACGTTTGAGGAAGAGCTCAAAAAAGTGCTGGCATCCGGGAGAATTGAAAAAGTCTACCTGGATATCGATCGGATGGACGGACAGGTCGTAGTCAGCGGAGCAGACAGCATGGAGACATTCTTGAAACAGGAATATCCAAATCTTCTGATTGAAAATTCGCTCCCGATTTTGAAGAAGCTGCGTCTTATCAAGAAGCCTTGCGAGATTCGGGCGATGGAAAAAGCGCAGGAGATCACAAAGGCCGGAATTCTGGCGATGATGACACATTCAAAGCCGGGAATGTACGAATACCAGTATAAGGCAGAGTACGACTACGCTCTGGCGCAGCACGGAGTACTGGAAGCGGGATTTCCTTCCATTATCAGTGCCGGAAAGAATAATTTCTGCATCCACTATTATGGTTACCGGGGACAGGCTATGGATGGGGATATCGTACTGAATGACGTTGGAGTACGCTGGGACAATGAGCTGACGGACGTATCCAGAGGGTGGCCATGCAACGGAAAATATTCCTCGAGACAGAAGCTGCTCTTTGAGTGCCAGTACAAGACTTCGGAGCATATGTTTTCAACGCTGAAACCGGGAGTACCGATGATGGAAGTAGATGCGGAGATCCGCCGCTATTGTTTTGAGCAGCTCAAAGAAGCGGGAGTATGCAAGAGCTTTGACGATATCGGAACGTATATGTGGCATGGCGGCGCGCACCATGTAGGATTTGACACCCATGACGTCGTGTCGGCCAGGGACGAGCTTCTCCGTCCGGGAATGACATTCTGCGTGGATATCGGAATTTACCATGAGGAGTGGGGAATCGGATTCCGACTGGAAGACAACTGCCTGATCACAGAGGACGGATGCCGCAATTTATCCAAAGATATCCCAAGAACAGTGGAAGACATTGAAGCGGTGATGAATTAAAAAAGGAACGGTAAAGGAGCATACACTGGAGATTCTGGTGTATGCTTCTGTTGCTTTTATCACCGGAAGAGAAATAGAAAAAAATAAGACCGAAAAGCATACGGCGCACCGCAAGGGGAGATCCCTTTGAGGTGCGCCATTGTGTTAGCTGAGTTCTACTTTTTCTGCTTCTTCTGGTTTAAATTCATTTCTCAGGTCGTAGATGTTATGTCCTGTGGATTCGCTTAATACGCGTCCTTCTAGAGAATAGCACCGTATAAAACGTCTTCCGTCTACGCTGGACCAGTGCTCTACGTCCCACGTCATATATCCGTCTTCATCGCTTTTTTTCTCTTTCAGATATAAATCGACCTGTCGTCCGCCCGGAGCCATGAGTTTGATAAGCTCGTCCGTATCAGCGGTAAGTTCGGTCTTATTTACCTTGTCATATACCTGCATTGAAAAGTCCCTCCTATTGATATTCTATTTGAATTATAGTATGTTTTAAATTATAATACAACCATCTTGCGGAAAATTAAATAACTATTCAGCCATGCGGCCGGAGAGATCGAATATCCGGCGCAAGCTTGCTTGCAGCCGATTTTCGATCTCTCCGGACATATGGCGTTTAGCCATAAGCGAAGATTTAGCTGCGACAGCCGCGAATCTGAGCTGGATGGCTGGATAGTTACAAAAGTGAGGAGTGAAAAAATGATTTTTGATACACATGCACACTATAGCGACGAGCAGTTTGACAAAGACCGGGATGAGCTTTTATGGGGGATGGAAGATGAAGGCGTAGGAACTATTGTGGAGATCGGAGCGTCCATGGAGTCCAGCCGGGAGGCCATTCGTCTGGCAGAGCAGTATCCTTTCGTCTATGCGTCAGTGGGTGTCCATCCGGATCATGTAGGGGAACTGAATGAGGAGACTTTTGGAGAACTTGACCGGATGTGCAGTCATGGGAAAGTCAGGGCTGTCGGGGAAATCGGACTGGACTATCACTGGGATACGGAACCAAGAGAGATTCAGAAACATTGGTTTATCCGGCAGCTTGAGCTGGCGGCCGGAAAAAACCTGCCGGTCAATATTCACAGCCGGGACGCGGCGGAAGATACAATGGAGATTATGAAAACCTACGGCAAAGGAACGAGAGGCATTATTCATTGTTTTTCTTACTCTAAGGAGATGGCATTGGAATATGTGAAGATGGGATTTTATATCGGCATCGGCGGTGTGGTAACATTTAAAAATGGCAGGAAGCTAAAGGAGATCGCAACAGAAATTCCGTTGGAGCGGATCGTACTGGAGACGGACTGTCCATATCTTGCCCCGGAGCCGAACCGGGGCAGGAGAAATGATTCCAGGAATATTCATTATGTAGCGGAGCAGATCGCACAGCTCAAAGGGATATCTAAGGAAACAGTAATAAAGCAGACTGAAAACAATGCAAAATTAATATACTTTTCATAATATTTTAACCATTTAAAGAAACAAAGTGTGTTATACTAAATAAAGCGGTAAAGTGAGGAAGATTTATGACAGATCCTTTTTTAGGAAATCCGCAGAATACGATTGCGGTATTACAGAAATATCATTTCAATTTCCAGAAGAAGTTCGGACAGAATTTTTTGATTGACACCCACGTTCTGGACAAGATTATCCGGGCAGCCGAGATTACAAAAGACGATTTCGTGCTGGAGATCGGGCCGGGGATCGGGACAATGACACAGTATCTTGCACAGGCGGCAAGAGAAGTGGTAGCAGTAGAGATTGACAAAGCACTGATTCCCATTCTACAGGACACCCTTTCTGGATTTCCCAATGCAGAAGTCATACAGGATGATATCCTGAAGGTAGATATTGCAGAGCTGGCAGCCGAGCGAAATGGTGGCAGGCCGATTAAAGTCGTTGCAAATCTGCCTTATTACATTACTACTCCGATCATTATGAGCCTTTTCGAGCATGATGTGCCGTTGGCTTTAGTGACTGTAATGGTTCAAAAAGAGGTGGCGGAGCGGATGCAGGCGGGACCGGGGAGCAAGGATTACGGAGCGCTGTCCCTTGCGGTTCAATACTATGCCGATCCATACATAGTGGCGAATGTGCCTCCGAACTGTTTTATGCCAAGGCCAAATGTGGGATCGGCAGTGATCCGTCTGACAAGGCATAAGGTGCCACCGGTGCAGGTAGAGGATGAAAAGCTGATGTTCCAGATGATCCGGGCTTCATTCAACCAGAGAAGGAAGACACTTGTAAACGGGCTGAATCATTCCCCGGAAATGACTCTTACAAAAGAACAGATCACCAAGGCGGTAGAAGGCCTCGGGAAAGGCGCCGGCGTAAGAGGGGAAGCACTGACGCTTGAGGAGTTCGCAAAGCTCAGTAACACGATATATCAGATGAAGTTGTCATAAATATTCAGGGAAAAGGAGGCAGGAAGATGCGGTATGAGATTAAAGGAGAGACGTTGCCGGTAGTAATCTGTCACCTGGAAGATGGAGAGCAGATGGTGACGGAGAAGGGTGCGATGAGCTGGATGTCGCCGAATATGAAGATGGAGTCCGGTGCACGTGGTGGACTTGGGAAAGCATTTGGCAGAATGTTTTCCGGAGATTCGATTTTTCAGAACATTTATACTGCGGAACGGGGAAATGGGATGATTGCCTTTGCGTCCAGTTTCCCGGGCTCTATAAAGGTATTTGAAGTAGGGCCAGGACAGGAATATGTGCTTCAGAAGAGCGCGTTTCTTGCCTCTGAGGCGAGTGTGGAGCTGAGCATCCATTTTCAGAAGAAAATCGCTTCCGGGTTGTTCGGAGGCGAGGGATTCATTATGCAAAAAGTATCTGGGCAGGGAACCGTCTTTGCTGAGTTTGATGGTCATGTGGTGGAGTATGAGCTGCGGGCAGATCAGCAGATTGTCGTTGATACTGGATATCTGGCAGCTATGTCTGCCTCATGCGGTATTGAGATCCAGAGTGTGCCGGGTATCAAGAATATGGTATTTGGAGGGGAGGGCCTTTTTAACACCGTGATTACAGGCCCGGGACATGTGTGGCTTCAGACGATGCCGCTCAGCAATGTGGCAGGCGTACTGAGACCGTATTTCCCATCGTCAAAATAAAGTAGTCTCGCTTGTGAAAACAGACGATTGACGAGAACCAAGACATAAAGGAGGAACAGCTTATGGCCAAAACAGTTGATGAAGCATTATTTAAGATTACACCACAGATTCAGAAGCTCTCGAAGATTTGTGAAGAGAACAATGCAATCGACAAAGAGCTCTTTACAAAATACGAAGTAAAGAGAGGATTGCGTGATTTGAACGGAAAAGGTGTGCTTGCCGGTCTGACCAATGTTTCTGATGTTCATGCGAAAGAAATCATTGACGGCAAGGAAGTTCCCTGTCCGGGAAGCCTTTATTACCGGGGCTATAATATCAAAGACCTGGTCAATGGCTTTTTGTCCGCACATCATTTTGGATTTGAAGAGATTGCGTATTTGCTTTTATTTGGTGAACTCCCGACAAAAAAACAGTTGGAAGAGTTCCACGATCTTTTGGTGGAGCGTAGAACATTGCCGCCGAATTTCGTGCGGGATGTAATTATGAAAGCATCCAGTCCGGACATGATGAACAGTATTTCAAGAAGCATTCTTCAACTGTACTCCTATGATGAGAAAGCGGACGATACGAGTATTCCGAATGTTCTGCGGCAATGCCTGAATCTCATCAGTCAGTTTCCGATGCTGATGGTGTACGGATATCATGCATACAATTACAAGATGGGAGAGGATCTTTTTATATACGCACCGAAGCCGGAGCTGTCCACAGCAGAGAATATTCTGATGATGTTAAGAGAAGACCGGAAATATACAGAGCTCGAGGCAAAGATTCTCGACATGGCGCTGGTACTTCATATGGATCACGGCGGCGGTAACAATTCCACCTTTACGACTCACGTTGTCACCTCCTCCGGTACCGACACATACTCCACGATGGCGGCTGCCATGGCGTCTTTAAAGGGACCGAAGCATGGCGGAGCCAATATCAAAGTTGTAAAGATGTTTGAGGATATGAAAGCTCAGTTAAACGACTGGGCAGATGAAGATGAAGTAAAAGATTATCTGTCCCGGCTTCTTGATAAGCAGGCATTCGATAAGAAAGGGCTGATTTACGGAATGGGACATGCGGTATATTCCATCTCCGATCCGAGAGCAGAGATCTTTAAAGTCTTTGTAGAGAAGCTTGCTAAAGAAAAAGGTTACGAAAAAGAATATGCGCTTTATGAGCTTGTGGAGCGTTTAGGCCCGCAGGTTATTGGAGAGAAAAGAAAGATATACAAAGGAGTCAATGCCAATGTCGACTTCTACAGCGGCCTGGTATACAGTATGCTGGGACTGCCCCCGGCTCTTTACACGCCGATCTTTGCGGCGGCGCGTGTGGTCGGTTGGAGTGCACACCGTCTGGAAGAGCTGAAGAACGTGGACAAGATCATCCGTCCGGCGTACAAGGCTCTGGCAGGACATAAAGAATATGTCAAGCTGGAAGACAGGTAGGAGGCAGCATGAAACGAGAGGGATTCTATCTTTCCTGTGACCATAAAACAAAAATCCATGCAGTAGCATGGATACCGGAAAATAGAGAGATACGGGCTGTGATACAGCTTTGTCACGGGATGACAGAATATGTGAATCGATATGATGAATTTGCAAGGTGGCTTGCTGAGAAGGGATATTATGTTACCGGGCATGATCACCTGGGGCATGGGCAATCTGTTCTATCAGAGGAGGATTATGGATACTTTCCGGAGAAACGAGGCAATGAATGTGTGATTGGGGATATACGTAAGTTGTTCTTGGCGACAAAAAAGCGGTATCCAGACTGTCCGTATTTTATGCTGGGACACAGTATGGGGTCTTTTTTGCTCAGACAGTATATCCAGAACTATGGGAAAGAGCTTACTGGTGCCATTGTGATGGGAACCGGGTATAAGCCGTATCCGCTGCTTGTGGCAGGAGGATTACTTTGTAGTGCGATCGGTAAGTTGCGGGGTGGCCATTACCGGAGCCGTCTTGTAGATAACATGGCGTTTGGAGGCTATAATAAGTCGTTTGAGCCCGGGAAGACCGGAAGAGAGTGGCTGTCAGCAAATCCCGAAAATGTTGTACATTACGAGGAAGACCCGCTCTGTGGATTTTTGTTTACTGTGACTGCGTACAGACAGATGTTTCGCGGAATGAAGACACTGACGAAAAAGGGAGTCGCGAATATTCCCAAGGATCTTGCGGTACTCTTTGTTTCGGGAGACAAAGACCCGGTAGGAGACTTTGGAGCCGGAGTATGGAGAGTCTATGAGCAGTACCGAAAAGCTGGAATGAAGGATGTGGAGATCCAACTGTATTCCGGGGATCGGCATGAGATTTTAAATGAGAAAGATCGGAAGAGAGTCTTTGAGAAGATCGCAGACTGGATGGCAAAGCGTGAATAAACTTTAGCTGATGAACGCAAAAAAGGGATGGTCTGGAACAATGCTTGCAATAGTGTTCCGGGACTATCCCTTTTCCTTGTGGCTTCAAAGCGGATCGCTTTTTTTAGCTTTTATTCATTCTGGCTTGCCTGAAGTGCTTTTGCAAACTGATCCGGGCAGGATGTAGCTTTTGCGCCACATTTAATTCCGGAAAGACGGTGGATGGCGTCTTCGACTTCCATCCCTTCTACAAGGCTTGCGATACCCTGGAGATTTCCGTTGCAGCCGCCGAGAAAACGGACATTGTGGATGCGGTTTTGATCATCCAAATCAAACTGGATCTCTTTGGAACAAACGCCTGTTGGTCTGTATTTCATGATAATTCCTCCATTTCTGATTCCCTTCCGAGACAGAATTATAGCAAACAGGAAAAAAAGATGCTAGGTATAAATGAAAAAATTTGTTATACTGTGGGAAAAAGGGTTACTATTTACAGCCGATTCAAGATTCCGTACTGTGAAGCAGTCACCCCACCCACATAAGCAGTCTTAGCTCCGTGGGGAGCGGGACTGGAGCACTGTGAGTGCGACGAGTGCGCATGCGGGCGGGGTGCTGTAAATAGTAACAAAAAAGGAGGTCGAAACCATGATAGGAATTATCGGGGCAATGGAAGATGAAGTTGCACAGTTGAAAAAGAATATGGAAATAGAAGAAACAACCGAGGTTGCCTCCCTTTCTTTTTGTAGAGGGAAACTTTCCGGCAAAGAGGTTGTTGTTGTAAGGAGTGGCATCGGCAAGGTCAATGCGGCGATCTGTACACAGATCCTTGTAGATCAATTTCATGTGGATGTGATTATCAACACGGGGATTGCAGGCTCGCTGGATGCGGAAATTGATATTGGTGATATTGTGATTTCCACAGATGCGGTGGAACATGATATGGACGCCAGTATATTTGGTGATCCGATCGGTCAGATTCCTCAGATGGATACATTCTCTTTCCCGGCAGACGAAAGTCTGGTCAAATTAGCAAAGGAAGTCAACGAGAAAGCCAATCCAGATGTCCATACCTGGATCGGAAGGGTCGTAAGTGGCGATCAGTTTGTATCTTCCGGGGAGAAGAAAGAGCAGCTTATTCGGGTCTTTGACGCAAAGTGTACAGAAATGGAGGGTGCGGCCATCGCTCATGCGGCCTATCTCAACAAAATTTCGTGCGTCATCATTCGTGCCATTTCGGATAAAGCCGACAACAGTGCTGTTGTGGACTATCCGGCTTTCGAAGCGGCGGCAATCCGGCATAGTGTCCGGCTGATCGAGGCGCTGGTTTCGGAGATCTAGGAGAGGAACACTTTCGAGTCGGCAAAAAACGCCTGCTTTTGCAGGGCTTTATAAAAATTATGTAGAACGGTTATTGAGCCTTTTTCTGTTATTATCAGTTATACTTAAAAACAAACAAAATAACGGAGGAGGCTCTTTTTATGTTGGAAGCAGTATGGAAACACGGAGTGTTATTTTACGCGGTCGGGGTGATGTGTGTTCTGGGAGTCATCAGTAAGATCACTGTCAGCCTGACACTGAGGCGTCTGGTAAAAGAGGCGGGCAAAATGGGGAAAAGCCTGCATCCTTTGATGAAGCTTGTCCGGGCAAAATTTGAACATGCCTGTATGGTGAGCGATAAGGTGCAAAATATCCGGGCGTTTGTGGATAAGTATATGTATGAATACAAAGTACTGTGGATAAAGCTTCATAGCTGGAGGCAGATGGAGAAGGCGGCCGCATGGTGCTGCCTGGTGTTTGGAGCCGCAGGGGCAGCCGCCGCATATGTGGGGGAGGCACCGCTGGAAACTGTAGGACAGTACGCGGCTGCCGGTCTGGCAGGATCGCTGCTTTTGTTTGCCCTTCGGATGGTGACGGACGAGGGCTATCAGTTAGAAGCAGCCAAAAACTATATGATTGAGTTCTTGGAAAATACATATGCCCGCAGGTATGAAAAAATGAGTCAGACGGCGGAAGTGGAAGAAGAAATCCAGTTAGCGGAGAAAAAGGCGGTTTTGGAAGAAGGGCCGACAGAGAATGAGAAAGAGACGATTGCAGCCTTTCAGGCGGAGGCAGAGTCTCAGGAGATGGAAGAAGAAGCAGCTCCGGCGGTGGCGGCAAGCGCTAAAGTGAGGGCAGGAGCATTCGCTTTTGACCGGGAGCAGGACACATATTCCAGAGAGCCGGAACACGAGAAGATTGAGTCAGAACTTGTTACTTTGATGAAAGAAGAACAGGAGAAGGGAAAAGACGAAGAAGAACACAGGGAGAAGAGAAGAAGAGATGAACAGATGATCCGTGAGATCCTTGCTGAGTTTTTAACTTGATAATTAAAAGGCCTTTTGCTAAAATATACCTGTAATAACTACCTATAATGATGATAGAAAGGATGGGTAATGTGATGGCAAAGGTAACATTTGACTATTCAAAGGCAAATCTGTTTATCAGGGAACATGAGATGGAGTCCATGAAAGATATCGTACTGGCAGCAAAGGACAAGTTGTTGGCACGCACAGGAGCAGGAAATGATTTCCTTGGATGGATCGACCTTCCGGAAGATTATGATAAAGATGAGTTTGAGAGAATTCAGAAAGCGGCAGATAAGATCAAGGCAGATTCCGACGTACTTCTTGTAATCGGAATAGGAGGTTCCTATCTCGGAGCCAGAGCTGCGATTGAGTTCTTAAGACACAGTTTCTACAATATGATTTCCAAAGAGGCACGTAAGACGCCAGAGATCTACTTTGTAGGAAATAGTATCAGCAGTACCTATCTTCACGACCTGATTGATGTGATCGGAGAGAGAGATTTTTCTGTAAATATTATTTCCAAGTCCGGTACGACGACAGAGCCGGCCATCGCATTCCGCATCTTTAAAGAAATGCTGGAGAAGAAGTACGGGAAAGAAGAGGCGGCAAAGAGAATCTACGCCACCACAGATAAGGAAAGAGGAGCGCTTAAAAATCTGGCGACAGAGGAAGGATATGAATCTTTTGTTGTTCCGGATGATGTAGGAGGACGTTTTTCCGTTCTGACAGCAGTCGGACTTCTTCCGATCGCGGCAAGTGGAGCGGATATTACGAAACTGATGGAAGGTGCGGCATCCGCCAGAAAAGCAGCGCTGGAGCTTTCCTTTGAGGAAAATGACGCACTGAAATACGCGGCAGTCAGAAATATTCTTCATGCGAAGGGAAAATCAGTGGAAGTACTGGCAAACTATGAGCCAAGCCTTCACTATGTATCCGAGTGGTGGAAACAGCTCTACGGTGAAAGCGAAGGAAAAGATCAGAAGGGTATTTTCCCGGCGTCTGTGGATTTAACAACAGACCTTCATTCTATGGGACAGTTCATCCAGGACGGAAGCAGGATTATGTATGAGACAGTCCTCAATGTAGAGAAATCCAGAGAGGAAGTTATGATCGGCGAAGAGCCGGTAGATCTCGATGGACTGAACTACCTGGCAGGACAGACGGTGGACTTCGTCAACAAGAGTGCCATGAACGGAACTGTTCTTGCCCACACAGATGGGAATGTGCCGAATTTGATGGTGAACATTCCGGAACAGAATGAATTTTACCTTGGAGAACTATTCTATTTCTTTGAATTTGCCTGTGGTGTCAGCGGCTATATTCTTGGGGTCAACCCATTCAACCAGCCGGGTGTAGAGGCATACAAGAAAAATATGTTTGCGCTCCTGGGCAAACCTGGATATGAAAAGGAACGCGAAGAACTGATGAAGAGATTATAAGACATTGTAAATATCAAAAAGAGATCAGAAAAAGAGCCGTAGTTTTATAAAAATGCGGCTCTTTTATACTGGTTTTTTATTTGTCATATTCAGGTCTTTACAAAAATGGTCAACGGGAAGAAAATAGATTCAGATGGAGTCATATAAAAACCGGAGGGAATCAGTACTATGAACGAGAAATTTTATTGCCTGCCTGAAGAAAAGCAGCAACGGATTATAAATGCCGGATTTCAGGTGTTTAGTGACACCAGTTACCGGAGAGCGCCGGTTTCGGATGTGGCAAAGGCGGCTGGAATCAGCAAAGCATTGCTGTTCCATTATTTTAAGAATAAAAAGGAATTTTATCTGTTTCTTTGGGGGAAAGCAGTGGAGACAGGAACTCGAATTTTGAATGAAAAGGAGCTTCTCAGTCAGCAGGACTTCTTTGCAAAGTTCGAGATAGGAATGAAAAGGAAACTGAGGATAATCCGGGACTATCCTCATTTGGCTGGATTTATTTTGCGGGCAGTACAGGAACCGGAGGAAGAGATCCATATGGCGATCCAGGATAAGATGAAGAAGTTGGTGGATGATTACTGTATTCCGATCATCGGAAACGTTGAAAAGGAGCGATTTCTTCCGGATTTAGATTTCGATATGATGTATAGGGAAATGTACTGGGCGTGTGAAGGGTATCTCAATACGATCATGCAGTCGGGTCATATAGATCTGAAACAGGCGGAAGACGGGTTCCAGAAGCTTCTGGATTTTTGGAAACAGGTATATCTACGGAGGGAATAAGAATGGAGAACATTATAAATATTCAGAATCTCACAAAGTATTATGGAAAGCACAGAGGAATTGAAGACCTTTCCCTCAGTGTCAGAAAGGGAGAGGTTTTCGGGTTTATCGGGCCTAATGGAGCCGGAAAAAGTACGACGATTCGAGCAATGATGGGGCTTTTGATTCCAACGGCAGGAAAGGTGGAAATATTCGGGCTTTCGGTGCGGGAACATAAAACGGACATTTTAAGAAGAATCGGTTATATGCCGTCGGAGACAACATTCTACAGTGGAATGAGAGTCAGTGAGGTTATCCGGTTTTCTGCCGGACTGTATGGGAAGGACTGCCGTGAAGAAGCAGAATGTTTGTGTGAGCGGCTGAAGCTGGATATGAAAAAGAAAGTAGAGGAGCTGTCCCTTGGAAACCGAAAAAAGGTGGGGATCATATGTGCCTTTCAGCATGAAGCGGATCTCTATATTTTGGATGAACCTACGAGCGGACTCGATCCACTAATGCAGAAAGAATTCTTCAGTCTTGTGCGGGAGAAAAGCGGGGGCGGGGCTGCAGTGTTCTTATCCTCCCACATTTTGAGTGAAATCCGGCGGTACTGTCATCGGGCAGCCATTGTCCGGGACGGGCATCTGATAGTGGAGGATGATGTGAAGACCATTTGCCATTCTTCCGCAAAGAGAGTTACGATTCAAGGCATCGAAGAAGTGCCGGGGATTCAGGCAAAGGATGTGATACGGGGAGATGGTTCTGTGAGTTTTCTGTACAATGGTACCATGTCGGAACTGATTCGGGCGCTTCAAGGGCTTGCTGTAGAGGACCTGACGATTACCGAACCGGATCTGGAAGAGACATTTTTGCATTTCTATGAAGGAGGAAAAAGGTGATGGGAATCTATCTGCATGAGATGAAGCGCGGAAGGATGGGACTTCTGGCGTGGGGGTGTGTGATTGGCGGGATGATTGCGCTATGTCTGCTGTTATATCCGGAACTGACCAAAGAAGGAGCGTCCATTCAGGCCGCCATTGAAAGCATGGGGACTTTTACAGCCGCTTTTGGGGCAGACCGGCTCAACTATGCGGAACTGATGGGGTTTTATGGAATTTACGGCGGGTGTATGCTGGGGATAGGAGGCATCTTTTATGCCGCGGTACTTGGAACCGGAATGTTGGAGAAAGAAGAGCGGGAACACACGGCAGAGTTTCTGCTGACGCATCCGGTCAGCCGGAGCCAGGTTGTAACAGAAAAGCTTCTGGCGATGATCAGCCAGATGCTCCTGCTTAATGGGATGGTGATCCTGTTGTCAGTGGTATCTTTCTGCATCATCGGGGAGAAACCGGACTGGCATGATTTCTTCTTATTCCACGGGGCGCAGATTGTGATGCAGTTTGAAATTCTCTGCATTTGCTTTGGTATTTCTGCTTTCCTGAAAAAAGGCGCTACCAGCGCAGGGATCGGTATAGCAGCGGCACTGTATTTCCTGGGTGTATTTGGAAATATCACGGAAAAGGCAGAGTTTGTAACTTATATTACTCCATATACTTATGCGGACGGGGCCAATGTGATCCCGGCAGGGGAATTAGACATAAAGCTGGTTATGCTGGGGATGGTCTATGCAGTGATCGGCCTAATTGCCGCTTACGGAAAGTATACCAGAAAGGATATTTGCTGATATGACTGGAAATGTCGTAAACTTTCATAAACCTAATGGTGAAAATATACAAAAAAGGGAAGTTTTGTCACAGATTATTGTGGGATCGGATATTGACTTTTCAATTATTGAGGAGTAAAGTAAGCACGATATGAATAAAGAAAAGGAGGGAGCAAAACGGGTAATTTATCAGAGAAGTTAATGGAAGAGCTGAACTGTAAAGTCGTGTTCACAATACCGGTCGGAAAAGGACTTCCGATCTATGAATCCGTCGTTGTGACATGGATTGTTATGGCGATTCTTGTATTACTTTCTATCATCTTAGTGCGGAACCTGAAAGTAGAAAATCCGGGGAAAAAGCAGCTTGCGCTGGAGGCCGGATACCTGTTTTTCCGCAATTTCTTTCATAATCTGCTGGGTGAGCGTGGAGCACGCTACATACCTTATATGACGATGATCGTCCTCTTTATTGGACTTTCTAACATCATGGGGGTATTCGGGTTTGTACCGCCGACAAAGGATATCGGTGTGACGATCGGACTGGCGATTATGAGCATTATCCTGATCGAGTATTCCGGGATTCACCAGAAAGGGACAAAGGGGTGGCTGAAAAGCTTTGCCGAGCCTATTCCCATTATGCTTCCCATCAATATACTGGAGCTTGGAATCCGACCGCTGTCTTTGTGTATGCGGTTGTTCGGGAATGTACTGGGATCTTATGTGGTAATGAAGCTGATCGAAATTATTTGTCCGATTTTGCTTCCGATACCATTTAATCTGTATTTTGACTTTTTTGACGGATTCATTCAGGCATATGTATTTGTATTTTTAACATCCCTGTTTATCGGTGAGGCCATCGAGTAGGCGGGGCATTGACACAAAGAGTATAAGGAGGAAACAAAACGATGACATCTTTAATTGCAATCGGAGCGGCAGTAGCAGTGTTCACAGGTATCGGTGCGGGTATTGGTATCGGTCTTGCAACAGGAAAGGCGGCTGAGTCTATCGCGAGACAGCCTGAGGCGGAAGGAAAGATCAGAAGTACTCTTCTGTTAGGTTGTGCGCTTGCCGAGGCAACAGCGATCTACGGTTTCGTAATCGGTCTGTTAATCATCATCTTATTAGGATAACAGAAAGGCAGGTAGAGGCAGATGCTGACGTTAAGTCCGGTAACGATCATCGGTACCATCATAAATCTGCTTGTTCTGTATTTCCTGCTGCAGCATTTCTTATTTAAGCCGATCCAGAAAATCATGGATCAGAGAGAGGAACTGATCCGTGGACAGTTGAAGGATGCCCAGGATCAGAAGGAATCCGCCGGAAGGCTCAAAGACCAGTATGAGGCGGCCGTTGCTTCGGCAAAAGAGGAGTCCGGGCAAATCGTAGAGCGAGCCAGAAAAGAGGCATCACTTCAGGCGGAGGCAATCGTGAAGAATGCAAATGAGCAGGCTGGCCAGATTGTGGATAAGGCAAGAAAGACCATGGAAGTGGAGAGAGAGCAGACGATGCGGGAGATGAAATCCCAGATCGCGGATATTGCTTTAACGGCCGCTTCTAAAATTATGGGTGAGAAAACAAGCAGCGAAAGAGATTTGGCACTTTATGACCGGTTTTTAGAAGAAGCAGGTGATTCTGATGACACAGACAGCTAAAAATTATGCACAGGCTTTATTTGAACTGCATGTGGATGCGGAATCTGTGAAAACGACAGAAGAGATTTTAAAGACTGTCCCGGAAGTAGGGAGAAGCCTTACAAACCCGACGATCTCGTTTCGGGTGAAGGAACAGATCATTGGGAGGATCTTCCCTGGCGAGATGAGAAATTTTATCAAGGTTGTGTGCAGGAATCAGAAAGCGGATATGTTGGAAGAGATTTTTCAGGCATACCGGGAAATAGAGAGAAAGCAGAGCAAGGCACTGGAAGCTACTTTGCTTTATGTGACGGCTCCGACGAAGGAGCAGCAGGAAAAGATCAGACAGTTCCTGTGTCAGAAGTTTCATGTAAAGGAAGCAGTGCTTTCCTTAACAAAAGACGAAAGCCTGATCGGAGGATTTATTCTCCGGGCGGGCGGTCGGGAGTTTGACTGGAGCCATAAAGGGCGATTCCAGGCATTATCCCGTGTTTTACAGCATTAACAGCGGAGGTGAACTAATTGAGCACAATCAATTCAGACGAAATAATCTCCATATTAAAAGAAGAAATCGCGAATTATGACGAGATCAGCAAGGACAAGGAAGTCGGAACTGTCGTCAGCGTCGGAGACGGAATTGCTACGATCTACGGCATCGACCATGCAGCTTACGGTGAGATCGTGACCTTTGAGAACGGACTGAAAGGTATGGTGCAGGATATCCGTCAGAACAGCATCGGATGTATTCTGTTCGGGGATGACCGTGAGATCGGGGAAGGTACACGGGTGTTCCGTACCGGAAAGAGCGCAGGTGTTCCGGCAGGCGAGGGATATATCGGACGTGTTGTCAATGCCCTTGGCGCGCCGATCGACGGCAAGGGTGAGATCGAGGCTAAGGAATACCGGCCGATCGAGTATCCGGCTCCGTCTATCGTAGACAGAAAATCTGTTACCGTACCGCTTGAGACGGGAATCCTTTCTATCGATTCCATGTTCCCGATCGGGCGCGGACAGCGTGAGCTGATTATCGGAGACCGTCAGACAGGAAAGACGTCTATCGCCACAGACACGATCCTCAACCAGAAGGGTAAGGATGTGATCTGCATTTATGTTGCAATCGGACAGAAGGCGTCTACGATTGCGAAGCTGGTTTCCACTTTTGAAAAATATGGAGCTATGGATTATACAACCGTGTTTGCCGCAACAGCCAGCGACTGCGCGCCGCTTCAGTATATTGCGCCATATGCGGGTACGGCCCTTGCGGAGTATTTCATGTACAAAGGAAAGGATGTATTGATCGTATATGACGATCTGTCCAAGCACGCCGTAGCGTACCGGGCACTGTCCCTCCTTTTGGAGAGACCACCAGGACGTGAGGCGTATCCGGGAGATGTATTCTATCTTCACTCCAGACTTCTGGAGCGTTCCAGCCGCTTAAGTGACGAGGCTGGCGGCGGATCGATCACAGCGCTTCCGATCATTGAGACCCAGGCGGGAGACGTGTCGGCATACATTCCGACGAACGTGATTTCCATCACGGACGGACAGATCTTTCTGGAGAGCGATTTGTTCTTCTCCGGTATGCGTCCGGCGGTCAACGTCGGTCTTTCCGTATCCCGTGTCGGTGGTGCGGCACAGACAAAGGCGATGAAGAAAGCGGCAGGAAGTGTGCGTATCGATCTCGCACAGTACCGTGAGATGCAGGTGTTCACCCAGTTCTCCTCAGACCTGGATGATTCCACCAAAGCCCAACTCGAATATGGGGCCTGCCTGATGGAGCTTTTAAAACAGCCACTTTGCAGTCCTCTTTCCATGCCGGAACAGGTGATCACACTTTGTGCGGCGACCCATAAGAAGATGATTGGAATTCCGTTAAAAGGGTTGAAAGAATACCAGAAAGAGCTTCTGGAATACATCGGCAATCTGTACCCGGAAATTATTCGCAAGCTTTCCGAACAGAAGGTTCTGACAGAAGAGCTGGAAGATAAAATTGTAAAGGCAGCGGAAGAATTCAGAGACAAGAGCAGGTGTTAGTATGGCAAATGCAAAAGAAATTCAGGCGCGGATGAAAAGTATCCAGGATACGATGAAGATCACCAATGCCATGTATATGATTTCTTCTTCTAAGATGAAACGTGCCAAGCAGGTTCTTGCGGATACGGAGCCGTACTTTTACAATATGCAGAATGCGGTTTCCCGAATCCTGCGTCATATGCCGGATGTGGATCATGTCTTTTTTGACACGAGGCCACACATCGAGATACAGGACAGAAAGATCGGCTGTATTGTCGTGACAGCGGATAAGGGACTGGCCGGAGCCTACAACCACAATGTCATCAAGATGACAGAGGAGATGGTTCAGGAGGAAGGCCATCACAAGCTGTATGTGCTCGGTATTGTGGGGCAGCAGTATTTCCGGAAGAAGGATGTGGACATGGATGAGCAGTTCCATTATACGGTTCAGAAGCCTACCATGCACAGAGCGAGGGTGATAGCCAGAGAAGTTGTGGAGAAGTTTCTGGAGGGCGATCTGGACGAGGTGGACATCATCTATACAGAGATGGAGAATGCCGTGACCATGGAAACAAAGCGGGTGCAGCTTCTCCCGTTAAAAAAGGCGGCTTTCATACCGCAGGTTCCGGTGGACGTGCAGCAGGAGATCATTCATATGATTCCATCAACGAAAGAGGTTCTGGATCAGGTCATACCGAACTACATTACAGGAAATATATACGGATGTCTGGTAGAATCCTATGCCAGTGAGAACAATGCCAGAATGACTGCGATGCAGTCTTCGACGGACAATGCAAAGGAGATGCTCCGGGATTTGTCCATACAGTATAACCGTGCAAGACAGGCCGCGATTACGCAGGAGATCACTGAGGTAATCGCCGGCGCGAAGGCACAAAAAAGGAAGTGATAACGATGAATAAAGGTAAGATTATACAGGTCATGGGGCCTGTTGTAGATGTTGTGTTTGAAAACGGTGAGCTTCCAAGTATCAAAGATGCGCTGGTCGTGGATAATGACGGGAAAAAATGCGTGATGGAGGTATCCCAGCACGTTGGAAATGATACGGTTCGTTGCATCATGCTTTCCGCAAGTGAGGGACTTAGTCGTGACATGGAAGTGACCGCTACAGGAGCCGGAATCAAGGTTCCAGTCGGAGATAAGACACTCGGACGCCTCTTTAATGTCCTGGGCGATACGATTGACAACGGAGAATCGCTGGAAGGGGAGGAGCACTGGGAGATTCACAGAGATCCGCCGTCTTTTGAAGAGCAGAGCCCGGTAGTGGAGATCCTGGAGACAGGAATTAAGGTTATCGACCTGCTTGCTCCTTATGCCAAGGGTGGAAAGATCGGATTATTCGGAGGAGCCGGAGTCGGAAAGACCGTGCTCATCCAGGAGTTAATCCAGAATATCGCTACTGAACACGGTGGATATTCGATCTTTACTGGCGTTGGTGAGCGTTCCCGTGAGGGAAATGACCTTTGGACCGAGATGAAAGAGTCCGGGGTATTAAATAAGACGGCTCTGGTGTTTGGACAGATGAACGAACCACCGGGATCTCGTATGCGTGTGGCGGAGACTGGACTTACTATGGCTGAGTACTTCCGTGACAGGGAGCATCAGAACGTACTTCTCTTTATTGATAATATTTTCCGTTTCGTGCAGGCAGGTTCTGAGGTGTCCGCTCTGCTCGGGCGTATGCCGTCGGCGGTAGGATACCAGCCGACTCTTGCCAATGAGATGGGGGCTCTTCAGGAGCGGATTGCCTCGACGAAGAACGGTTCCGTCACTTCTGTTCAGGCGGTTTACGTTCCTGCGGACGACCTAACAGACCCGGCTCCGGCAACGACATTCGCTCATCTGGACGCGCAGACTGTCCTTTCCAGAAAGATTGTAGAGCAGGGGATTTATCCGGCGGTGGATCCGCTGGAATCCAGCTCACGTATTCTGGAAGCGGACGTAGTCGGAGAAGAGCATTATGAAGTAGCCAGAAAAGTGCAGGAAATCCTGCAGAAATATAAAGAGCTCCAGGACATTATTGCGATCCTTGGTATGGAAGAGCTATCAGAAGAGGATAAGAAGACCGTTTTCCGGGCGAGAAAGATACAGAGATTCCTCTCCCAGCCGTTCCACGTGGCAGAAAACTTTACCGGAATTCCGGGAAAATACGTTCCGCTCAAAGAGACGATCCGTGGATTTAAGATGATTGTAAATGGCGAGATGGACGAGTACCCGGAAAATGCGTTCTTTAATGTCGGAACGATTGACGATGTCATAGAGAAGTCAAAAAAGGAAGCAGACTCAGAGGAGTAAAGGAGTGTGCATATGAACCAGCAGCATACATTTGGACTGGAGATTTATGCAAGTAATCGACAGTTCTATGTCGGGAGAGGCGAAAGCATTACATTCCCGGTGGAAGACGGTCAGATGCAGGTATTGCCGCACCACGAAGATATGATTGCGGCGATTGTACCAGGAGAAATGGATTTTGTAGACGCGAACGGAGAAAAGATTACCGTTGCGGTGAGCGCAGGATTCACCGAAGTATTTAACAACCGGATCAAGGTGTTTGCCCTGACTGTGGAGCGCCCGGAGGAGATCGATATCCGTCGTGCCGAGGAGGCAAAAGAGCGGGCGGAAGAGCAGCTCAGGCAGAAAAAGAGTCTGGAAGAATACAACGCAAATCAGATGGCGCTCGCAAGAGCCATGTCAAGGCTTAGAGTAACATCCAGAAAAAGAATATAAAAGCTTATAAAAGGCATATCCCAGAGGAGTATCATGGGATATGCTTTTTTCTGGAAATGGGAGTAACAGCACAACTGAGCAATCTTGTCGGAAATGCTTTCCTGTGATAAACTGATAGAGAAAAAACAGAGGGAGTTTACCGCAATGAAAGAACAAAAGAAAAAGCATTTGTTTACCAACAGGCAGTTGGCTGCGCTGCTGATTCCACTGGCTTTGGATCAGCTTTTGAATTCGTTTATGGGGACGGTGGACACGCTGATCGTCAGCAATATCGGGTCGGCGGCTATTTCGGCGGTATCCCTGGTGGACGCAATCAATATCCTGGTTGTGGAAGCGTTTCTGGCCTTGGCGGCTGGAGGTACGGTCGTCTGTTCTCAGTATCTTGGAAACAAAGACGTGGAGAAGGCAAATAAAGCTGCGGGTCAGCTTGTGTTTGTCACTTTTTTTCTGTCTCTTTTGATGGCAGTGATCTGTATTGCATTCCATGAACCGATTTTGAGGGCCATTTTCGGCAAGGTGGAAAAAGAGGTGATGGACAACGCCAAAATTTACTTTCTGTTTTCTGCAGTAGCGTTTCCGTTTATTGCCCTGTATGATGACGGGGCGTCCATTTTGCGTGCCCAGGAGAACAGCAGGCTCCCGATGCAGATATCTATCATTGCGAATGTTCTGAATGTCGTTTTGAATCTCCTGTTTGTATGGGGATTTCATCTTGGAGTGGGCGGCTCAGCGTGTGCGACTATGCTGGCGAGAGCCTTTGCCATGGCAGCGGTTCTCTACGAGCTGCGGAAACCAAAGTGGACGGTACATCTGAAAAGCTACTTTTCTATCCGCCCGGATTGGGATCAGATTCGGCGAATCTTAAAAATCGGAATTCCCTCAGGCATTGAAAACAGTATGTTCCAGTTTGGAAAGCTGGCAATCCAGTCCACGGTCTCTATGATGGGGACGGCGGCGATTGCAGCTCAGGGTATGACAAACACATTGGAAAACCTGAATGGGATCATGGCCATCGGTGTTGGGATCGGGCTGATGACGGTCGTTGGGGAATGTATGGGAGCCGGGAGACAGGACGAAGCAATCTACTATGTGAAGAAGCTTTCCATCATCGGGGAGGTTGTGGTGATAGCGTCTTGTCTTTTCATTTTTGCCCTGGTGCGTCCAATCACATATTTTGGAGGGATGGAACAGGGAAGTGCGTCTATGTGCATTTTCATGCTCACCTGCATCACGATTGTCAAGCCGATTGTCTGGACGTTGGCATTTATTCCGGCGTATGGATTCAGAGCGGCCGGGGATGTGAGGTTCTCTATGGTTGTGTCGATCCTCTCTATGTGGATCTTCCGGGTGTCCTTGGTGATGGTTCTTGTAAGAGTTTTTGAGATGGGGCCAATTGCTGTCTGGATCGGTATGTTTACAGACTGGACTGTTCGGGCGATTGTATTTAGCGTGAGAGTGAAAAACCGGAAATGGCTGGAACACCAGGTGATCTGAAAAAGCGTCAAAAGGAGCCGGAACCGCATGGAAACAGATGGAACGAGGAAAAGCAGGCAAAGAAATTGACTTTCACATTTCACTGTGATAAAATTCGATTATATTTTATGCCGTGGGTGAAAAATCATAAGTAACTTTAAAGATAGGTTCATGGGAGGTGTCATCTTGGGGAAACTGAAAATAAGAGAACATATGACGACCAAAGAGAAGAGGATGGCTCTGGAAGCCGCTTTGCTTCTGGGATTTCAGGCGGAAGCGTCAGTATTTCCGGTTGCAGGACCAAAGGGGGAGATCTCGGTTCCGGAAAATGAGGAGGAGTTAAAAGCCCTATACCATATTTCCAGCTCAGAACTGCCGGAAGGATACGAGCCGGTAAAAGGGCATCCGGAGCCGATGTTTGATCTGGATTTTCGGAAAGAGAAGGGGCTGGAGACGGTCTTTTGTAAAGGCCCGTTCTTAAAGGATAAAGATTTTGATCTGCTTCCGGATAAGCTGGACGTGAAGATCATTCTTCCGGAAAATGCGGACGTATCTACCATGATTGCAGCGTGCAATATCGCATTTCGTCTTGGTATGGAGACGACCGGATATGAGGGAGGTATTTTGGCGGATGCGGATTACTGTGGAAACGCAATCATACTAGAGGACGGAGACCGTGCGGAGATGACACTGGAGGAGACGGATGAAGCAGTCCGTGTCCATCTGAAAGGAAGAGGAGCAGATCTTGAGACGCTTTCGGCTCTGATTTGCGAGAAATTCCCGGGGATGGGTGGGTTTCGGCAGTTCCGGGACGTCATGATGGAGATGTGCGATGATGCGGTGCTGCGAAATGCGAATGGTCAGATTGCGGCGTTGAAAGCGTGGAAGCAGAAAGAAGAGGGAGCATATACGGTCTATGGATCTCCGGAGCTTTCCGATAAACAAAAAGCACTTTTTGAGAACGTCATTTTTGAAAATTACAAAGCAGGCAGGAAAGCATATGAAAAAGTATACGAGTTGCCGTGGGAAGTGGAGACGTTTGAAGCGCTCCTGGAAGAACATGTTTTCCCGACTTTGAAGGTGGGGGATACTCTCCGTGTGGAAGGCGCCGTCAGCGAGAACCAGGAGATCCGCCGCTGCATGGCAGAGAAGATCGAAGAGAGGGCAAAGGGTCTTGGAGTTTCTACAGTGGAGACAGAGCTGATCTGTGCGTATAAGCAGGGGTTCTCATGGATGAATGAGATTGTGATCCCGGCAGTGAAAGAGCAGAAGCCGGACAAGGTTGAGATTTATTTCAAGCCATTTCTCCCGGAGGGTGAGACGAGATGGCTGGACGAGAATGGTGCGACACCGTCCTACCACAATCTTCAGGCGGATAATCCAGATAAATGGTATGATCTGCCGATTCGTTATTTACAGGAACTTTATCCGATTGAGGATGTGCTTATAGGAGAACTTGGAATTCCAAGGGACGCAGTCGTATTTCTTCCATATGAGGGTGAGGAGCGGCTGACATATCTGTGCAGAGTTTATCAAGGACAAGCGATCTGCTATGAGAATACATACGAAGCACGTTGTTCGGAGCGGCCATATCTGGATGAGTATCCGCAAATGGGAAAAGTTCATCCGGCGACGGGTTATATACGTGCTTGGATTAATGGGGAGGAAGTTCTTCACAAGAATATCCGGACGGATCTGGAAGCAGTCTGGGATACTTATCAGGCTGAAGTATTGCCGGACTGTAAGCGGTATATTGAGGAAAAGAATGGAGGAATCATTACACCGGAACAGCAGCCGTTTTTCCAGGAGCTCCTACTGGATGTGACAGTCAGCGAACCGGATTTCCGGGTGGGCTGCCGAGAAGATTTGATTTCTTCTCTGGATGCGCTGCATGAGGATATGTACTTTACCGGCAGTGATTATTTCAAAAACTATGGTGTACAGAATATCGGAGTTATGCTGGACGCACCGGGACTGATCCTGCCGTCCATCCACCAGAGGGAAGGCAGACCGGCACTGAAAGTGACAGTATTTGAGAAATTAAAAGAAAAGCCATGCATCACCAAAGACGGAACCGTGATAGAAAGTATGAGGAAACGGGAGGACGTTTCCTTTAAAGTGACCAGACTTTGGGAGAAGAATGGAAAGCTTGGTGTGGAGATTTCCGCTAAGGGTGTCACAGAGGAATATTTAAAAGCATATGCAGGACTTTTAGAGCAGGGAGTGTTGGAAATTCTGGAGGGATGGCAGCAGATTGGAGAAATCCGTTTTGTCAGTGAGAGCGGAAGTGTAACAGGGGCAATGATCCGGGCCACAGAGACTAAGACCTGTCTGAGAGCGATTACGGATATTGAACTTTCTGAGAAGGAACTGATCGGTTACGAGGAATATCTGACTATTATTGAGGAATTAAAGCACGTTCCGGGAATTGAAGTTTTCCGAACCGCGAGATCTTACACAGGAAGAGAGCTTTACGCGATCTGGCTGAAGCCAAAGCGGGAGGGCTATCTCTCCATGACGAAGCGTCTGACGAACTGCCCGTCCGAGATTATCAATGCGAGACACCATGCAAACGAGGTGTCCAGCACGAATGCATCGTTCATTCTTCTGAAGAAACTGCTCACGGAGGAGACGTACAAAGAGCTTCCGGAGAAGCTGAATCTGATCCTTGTTCCGATGGAGAATGTAGACGGCGCGGCGATTCATTACGGGCTTCAGAAAGAGCACCCGTACTGGAAATTCCATGTAGCAAGATTCAATGCCCTTGGAAAAGAGTTCTTCCATGAGCATTTCCGCCAGGATACGATTCACGGTGAGGCCATGGGACTGAGCAGACTCTATGAGCGGTATGCGCCGGATATGATCGTTGACAATCACGGAGTGCCAAGCCATGAGTGGGAGCAGCAGTTCTCCGGTTATACATCCCCATCCTACAAGGGATTCTGGCTGCCAAGATCGCTTCTGTACGGATATTTCTGGTATGTGACTGATGAGGAATATAAGGATAATTATCCGGTCAACAAGAAGATGGAAGATGTCATTGCGGACAAAATTGCCGAAGATTCGGAGATGACGGCGCTTAATAAGGAGTGGAGCGCACAGTTTGAGAAATACGCCCACGCCTGGATGCCAAAGCTTTTTCCGGCAAATTATTATAAAAATATGATCAACTATTGGATTCCGTATACGGCAGATCCGGCCCACAAGTATCCGTCGATCCGATTCCCTTGGATCACGACAGTATCTTATACAAGCGAGGTGGCGGATGAAACGGCTCAGGGTGATTATCTGAATTTGTGCGCGAGGGCGCATGTAGCACATGATGAGGCGACCCTGCAGATGCTGATGCAGGCGACCCACCTAAAAGAAAGCAGCATAAGCTGCAAAGAAGGAGAGGTATCCGCGTCATACCGGAGACTTCGCCCGATGATCGTATAGACTCCGCGGTTCTGGACAACAAAAGAAAAAGAGAAGGAGGAAGAGAAAAAAGAGAAGGACAAATCCGGAAAGCCAGAGAAGCGGAAGATATATAAACTATGAGTGAATACTCACAGAAGGAGGAAAATCTATGGAATATATAAAATTGATCGGTGTCCTGATTGTTGTGCTCGGATTTGCGCTGAAGCTGGACTCCATTCTGATTATCTTTTTGGCGGCAGTTACGACCGCGCTTGCAGGAGGTCTCGGAATCGACGGTCTTCTGGAGGCACTTGGAACCAACTTTGTAGCAAATCGAAGCATGGCGATTTTCATAATGATCCTGCTTGTAACAGGCGTTCTCGAGGCCAATGGTCTGCGTGAAGCGGCGGCGGATCTGATGAAAAAGGTAAAGAGCGCTACGGCCGGCCGACTTGTGTGTGCATATGGTATCCTCAGAGGGTTTTTTGGTGCGTTTAACGTAGGTTTTGGTGGAGTGGCAGGTTTTGTCCGTCCAGTACTTCTTCCAATGGCGGAAGGCGCCATCGAAAGTCATGGGCACGAGCCGGACGAAAAACATATGGAGGATATTAAAGGTATGGCCTCCAGCATGGAAAATATTACCTGGTTCTTCTTCCAGGTACTTTTCGTCGGCGGAGCCGGAGGCATCCTTGTACAGACAACTCTGAAATCTCTCGGATATGAAGTAGAGTTGATTGAGCTGGCTGCCGCGGAAATTCCGATTGCAATTATCGCTCTTGTTGTGGCAAGCGTCTACTACATTACAAAAGATAAAAAGCTGATGAAAAAATATTATGGATCCGATTCCGTAAAATCGGGCAAAAAGAAGGAATAAGAGGGGGACGGATATATGGATCTTAAATTTATACAGATTGGGGCTGGCCCTGCAAATATCTTAGGCGAAGCAGTGTGGATCATTATCGGTCTGATCACGATTTTCGCAGGTATCAAGAATCTGCTTGATAAAGAAAACCCATCCAGAATCGGGACGGCAGTATTTTGGTGCTCTTTTGGCGTTGTATGTGCGTTCGGTACCTGGCTTCCGGCAAAAGTGTCCGGTGCGCTCGTTATTGTTATGTGTATGCCGCCGATTTTCAAGCGTGTAAAAGTCGGAAAAACAAATGCTCCGACAAAAGAATATACAAAATCCCAGTATGCAAAGATTGGTATGAAAATCTTTATCCCGGCGCTGACAGTAGCGGTATGTTCTCTGTTATTCGCGTTGTTTACGAATATCAGCTCTATGGTAGGCGTTACGGTTGGTGTTATTATTTCCATGCTGATCCTGAGAGCTTATTCCCCGGACAACAAGCCGAAGGTATTTCTGGAAGGTTCCGAGCGGTTCCTTTCTATGATGGGTCCTCTGTGTATGCTTCCTCAGCTCCTTGGGGCGCTGGGTGGAATTTTCACAGCAGCAGGTGTTGGTGAAGTCATTGCTGGTATCGTGGAAAATGTGGTCCCGAAGGGAAATGTCAACCTTGGTATTATCGTCTTTGCGATTGGTATGGTACTCTTTACCATGATTATGGGAAATGCGTTTGCGGCGATCACCGTTATCACCGTAGGTATCGGTGGACCATTCGTACTTGCTTACGGTGCGGATCCGGTGGTTATCGGTATGCTTGCGCTGACATGTGGATACTGCGGTACGCTCTGTACACCGATGGCAGCGAACTTCAATATCGTTCCAGTGGCGATCTTGAACATGAAAGACCGCTGGGGCGTAATCAAAAATCAGGTCGTTGTTGCAGGAATCATGCTCGTAGTGCAGATCTGCTACATGATCATCTTCAAATAGGAGCAGAAGGACGGCACAGACAGAATGTGTGAGATGGAGCGGGGAGCCCGCATTATTATCAAAGACTGGGTAAGAATAAAGCCATGGGACAGACTGTTGATTGTAACAAGCAAGGAATATCGGGCTGAAGCCAGAGAGCTTAGGAAACAGGCGTTTGGGAGGGCCAGATCCGTCAATGTCCTTCTGGTGGAGAATAAAGGACGACATGTGGGGATGTTTTTTGACGATAACGAAACAGTATTTGACCCGTACACTGCCATCATTGCGGCCACAGAGTATTCCCTTGTGACAACGAGGGCGGCTAAAAGGGCAATCAGCCAGCATAAGAAGTTTTTGTCGTTGCCGCTGTCTACAAACAATGGCAGATCCATGCTGGAATTCGATTTTCTGATGATGGATACGAAGAAAAGCCGGCTGATGGCAAAGGTGATTATGAAGTATCTTCGACATTCTTCCGGTCTCCATGTCACGACACAGGCGGGCACGGATCTTTACATGGGAAAGCGGGGAAGAAATCCGGGATTCTTTAACGGTGTGATCAAAGACGGAAAAGGCTATTCTTCCGCAAGTATTGAAGTGTATGTGCCGATTGAGGAGACAAAGACAGAAGGCATTATGATGCTGGACGGTTCTCTTGGGTATATCGGGCGCGCCGAGGAGGTAACGAGAATCGAATTTCGGGAAGGCCGTATTGCAAAGATCGAAGAGACGCCGACTGGCATCCGTTTAAAAGAGTATATGAAAGCATACAAGGACAGCAGGATTTATATTGGTGGGGAATTTGGTATTGGCCTGAATTCCTACTCGAGGTGTGTGGGAGACTGTTATATTGAGGATGAGTCCGCCTATGGAACATTTCATATCGGACTTGGACGCAATCTTGCACTTGGGGGCGTACAAAATGCCAAAGGGCATTTTGACCTCGTATGCCTGGAGCCCGATATTTATGCGGACAACAGGATGTTGATGCAGGAAGGAAAGATTATCCTTCCGGAGCCGAATGTATATTAGAAAAACACAATAAAAAGGAGGCTACAGTACAATGAAAGTTTTGGTTACAGGATTTGATCCGTTTGGGGGAGAAAAAGTTAATCCAGCTTACGAAGCAGTGAAGCTGCTTCCGGATACCATTGCGGGGGCAGAGATCATCAAGATTGAGATCCCGACCGTATTCACAAGAAGCGCGGAAGTATTAGAGGAAGCGATTCAGAAATACCGACCGGACGTTGTGCTGGATGTAGGACAGGCTGGCGGACGTTCCTGCATGACAGTGGAAAAAGTAGCGATCAATTTAAAAGAAGCAAGGATTCCGGACAATGATGGAGAGCAGCCATTTGATGAGCCGATCCGAGAGGACGGCGAGACGGCATATTTTTCCACGCTTCCGGTAAAAGCAATGGTAGAGAATATGAGAGCACATGGAATTCCGGCTCACATCTCTTACACAGCAGGAACATATGTATGTAACTGTATCATGTACAATGCACTATATCTGGCAGCAAAGAAATATTTAGGTGTACGTGCAGGATTTATACATGTACCATTTGAGAACGGTCAGGTAGTCGATAAAGCCAACGGTACACCATTTATGTCTCTGGAAATGATCGCAAAAGGACTGGAATACGGAATTGAAGCGGCAGTTACAACTACAGATGATGTTCAAAAAGCAATGGGAGAGACCCATTAACGTTCTTTAGAATTAAGGGGGCGTGTTCCAATGTATTGGAACACGCCCTAAAAATAAGAAAAAACTTAGAACATATTGTAGACAAATTTAGGCGCTGTAGACAGATTTGCATACATAAGATACAAATAGATTGCCAGGATCATACAATAGAAGATGGCTGTCCAAGCCGCAAACCGAACGTATTTATTCTTTTTCATGTCCTTGATAAAAGTGATAAAGGTCTTCATTAATTACTGCCCATCCTTTCTTTCCAATGTGAACGCCGTCCTCAAAAAAGTATTTGGTGTACTCCTGATCAGAATAATCCAGCAGTGATGCGTGATACTTTTTGGCAATTGTGCGTATTTTTTTGTAATAGTCAGCTCTGGCTTCTTTAGGAAAACCGGTGTAGTCGTACCAGTAGCCGTTGACCGGGAGCATGACTAGCATCGGACGTATGCCGAGATCCTCACAAACGTCGAGAAAGCAGCTCAGATCTTCGTACTCTGGTGAAGTGCTATAACTTCCGTTTACACTTTGGTTTTTCTTTTTCTTAAGAGACGGACGGATCAAACGCTTGTAGACGTTGTCATCCATATAGAAAGGATTGCCTTGGTTATGTTTGTCCCCGTCTTTGATGGACTGATCGATCAAGGAAACGAAATCTGGAGTATCGGATGTTTTCGAGCCAGAGGATTTTCGCACGATCCGGTCTTTGATAAGCTGCATCATCGTAGTCTGAAGTTCCTTTTCTTCCATAAACCGGGTGAAGATCCTGTAATTTACACGGTCGAACAGGGAGGCGTCTCCTGTATAGAGAATTCGGTTATACTGAGCAATGCGATTTTGCATAGACGGATCTACAGACAGCAGCTCCTGGGAACGCCGGATCATATAGTCCTTGACTTTGGGACTCAGGTGTTTATTTTTCAGCATTGCAATATAGTGGGAGTCAGAGAACCGGGACGCAAAAGCTTCAGGCTGAACACCACTTTTGCGAAACCACTGAGGTGACAGAAACAGGATCGCCTCTTTTTTCTGTACCTCATCCCCCAGAGACGCCAGTGTGATGGCGTGACTGAGGGACTGATAGAAGCCGGCTCCGATCAGCATCATCTGGAACTTCGTGTTTTGAAAGACTTTGGCAGGGTGGTAGGGTGTCTTAACGCCATGTTGAAACTCCGAAGAACCAAAAGTCAGGATCGTGTCCTCGGTCAGATTCTGAAGGATTGCTTCTCTGGCCTGAAATTTGCCGTCCCCGGACCAGGAGGCAAAGGCGTTGCTGTCTACATGAATCCGACTCTCTGCCAGAAAATGAAGTCCCACTGCTGAGGTAAGGGCAAGCAGGAGCGCCAGGAAGAAAGCAAGAAGCCGTTTCATGACGCACTCCTTGTTTCCAGGTAAGCCACAATGCGGTTCGGCGTGTTGAATGTGCTACGATCTACTTCGGACGGCGCGACCAGAATACCAAGGTCGTCTTCAATGTCTGCAAGAAGTTCCGCAAAACCAAGTGAATCCATCAAATCAGACTCAAACAAGTCGATGTCTGGATTACTCCTTACAATATCATCCTCGCAAATCTTTTCCAAAATATCAAAAATCTGTTCTCTCATAAGTATTTTCCTCCTAAAAATTATGATAATCCGAGAAGCCACAAGAACTGTCCCGAAAAGATATAAAACCCGAAGATTACAAGCTGTAGTGTAATCAGCCAGGATAAGAAACGATACCACCGTTTTTGACGGTATTTTTTATAAAAACTTGATTTTTTCTTATACCATTCTGTGATGGCAAGTAGTACCCCGTGGTAAAGTCCATAGAGAATATACGAAGGGGTCACTCCATGCCAGAGTCCCATGACGAGCATATTGACAAGAAATCCTGCACAGGCTGCATTCAGCCGGGTTTTAAACCGCTTTTTCCGGATAGACTGAATCATAAACCGGGAAAAAAGAAAGTCCCGGAACCAGTGAGACAAGGTGATGTGCCAACGATCCCAAAATTCCTGAATATCAACGCTTAAAAATGGTTTTCGGAAGTTCTCAGGCGTCCGGATTCCCAGAAGATAACTGGTACCAATGGCCATAAGGCTGTATCCGGCAAAGTCGAAAAACAGGTAAAATCCATAGCAGTACGCGTAGAAGATAACGAAGTACCATTCCCGTGCACCCTGTACCATTCCCATCCCCTTGAAGAAGATAGAAGCCAGAATCAGCTTATAAATCAGCCCCAGCAGGATTTTGAACACACCCTCCCCGGCAAGAGTCAAATAATCCTGACGGGAAGGAATATTGTTCAGATCCTGTAAAAACCGCCTGCTCCGGTCGATGGGACCGGAACTTATGGACGGAAAAAAGAGCACAAAGGCTGCAAAATCCAGGACGGGCATTTCCGTAATGAGACCGTCGTATGTCTCAATAATGATCTGTACGCATCTAAACGTCAGATAGGAAATACCAAGGAAGGCAAAGGTGGAGCCGTCCCAGAAACCGGCCAGCTTACTTAGAATCAGGGGCAGGATACTCAAGAACAGCACAAGTCGGTAAACAGCGGGACTTCTCCCGCGAGACACCCGGAAGGACAGATATCCCTCAACCAAAAACAGCTCGGTTACAAAAAAGAGAGCCAGCCAAGCCGCTTGCTGCGGCTTGGAAAGGAAGGCTAGAGCCGTAAACAAAAAGGTTGCGGCGGTGGAATACCATTTTAGCGGCTGCTCCAAAATACCGAGCAGCATTGCGGGCATGAGGATAAAAATCAGCACGCAGAAAAACTGGTAGTTATCATAGAAACTCACGACAGCATCCCTCCCAGAGCCTTCCTATCGGCCTTGCCGTTGGATGTCATCGGCAGCTGGTCGAGGAAGATCAGTTTCTTGGGAATCATATAATCCGGAAGATATTCTTTGAGCGCCCGCTTGATCCGCAGAGATTCGGCAAAGGCATCTCCTGGGACGGTTTCCATCACAAGAAATGCGGTAATGCTTTTTGCCTTCCCGTCTCTCATATTAGCAACGGCGGCTGCATTTTTAATACCTGAAAGCTTCAAGAGGTGGCTTTCAATATCGCCAAGCTCAATTCGGTATCCGTGCAGCTTGATCTGTAAATCGATTCGGCCGCAGTAAAAAAGTTCGCCGTCGTTTAAGTATCCTTCATCCCCGGTCCGGTAGCCCCGGACAGTTATGCCGTCCTTCAAGGTACTAAAAAAGACAGGGGCCGAAAGATCCGGTCGCCGGTAGTATCCCGTGCTTACCGTATTTCCGAGAATGACGATCTCACCTTTCTCTCCGTCCGGAAGCGACTCTCCGTTCGGAGAATGGATTTCAATCCAGGTCCCTGGCTTTGGACGTCCGACCGGGAGAGGGTTTACATTCTGGATCAGTTCTGGTGTTATCTTCACCTCCGTCACGGCCACAGTGGACTCGGTCGGCCCGTAGGTGTTCATAATGATCGCATCCGGAAACCTCCCCGAAAGTTTTTCTGCCGTCCGGTTTGTCAGCGTCTCCCCGCAGAATAAAAACAGACGGAGCTGCGGAAGCAGATCGCTGTCAAAGTTCGGATCCCGCAGGCACATGTCGGCAAAGGATGGGGTTGAAACCCAGACAGATGCGCCGGAGTTTGCCAGCGCTGGGAGAAGCAGACTGAAGTCGGCCTGCTCTGTTTTCGTAAGCGGGAAAAGCGTTCCTCCGCAGGCAAGGCAGGTGTATAAATCCATCACGGACAGATCAAAGGAAAATGGCGCCTGATTTAAGAAGATGCGGCCCTCTTTCTCATCCCGTGTGTTCCCAAGGCCCACAGACCAGTCCAGATAGTGATTCAGACAGTCTGATGTGATCTGTACGCCTTTTGGGTTTCCGGTGCTTCCCGAAGTGAAGATCATATAAAACAGATCATCACCGGAAACCGGGGTAAGAGCCTCTGTCTCAGCGGGATCAGTCTCCTCGATCAGATTGAGAATGTCATCCTTTTTTATAAAGGAAACAGAAGCATCTGCACTTTCGGTTTCTTCCGGATCCTCACATGCCAATACAAACGGCGGCTGAATGTTCTTTATGATCTGCATAGTGCGTGACCATGGTACAGAGACGTCAATCGGGCAATAGCCCCTTCCTGATTTTACACATGCAAGAAAACAGATGAGCATCAGGGGACTCTTGTGTCCGTAGACCGGAATTGGCGTTCGGTTTTCTTTACAGAGTCTCTGGATGGCAGCCGCCAGGAGATCGGTACAGCGGGCCAGATCCCCGTAGTTTAGCCGGCCTTCTTTGCATATCATAACAGTGCGGTCAGGAAAGCGGGCGGCTGTCTGGCTGATTTCGTATAAAATATTCATAACTTTTCCTCCTGTAGTGCTTTACCAGTATCATAAAAAAAGAAAATGAAAAGTCAATACGATTTCGAGAACAGTAAGAAAACATTCAACAAATCTTAATAATCCTCATTTTACTTTTCAGCTTTTTTTGTTATAATGAATCCAATGAATGGAGGAAATCATCATGTTGTCAAATCAGGTACTACAAAGAACAATATCAGAAATAGAGAATATTGCAGGGGGATCTTGCTCTGTATGGGCGTTGGACGGACACCGTATTGTACAGGCGGGAACAGAGAGTCCGGGTGCCGGTGAGAGGATTCAGGCGTTTTTGGAGGAGATAAAAAAAGAGGAGATTATTCAGGGAATGGAGGAGGTACGAGCAGGATATGCGCTCTTTCTTGTGTGCGATGAAGAGAAGCCGGCCTATATTTTAAATATTGAAAATATGGGAGGTGAGAAGGCAGAGCTTGTAGGCCGTCTGGGCGCAAAGCAGATGGAAGGGCTGATCCGTGCCTACAAGGAAAAGATCGATAAGAATCGTTTTCTCCAGAATCTTCTTCTCGATAATATGCTTCTTGTGGACGTCTACAATCAGGCGAAGAAGCTGCACATCGAGAATGATCAGAAACGGATCGTCTTTCTGGTGGAGGCAAAGTCCAAGGACAACCAGATGCTGCTGGAGACGATGAAAGGGATGTATGCTTCCGGTATGAAGGATTTCGTGACGGCGGTAGATGAGAGCAGTGTGATTCTCGTCAAGGCGCTGGAGGAGACGGACGGTTATCGGGAGGTGTACGAGAGTGCAAAGAGTATTGCGGACACCGTATCCGCGGAGGCCATGGTTAATATCCGTGTTTCCTATGGGACGATTATCCACGAATTAAAGGATGTATCCAAATCTTACAAGGAGGCGGGGATGGCTCTGGATGTAGGTAGGATCTTCTATCCGGGACACAATATTCTGGCGTACAATGAGCTTGGTATCGGACGGCTCATCCATCAGCTTCCTCTTTCCCTTTGCGACATGTTTCTGAAAGAAGTATTTGGGGAACGGGATGTATCAGAGTTTGAGGAGGAGACGCTTTCCACCGTATATAAGTTCTTTGAAAACAATCTGAATATTTCCGAGACAGCACGGCAGCTTTATATTCATCGTAATACCCTTGTTTACCGGCTGGAGAAGATTCAGAAGCTCACCGGGCTTGATGTCCGGGTATTTGAGGATGCCCTGACATTTAAGATTGCGATGATGGTATCGGAGCACATGAAATATATGAATCAATAGATCGAAAACCGCAGAGACAGGCGTTATAGCTTGTCTCTGTTGTTTTAATGTGCTAAAATGAGGAAAGCAGAAAAGAAGGAGGCGATTGTCCATATGGTGAAATTATATGAAAATGGAGTTTACTTACTGCATGGAAGAGATATCATAGAAGACGGTCCGGAGGCGGCAGAGAAGCTGCGGGCAAAGAACGGGCACAAGGTTTTGAAGACGGAGGCAGCGGAGCAGACCATTTCCTACCGGATTTTGAAAAAACACAATGTTTCAGACAATATGGAGGATCTGAACATCAAGTTTGACAAGCTCACCTCTCATGATATTACATTTGTGGGGATCATTCAGACGGCGAGAGCGTCCGGCCTCGAGCGGTTCCCGATTCCGTATGTGCTGACCAACTGCCATAACAGCCTTTGCGCAGTGGGCGGAACCATCAATGAAGATGACCACATGTTTGGGCTGACCTGTGCGAAAAAATACGGCGGTGTCTATGTGCCGCCCCACCAGGCAGTCATACACCAGTACGCAAGAGAGATGCTGGCAGGATGCGGGAAGATGATTCTTGGATCAGACAGCCATACTCGTTATGGGGCGCTTGGCACCATGGCGATGGGAGAGGGCGGACCGGAGCTTGTCAAGCAGCTTCTGAATAAGACCTACGATATTCGGATGCCTGGTGTCATTGCCGTCTATCTGGATGGCAGGCCGGTAAAGGGCGTGGGCCCCCAGGACGTCGCCCTTGCCATTATTAAGGCGGTATTCCAGAACGGCTATGTGAATAATAAAGTCATGGAGTTCGTAGGACCAGGCGTTGCGAAGTTGAGTGCGGATTTCCGGATTGGTATCGATGTGATGACAACGGAGACGACTTGCTTGTCCTCCATCTGGGAGACGGATGAAGTAATCAGGGAATTCTACGAGATCCACGGACGAGAGGGTGAGTATGAGGAGCTTGCACCGGGAGATGTGGCATACTATGATGGCATGGTCTATGTGGATCTGAGCAAGGTGCGTCCGATGATCGCGATGCCGTTCCACCCAAGCAATGCATATACCATCGAGGAGGTAAACGCCAACTTGACAGATATTCTCCATGATGTAGAGGAGAAGGCAAGAGTGAGCCTTGATAATGCGGTACCTTATTCCCTCCAGGATAAGATCCGGGATGGAAAACTCTATGTAGAGCAGGGGATTATTGCAGGATGTGCCGGCGGCGGCTTTGAAAATATCTGTGCGGCAGCGGACATTATCCGGGGCAGAAATATCGGGGCGGATGCCTTTACGTTCAGTGTCTATCCGGCAAGTACGCCGATTTATATGGAGCTTGTAAAGAATGGAGCCGTTGCAGACCTTCTGGAGGCAGGAACGATTGTAAAGACGGCGTTTTGCGGACCGTGTTTTGGCGCGGGTGATACACCGGCCAATCATGCGTTTAGTATCCGTCATACGACAAGGAATTTCCCGAATCGGGAGGGCTCCAAGCTGCAGAGCGGACAGATTTCATCCGTGGCGTTGATGGATGCGCGTTCGATCGCGGCAACAGCAGCAAACAAGGGATATCTGACTCCGGCGACAGATTTGGACGTGGAATACAGCAGTCCGAAGTATCATTTTGACAGTTCCATTTATGCAAACCGTGTTTTTGACAGCCACGGAAAGGCAGAACCGGAAGTGGAAATTCAGTTCGGGCCGAACATCAAGGACTGGCCGAAGATGGCGGAGCTTCCACAGAATCTTCTGTTAAAAGTCGTTTCTGAGATCCATGATCCGGTGACGACGACCGATGAGTTGATTCCATCCGGCGAGACATCTTCCTACCGCTCCAACCCGCTGGGACTGGCAGAGTTTGCGCTTTCCAGAAAGGATCCGGCGTATGTTGGACGTGCCAAGGAAGTACAGAAAGCGGAGAAAGCTATTGAAGAGGGGATCTGTCCGTTAGAAGTGCTTGATGAGTTGAAACTGGTGATGGCGGAGGTAAAGAAGCGTTTTGCTAATGTAGGTGAAGGAAATCTTGGAATCGGAAGTACGATTTTTGCGGTGAAGCCCGGGGACGGTTCTGCAAGGGAGCAGGCTGCCTCTTGCCAAAAAGTACTTGGAGGATGGGCAAATATTGCCTGTGAATATGCAACCAAGCGTTACCGCTCCAATCTGATCAACTGGGGTATGCTGCCGTTTATTACAAAGGAAGATCACACCGCACTTTCTTTTAAGAACGGAGATTACATTTTTGTGCCGGATATTCGAAGGACGGTGGAGGACAAAGCAGATGAAGTCAAAGCCTATGTTGTGGACAGCGGTCTCAGAGAGATGACACTGTATCTTGGAGCATTGACGGATACAGAAAGAGACATCATTCTGAAAGGCTGCCTCATTAATTATTATCGAGGGTAAATTCAGAAATAGACGTAAGAAATATCAAAACTCATCAAAAATAAAAACCCTGCAGGGAAAAGCACCATGGTATGGCGCCGCAGTCCCTGCGGGGTTTTACAAAGAGTTAAATTTATTCTTCTCCGTTGAAGCAGTAAGTGCAAAGCTTACAGGAGTCGATTCCAATGGATTCGATCAGGTCATCCAGGCGATGATAACGAAGGGAAGTGAAATTCTGCTGTCTGCAGATTTCATCCAGCATTTTCTGGTAGCGGTCACTGTTCGGATCCGCATATTCTGCAAGAATCTCAGGAGAAGCGTCTCCTTCCCAGTCTCGGATGATCCGACGGGTAATCAGATCCAGCTCGGATTTGGAGCGGGAGAAGTTGAGGTACTTACATCCGTACAAAAGCGGAGGACATGCAGGCCTCACATGCACTTCTTTCGCACCGCTCTGATAGAGAAACTCGGTCGTCTCACGGAGCTGTGTTCCACGTACAATAGAATCGTCGATCAGAAGGAGCTTGCGATCCTCGATCAGCGCCTGTACCGGAATTAACTTCATGCGGGCGATAAGATTCCGCTGGCTCTGTGTCGTAGGCATGAAAGAGCGCGGCCAGGTCGGTGTATATTTAATAAATGGGCGGGCATATGGAATTCCGGATTCGTTCGCATATCCGATCGCATGTGCTACACCGGAGTCCGGAACACCTGCCACAATGTCAGGAGATACCGTTCCCGCATCCCTCTTGGCAAGCAGGCTTCCACATTTGTAGCGCATTTCTTCTACATTGACTCCCTCGTAGGAAGAAGTTGGGTAGCCATAGTATACCCAAAGGAAAGAACAGATCTTCATCTTTTCGAAAGGCTGTCCGACTGTCTCCACACTTTCCGGGGTGATGTAGACGATCTCTCCCGGTCCCAGCTCCTTGTAGTCGGAGTAGCCAAGATTGATATATGCAAAGCTTTCAAAGGAAACACAGTATGCGTCCTCTTTCCTCCCAATGACAACAGGGGTACGCCCATAACGGTCACGCGCGGCATAAAGCCCCTCCTGGTTCATCACGAGAAGTGTCATGGAGCCGTCTACAATCGACTGTACGTAACGGATTCCCTCCACGATGGAATCTTTCTTACAGATCAGGGAAGCGATCAGTTCTGTTGCATTGATCTGTCCGGTACTCATTTCCTGGAAATGAGAGTGCCCGTCCTGGAAGATCATCTTTAAAAGAGAATCCAGATTGTTAATCTTGCCAACCGTCGTGATTGCGAAGCTGCCAAGATGTGACTGAATCAGGAGTGGCTGTGGTTCAAAGTCGGAGATACAGCCAATGCCAAGATTTCCTTTCAGCTCATTCAGATCCTTGTCGAATTTGGTACGAAACGGGGAGTTCTCAATATTGTGAATGGCACGGCTGAAACCGGACTCTCCATGAGTCGCCATACCGCCTCTTCTTGTTCCGAGGTGAGAATGATAGTCTACCCCATAAAATAAATCAAGTACACATTCGCCTTTTGATGCTACACCAAAAAATCCGCCCATAGTATATGGTTCTCCTTTCCCATTCTAAAACAAATCTTGCGTTGACAATACTAATTTAGTTTAGCACGGATGGCCTGGTAAATGAAGAGGGAAATAAAATATAGATAAATGAATAAAAATTCAAAATAAAACAGATAATTTAGACAATTAAAAATTAAAAATGAAATAAAATAAAAAATAATTCAAAAAAGTATTGACAAATAAAGAGGCAAGTGCTATAGTTTAATCAATCCAAAAGAAAAGAAACCTGACGAGAAAGGGGTTCTTGGAACTGGAAGTTGTTTCACTTTCAGAATTGGAAATTTAGAAAAAGGAGGGCTTTTACCATTGGACAGCACGGAGTTCAAAATTCAATATGTTAGTGGTATTACAGATGAAGGTTCCCATGTTGAAAGCCTTTATCAATAAATAAATCCAGTAAATAGTTGAGTGTACAAAGTATATCGGAGATGTAACAAGCTGGAATATGAGATTGAAAATTCTGTAAGACATATTGAATATGATACCACATCAGTCAATAGTTCAAAGAATTAGAAGATGTGTAAAGAAACATCGCCTAAGGATCAGAAATTTTATTTAACCGTTTATCTTATATTTAATATGAGTTGATGAAAAAAGATTTGGTATGCGGATAATACAGGGGAGGAAGCCAAAGGGCAGAACCCATAAGTAGATTAGAATAAAAAGGAGAGGAGTTCTCTAAATTATAAAATTGAATATATCGGCAGAAGATTTGAAAAGTCAACAAAATTAAATATATTATAAAAGGAAGTAGAAAATCTGAGATCAAAGATTACATTAGCGGAAAATTAATCAGAGACTTTGAGTTATATATCGAATATAAAATAAAAAAGGCTTTTGGGAACCGGTAAATCGAAATGAAAGATTCCTCCGGTAAGAGAATTAAAAATATGATAAAATTGAATAAATAAAACAGCCATTATAAGAAAAATATATAATGGCTGTTTTTCTGTTGGTGATAAGTAAACATCCGGAGGTGACCGAGACGTTGGCAACTATCTTCAATACCGGAATGTGTCATCTGACACTTACAATGATTGATGTAATAGTTTTGTAATAATTAAGAAAAAAACGGCTCCAATTTTTTGACATTGACAAGTTGGTATGATACACTAAGAAAATGAAAAGATATATGATCCTTGCGAATAAAAGAACGATTTGAAGCTGCTATGATGAGCAAGTAATTAATGAGGTGAGCGACATTGGATAAATACGAGTATCGTGAAAAAACGGAACAAATAATGAAGTACGTCCAGACAAAGTCCTACGATAAGGCAAAAGAGATTGCGGAGACGATTGACTGGAAGCGTGTGAAAAATGCATCCATGCTTTGTACAGTAAGTGAGATTTATGAATATACCGGGGAGTATCAGAAAAGCAGAGAGATTCTTTTTATCGCATATGACAGAAGTCCGGGGAGCAGGAAGATTGTATACCGACTGGGAACGCTGGCACTCCGGCTGGGGGAGACGGAAGAGGCGCTGGATTGCTACGAGGAGTTTGTGAGTATGGCCCCGAAAGATCCAAATCAGTACATATTAAAATATAAGATTCTAAAAGCGCAGAATGCACCGCTTAAAGAGCAGATCCGTGTGTTGGAAGAGTTTAAGAAGGCAGAGTATATTGAAAAGTGGGCATACGAGCTGGCAGAGCTCTATGACAAAGCGGGGATGACAACGGAATGTCTCGAAGAGTGTGATGATCTGATTCTGTGGTTCAGTGATGGAGTCTTCGTACAGAAGGCGATGGAGCTGAAGATAAAATACAAGCCGCTTACACCACAGCAGCAGCAGAAATACAGGACTCCGGAAACCGAGGAGAAGTCCCAGGCGGGGAAGCCGGCTGCAGTGGAAACGGCACAGGAGGAAGAGCTGGAGAAGAAAGGTGAGATCTTGGAAGGGCAGGCATCACAAGGACAGACAGCCAAAGAGGAGCCAGATCAGAGCCAGGAAATACAGCCAGAGCCGGAAAAACTGGTTGATGTCGGCCAGGTGATTTCCATGCTTCAGGATGATGATAAGAGAGATGCTCTGATCAGGAAATTGGATATGTCCAGGGCGCTGACAGGAGTTTTTTTGCTTGGAATGGCTGTCGGGGGAAATCAGACAATAGAAGAAGTAACGCATATGTTGGGAAAAGGAGAGGGAGACGTGTACGAGACAGGACAGATGAGAATAGAGGAGATCCTCCGTCAATGGGAAGAAAGACAGAGAAAAAATGCAGCCGCCATTGAGGAAAAGAAAAAAGAAGCAGAGGAAAAGGCAGCCAAAGAGCGGGCTAAGGCCGAGAAGGTCTCCAAAGATACAGCAACAATTCTTTCGGAAGATATCCAGAGACTTCTGAATGAAATGGAATCAGAAGAAAAAGGAAGCCAGGAAGAAATGGGCGGTACGACAGAATCTATTGCAAGACTTTCTGAGTCTATGAAAGAGCAGCCAGAGGAAACAGTGTCTCAGGAAGAGCCTGCTGAAGAAGAGATTATGGAGGAGACAGTCGGAGAAACAGAAGAAGCTGGAGAGGAAGAAGAAGAGTACGAAGAAGAAGAGTACGAAGAGGAAGAGTACGAAGAGGACGAGTACGAAGAGGAAGAGTACGAAGAGGACGAGTACGACGAAGACGAGTACGAAGAGGAAGAGTACGAAGAGGAAGAGTACGACGAAGACGAATACGAGGACGAGTACGAAGACGTCTCCGAGGATGAATTTGAGGAGGAGTATGACGAGGGGGAATACGACGACGAAGAATCTGATTTTGAAGAGGATGATTTTGGTTATGATGACGAAGAAATAGAAGATGAGGAAACAGAGGAGGAAGAACCTACAAAGCTGGAGACAGAAGAAGTACTTGAGATTGAAGAGCCAGATGAGGATGATAGTTCCGGATCTTCTGGCGGCTCGTCCTTTGATACCGGGTTTATTGTACAGGGCCGTTATGATTTAAGCGCAACAAGTGAGATCGGTCTGAAGCTTGGTCTGACTGAGGAGCAGAAGAAACTGTTTTCCTACTTTGTACCGATTCGTGGCATGAGTGAACAGCTTGTAGATGTTTTGGAGCAGGATAAAGTCTGCAAGAAGCGTTACGGTACATCCAGAACAGGAAATATTCTTGTAATTGGTCATAAGGGTTCCGGTAAGACGGTGCTTGCGGTAGATATCGTAAAGGCAATTCAGAAGCAACGCAGAATGAAACAGGGTAAAGTGGCAATTATTACGGGTGATGCCCTGAATAAGAAAAATCTCATCAGCATTATCCAAAAGCTGAGTGGTGGGGCGCTGATTATTGAGAAAGCCAGCAAGATGAATGATAAGACCATTGATGATCTGACAGGTCTGATGGAAGAGCAGACCGGTGAGATGCTTTTTATCCTGGAAGATGAGAGACGGCCGATGGAAAAAATGCTCTCTGAGTATCCGGATTTCCGCAGAAAGTTTACTTCAAGAGTAGAGCTTCCAATCTTTATCAACGATGAGCTCGTTACATTTGGGCAGACCTATGCGAAGGAAAATGGTTACCGGATTGATGAGATGGGGATTCTGGCACTTTACAGTAGAATTGATGTCCTTCAGAAAGAAGATCATTTTGTGACGGTAGCTGAAGTGAAGGATATCATGGATGATGCGATAGAACATTCACAGAAAGCCAATGTGAAACATCTGATGAAGCGTGTGTTTGGAAAGAGCACAGATGAGACAGACCGGATTATCTTAAAAGAGGATGATTTCAAACATTAAGTAATAGTTTTCGGCGGCTAAGCCGAGCTGTTATGGCGGAACTGTTACAACATGAAAGATAATCGACAATAATTGTACAAAATGACGAAAAGAGTTTTAATAAAGTTAAAAACTTTGTTAAAACTCTTTCTTTTTGTCCGACGCTCAAGTATAATAAACGTAGACTTTTTGTGAGAAGGTGAATAGCATGGCGAGAACAAAAAAGAAGAAACCATATGAAATCGGTGAGCTGGATCAGTACTTATTTGGACAGGGCACGCATTATGATTTATATAAAAAAATGGGATCACATCTTGTCACGGACGGAAAGAAGAAGGGCACTTACTTTGCGGTATGGGCTCCGAATGCAAAGTCTGTCTCGGTGGTTGGTGATTTTAATAACTGGGATAGGGACAAGAATCCGATGGTGCGGGAAGATCCGCTTGGAATTTATACCTGCTTTATTCAGGGGGTTGAAGCGGATATGATCTATAAGTACTGCATTGAAACAAAGACGGGTGACTTGCTCTACAAGGCGGATCCATTTGCCAACTATGCGGAGATGAGACCGGGCACAGCCTCCAAGGTGCATGATATTTCTAACCTGAAATGGAGTGACAGTGCTTGGATGGAGGGCAGGGCCACCTGGAATATGGACGAGAGTCCTATCTCTATCTATGAGGCGCATATCGGCTCCTGGAGGCAGCATCCTGGCGAGGAGGACGAGAGGTTTTATAATTATCGAGAATTCGCTGTAGAAGCGGTCAAATATATGAAAGAGATGGGGTATACCCATATTGAACTGATTGGGATTGCTGAGCATCCATTTGATGGGTCTTGGGGATACCAGGTGACAGGATACTTTGCGCCGACGTCACGGTATGGTACGCCGGAAGATTTTGCTTATATGATTAACTATTTCCATAGAAATAAGATCGGAGTAATTTTGGATTGGGTACCGGCTCATTTCCCAAGAGACGCGCATGGCCTTGCGGATTTCGACGGGACGGCGGTCTATGAGTATGCAGATCCGAGAAAGGGAGAGCATCCTGACTGGGGTACCAAGATTTTTGACTATGGCAAGTCAGAGGTTAAGAATTTCCTCATCAGCAATGCGCTGTTCTGGATGGAGCATTTTCATGTGGATGGTCTGAGGGTGGATGCGGTAGCATCCATGTTGTACCTGGATTATGGCAAGCAGGATGGCCAGTGGGTGGCCAACAAATATGGAGGAAATCAGAACCTGGAGGCCATCGAATTCTTCAAGCACCTGAATTCTGTTGTGCTTGGACGGAATCCTGGTGCGCTGATGATTGCGGAGGAATCAACGGCGTGGCCGAAGGTGACCGGAAAGCCGGAGGACGATGGACTTGGATTCAGCCTGAAATGGAACATGGGCTGGATGCATGATTTTCTCGAATACATGAAGCTGGATCCATATTTCAGAAAAGAGCATCATAATCAGATGACTTTTGCGATGACCTATGCTTACAGTGAGAAGTACATTCTGGTACTCTCCCATGATGAGGTTGTGCATTTGAAGTGTTCGATGTTAAATAAAATGCCGGGGCTTGGTTTTGACAAGTATGCGAATCTGAAAGTCGGCTATGCGTTTATGATGGGACATCCGGGCAAAAAGCTGCTCTTTATGGGGCAGGATTTCGCACAACTTCGGGAGTGGAGCGAGGCAAGGGAGCTCGATTGGTATCTGCTTGAGGAGCCGGAGCATCAGTATCTGCAGGCGTTTACAAGAGATCTTCTGAAGCTCTACAGGAAGAATAAGGCGATGTATGAGCAGGATACGGAAGGATACGGATTTGAGTGGGTGAATGCAAATGATGGATACCGGAGTGTTTTCAGCTTTATCCGGCACTCCAAACATAATAAAAAGAACCTGCTTTTTGTCTGCAACTTTACCCCAATGGAGTGGACGGATTATAGAGTGGGTGTGCCGCGCAGAAAGCAGTATAAGCTGATTCTAAACAGCGATGACAAGCAGTATGGCGGAAAGGGAGAGGAGCGTCCGCAGATATATAAGGCTGTGAAGCAGGAATGTGATGGAAGACCGTATTCCTTTGCGTACAAGCTTCCGCCATATGGTGTGGCAGTTTTTGAATTTTAATTCTGCATGAATTATTGCATGCTACAGAAGTATGAATCGGGCCCGTCTGGAAAGTCTCAGTGGCTTTGTGGATGAGCCTGATTTTCTTGTCCCATGGGAAACCTTCTTGTAAGGTACACGTGGAAGAGAACGGAGGAAAAAATGGAGAATTATCAGATTACACAGTGGTGTCATTATTTTATCAGAGAGCAAGTACATGAGGGGGATTTCTGTATTGACGCAACCTGCGGTAACGGACATGATACCCTTCTGCTGTGCGAGCTGGTGGGGGACAGTGGGCTGGTAGCCGGATTTGATATCCAGAAAGAAGCGGTGGAAAAGACAGAAACACGACTCGCCGAAACTGGAATGAACGGACGGGGCCGAATATTCTGCTGCGGACATGAAAAAATGAAGGAACAGCTTTTGCAGCATGAGGATTGTAGGAAAATGCTGGAGCAGACGGCGGACGGGTATGGTAAGGTTTCTTGTATTGTATTTAACTTTGGATATTTGCCGGGAGGCTTGCATGAGCTTGCTACAAAGGCAGAAACGAGTGTGGTGGCGTTGGAGGAAAGTCTTACTATTCTGAAACGAGGAGGGATTATCAGTCTCTGCATCTACAGCGGAAAGGACAGTGGGTTTGAGGAGAGGGACGCCCTCCTGGAATATCTGAAAAATCTTGACAGAAAAAAATATCTGGTTATAATGAGCTCATATTATAATCGTCCGAATCATCCGCCGATTCCGGGTCTGATTATCCGGATTTGAGGTGGCAGAACAGGAATGATAGCATATAATAACAGACAGGAGGGATGAAGATATGCAGCTTGCAGTAGGATTGTTATTACCGTTTCTCGGGACGACACTGGGTGCCGCCTGTGTTTTTTTTATGAAAGGGCAGATGAAGCCGCTTGTTCAGAAGATGCTTCTGGGATTTGCGTCGGGAGTGATGGTGGCGGCATCGGTGTGGTCGCTTCTGATTCCGGCGATGGATATGTCGGAGGAGATGGGGAAATATGCATTTATCCCGGCGGCAGCCGGATTTTTACTTGGAATTTTGTTTTTGCTTGGAATGGACCGGGCAGTACCGCATCTCCATATGGGAGCAGAATGTGCGGAGGGGCCTAAGTGCTCTTTAAAAAAAACAACCATGCTTGTCCTTGCCGTGACGCTTCACAATATTCCAGAGGGAATGGCGGTTGGTGTGGTGTTTGCAGGTATGCTTTCGCAAAATACAGAGATTACGGTGGCAGGAGCTTTTGCCCTGTCCGTGGGGATTGCTATCCAGAATTTCCCTGAGGGGGCGATTATTTCCATGCCGTTAAAAAGTGAGGGCACAGGAAAGGGAAAAGCCTTTCTCTATGGAATGTTGTCCGGAGCGGTGGAGCCGGTGGCGGCAGTGATTACCATTCTGCTGGCAGGATTTATCACGCCGGTGCTTCCGTACCTGTTGTCCTTTGCAGCAGGGGCCATGCTTTATGTGGTCGTAGAGGAACTGATTCCGGAAGCGAGCGAGGGAGAGCATAGCAATATCGGAACCATCGGTTTTGCGGCAGGTTTTGTGTTAATGATGATCCTGGACGTTGCACTGGGATAATGAGTACATCAAATAAGTAGACAAGGAGAGGAGAAAAAGGATGAGACTTCGGAATATACCGGGGGCAAGGGACGTGATTGCAGGACATGAGGCTGTGATTAAAGAAGAAAAGCAATGGAAGGGGCGCTGGGATCAGGTTTTTGAAAATGATCACCCCATCCGCCTGGAGATCGGAATGGGGAAAGGACAGTTTTTGATGCAGATGGCGCTGCAGAATCCAGATATCAATTATATTGGGATCGAGCGTTATTCCAGTGTTCTTCTACGTGCACTGGAGCGGATGAACGCATTGGAGGAGGCGCCGTCCAATCTCCGGTTTGTGTGTATGGACGCGTCCGGGATCGGTGAGGTGTTTGAAAAAGGAGAGGCAGACCGGATCTATCTCAACTTTTCGGATCCGTGGCCGAAGGCCCGCCACGCTAAGAGAAGGCTCACTTCCACCGCATACTGGGAGAGATATGATGGGATCCTGAAGGAGGATGGTACGGTTGAGTTTAAGACCGACAACCGGGAGCTCTTTGATTTTTCCCTGGAACAGGTGGTGGAGGCAGGATGGGAGGTGAAAGCCTGTACCTTTGATCTTCACAATGACGAAAAGATGAATCAGAACAATATTATGACAGAATATGAGGAGAAATTTTCTTCAAAGGGGAATCCAATCTGCAAACTTATTGCAGAAAGAAAAAGATAGTGAGAACCAGTAACGGTATCTGGATTTTTGCATATGCTGTTAAAAAAGCGGGCAGGGTAGAAGATGGAGAGAAGAGGCAGAAGAAAACTTCGTTGTACCTGCGGTAGATTATGTTATGACAATGCATGGTGGAATAAAAAAATGCGGATTCTGCAAAGATCTTGTGCGGAGCTTTATAAGGCGCTTAATCCTGGCTGCAGGCCGGGGCGGTGTGATTCATGCAAGAATTGACAGAAAAAAATTTCCGCAGAGAGGTGTTAGAGGCGAAGAAACCAGTGCTGGTAGAGTTTTATGCCTTGTGGTGCGGGAAATGCGCTATGATGGAGGATGTATTCGAACTCGTAGCAGAAGAATTTGATGGACAGATGGGGACAGGAAGGGTAGAAACGGAGCGGAATCCGCTTCTGACAGCGCGCTACCGGATAAGCAGGCTCCCCTCATTTCTCCTGTTTGTTGGCGGGGAAGTTGTTCTGCGGATGACGGGCGTCATGGAGCCAGAGGAGATGGCCAAAAGACTGGAGAGCAAAAAAATATAAAAAATTTAAAATAGGGCTTGCATTTTTCCGAGAGGTATAATATAATATTTCTTGCGTTAAGCAAAACGGTAAAATGCAAAAGCGCCATTAGCTCAGTTGGTAGAGCACCTGACTCTTAATCAGGGTGTCCAGGGTTCGAGCCCCTGATGGCGCACTTTAAATCACTGTTTTTGGAGAGGGAGATCTCTGGGGACGGTGATTTTTTTGTGTATGTGAGGGAATGAATGGAAGTGACATGTTTACTTTTAGAGAAAGGGGTTTCTATATGAAGGAAAAGATACAAAAGAGAGCCAAACGAATCCGGATCAGGTGGAAGAAAAGGAAAGTAAAAATAACAGTTGCCCTTCTTTTATTGGTCTGGCTTGCGGTTATTATTGTGCTGTTGAAGCATTGGAGGCTGTTTGGGAGAAGTGCAAATGGGGGATCTGTAAAAGGAATTATTCAATGGGCGTTTCTTTGGATCATTGGAATAGCAGGAGCAATATTATGGCAATTTTATGCCTTGTTTTTAAGAAAGCAAAGGACAATCAGAAGAATCGGAATTGGTGGTATGATTCCATTGGCTATTGCGATGGGAACCGGCATGTTCTGGGTTATGGAATGGATTTATAATCCACAGATGTTTACAATTCCTTATCAGTATGTTGCTCTTAGTATTTGTGTATCTGCGATAGTTTTCCTGATTCTTTTATTGCTGTGTAATTCGTTATGGCTTGCGGTGCTTTTGTGTAGTTGTCTGTATTTTGCGTGGACAGTCGCCAGCTATTTTACTTATATGTTTCGAGGGCTCCCTTTACAGATTGTGGATTTGCTGGATTTAAGGACGGCAGCCACAGTAGCCGGGGATTATGAATATACAATCACATTGCATATGCTCATTGTAGGAGCTGTGATTACCAGCATTGTTACTTCGCTGTTTGTAGCCAATCGATATCAAGTTGCAAAGAGTAAAAAAACAAAGATTTTGATCAGGATCATTGGTCTCGTGGTATTGGTGGGAGGAATCCGGTATCTGGGATGGTCGGAACAACCAGAGCGTTGGAGTATAGAATTAAATGGGAATCGGCCGGGAGACAGTTTTTATAGCTACGGAATGCAAATGTGTGTTATTCGAGGTGCAAGAGATGCTATTGTAAAAGAGCCGGCAGGATATGAGGTAGAAGAACTTCAGCAGATGGCGGATGATACTAAAATTCAGAATACTAGAAAACAGGAAAGACCCAATATTATCGCAATTATGGATGAGACCTTTTCAGATTTGACGTGGATTCGGGATTTCCCTGTATCTGATGAGATTATTCCGTTTTATAACAGTCTGAAAGAAAATACCATCAAGGGCAAAGTATTGGTTCCAGCCCTTGGAGGAGGTACCGGAAAAACAGAATTTGAATTCTTGACAGGTACTTCTATGAGAATGCTTTCTTCGACTCCTTATGTTGCGCTGGGGAAGAAGCTGGATGTGTCTCTTGTGAAACCGCTGGAGGAGCAGGGCTATACTACGGTGGCAATGCATCCTTATGTTCCTACAAATTATAACAGAGAAGTCGTATACGAAACGATGGGGTTTGACCGCTTTTTAAGTCTGGAGGATTTTGAAGGAGATCAAACAATCCGCGGTTTTATTTCAGATGAAGCATGTTTTGATAAAATTGTGGGAATGATTGAAGAAGAGGAGAATCCACTCTTCACTTTTTGTGTGACGATGCAAAACCATTCCCCATATACGAAATCCTACGATGCGTCTGTTAAATTGACGGAATATAAAGATGAACGGGTGGATCAGTATTTGTCTCTGGTCCATGAGTCGGATCGGGCGTTACAAAATCTGATTGAACATTTGAAGGAATCTGACGAGCCCACGGTAGTAGTCTTTTTTGGAGACCATCTTCCATCGTTATCAGAAGAGTTTTATCAGTATCTGTTCGGAATACCACGGGCGGAAGTTCCGTTTGAAGAGTATCAGAACTATTATCTTACTCCTTTTCTGATTTGGGCAAACTATGATATTGAAGAACAGGAAAATGTGATGACAAGTTCTAATTATCTGGGAGCGATGACAGTGGAAGCTGCAGGAGTAGAGTTGACGAAATACCAACAATATTTATTGAATCTCAGAGAAGAAGTGCCTGCTTTCGGCGCCTCATCTTACCTTGGACAAGATGGAAAATTCCACGAGTACGGAGCGGGCGGTCAGGAGGAGAACTATCTGAATCTGGACGATTCTGTAAATTATAATAAAATTTTTGACAGAAAAAACAGGATTAACGACCTTTTTTTCCTGGATTCAAAAGAGTAAAAAAGAATGGAAAATGCACTTTTTCCTATACAATCGATGGGAATTGCCTGAAAGTCTGGAATGTACCTGAAATAGTACATGAAACGCATTGACACATATTTCACGAATCGCTATAATAGCCCCATGAAACGGTTGTTTCGTAACAGTATAGGGTTTATTTTTGAAGGAGGATTATCAACATGAGAAAAGAATGGGAATCTTTTCGCGGAGGCATCTGGGAGAAAGAAATCAACGTCAGAGATTTCATCCAGAAAAACTACACACCATATTTAGGTGACGACAGCTTTCTTGCAGGGCCGACAGAGGACACAAAGGAGCTGTGGGCGCAGGTAATGGATTTGTCCGAGCAGGAGAGAGCAAAAGGCGGAGTGCTTGATATGGACACGAAGATTATCTCTACGATTACGTCCCACGGACCAGGGTACCTGAACAAAGGTAAGGAAAAGATTGTCGGCTTTCAGACAGACAAGCCGTTTAAGCGTTCCCTGCAGCCTTACGGTGGTATCCGTATGGCGATCAAAGCCTGTGAGGACAATGGCTACCATGTAGATCCGGCTATCGTTGAATTCTTCACAAAACATAGAAAGACACACAATGACGGTGTATTTGATGCTTATACACCGGAGATGAGGGCCTGCCGTTCCAGCCATATCATCACAGGTCTTCCGGATGCTTATGGACGTGGACGTATTATCGGTGACTACAGAAGGGTAGCACTATACGGGGTAGACAGGCTGATCGAGGATAAGCAGCATCAGAAAGATACAACAAGAACGATTATGTACTCTGATGTTACAAGAGAGAGAGAAGAGCTCTCCGAGCAGATCAAAGCATTAAAGGAGTTAAAAGAGCTGGGACAGATTTATGGATTTGATATCTCCAGACCGGCAGAAAACGTACAGGAAGCGATCCAGTGGCTTTACTTTGGATATCTTGCGGCAATCAAAGAGCAGAATGGTGCGGCAATGTCCCTGGGACGTACTTCCACTTTCCTTGATATCTATGCTGAGCGTGATCTTGCAAACGGAACCTTTACAGAAGAGCAGATTCAGGAGTTTATCGACCACTTTATTATGAAGCTGCGTCTTGTTAAATTTGCGAGAACGCCGGAATACAACGCCCTGTTCTCGGGAGATCCGACCTGGGTAACAGAATCTATCGGTGGTATGGGGATTGACGGACGTCCGATGGTAACGAAGATGTCTTACCGTTATCTGCATACACTGCAGAACCTTGGAACCGCACCGGAGCCGAACCTGACCGTACTTTGGTCCACAAGACTTCCGGAAAACTTCAAGCGTTTCTGTGCGAAGACTTCCATTGAGTCCTCCTCTATTCAGTATGAAAATGACGATCTGATGAGAGTGACACACGGAGACGACTACGCAATCGCATGTTGTGTATCCTCCATGCGTGTAGGTAAAGAAATGCAGTTCTTTGGTGCACGGGCAAACCTTGCGAAATGTCTGCTCTACGCAATCAACGGTGGTGTGGATGAGATTTCTAAAAAGCAGGTTGGGCCAAAGTACCGTCCGATCACATCAGAGTATCTGGATTACGACGAAGTAATGGACAAGTTCAAAGACATGATGAAATGGCTTGCACAGGTTTATGTTAATGCACTAAACATCATCCATTATATGCACGATAAGTACTGCTATGAGAGATTGCAGATGGCGTTGCATGATAAGAAGGTGACACGTTGGTTTGCAACAGGTATCGCCGGACTTTCCGTAGTAGCAGACTCTTTGTCAGCGATCAAATACGCAAAGGTGAAGACAATCCGTGATGAGAATGGGATCGTTGTGGATTACGAAGTAGAGGGAGATTTCCCGAAATATGGAAATGACGATGACCGTGCGGACGAGATTGCATACGATATCGTGCATCAGTTTATGGCTTATGTGAAAGGAAACCACACATACCGTGGAGGTATCCCGACCACATCTATCCTGACCATCACATCCAATGTCGTATACGGAAAGAATACAGGTTCCACACCGGATGGAAGAAAAGGCGGAGAACCTTTTGCGCCGGGAGCAAACCCGATGCACCACAGAGACAGCCATGGTGCTGTTGCATCTTTAAGCTCTGTATCCAAGCTGCCGTTCAAGGATGCACAGGATGGTATTTCCAACACTTTCTCCATTATTCCGGGAGCACTTGGAAAAGACGATGCGGTTCTGTTTGATGATATTGCGTTTGAACTTGAACCGGACTGCGCTTGCTGTGAACCAAACGCATCATTAGACGAAGAATAGAAATAATATAAAGAAAACTCATATAAGGAGGATCATCATATGAAAATCAGTGAAGCTCAGATTGATAATCTTGTAGGTTTATTAGATGGATACGCTGAGAAAGGCGGACATCATCTGAATGTAAATGTATTTACAAAAGATACGCTTCTGGACGCTCAGGCACATCCGGAGAAGTATCCGCAGCTTACGGTGCGTGTGTCCGGATACGCGGTCAACTTCAACAAGCTGACAAAAGAGCAGCAGGATGAAGTCATTTCCAGAACATTCCATGATGAAATGTAATCAAGGCTATATTCATTCGACAGAGAGTTTCGGGACCGTAGACGGTCCCGGAATTCGTTTTGTCATTTTTTTCCAGGGGTGTCCGATGCGCTGTAAATACTGTCATAATCCGGACACCTGGCAGCCAAACCAGGGAAAACTTATGACAGTAGAGGAACTTTTGGAATTATACCGACACAATGAGAAATTTTATAAGAAAGGCGGAATCACGGCGACAGGCGGGGAGCCGCTGATGCAGCTTTCATTTCTGACAGAGCTTTTTAGACAGGCGAAGGAAGCAGGTATTCATACATGCCTCGATACATCCGGGATTATATACCGGGAGTCGAAAAAAGATGAGTTTGAAGCATTGTTTTGCGTGACGGATCTGGTGCTTCTTGATATGAAACACAGTGCTCCAGACGGCCACCGGGAACTGACCGGACAGGAGCAGGCTCCGGTGCTGGAGTTTGCGAGAGCTTTGGAAACGGCCGGTGTCCCTATGATTATCCGTCATGTCGTAGTGCCGGGGATTACTGACGGCGAGGAAGAGCTCACGGCGTTGGGCCATCTGATTTCCGGTTATCGAAATCTGAAGGGATTAGAAGTGCTTCCATACCATACGATGGGGACGAAGAAATATGAACAACTCGGAATGAAATATCCGTTGGATGGAGTGGAGGCCATGGATAAGTCTAAAGCCCATGAGGCAAGAGAATTGCTGCTGAGAATTATAATGGAAGACAGAAAGAAAAGTATTGTAAAATAGTTTCTTTACGCATAAAGCGCCAGTTCCGGTATTTAATGGAACTGGCGCTTTATGATCCCTTTTTCTGCTCTGTCTTGTCAAGGAGAGAGGAAATGAGGCTGTACGCTTCCGTTTCGGTATAAAACAGATCCTTATCCAGATGTTCACAGAAGTCACAGAAGCCGTGCAGCAATCCGGGTTCAGTAATGTCCAGGCAGATGAGCTGATCCGGCTCAGAGGAGGGGAACATGAGGTAGCCGTTGCGTGGATTAACATACATAAACAATTCATTGTCCAGATCCCCAATGGTGCATTTTAGCATACACAATCCGTTTGGAGGGCAAAATTTTAAAAATTGACGGATCAGTACGATACGGTCAGATAGCTCAAAAGGGCGGTAAACGGCAGGAGGATATTCCGGGATCCGTCCTGTCTCCAGAAAACGTTGCAGGCCGTCCTCAGAAAAAATAAATCGCACCGGATGTTCGGTAAAGCGTTTACGGATGCTGTGCACATAATCCATAAGCATGGCGATGAGTTTATCACGACTTGGAATCTCCGGATAAATATACTTGTCAAAGAAATAATCCGGAATTCCAAAGGTAAGACATGGAAGCATTTGGAAACAGTAATTCTGTTCCATATCCGCCCGGATATTATGGAAATAGGAAAGTTGTGTCGGCAGATTGTTCATCACAACGCCAAACGAGGAAACCTGTTCGAGATAACGATCATACATTTGATGAAAAAATTTCAGGGTATCTTGTTTTTCAAAGACAATACCGGATTGCATGTCTTTGGAGAGGAGAAGAGCGTGCCCGGACGTCAGTACAAGGTAAGGAAACAAAAGGAGATCGGCCGATGAATGAATCAGATCCCCATAATAGTAATAGACATGATATCTGCACGCAGAGCAGTAAACTGGCAGAATCTTTTTGAGACATGCCAGATTATAATCTTTCTTATCGTTTGTCAGTTCATCGCTCTTATGAAAACAGATGATCTGGGTGATGGACAGATTCTGATTCTCATAACCGAGGGTCGGAAGCAAATTCATCAGAAAATCTGTATCTGGCTGAATCAGCAGGCGGATTTGGGGATCACTTTTACGAGTCTCCAGAAACAGGATGTGAAACAGCAGGTGGTTAATCTCATTTTGTCCTGATACTGTTGACATATCGGAGATGTCATGATAGCTTACTAGCGGTTGGTGGTCAGGGGCGGTATAGATCTCAGAATATTTCCTGAAATTCTCGAAAAGCTCCAGGATATTTTTACGACGGTAATAGTTTTCAAAACCGTCCATAGAAATTTTGTAAGACTCCACAAAATCGGTCCGCTCGGATGGAGTGAGCCGCAGAAACTCAGCGATCAAAAGTACGGTGTCCATACTGGTTACAGGTCTCGTCCCTTTAATAATTTTATACATCAGAGAGCGCTCGATTCCACAGTACTGAGCTATCTCATAGGACTTGATCCCTTTTGCGGCGATATGATGTCCTAACAAATCTGAAAAAACTGACATAGATCATTCTCCTCCGGATGATAGTTCTATTATGTGATAGATCTATTATAAAGAATACCGGGTGAAGAACACAAGCGGAAAATGCAGAAACATTGTCCATTTTTTTGTCCACTGAGGAAACCGATAGAAAGCAGGGCAGAAATATGATAAAATAAATTTGTCTAAGGGAATCGAGGGAGTTAGTGATTCATAATAGCGTATACCATAGAAATATGGTATGATAAAAACGAATCTGGGCGACGAGATTCGTTTTTTGTTGCCTTAAAATCAAGGAGGCCATGTATGGAGGTTTTAATAAGAAACGCAAAAAAGGAAGAAGCGGCTTTGTTGGCGCAGATCGAAGCGGAGTGTTTTCCGGCGGCGGAGGCAGCCGGCAAGCAGGATATTGAGGCCAGAATGGATGTATTTGAGGACTGCTTTTTTGTGGCTGAGACAAATGGAAAGATCGTGGGATTTATCAACGGAGCTGTGGCAAAAGAGGCGTCTTTGCCGGATCAGATGTACCACGACGCATCCTTACATGATCCGAACGGAGCTTATCAGACAGTCTTCGGGTTGGATGTTCTTCCGGCATATCGGAGAAACGGCATTGCAGGAAGGCTCCTGGAGAGGATGATTCATCATGCCAGAGAGTGCCAAAGAAAGGGTGTTGTGCTGACATGCAAAGATCATCTGGTACATTATTATGCCGGATTTGGGTTTAAACATTGCGGTGTGGCGGACTCTACCCACGGAGGGGCCAAGTGGAATGAAATGAAACTGTTGTTTTAAATCGGGTGATGCCCTGGGGCTTTTCGTGCTTCCAGGGCATTTCAAGTATCAGGGAAGTGTGCTATAATCAGGGTATCGGATTGATATAGGATGTCAAAAGAGAGGAGAACGAGATGATCTATACATGGGCAGCGGATGTGGCTCCGCTTCTGGATCCAATTATATATGAAGCGTATTATCGCGAGGTTCCGCAGTGGAGACAGGAAAAGGCAGACCGGATTCGTTTTTCGGAGGATCGGGCATTGAGTATTGGAGCCTATGTGCTCTATCAGAAAGCACTCAGGGAGAGCGGGCTTTCTACGGAGATGTGCTTTAATCTTTCTCATTCGGGACATTATGTCCTGTGTTCGATTGCAGATGAAAAAGAAAAGAGGACGGGATGTGATTTGGAAAAGATTGGGACGCCGGGTATGAAGGTGGCCAGAAGATTTTTTTGCTCGTCCGAATGGCAATATATTCGGGAACAGGAATCCGGGGAAGAGCAAACGGAAGCGTTTTACCGCTACTGGGTTCTCAAAGAAAGTTTTATGAAAGCGACAAGATTTGGGATGAAGCTTCCTCTGGATTCCTTTGAAATCCGGTTAAAGGATGAAGGGGCCCCGGTACTTGTGCGTATGCCGGAACATATCAGGGGGGAATTTTATTTCCACGAATACCCACAGAAAGAGAAAGGATTTTTTGCCGCTGTATGTTCGGAAGACCCGGAAATTGATGATATGCTGCGGTGGATGACCTTATGACAGATGAGCTTGTGGCATAGGTAAGCAGAAAGGACAGAAGAATGAAAAAACAGACAAAAGAAAAGTGGTGCAGACTGGAGCTGCTGGTGAGGTATCGGATTCGGAAGATGCAGCATCCAGGAAGGGTGTTTGCTGTATCCTGCGTATCTATCCTTGTGGCCGGATTTCTTGGTGGAGTGGCGCTTGGCCGGCATGTGGAGTGGCGGAAGGCGGAGGAGACGATGCAAAAGGAGACGGACAGGTATGAATCGCTCCAGAAAGAATATGATGTTGTAAAGGAACAGACCGAGGCGCAGGACAAAGACACAAGGCCGTGGTATCTGATGCTTGTAAACCAATCCCATCCGATGGAGGAAGGGTATGTGCCGGAGCTGGCCAATATTGACGCATCCCACCAGGTAGACAAAAGAGTTCTGGAACCGTTGCAGCAGATGCTAAAAGCAGCAAGCGATGAGGGATACGGACTTTATGTCTGCTCGGCGTACCGGTCGGTAGACAGGCAGAAAGAGCTGTTTAATGAGTCCATGGTCGGCTATGTCAATCAGGGAATGAACTACTATGAGGCTGCCATTGAGACGGCGAAATCCATTGCGTGGCCAGGGGAGAGCGAGCACGCAACCGGGCTTGCGATGGACATTGTATCTACGGAGTACGCGGGGCTGGATGAAAAGCAGGGTGAGACTGACGACCAGAAGTGGCTGATGGAGCACTGCTATGAATATGGATTTATTCTAAGATATCCGCAGGACAAATCCGATGATACCGGGATTATCTATGAACCATGGCATTACCGGTACGTGGGGACTGAAGCAGCGCTTGCTATCCGGGATCAGGGTGTGACACTGGAAGAGTATCTGAATGAGGAGTATTAAAGAACGGTCGAGTATATTTGGAAAGTGTCAGAAAGCAGAAGTGGTGAAATTTGGTCGGACAGGAGGGATGCTGGATGAAATGGAGCAGGCTGTTGTCCCCCAAGAGGGAGCGGACAGGACGAAAACATAAGGAGAAGAACCGGACGGATTTAAGGACAAGTTTTGAGAAAGATTACCATCGCATTATTGGAAGCGCATCATTTCGGCGGCTTCAGGATAAGACCCAGGTATTTCCGCTGGATCAAAGCGACTTTGTGAGAACCAGGCTGACCCATTCTTTGGAGGTTTCTTCCTTTGCCAAGTCGCTTGGTCAGAATATTGGAGAGTATATTCTTGCTTATGGGAAGGATCCGGAATTTACGCCACAGATGAAAGAGGATATTTGTAATATATTGCTCTGTGCAGGGCTCATCCATGATATTGGGAATCCACCGTTTGGGCATTTCGGAGAGACGACGATCCGGGAATGGTTTGAGGAACATCTGGATCACATCTTCTTTCAAGGGAAACCATTGAGCGAAGTACTGACCCCGAGAATGAAAGCGGATCTCTATTATTTTGAAGGAAACGCGCAGGCCTTCCGTCTTGTGACGAAGCTTCATTATCTTGTAGATGAGACGGGGATGAACTTGACCTATGCCTTATTAAACACGATTATCAAATATCCGGTGGACTCTCTGCATGTTGATCCGTCCGCAGGGGTAATTGAGAAAAAAAAGCTAGGTTATTATCTGGCTGACGAAGAGCTGTTCCAGAAAATCAGCCGGGAGACAGGAGCTGAAGATCATCGGCACCCTCTGACCTTTATGCTGGAGGCTGCAGATGATATTGCATATCGGACGGCAGACATTGAGGATGCTTTTGTCAAGGGATTTCTGCCGTTTTCTGCCCTGGAAAGAGAGCTAAGGCAAGTGGATACGGGGGAGAATTTTCAGGCGTATGCCTGTCTTGCGGATTTGTACCAGGGTGCCGTGGAACGAGGCGAAGAGGAGCCGGAAGCATATGCGGTAAAGAACTGGATTGTCCGGGCACAGTCTTTTCTGATTGCCTGTGCGACAGAAGGATTCACGGAAAACTATGAGATGATTATGTACGGAAAATATCACAAGGATCTTTTTGCGGGGACAAAAGCGGAAGAGCTCATGGAGATGCTCGGACATATAGCGGAGACCTATGTGTTTATGACAGATGAGATTTACAAGATGGAGGTGGCGGAGTCGCGGATTCTTTCATTTTTGATGGAGAAGTTCGTGGCAGCGGCGGTTCGTGTGGGAGATCCTGAGCAAAAGATGGACTCCATAGACAGAAGGATGCTGGCGTTTGTTTCAGACAATTATAAGAAAGCTTACGTCAGACAGTCTGAGGGAAAAGACATGGTGGAGAAGCTATACCTGCGGATCCTTCTTGTGACCGACTACATCTGTGGTATGACAGACAGCTACGCAAAAAGACTGTATCAGGAGTTGACTGCAAGAGTGTAGCGTAGAGAAAACGGATAAAGGCGAAAACCCGCTGATCATAAAGACCAGCGGGTTTTCGTGTTTATAGTTTCTAAAGGAATGAGAGTAAAGTGGCACTTGGAGATATCTCTCCGAAGTGCTTACTTTATGAGGGGGGGGAGATAGTGATTGTTCATCAACTATCTGGTTCTTAGTATAGCCAGAAAATGTGTCAAAAATGTGTTGAAACTATAAAAGAAATACAAAGATTATTAAGAAAAACAGAAGACGGAGCCTTATGATGGCTCCACCTTTGTCGATTTTTAATGCACTTTTCTGCCCTTACTGATCTTACATCATCCCGGCTTTCATCTTAACGGGCTATGATATCATATCTTCAGTCTCCAGACCCTCAAACTGCATCTTATAATAGTGAGCATAGATGCCGCCCCGCTTGAGCAGATCATGGTGTGTACCACGCTCGGCAATACCATTTTCGGTGATGACAATAATCTCATCAGCGTTGCGGATTGTAGAAAGACGGTGGGCAATAGTAATCGTCGTCCGGTTTTTTGCTAATTCTTCCAGACTCTTCTGGATGTGGCGTTCACTTTCATTATCCAGGGCGCTTGTCGCCTCGTCAAGGATCAGAATTGGGGGATTCTTCAAAAATACTCTGGCAATGGAAATTCGCTGTTTCTGTCCGCCGGAGAGCCTTGTTCCACGTTCGCCTACATAGGTGTCGTAACCGTCAGGCAGGGACATAATGAAATCATGAATGTTGGCACGCCTTGCTGCGTCTATGATTTCTTCCATGAGAGCTCCCGGCTTTCCGTAGGAGATATTTTCCTTGATGGTTCCACAGAACAGATAAACGTCCTGCTGGACAATTCCGATATTATCCCGGAGGGATTTTAAGGTCAGTTTCCGTACATTCTTACCATCTATGGTGATGCGGCCTTCTGTTACGTCGTAGAAACGTGGCAGAAGATTACAGATTGTTGTCTTACCGCCGCCGGACGGACCGACGAGGGCAACAGAACGTCCGGCCGGAATCTGGAAGGAGACATTTTTCAGTACCGGGGTGTCATCGTCATCGTAGCAGAAAGACACATCTTCATAGGATACAAGTCCGTGCACATCGCTGAGGGGTTGAGCACCCGGTTCATCCTTGATAGTCGGCCTCGTATCCATGACGTCGAGAAATCGGCGGAATCCGGAGAAGCCCTTCTGAATCATCTCTACAAGTTCGACGAGAATCTGAATCGGGCTGATAAAGATTCCGATATAGAGAGCGTACATAGCAAGATCTGCCGGATCCATCTGACCGTGGGCAATAAGATAACCGCCGAATATCAGTGTAACGAGATACATCATGCCTTGAAAGAACAGATTCCAACCCATGAAACTGCCCATGCAACTGTAGTTTGCATCCTTGGAAAGCAAGAATGCATGATTGCTTTTGGAAAACTTTTTCTTTTCAATTTCTTCATTGGCAAAGGACTGTACCACGCGGATTCCGCCGAGCGTATCCTGAAGGCTTGCGTTGACGTCTCCGATTTTCCTACGGTTCTCCATGAAAGTTTCCTGCATCCGGCTGTTCTGACGCATCGAAAACACAAACATGATAATTACAATGATTACGAGTGGAATGGCAAGCCGCCAGTTGATGAAGAACAAAAAGATAAAGGAGCCGACAACCTTGATCAGAGAGATAAACAGGTTCTCTGGTCCGTGGTGGGCAAATTCCGCAATATCAAATAAATCTGATACAAGCTTACTCATCATCTGTCCGGAATTGTGACTGTTATAATAGGAAAAGGACAGCGTCTCGTAGTGTTCAAAGAGCTGCTGACGCATATCCCGCTCCATATAGGCTCCCATCATGTGGCCCTGGTAGCTGACATAATACTTACAGAGGCTCTGAATTGTATACATGACAAAGAGTCCCAACGCGATTGGCACAAGCATTTTTAAAATGGCTCCGCTGTCCTTTGTAAACAGGGAATTGGTCGCTGTCCGTAAAATTTGCGGATAAACAAGGTCAATCACACTGATGGTTGCCGCACAGATCAGATCGAGGAAAAAGACCGTGCGGTATGGTTTATAATAGTGAATAAATCGTTTTAACGTATCCATAGACTACCTCTCTTTCCATTTGAAATTTCTCCTGCTACTAATTTACCATACTTCATTTCCACCTGCAATGGAGAAAAGGGCGTAAATACGTAGATCAGGATTCATCAAGAATTAAGAATTTATGCTTTGGCTCTTAAAGAATATCTGGTATTATTTAATATAGAAAATGAAGAAGAGGTGGGAGAAGATGTATACAGTTTTAGTCTGTGATGATGATAAAGAAATTGTAGAAGCGATTGAAATCTATTTGTCGCAGGAGGGGTATCAGATTTTAAAGGCTTATGACGGAGAGCAGGCACTCAAGGTGCTTAGTGAAGAAAAGGTGGATCTTCTAGTAATCGATGTGATGATGCCGCGGCTTGACGGTATCCGGGCGACATTGAAGATCCGGGAGAAACTGAGCCTTCCGATTATTATTCTTTCAGCTAAGTCTGAGGATTCGGATAAAATTCTGGGCTTAAATATTGGCGCTGATGATTATGTGACGAAGCCGTTCAATCCGCTGGAGCTTGTAGCGAGAGTAAAGTCCCAGCTTCGCCGTTACACCAAGCTTGGCAGTACGGTAAGCGCCGGGGAGCAGGAGGAGGTGTACACGGTGGGCGGTCTTTCTATCAACGATGATTTAAAAGAAGTGACTGTTGATGGCGAGCTCGTTAAGTTGACGCCGACCGAGTACGATATCCTGCTTTTACTTGTGAAAAATCAGGGAAAGGTATTTTCTATCGATCAGATTTACGAGAACATCTGGAATGAGGAGGCCATCGGGGCGGACAATACTGTAGCGGTACATATCCGCCATATCCGAGAGAAGATTGAGATTAATCCGAAGGATCCGCGTTACCTGAAAGTCGTATGGGGAGTCGGATATAAAATAGAAAAGATCTAGGAAAGAGCAGAGGAAGAACAAGATGAACAAATGGTTTTATTCTGCAACATGCAAGGGGCTTTTGATTCTTCTGGCCCATATCTGTATTGTCGTGAGTGTGGTGAGTTTTGTCTGGGTCGGTTCCTCAGCAGGACTTCGTTATCTGGTTCCATTCGAGAAGGTCCCGGGGGAATATGAGGCGACTGCCCAGTTTGAGAATCGGATGAAAGAGTTGTCGATGGACGTTCTGGATCAGCTTGACGTTAAAGCGAAATATGAGACAAATGGAAGCTATAATCCAGATAAGCTGATCGATGTGGTTCGTTATGCCAATGGAGATCTTGACCAGGATGGGAAGAACCATTCCGGGATTGCGTACCGGCTCAAAGATTTGGAGCGCTGGAGCAGAACGTATGAAAATGCATACGAGTCGGAGGAGAGTTGGGAGCAGTTTCTGCATGATTATGTGACAACGGTCATCGTATGTCTGAAACAGGATGGAAGCTATTACTATTATTATGGGGATGACTTTCGCAATAAGATGGCATCGGGGGAGCTGGGCTTTGCCGCCAATGGAGAATTTGTTTCCAAGGAGGAAAAGCTGAACTCCATTTTGGAGGATGACAATAGTACGGCGGGTTACGGTGAGGTGTTGGATCAAGAAGGACAGAAGCTCTACACAGATTGCTGGAACCTGGGTCTTGGTCCGGAGGTTCTGAAGGAGTCATATCCACTGGATGGAGCAGCCAACCTGGTAGAACTGGCCAATACGAATGAGAGATGGAATGGAAAACTGGCCGATGCGTATCATGCGCTGTCCGGCACGCTTAGTGTGATTTCCAGCGATCTGAAAGACTACAAAGAGGCGCCGGGAGGATGGGAAGAAGGAAATACGAATTACAGCTATCTCTATGTAGATTATGATGATGGGCAGATTTATTCCAACCGCCAGGAGTTTCAGGATATCAAAGAGATCGATCATTACCAGGAAAAAATCAAAAAGGCGGGAGCCTATGTCATTGTAACTCCTAAACTTGCAGGCTTTAAGTCTTCATTTAACAACCCGGCTCAGAGTGCTCAGGAGTGGAAGAACAGTATTGTGGAATCCCACAAAATTATTGGCCGTGATACCAATTACGTCTTCATGGCCTCGGTAGATACGACCTATTCTGTGCCTGACGCGTTTGAGAGTGATCGGGAGTATTACCAGGAGGTTGTGCCATATATTACGATCGCCTGCGAGTTGGCATGGGGGACGCTGATCTTGTTTTTTATTCTGCTTGTCTGTCTGACAGTTTCTTCCGGACACAGCCTCCGATCGGAAAGAAATGAAATTGTATTGTCTGGATTTGACCGTTGGAAGACGGAGATTGCGGCCATATTTGTGATCCTGCTTTGGGGCGCCTCCATGTATCTACTGTCCGAATGGGGATCCGGCTATGCGACCGCCTATGATTACTATTATTATTCGGATATCTGGCAGGAGGGTGGACTTCCAATCTATAATATGGTTATGGCCGGCGCTATCACCTTCATTAGCTGTCTGTTTTTTTTCTGGTTCTACCTGAGCATGGTACGCCGGATCAAAGCGCATACGCTGTGGAAGAACAGTATGGCCAAATCTGTGGCGGATATTGTGGCCCGGGGATGGCAGCAGAAAAAGACGACGTCAAAGGTGGTGATAGCCTATATTTTATTCCTGCTCATTGAGTTTGTCACCTGGGGAAGCACTCCGCTGATGGTGATCGGAATTCTGGTCAATATCGGGGTGGGAATTTTCCTTGTGCGATACGCACTGTCAAGGCAGAAGATTAAAAAGGGTCTGGTGGAGATCGCAAAAGGCAATGTCAACTACAAGATTCCTCTGGATGACCTAAGGGGCGAGACGCTGGAGATCGCGCAGACAATCAATCGTCTGGGCGAGGGGCTGAATCGTGCGTTGGAGAAGAGTGTCCGGGATGAGCGGCTTAAGACCGATCTGATTACCAATGTATCCCACGATATTAAGACGCCGCTGACGTCGATTATCAATTACGTGGACATTTTAAAGAGAGAGAATTTCCAGGATCCCAAAATTCAGAACTACCTGAACATTCTGGAGATGAAGGCGCAGCGGCTCAAGACGCTCACCGAGGACGTGGTGGAGGCGTCCAAAGTCAGCAGCGGAAACGTTAAGCTGGAGTTTATGACGCTGAATCTGGTGGAGTTGATCTACCAGGTGGAGGGTGAGTATGAAGAGAAATTCGAGGCACGTAACATCAAGGTGATACTGAACATGCCGGATGAGCCTGTGACGGTACGGGTAGACGGCAGACGGATGTGGAGGGTCTTTGCCAATATCTTCAACAATGCGGCAAAATATGCCATGGAGGGCAGCCGGGTCTATGCGGATTTGATGCTCCAGCCGGGGACGGCTAAGTTTATTTTGAAAAATGTTTCAGACCAGCAGTTGAATATTTCGGCAGATGAGCTCACCGAACGCTTTATCCGAGGTGACGTGTCCCGAAGTACAGAGGGAAGCGGACTTGGATTATCTATTGCCAAGAATCTTACAGAACTCCAGGGAGGTACTTTTGAGCTGTATCTGGACGGAGATCTGTTTAAGGTACTGATTACCTTCCCGAGAGTGAGACGGTTGACCAAAGAAAAAGAGATAAAAAAGGAAAGGACAGAAAGAGTGCCACAGGCAGGCGGCACAGAAGTGACCGGAGAACCTCAGAAGAACACGAAGACAGAAGGTATGCCGGAGGCGCCGTCGCAGACCATGAATCAGACATCGGAATCAGGTATAAAATAAGGAAATCTTTAGATTTGGGAGAGGGTATTTCGATATCCTCTCCTTGCGTTTTGACGGAATTCGCATTACAATAATACAAGAAAAAAGTAGAAAGGAAATGAAAATGGACGAATTGGCAGTGTACCTGAAAGAGGTATTTTGTATAGAACTTCTGTCCGCAATTCTAAGTAACCCAAGGGACAGGGAAAAGGCATGGAAAGTCCGGATACGTCCGGTGCTGAAAAAGGAGGAGCTTGTGTTCCAGTTCGAGGTCTTTATCGGGAAGCAGGTTTTTCACGAGAATCTGAGTGTGGAAGAGGCAGTTCAAAGGGCCTGCGAATGGCTGGAACAGTTCCGGCAGATGCAGATTGACACGAAGAGTGAGCGGGCCACAGTGCTGGTCAGCAAAAAGGGAAAAGTAACGGTGAAGAGAAAAAAAGTCAGCCGGTCGGATACCGGGGAACAGAATCTTTCCCACAACCGGGAGAAGCAGTATCTTCTCCGGGAGGGGATGGATATTCCGTTTTTAAAGGATCTGGGCGTGATGACACAGGATGGCAAGATTGTTCATTCCCGGTTTGACAAGTTTCGGCAGATCAACCGTTACCTGGAGTTTATCGATGATGTTCTGCCAAGACTTCCAAAGGATAGGGAGATCACAATTCTTGATTTTGGGTGTGGTAAATCTTACCTGACGTTTGCCATGTATTATTTTCTCCATGAAATGCGGGCATATGAAGTACGGATGGTGGGACTCGATCTGAAAGAGGACGTTATCCAGCACTGCAACGTACTTGCGGAAAAATATGGGTACAATCATTTGCACTTTTTAACCGGGGATATTGCACAGTACGAGGAAATGACGAAAGTGGACATGGTGGTGACGCTTCATGCCTGTGATACGGCGACAGATTATGCGCTTGCGAAGGCGGTATCCTGGGGAGCAGATGTGATTTTATCCGTACCGTGTTGTCAGCATGAGCTGAATGGCCAGATGGAAAACGAGGTGTTAAGTCCTGTTTTAAATTACGGGCTGTTAAAAGAGCGGATGGCGGCGCTTGTCACAGATGGGCTTCGGGCTGAGTATCTGAAAAGAGAGGGGTATGATACGCAGATTTTGGAGTTCATTGATATGGAACACATACCAAAAAATATTTTAATTCGAGCGGTGAAAACGGGGGAAAAAGCGGAAAATCAGCGCATAATAGATGTATGTGAGGATTTTCTTCATGTGAAACCAACGATAGGAAAGCTTTTATAAAAGGGGAGTTATTCAATGAGAAAAAAAGCGATACATGCGGGTATCCTGGCCAGTGTATTCGTAGTGGCGATGATTCTGTTCGGCTATGCGGTGAACAGAAATCATATAGATTTGACAGCAGATATCGGTAATGCGTCTCTTCCGAGAGTGTCGTTCGTATACAATTCCTATAAGATCAATACATTGGTCGGATATACGAGTGAGTTGGAGATGGCCACGCTGCGGGATCAGATTACGCCTGTGATAGATGGAAAGGTACAGATGCAGATCCAGGAAAACGACAAGGAAGTTCGATCTGTGGCCTACGAGGTCTATTCTATCGATGGAAAGAAAAAGATGTATTCACAGGATCTGGAACTGTCGGAGGATAAGGCGCAGATCGAGATTCCGCAGAAGTTGCTGGAGGAGGGCGAACGGTTTCTGAAGGTGACGCTCCGTTTTGATGATGGACGTGCCAGCTACTATACGAGGATAGCGGATGCCTCGAAATGGAATCTGGATCGCTGTATGGCCTATGTAAAAAATTTTTTCGATAAGGAGAGGAATAAGGAAGCGGCGGCGGAATTGCAGCCAGCTCTGGAGCCGAACAGCCAGAGTGATAATCAGACTTACCAGACAGTTACAATTCATTCGGATTTTGAGCACGTGACATGGGGGAGTCTTCAACCAGAGGTAATCGGTGATGTACAGTGGCAGATTAAGGAAGCTAATTCCATGTATATGTCTGTCATGCTGACGTACCAGGTGGACTGTGTCGGGGAAGAAAAGGATACGAAGGATCGTTACAATGTCAATGAATTCTTCCGTGTGCGGTATTCGGAGAACAAGCAGATGTATCTTCTGGATTACAACCGCACGATGAACCAGTTATTTGACGGTGGAGCAGGAGATGTGGATGAAAACGGTGTGCTTCTGGGAGTGACGGACTCTGATGTGGATTATCTTGTTAATAAGGAGGGGACAGTTGTCTCATTTGTGCAGGAACGGCAGCTTTGGAATTATAATAAGGAAAGCGACGAGCTTTCTCTTGTGTTTAGTTATGCGGATGGAGAAAACCCGCAAAATGGTTATGACCAGCATAAAGTCCAGCTTGTGTCGATTGATAAGGACGGTAGCACGACATTTACAGTGTCGGGATATGTCAACCGGGGAAGCCATGAGGGAGAGGTTGGAGTGAGTGTTTATTTTTATGACATCAACAAAAATTCAGTGGAGGAAAAGGTCTTTATACCAAGTACCAAATCCTATCCGGTGTTGGCAAATGATCCGGGCAAGCTTCTCTACTACAGCCATTCCAGCGGAAAACTTTATGTGATGCAGGAAGGAACCCTCTACGAGGTAGATCTTGTCCATAATACCCGGACGACTCTGGTGACAAATCTAGAGGAAGGACAGTATGTAAGCTCGGAGGATGGACATCTTCTGGCATACCAGAAGGAGGGCAGCATCAATCAGGCTACCCGGATCGAAGTACTCAATCTCTCAACGGGAAAGGGGTACCAGGTGGATGCAGGCGCCGAAGAGAGTATCCGGCCGCTCGGATTTATCCGCAATGATTTTGTGTTTGGAACCGCAAGGAGCGGGGACTCCGGCACGACAGCGTCCGGGGAGACTGTTCTTCCGATGTATCGTCTGGAGATCCGCAACCAAAACAATGAGACTGTCAAAGAATATCAGACCGAGAACGTGTTTATTCTGGACGTGGTTTTTGAACATGATATGGCAACATTGAAGAGGGCTGTGAAAAACGGAGATTTCTACGCCTACACTAGCTCGGACTATATCACAAACAATGAAGAGCGAGAAGAGAGCAGTATTACGCTGGAAACGTACACCAGTGAGCTGAAAGGCCGTGAGATGCGGATTACCTGTGAGGACGGGGTGGAGGACAGCTCACCGAAGCTTCTGAAGCCGCAGCTTACGATTGCACAGGATCAGATGACGCTCTCATTTGATTCTGTATCCAGGAAAGGCACCTATTATGTCTACGGATATGGAAAATTGCAGGGCATTTACCAGAATGCGGGCTATGCCGTTAAGCGGGCGGCCGAATTTAACGGAGTGGCAGTGACGGCCCGTCTTGCAAATGTTTATGAAAGTGGCAACCGTCCATACGCTTATGAAATTTCGGATCTTAAGGATACGACCGTGCGGGAGGGTGAGAGTACACTGGAAGCCTGCATGAGAATGATTCTTGCTACAGCGGGAAACGAAATCGATTTTCGGGAAGAGCTTGCGGAAGGGGAATCTATCCTTGATTTCGTGAACGGTGAAGTGGCCGGGGAAGCTCTGGAGCTTACGGACTGCAAGACGGAGGATGTTCTCTACCTGATAGGACAGGGAACTCCTGTGGCGGCCCTCACGGGCAATGGAAATACCCTGCTTCTGACGGGGTATGGCCGGACAAGTGTGCGATATCTTAATCCTGCAAGTGGAGAGGAGGATACTGTGACGTTCGAGGAGATGGATCGGATGGTAAGTGCAAGCGGGAATACGTTTGTGGGATATACACAATAGTGAGGTCATGCTATAATGATACAAAGTCAAAAGACTGGAGGAAAGTGAAGATGGAATTAGTGACAGTGAAAGAATTATACAGGAAAACAGACGACTACCTGGATAAGGAGGTAATGATCGGAGGATGGGTCAGAAGTATTCGGGATTCTAAGGCGTTTGGATTTATCGTAGTCAACGACGGCTCATTTTTTGAACCGGTTCAGGTCGTGTACCATGATACTATGGAGAACTTTAAAGAGATTTCCAAATTAAATGTCGGTGCGGCGATTCTTGTTAAGGGAATACTCGTTGCCACACCACAGGCAAAGCAGCCGTTTGAGATCCAGGCAGAGGAGATTACGATTGAAGGAGCTTCCGCTCCGGACTATCCGCTTCAGAAGAAGCGTCATACACTGGAATATCTGCGGACGATGACACACCTTCGTCCGCGGACCAATACCTTCCAGGCGGTGTTCCGGGTACGTTCCCTGGCAGCGTACGCTATTCACAAGTTCTTTCAGGAGAGGGGGTTTGTGTATGTACACACACCGCTGATTACAGGAAGCGACTGCGAAGGTGCGGGAGAGATGTTCCAGGTTACAACAATGGATCTGTTAAATCCTCCGAAGACGGAGGATGGAGACCTCGATTACAGCAGGGATTTCTTCCATAAACATACGAGCCTGACTGTAAGTGGACAGCTCAATGCTGAAACGTTCGCCCAGGCTTTCCGGGATGTTTACACTTTCGGACCGACATTCCGCGCGGAGAATTCCAACACGACACGTCATGCGGCCGAGTTCTGGATGATTGAGCCGGAGATCGCTTTTGCGGATCTGGAAGATGATATGGATCTGGCAGAGGCTATGCTGAAATATGTGATCCGCTATGTAATGGAAGAGGCTCCGGAGGAGATGAAATTCTTCAATTCCTTCGTGGATAAAGGGCTGATCGATCGTCTGAAAAATGTAGTAGAGTCTGAGTTTGCCAGAGTGACCTACACGGACGCCATTGAGATCTTAAAGAAGAACAATGATAACTTTGAATACAAGGTAGAGTGGGGATGCGATCTCCAGACCGAGCATGAGCGGTTCCTGACGGAGGAGATTTATAAGAAACCGGTATTCGTGACAGATTATCCGAAGGAGATCAAAGCCTTTTATATGAAGCTGAATGAGGATGGAAAGACGGTTGCTGCCATGGACTGCCTTGTTCCGGGAATCGGGGAGATCATTGGAGGAAGCCAGAGGGAAGACAACTATGAGAAACTCCGTGCACGGATGGCAGAGCTTGACATGGATCTGGATGAGTATGGATTCTATCTGGATCTGAGAAAGTTCGGTTCCACGCGCCATGCAGGATACGGACTGGGATTTGAACGGTGCATTATGTATCTCACCGGAATGTCCAATATCCGTGATGTATTGCCGTTCCCAAGAACGGTCAACAACTGTGAACTGTAGATAAGATCAGAAAAGGGGAGAAACAATGAATCATATTCTGGTTGTGGATGATGAGAGGGAGATCGCGGACGTTATTGAGCTGTATTTGAAAAATGACCAGTATGAGGTATTAAAGTTCTATACGGGTGAGGAGGCCCTCGCCTGTATAGAATCAACAAAGATTGATCTGGCGCTTCTGGATGTGATGCTGCCGGATATTGATGGATTTACGATTCTCAAGAAAATCCGGGAAAAATATCATTTTCCGGTTATTATGCTGACCGCAAAGACCGAGTATATTGACAAGATTACGGGACTTACGTTGGGGGCGGATGATTATATTGCAAAACCGTTCAATCCGCTGGAACTGGTAGCCAGAGTCAAGGCACAGATCCGGCGTTATACGAAGTACAACGACGGTGGACGAACAGAGAATGACGTCATTGATTTTGGGGGCTTGTTTCTTGACCGTAATTCGCACGAATGTGTGTTCAATGAGAAGGAGCGGACGTTGACGCCGATCGAGTTTGACATCTTATGGCTGCTTTGCGAGAACCGGGGCAAGGTCATCAGTTCGGAAGAGCTCTTCGAGAACGTTTGGCACGAGAAGTACTATAAGAACAGCAACAATACCGTGATGGTACATATCAGACACCTTCGGGAGAAGATGAGCGGTCCTATGGGAAAATCAGATTTTATCAAGACGGTCTGGGGAGTGGGATATAAGGTTGAAGAATAGACTGAAAAGATTAGAGAAAAGCAAATACAGGAAACTGAAAATCAGCCTGCTCTTACAGACAGTGCTGATTACCGCGCTGACAGTTCTGGTCGGTGGATTTCTGCTGGAATATATTATCGATGGCGTTTATAACGATGATGTATCTGAGATTTTCATCGGATTTTTGAAATTCTTTCATGTAAAAGAACCGGATGCCATCAGACTTTACTGGCGGATTCTTGGGAACAATAAGACGTTCTTTATGATGATCGGTTTTTTGGCACTGTTTGCGCTTTTTTTCTATATTGCTCTTTCCAAGATGATTACCTATTTGGAGGACGTGGAAAAGGAGATTGGAAAGCTTGTCTCACGTTCCACAGAGCCGATTCATCTCATCACGGAGCTGGAGCCGATCGAGACAAAACTGAATAATATCAAATATACACTGGAACGGCAGGAGCGGGAAGTGCAGGAAAGTGAGCAGCGTAAAAATGATCTGGTTGTCTTTTTGGCACATGATTTAAAGACCCCGCTCACTTCTATTGTGGCTTATTTAAGTATGCTGCAGTCTCATCCGGAGCTCTCAGAGGCGGAGCGGAGCAAGTACACCGGGATTTCCCTGGAGAAAGCGATCCGTCTGGGGAAGTTGATCGAGGAGTTTTTTGAGATTACCAAGTTTAACGCCCAGGATATCGTTCTGGAAAAAACGGAGTTGAATTTGAGCCGCATGTTGGAGCAGATTGCCGACGAGATGTATGGCGTCTTCCAAGAAAAGAGGCTCGAGTGCCAGGTGGAGGCCGCGGAAGATGTAATCGTACCTGCCGATCCGGACAAGCTGGCCAGGGTCTTTGACAATCTGATGCGAAATGCTGTCGCCTACTGTGACAGGGAAACGACGATACATATTCAGGTCTCCCAGGATAAGGACAATGCAAAGATCGTTTTTATCAATGAGGGGCCTAAGATTGCCAATGACAAATTACAGCATATTTTTGAGAAGTTTTTCCGGGCGGACAATTCCCGTTCCAGCGAGACGGGGGGAGCCGGACTTGGACTCGCTATTGCAAGGGAGATCGTAGAGCTTCACGGGGGTCAAATCCAGGCTCAGAGTGATGACCATGAGACCCGGTTTATCGTAAGCCTGCCAAAGAAAGAGAAGGGGGAACTTTAGGATGAGATTTATACATACGGCGGATCTGCATTTGGGCGTGAAGCCGGATGCGGGAAGCGCATATACAAAGGGCCGTCCGGAAGAGATTTGGGAAAGTCTGAGGGGGCTTCTTGCAAGATGTGAGAAGGAGCAGATTGATTTGCTGTTGATCGCGGGAGATTTGTTTCACCGTCAGCCTCTCCTGCGCGAGCTCAAAGAGCTGAATTCTATGTTTGAGGCGCTTACCCATACGAAGGTTGTCTTTACTGCCGGGAATCACGATTATCTGAAACCGAATTCCATGTACCGGAACTTCAGGTGGGCGGGAAACGTGACGCCGCTTTTAGGAGCCCGTTTGATGAAAGTAGAATTTCCGGAGTTTGGGACAGCGGTGTCCGGGTTCAGCTATCAGGAGAGGGAGCTCCCAGGTGGGATCCGGGTAGAGTGGAAATGTGTCCGGAGCATGGAGAACGAGATCCTTCTTCTTCACGGTGGGGATGAAAGGCACCTGCCTTTTGGCAGAGCCGAGGTGGATCTGCTTGGATACGATTATACGGCGCTTGGTCATATCCACAAACCAGACTTGGAGATGAAAGGAAAATGCCGTTACAGCGGTTCTCTGGAGCCAACGGATCCGAACGATATCGGAAAACATGGTTATGTCATCGGTACGATAGAACATGGTGTGGTGGAGACCGAGTTTGTTCCAGCGGCAAGGAGAGAATATCTGAACTTGGACATCCGGGTGGATCAGGAGATGACCGGGCGCCGCCTTCTGGAGAAGTTAAGAGCTGAGGTGCTGGAACACGGTGAGGAAAATCTGTACCGCTTTACTTTGGTAGGATTCCGGGATCCGGATATCCGTTTTGATACGGGCCACATGGACGTGGGAGGCGGCGTCCTTGAGATCCGGGATTTGACAAAACCTTCATATGATTTTGAGAAGCTTTTATCTGCCAACAGGCGGAATCTCCTGGGTAGATTTATTGAGAGCTTTCAGGGGGAAGAACAGAGCGAAGTAGGGCAGATGGCGCTCTATGAGGGAGTTCAGGCTATCTTGGAGACGAGGAAAGAGTAATCGTGAAACAAAAGAGAGAAGAAGGGGACGTAAAAAGAGATGAAGTTAGAGAGACTAGAATTATGGAGCTTTGGGAAATTCCAAAACAGAAGTATTGAGCTTTCCGACGGAATCAATCTGTTCTGTGCAGAGAATGAGGCAGGAAAATCCACCATTTATGCATTTATCAAAGGTATGCTGTTCAATGTGGAACGGGGCCGGGGGAGAGGTGCTGCCAAAGATGCGTTTCATCAATATGAGCCGTGGAGAAATCCCACCCAGTACTGCGGGATGATCCGGTTTGAAAGCGGAGGACGGCATTTCCAACTGGAGCGGGATTTTACCAAAAAAGGAAGGAAAACGCGGCTCTTCTGTCTGGATGACGGGGAAGAGCTTTCCGAGGAAAAGGGGGATCTTCAGGCGCTATTGATGGATCTGGACAGTGCAGGATTTGAAAACACCGTGGCGGTCGGGCAGCTAAAGGCACAGCCGGGAGAGGAACTCTCAACAGCGCTCAAAAATTATGCGGCCAATTATTACACCTCCGGGGCAGGAAATATGGATTTGGAAGCAGCGCTTCTGGGTTTACAGAAGCGGAAAAAAGAAGTAGAAGGGCTTCTCAGGCAAGCAGCTCAAAAACGGCTTGCCAAGCGCGAAGAAGCGGAGCGCGCGGCGGAATATACGGCAAAGGAGATTGACCGGATCCAGAGGGAGGCGGCATCCGGAGAGGAAGAGATTCGCCAAGGGAAGCGTCTCCTGGACACTTACGAGCAGGCGAGAGAGGAGCAGGTGAAGAAGAAATTTCCGGTCAAGGCAGGAATCCTTTGGATGGCTATACTGCTTGTATCACTTGTTGTCCTGCCGTCTCCGTTCCGATATTATTTGGCTGTGATTTTGACTGTGGCAGGAATTCTGGCGGTGTTTTTACTGATGAGACCGGAACCGGAGCAGGGACAGACTGAGGAAGAACAGACGGTGAGAAGAAGGATGGAGAAGCTCAAGTGGAACCGGGAGAAACTTCGTTCCGAGCGGAGAGATAAACAGGTGGAGTATGACAACATCCAGGAGCAGATTGCGGAGGCCTGTACCATATCAGTGGAAGAGAAAGAACTGGAAAAGAGACGAGAGGCACTGATTTTGGCAGAGGAGCGGATGCAAGAAGTCTCCGTGGATGTGAGAAAAGAGACGGGATTACGGCTGGCAGAACGTGCGGCTGAAATTTTTGGTGAGATTACCGGGGGACGTTATCCGAAGATTTTTATAGAAGAAGAACTGGAAATCAGTATATTTGACGGTGTGAGAAAGATACCCCTTCATATGATGAGCCGTGGAACGATCGAGCAGATTTATTTTGCGATCCGGATGGCAGCGTCCGAAATCCTTTATGAAGAGAGTTGGCCAATCCTGCTTGACGATACCTTTGCATACTATGATGACAAGAGGATGGAGGCAGTGCTTCGGTGGATTGCCGCACAGAAAAAACAAGTGCTCCTTTTCTCCTGTCAGAACAGGGAGAAAGAAGCACTTGACAAGATGCATTTTACATACCGCAATGGATGGGACTAAATCTCCTGTCCGTTGCGGTATTTGTTTAATACATGCTGTATACGCTCGCTCGGGCTTAAGATACTGCTGATCGAGCCATCATGGTTCAGCGTATCGATCAGCAGAGCAATGTATTTGCTCATATCGCAGTTGATATAGTATGGACGGCTCAGAAGTTCCGGTGTCTGGTAGATCAGGTTGGTTGTGAGGATGTTGGTGATGATGCCTTCCTCGTACGCTTTGTCGAACTTCTCCAGACCGTTTGTAAATAGACCAAAGGTTGCGGCCGCAAAGATGCGGTTTGCTTTTCTCTCTTTTAACTGCTTTGCAACATCGATCATACTGTCTCCGGAGGAGATCATATCATCCAGGATAATAACATCTTTTCCTTCTACGGAATCTCCAAGGAACTCGTGGGCAACGATCGGGTTCCGTCCGTCCACAATGCGGGTGTAGTCACGGCGCTTATAGAACATGCCCATATTCAGACCGAGCACATTGGCAAGGTAGATTGCACGTCCGGTCGCACCCTCATCCGGGCTGATCGCCATCATGTGGTCGCTGTCGATTTTCAGATCCTTGACATTTCTAAGAAGACCCTTTACAAATTGATAGGTAGGGCGGACTGTCTCAAATCCACTCAGAGGGATCGCATTCTGTACTCGCGGATCGTGAGCGTCGAAAGTAATAATATTATCTACGCCCATCTTTACAAGCTCTTGTAATGCTAAAGCACAATCGAGGGATTCCCGGCTGCTGCGCTTGTGCTGACGGCTTTCGTAGAGGAACGGCATGATGACATTGACACGGCGTGCCTTTCCGCCAATGGCAGCAATAATACGTTTCAGATTCTGAAAATGATCATCAGGGGACATATGGTTGGTACGTCCGTTCAGGGAGTAAGTCAGGCTGTAATTGCAGACATCAACCATCAAATAAATATCTTTTCCTCGGATGGACTCCGTGAGGACTCCCTTGGCCTCTCCTGAGCCGAAACGCGGGGTAGAAGCATGAATCAGGTAATTATCCTTCTCATAACCTGTAAAGACAACGTCATCTTTAAAGACGTGTCCGTCTTCCTTTCGCCATTTGACAATGTAATCATTCACTCTCTTTCCCATCTCCTCACATCCGGTCAGAGAGATGATCCCCAGAGCGCCTACAGGGATGTTTTCCAGGTTTCGTTCTGTACGATGCAGCATTGGTTTGCCTCCTATTTCATTAGTTTCTTTTTGATTCTGATGTCGTCCCCCACAAGCCGGAGCAGACGGTAATTGCTGCTGATGCGGGAGAAAGTTCTTTCACTATATATTGATTTTATCTCATTTAATGATAAATTGGTAGAGATAATCGTGGATTTCTTCTGCAAAATACGATCATTCAGGCAGATAAAGAGCTGTGAAACCGTAAAGGAGTTGGTAAGCTCCGTTCCCAGATCGTCAATAATGAGAAGCTCACAGTCATCCAGCAGGGCACCGGCCTGACGGTCCTGCTGGTTTGTTCCGAACTCCCGGTTTCCGAGCAGATCAAAAAGCTGCGAGGACGTCACATAGATGACGGAATGGATCCGATCCATCAGCTCTCTGGCGATACAGTGGGTCAAAAATGTCTTGCCGACCCCGGTACTGCCGTAGATCAGAAGATTCTGAAACTCGCTGCCGAAGTGATCTGAAAAAGAGCGGCATACAGTAAACGCCTCCTTTGCCATATCAAGAGAGCTCTTGTGACTTACAGCGTCAATATAGTCCGAAGAATAGTAATCCATCCGAAAGGTGGAGAAATTCTCACTTTTCAGGATATCGGTCAGATTAGATTGGGTGTAGAGCAGATCGATCTCTGCTTTTTGGAAACAACGACACTTGCGCCCGTCTACATATCCGGTGTCCTGGCAGTCCGGACACTCATAGTCAGGCTCCAGATAGTCAGCAGGGTAGCCGGAAGCAAGAAGCAGCGCCTCCTTTTCAACGGTGAGCGCATGGAGCTGCCGGCGAAACTGTGCGGGAGCGTCCGTATTGCCGTCGATCAGTGCCCGGGCATTTGCGACGCCCAGATGGGAAATCTCATTATCGATTTCATGAATCCGCGGAATCTGTTCATATATTTCGTTGTAGCGGCGGGTAAGCAAGTCGTGCGTTCGCAGACGCTTTTGCTCATATATCCTCATAATGGTGTCGTACTGGGAATTCGTCAGTGCCATGCTGCTTCTCCTTTACTTAACTTTGTAAAAGCTGTCTCTCCAGGTCGTCCATGTTGTAGTTACGCTCTTCAAAATTGCTGAATTTCGTCTTCTTTACGGAAGGCTGGGAATAAACCGATTTCTCTGAGCGCTTCTTCATATAGGCGGCATCGATGGCAGCGATATCTGCCAGGTGATGTACGCCTTTCTGATGCCAGTTTGTCAGGATCTTGTCCGCATATTCAAAGCTCGCCTGATGGGTGGCAGATACGGTGCGGCTGCATGCCTCGACGATAATGTCGATTGTAAAACCGAATTCCCCGGTCCATTTCTTTACAAGTTCCTTCTCTACAGGGGCGGCCATGCGTCCGGTAAGACCAAAGGCTTTCATAACGGCAGAACAGTCCCTGCTATAAAAAGTGGATGAGCGCTTCGCCTCGGAAACAGTTTTAATCCCCGCGTCCGCCCAGGCGAGGGCAACGGATTTGATATAATGCATACTCCGGTGTCCGTTTTCCACGCAGTACTCGATGAGATACTCCGTCAAATCCACCGAGAACTGTAAGCTATCGTAGAAATATGTAAGTGTCTCCACATCGGAAGGGGACAGGGTGCGTCCGATATATTGTTCGGCAATAAATAAGAGTTGCTTAAATTCCCGACGGCTCTTGTATTCGCTGATATCACCGATAGAAGGCTTGGAAGCGCAGGATGTCGGAGATATGTCATCCGAAGACGGCTCCTCGGTAAGGGCTGTATTCTCAGTGGCTGCTTCCGCAGAGGAGTATGCCACGGACTTGTCCGTAGGAACAGAAGGAATGGCAGGAGATAATCTTTCCTCCTTCCGGGACAGTGAATCGATCTGGAGCCCTGTCATCTCCCCATCCGGACCGTACTCAATCGTCAGTAGCCCTCTCTTTGCCCAGTATTTCAGAGCACGGATGATATCTCCTTCTGTATTCTCGAGAATCTCAGCGAACTCAGATACGGAGAAAGGAGACGTCTCTCCCATACGGCGCAGTAAAAGGAGATACACCTTGACGTATTCTCCGTTCGCCTCCGCCATGTAGGAATCGATGAACGCATTATCAATGCTCGTATAGTGATGGCCTGTACAATCTGTGATCTTTAACATACCCATTCCTTGAAACCTCTGTCTTTCTATTATTAATGTCTGTTTTTCCTAGAAGTAAGCGTATTATAGCACTTTCCGGCTACAAGAAAAAGGGTTATTTTTCCCACACTTTGTGGATAAAACGGTGTGGATTCTGTGGAAAACTAGCAGTTAAGGAGAGATTCTCCAATGTTTACAACATCTCCCGCCCCCATAGTTATCAACAGATCATCTTTCTTACATTTTTTTAAAATAAATGTTTCGATCTCTTCAAAGCTCGGAAAGTAGTGTGCGTCGCAGCCTTTTGCGGACAATTCGTCAACAAGAAGCCGGGAGGACATTCCCAGGGTGTCAGTCTCTCTGGCGGCATAGATATCTGCCAGAACAACATGATCCGCAAGAGACAGAGCATCTACAAACTCGTGGAAGAATGCCTTCGTTCGACTGTAAGTGTGAGGCTGGAAGATACACCAGGTCTCCTTATGCGGGTAAGACTTTGCGGCTTCCAGCGTGGCACGGATCTCCGTTGGATGGTGGGCATAATCGTCCACGATATGGAATCCGTTGACATCTCCTTTGTACTGGAATCGGCGGTCTGTGCCCTCAAAGGAAAGCAGCCCCTCCTGGATCTTTTCCATCGGGATGTCCAGAAGCGATGCGGCAGCAATGGCAGCCAGCGCATTGGACACATTGTGAAGCCCATTGACCGAGAGCCGGATGTGCCCTGCCTTGCGGCCTTTCACCAGAAGTTCGAAAGAAACGTTGCCCTTGTCATCGTGCCGGATATCGGCTGCGCTGAAATCAGCGTCTGCATTGTGGAGGTCATAGATGAGCACGTGGCAGTTAAGATCTGTCAGAATCTCATTGAGATGGCTGATCTCTCCATTGATAATCAGAGTACCGTCCGGAGGCAGAAGTTTGGCAAAGGTGTGGAAAGATTTCCGAATGTCGTCAATGTCTTTAAAAAAGTCCATGTGATCTTCCTCGACGTTCAGAATCAGGCTGATCTTCGGGAAAAAATGGTGATAGCTGTTTGTGTACTCGCACGCTTCGGTAACAAAAATCTCGGAGCTGCCAACCCGGATATTACCGTGGATAGCCTTTAAAATTCCCCCAACGGAGATGGTCGGATCCTTCTCCCCCGCCAGCAGAATATGGGAGAGCATGGAGGTCGTTGTTGTTTTCCCGTGGGTTCCGGCCACGGCGATTGGCGTCTCATAGTTTGTCATCAACTGGCCTAGAAGCTCGGCACGGCTTAACATTGGAAGGTTCCGGCGGACGGCTTCCTGGTATTCTTCATTGTCTTTGTGGATAGCCGCTGTGTAGACCACAACCTGCACGTCATCTTCGATATTGGAGGATCTCTGTCCGATAAAGACTTTGGCACCAAGCCCCTCCAGGTGTCTGGTCAGAGAGGACTCTTTATTGTCAGAACCGCTGATGGTGAAACATTCGTCCAGTAAGATTTCGGCAAGCCCGCTCATGCTGATGCCGCCGATACCGATAAAATGAACGTGAACTGGTTTCTGAAAATTAATTTTATACATAATCATACACTTCCGTTTCTGGATTTTTCAAAGGACCGTATACGGTGCAAAAGCCCGTCGGCCCGCTGTTCCCGTCCATTGTAGCATATCAAAATGAAAGATACAACGCTTCAGGCACAGAAGACCCGCTTTGGAATAGGCAAAAAAGTGGTTCTGAAAAAGGGCATGTCTGCATAGTAATTATATAAAGCGGACTAGAAGAATTATACAAAATCACAATAAAAACAACACTGTGTTGAGAAATTAATATTAAGATTATGTAAAATGCATAAAAAATAGTAGAAAAAGAACAAAAATATATAAAAATTACTCGATCTTTATAAAAAGTATGTTATAATAATGACATTAAATTACTGACAAGGGGTGAGGACATGATAAAGAAAGAGATGATAGCAATGCTGCTGGCCGGAGGACAGGGAAGCAGGCTCGGGGTTCTGACCGCTAAAGTGGCGAAGCCTGCTGTTGCGTTCGGAGGTAAGTACAGGATTATCGATTTTCCGCTTAGCAACTGCATTAATTCGGGGATCGATACAGTCGGGGTCCTGACACAGTATCAGCCGCTTCGTCTGAATTCTCATATCGGTATTGGGATTCCGTGGGATCTGGACCGTAATGTGGGAGGAGTTACGATTCTTCCGCCATATGAGAAGAGTACAAACAGTGAGTGGTACACTGGAACGGCAAATGCGATCTATCAAAATCTGAATTATATGGAGTCATTTAATCCGGATTATGTGTTAATTTTGTCGGGCGATCATATTTATAAGATGGATTATGAAGTGATGCTGGATTATCACAAAGAACACAATGCAGACGTTACCATTGCGGCTATGCCTGTGCCTTTGGAGGAGGCAAGCCGGTTCGGTATTGTCGTTGCGGATGAGGAGGGACGTATCAATGATTTCCAGGAGAAGCCAAAAGAGCCAAGGAGCAATCTGGCTTCCATGGGAATTTATATTTTCAGTTGGCCGGTGCTCAAAGACGCGCTTGTAAAAATGTCAGATGAACCGTCTTGTGATTTTGGAAAGCATGTGATTCCGTACTGCCATGAGAATGGTAAACGGCTTTTTGCATACGAGTATAATGGCTATTGGAAAGACGTGGGAACTCTTGGTTCGTACTGGGAAGCCAATATGGAGCTGATCGACCTGATTCCGGAATTCAATCTTTACGAGGAGTTCTGGAAGATCTATACGAACAGTTCGGCTTTGCCACCGCAGTATATTTCTGAACAGGCAGTTGTGGAGCGCAGCATTATCAGTAATGGTTCCGAAATTTACGGAGAAGTCCGAAATTCCGTGATCGGTGCCGGAGTTGTGATTGGAAAAGGCACAGTGGTGCGGGATTCCATCATTATGCAGGATACCGTCATCGGAGAAAACGGTGTGATCGATAAATCGATCATCGCAGAAAATGTACGGATTGGCGATCATGTGACGCTTGGCATCGGAAGTGATGTACCAAATAAAGAAAAACCAGCGGTTTATTCGTTCGGACTAGTGACGATAGGGGAAAACTCCGTGATCCCGTCTAGTGTGCAGATCGGCAAGAATACAGCTATCAGCGGCGTTACAGAGGCAGAGGATTATCCGAACGGCGTACTGGAGAGCGGCGAGACATTGATAAAGGCAGGTGAACGCGTATGAGAGCAGTAGGGATCATTCTGGCAGGCGGCAATAATCATAAAATGCGTGAACTGACATATAAGCGGGCTGTAGCGGCAATGCCGGTGGCGGGCAGTTATCGGTGCATTGATTTTGCGCTCAGCAATATGACCAATTCCCACATTCAGAAGGTGGCAGTACTGACACAGTACAATGCCAGGTCTTTAAATGAGCATTTAAGCTCATCCAAGTGGTGGGATTTCGGAAGAAAGCAGGGGGGACTTTTTGTATTCACCCCAACCATTACATTGGAAAATGGTAACTGGTACAGGGGAACCGCGGATGCGATTTATCAAAATCTCGATTTCCTGAAGAAGTGCCATGAGCCGTACGTCATTATCACATCCGGTGATGCGGTGTACAAGATGGATTACAATGACGTCTTGGAATACCACATTAAGAAAAAGGCGGATATTACTGTTGTGTGCAAGGAACTTGTACCGGGAGAGGATGCTACGAGATTTGGGACGATCAAGATGGACGACTCCATGCGGATTCAGGAGTTTGAAGAAAAGCCGATGGTGGCAAATTCTAACACGATCTCCACTGGAATCTATGTAATTCGCAGAAGACAGCTCATCGACCTGATCGAACATGCGGCACAGGAAGACAGGTATGATTTTGTAAACGATATCCTGATCCGGTATAAGAATCTCAAAAAGATTTACGGATATAAGATCTCTGGGTACTGGAGCAATATCTCGACAGCGGAGGCCTACTATCATACAAATATGGATTTTTTGAAACCGGAAGTGCGGAATCACTTCTTCAAAGAGTATCCTCCGGTATATTCCAAGGTCAGCGACCTTCCGCCGGCCAAATATAATCCGGGATCTTATGTGAAGAACAGTCTCGTTTCCAGCGGATGCATTGTCAATGGAACAGTGGAGAATTCCATCCTGTTCAAGAAAGCATTTGTCGGAAACAACTGCGTGATTAGAAATTCCATTATTATGAATGATGTTTATCTTGGTGATAATACATATATTGAAAACTGTATCGTGGAGAGTCGCGATACAATCCGTGCCAATACAAGACACGTCGGGGAAAACGGCATCAAAATCGTTGTCGAAAAGAATGAGAGATATGCGCTTTAGCGAACATATATAGATACGTAAGAAAGGGGCAGGTACTATGCAGATTACAGATGTGCGCGTAAGGAAAGTAGCAAAAGAGGGGAAATTAAAAGCAGTTGTGTCAATCACGATGGACGAGGAATTCGTGGTGCATGACATTAAAGTGATTGAAGGGGAAAAAGGGCTGTTCATCGCAATGCCGAGTAAAAAGGCTTTGGACGGAGAGTACAGAGATATCGCTCACCCAATCAACTCTGATACAAGAAACCGTATCCAGAGCATGATCCTCGAAAAATATGAGCAGGCTTTGACGGAAGAGAACGGAGAAGACCAGGAATAAAGGAAGAGTTTTGGTTATTGTAAAGGACAAAAAAGGGGGATGTTACGGCATCCCTCTTTTTTCGCCGGCTGGGCATCTGTTTGTTTTTTGGCTGGTTTGTGGGAAATAGTTGGACATTACGGTCATAACGGTTATTTTCAAAAATTCGACCGTACAATGCCGAAAAGGGCACGGTCGAATCAGTCATTTTTGAGAAAACAACCGTACAATTAAAGATTCATATGGTTATGAGGGCGATGACTTATCAAATTCTTCGTAAAAGAAAGGCTGAATCTCAAAGTGGAGTAGTTTCCCGGTAGACGGATGGAGAAAGTCAAGCTGACAGGCACAGAGATAAAGCCTGCTGACCGGGATTCCATCCGGGTTATATTTGCGGTCTCCGAAAAGCGGGCATCCGGCATGGGAGAACTGAACCCGGATCTGGTGGTGCCGTCCGGTCTGAAGCTGGATTCGTAAGTGAGAAAGACACTTCCCGTTCGTCTCATACTGTGCCAGAACTTGGTATTCCAGCACTGCTTTTTTCGATCCCAAGGTGTCCGGGGAGCAGACGGTAGAGCAATTCGTGCGGCCGTCCCGAATGAGGTAATCTGTCAGCGTGCCGGAGGCGGCAGGAGGAGTACCCTCGGCCATGGCCTCATAATATTTTTTAAAACCGTTCCTCGTAAGCTGGCGTGTTAAAGAGGCGGCGGCATTTTTCGTCTTTCCAAACACCAGAATCCCCTCTACCGGCTGATCAAGACGATGGATCACAGCAAGATAAGGCGCACTGGTTTTTGGGCCTTTTACTGTTTCTTTTTTTCGCATTTCCAATGCAAGATGATTTTTCAGGATACTCACCATGTCCTGGGCAGAAAAAGAAGCGGTTTGGACAGCGGTTCCGGCAGGTTTATGGCAGACAAGGATTTCTGCATCCTCAAATAAAATCTGTGGTTTCATTATGTACTCCTTTTTATTGTTTTCATTTGTTCCCTTATCATACCATATTGGCATCCGGTTAGCAAAAGAGATCCGGTTCTATGGTTATTTTTGTGACACAAATCGTTCAAATGGAGGCAGGGAACAGAAAAATGAGTAAAATATTTGTCCTGCCTTGACAGCCCCGCTGATTTCGGTTAAAATACGAATAATTTCATGGCGAGAGCCGAAGAGATGGGCGATGATGGGAGATAGTAAGTTCTGGAGAAGTCTCAGAGAAGAGGCGGATGGTGCGAGCCTTTGACAGATCCCGACCGAACCGGGCCCGGAGCTTCTGTATGAAAAGTGCAGCGTTTTATCAGCGTTAATGATCAATGAAGTGAGCCGCGGGGTTTGCGGTTAATGAGGGTGGTACCGCCGGACATCCGGTCCCTGATGGGACGGATGTTCGGCGTTTTTGTATTCAATACAACAGATCTTACCTGATCTTTAGGGGGGGATCAACTGTTTGAGAGAACGGAAGTCCTAAGAAGATGTGAAAAATATATTGATTGAGAGGAGAATGTGATATGGCAAAGGACAACAAGAAACTTGTACAGTCCATCACATCCAGAGAGGAAGATTTTGCTCAGTGGTATACGGATGTGGTGAGAGAGGCGGAGCTCTGCGACTATTCCAGTGTGAAGGGATGTCTGAACTATCTGCCGAATGGCTATGCGATCTGGGAGAATATTCAGGCGGATCTGGATAAAAGATTTAAAGAGACGGGAGTGGAGAACGTCTATCTGCCAATGCTGATTCCGGAGAATCTGCTTCAGAAAGAGGCGGATCACGTGGAAGGATTCGCCCCGGAGGTTGCTTGGGTGACACATGGAGGTATGGAGAGATTACAGGAGAGACTTTGTATCCGCCCAACGTCGGAGACCTTGTTCTGCGAGCTGTGGAGCCGTACAGTACAGTCCTACAGGGATCTGCCAAAGGTATGGAACCAGTGGAACTCTGTTTTGAGATGGGAGAAAACGACCCGTCCGTTCCTGCGCTCCAGGGAGTTTTTATGGCAGGAAGGGCATACGATTCACGCCACATATGAAGAAGCGGAGGAAAGGACGCTGATGATGTGGAAAGTATACCGCGATTTCATCAGTGAATCTCTTGCGATTCCGTTTGTAGCGGGAAGAAAGACAGAGAGCGAGAAGTTTGCAGGCGCACAGGACACCTACACCGTGGAAGCGCTGATGCACGACGGGAAAGCTCTCCAGGCCGCAACAAGTCACTTCTTCGGAAACGGATTTCCGGATGCATATGATATCAAATATTTGGATAAGAATAATGAACTTCATAGTGTGTACGAGACGTCCTGGGGACTGTCTACACGTATTATCGGAGCGATTATCATGGTACATGGGGACGACAGTGGGCTTGTGCTTCCGCCAAGAATTGCTCCGAAGCAGGTTCGTGTCATTCCGGTAGCACAGCACAAGGAGGGCGTACTGGATCGCTCTGAGGAGCTGCTTGCGGCGATTCGGGCAGAAGGATTACGAGCGGATATTGACGAATCCGAGAAGAGCCCGGGATGGAAATTCAGCGAGCAGGAAATGCTCGGAATTCCGGTTCGTGTGGAGCTTGGACCAAAGGATATCGAAAACGGTCAGGCAGTTCTTGTAAGACGTGATACGAGAGAAAAGACAGTGGTATCCATTGATGACGTACCAGCTGTATTGAAGGAGCTTTTGGAGACAGTGCAGCAGGATATGTATGACAGGGCGAAAGCATTTCTCGACAGCCACATTGATGAAGCACAGACCATGGATGAAATGAAAGCGAAGTTTACAGACAACAGAGGGTTCATCAAGGCAATGTGGTGTGGAGACGAAAGCTGCGAAGAGATGATCAAGACAGAGACAGGCGGGGCCGGATCCAGATGTCTGATCGAGGATGAAGAGCCGATTTCCGATCGCTGCGTATGTTGCGGAAAACCGGCTAAGTATAAAGTTTTCTGGGGTAAAGCATATTAAAATGGGACAGATAACAATCAGACTGCCAAGGCAAGTACAGTGGATCATTCAAAAGCTCAAAGAGCAAGGGTTTGAAGCGTATGCCGTGGGAGGCTGCGTCCGGGATTCTATTCTCGGAAGAGAGCCGGAGGACTGGGATATCACAACGTCCGCGAAACCGGAAGAGATCAAAGAAATCTTCCGGCGGACGGTGGATACCGGGATTGCCCATGGCACGGTCACTGTACTGGCAGAAAAAGAGGGGTTTGAAGTAACGACATACCGGATCGACGGAGAATACGAAGATGGGAGACACCCGAAGGAGGTCTGGTTTACAGGAATGCTTGCGGAAGACCTGAAAAGGCGGGATTTTACTATCAACGCCATGGCTTATAATGATGAAGACGGACTTTGCGATCTCTTTGGCGGGCAGGAAGATCTGAAACAGGGGGTTATCCGGTGCGTAGGGGAGGCCAGGGAGCGTTTCACAGAGGATGCGCTGCGGATTCTGCGAGCTGTTCGTTTTGGCGCTCAGCTTGGATTTTCCATGGAGGAAAAGACAAAAGAGGCGGCGGGAGCGCTTGCCGGGACGCTGAAGAAGATCAGTGCCGAGAGAATTCAAAACGAGCTCGTGAAATTGTTGGTTTCACCTCACCCGGAGGAGCTGCTGACTGCCTGGGAGCTTGGTATTACCAAAGTGATTCTTCCGGAATTTGACCGGATGATGGAGACAACCCAGGAAACACCGCACCATATGTACAATGTAGGTGTTCATACGGTGGAGGCGCTCAAACACATCCGCGCTGACCGGATTCTCAGGCTTACGATGCTGTTTCATGATATGGGAAAGCCGGAGTATAAGACGATGGACCCGGACGGGACGGCACATTTTAAGAAGCATGCCATTGGAAGCGAGCGGATTACCAAAGAGATTTTGCGGAGATTGAAGTTTGATAATGAAACGATCCGCAGTGTGACCAGGCTTGTCTACTATCACGATTACCGGATGCCGCCGGACAAAAGATCGGTACGGCGGGCAGTAAACCGGATCGGAAAGGAGCTCTTTCCATACTACCTGGAAATCCGGATGGCGGATACTTTGGCTCAGAGCGCCTATCGCAGGGAAGAAAAGATAGCTGATATCCGGGGGGTAGAACAGTGCTTTTACAAGATTCTGAGGGATGGCGAATGTGTTTCCCTAAAAGAGATGGCGGTGACAGGCAAAGATCTGATCGGCGCAGGTATAAAGCCGGGTCCACAGATGGGGGAAATTTTGAATACCCTTCTGGAAGAAGTGTTGGAAGACCCAAAGAAAAATCAAAAAGCATATTTGCTTGAGCGTGCATTAAACGTATATGAAGAAAAATAAGATTGTGCGAAAGCGCAATCTTATTTTAATATTGGAGAAAGTCTTCTGCCCGGTTCTATTTGTTTTTAAAATCTCATAAGCTAGAAAGACGATTGAATTCAGAAGGCAGGGGGCAGTTATGGGCGATTATGATTTGGAGATACTGGAACAATATCCGATACAAGTGGACAATGTCCGCAAAGTAAGGGGTGCTTTCCTGTGCGAGACGGATCGGGGTCTGATGCTGTTAAAGCAGGCGGCTTTGTCTAAGCCGCGCATGTTGGTTATGAATGAAATCCATAAAGCGATGAAAAAGCAGGAACATCTGAGGTGTGATGAACTGATTCCGAATAGGGAGGGGGAATTTCTGACAGCTACGGAGGACGGGACGACCTATTACCTGAAAGCATGGTATCCAGGGAGAGAATGTGACGTCCGCAAACACGGTGAAATTCTTGAGGCGGCAAGACTACTTGCCAAAATTCACAGACTAATGGAATTGCCGGGGGCGCGGGAAGGGTTTCGTAGTTCTGATCTTCTGGATGAATACCGCAGACACAATCGGGAAATGAAAAAGGTCTGGTCCTTCATACGTAAAAAACCAATCAAAGGAGAGTTTGAAAGTCGGTTTTTGGAGTGCTTTGAAGACATGTATCGGGTGGCGGCGGCCGTGGAGGAGCGTCTGGGCAATTCGTCCTACCGTAGACTTCAGAAAGAGGCAAAAGAGCGAGGAAGCTTCATCCATGGTGAATACAATTATCATAATATCCTAATTACGCCGGAGGGCATGACAGCGGTCAATTTTGAGCATGTAGGAAGAGATTTACAGGCTGCGGATCTCGCTTATTTTTTAAGAAAGGTTATGGAAAAGCACCAGTGGAATGAAAAGCTGGGAGCAGAAATCCTCAGAGCGTACTGCGCCGTCAATCCGCTGTCAGAAGAGGAAAAGGAGTACATTGCACTCCGCCTTTCCTATCCGGAAAAGTTCTGGAAGTGCGCCAATACATATTACAACTCCAACAAAGCATGGATTTCATCGAAAAGTGTTGAAAAACTGCGGATTTCTATTGAACAAAATGAGATCAGGAAACGCTTTTTAGAGCAGATATTTGCTTTCCATTTAGAAAAGAGTGGTGTATAATAAACAACATAGAAGACCAATCAGGAGGTACTAAGATATGGGATATCGTGAAAAATACGATGAATGGTTAACAAGTACATACTTTGATGCTGACACAAAAGCAGAATTAAAAGAGATTGAATCCAACGAAAAGGAAATCGAAGACCGCTTTTATAAGGATCTGGAATTTGGTACCGCAGGACTCCGAGGTGTGATTGGAGCCGGTACTAACCGCATGAATATTTATACAGTCCGCAAGGCGACGCAGGGGCTTGCTAATTATATTGCCAAGAAAGAGGCAAAAGCGCAGGGTGTTGCTATCGCTTACGACTCCAGACGGATGTCTCCGGAATTTGCGGACGAGGCTGCGCTTTGTCTAGCGGCGAATGGAATCAAGGCTTATGTATTTGAGAGCCTGAGGCCGACTCCGGAGCTTTCTTTTGCAGTCAGAAAGCTTGGATGTATTGCCGGAATCAATATTACAGCGAGCCACAATCCGCCGGAATACAACGGATACAAGGTATACTGGGAGGACGGAGCACAAATCACACCTCCGCACGATAAAGGCATTATGGACGAAGTAAAGGCAGTGACCGATTTTGCGACAGTCAAGACAATGGCCAAAGAGGCCGCCAAAGAGGCTGGGCTCTACGAAGTGATCGGAGCTGACGTTGACGACGCTTACATTGCCGAGCTCAAAAAGCAGGTGCTTCACCAAGACGCCATTGATCAGGTACAAAAAGATCTTAAAATCGTATACTCTCCGCTTCATGGTACCGGAAATATCCCGGCCAGAAGAGTATTGAGGGAACTCGGATTTGAGAACGTATATGTAGTAAAAGAGCAGGAGCTTCCTGATGGTGAATTTCCGACAGTATCCTACCCGAACCCTGAAGCTGAGGAGGCTTTTGAGCTTGGTTTGAAACTTGCGAAAGAAGTGGACGCGGATCTCGTACTTGCAACAGACCCGGATGCGGACCGGCTTGGAGTTTATGTAAAAGATACAAAATCCGGAGAGTACAAGGTGCTTACAGGGAATATGTCAGGGTGTCTTTTGGCAGAGTATGAGATCAGCCAGAGACAGGCCCTTAAGGGACTGCCGGATGACGGCTGCCTGATCAAAACGATTGTTACAAGCAATATGGCTGACGCCATTGCAAAGGCTTACAACCTCAGACTGATTGAAGTTTTGACGGGATTTAAGTATATAGGGCAGCAAATTCTGGGATTTGAGACGACAGGAAAAGGCGAGTATGTTTTCGGATTTGAAGAGAGCTATGGTTGCCTGATCGGAACACATGCAAGAGATAAGGATGCGATCGTAGCGACAATGGCATTGTGCGAAGCTGCAGCTTATTATAAGACACAGGGAAAGACATTGTGGGATGCTATGATTGATATGTACAATAAATACGGATACTACAAAGACAGCATTCAGTCTATCACAATGAAAGGAATTGAAGGTCTAAAGAAGATCCAGTCTATTCTTGAGACATTGAGGAATAATCCTCCGGTCAAAGTGGGAGAATATGAGGTATTAAAAGCCCGCGACTACGAAGCAGAGACGATCAAAGATCTGGCGACAGGCGAAGTGACGACGACAGGACTTCCGAAGTCCAATGTCCTTTACTATGATTTGACAGACGATGCATGGCTTTGCGTAAGACCATCCGGAACCGAGCCGAAAGTGAAGTTCTACTATGGAATCAAAGGCGTTTCTCTGGGGGATGCGGATGCGAAATCAGAGGCACTTGGCAAAGCCGTTCTTGAAATGATCGACAAGATGCTTTAAAAAACCTGTGAAGTTTGTGAAACCTGCGGAAAATGGGGCTTTAGGAGTATAATTCACTTGACAAACATACAAGAAACCGTTATAACTTTTAGTGAAGCGAACCCAAGGGAAATCAGGGGTTTTGGTAATAAGATCTAATAGATCAGGGAAATACTTTATAACGGCAAATAGGAGGATAAGTATTTATGAACAAAACAGAATTAATCGCAGCAGTGGCAGAGAAGGCAGAAATTTCCAAAAAAGATTCTGAGAAAGCATTAAAAGCATTTATCGACGTTGTGACAGACGAGTTAAAGAACGGCGAAAAGATTCAGTTAGTAGGATTTGGTACTTTTGAAGTAAGTGAAAGAGCAGCAAGAGAAGGAAGAAATCCTCAGACAGGTAAGACGATGAAAATCGAAGCTTGCAAGGCTCCGAAATTCAAAGCCGGAAAAGCTTTAAAAGACGCGATCAACGCATAAGATATCTACGACACGAAATAGAGGGCTTTTAAGCCCTCTATTTTTTGCGATGGTGTAAGCAAAGTATGGGTTTGTCAGAGACTTTGGAGAGCGTTTATTACCCGGGAATATCCGGTTTGGAACTTCGGGTGATTGACGAAAGAACAGCAGGGAGGCGAAAGAGCGATGAGATTGGACAAGTTTTTAAAGGTATCCCGTTTGATCAAGAGACGCAGCGTAGCGAATGAGGCCTGTGACGCAGGCCGTGTGCTGATTAACGGTAAGCAGGCCAAGGCGTCCACCAATGTCAAAAAGGGTGATGTGATTGAAATTCAGTTCGGTATGAAGACCGTTGAGGCGGAAGTACTGGACATTCAGGATACGACGAAGAAAGAAGAAGCGAAGAATCTTTTCCGTTATCTTTAAGCAAAGATAGGATCATAAAAGGAAGTGGCATAAAGACAGGATGCGGCTCATAAGATATCTCAGAAGCACGTTGGAAGAAGCAGACAGGCTGACAACGAAAGAGAGGTTGATAGAAAATGATGATGAGCAGCAGCATGATGAGCGTAACAGAGGAGACACAGGTCAGGAAATCCCACAAACTGGTCGTCAACAACAGAAAGACAAGTCTTGTGACAGGAGTGCTTGATGTGTTGTCTTTTGATCTGAACGAAATTCTTCTGGAAACGGAGCAGGGAATGATGATGGTAAAGGGGAGTGATCTCCATGTCAACCGGTTAAGCTTAGAGAAGGGAGAGGTCGATTTGTCTGGCAATATTGACAGCATTACCTATTCGGATATGAAGCAGACGGCGAAGCAGGGCGGCAAGCTCCTGGCGCGCCTCTTCCATTAGGAGGCGGCGATGAGCGGCCTGGGGATTGAGGCGGAGGCATTTTTACGGGCATTTTTTACGGGGATGCTTCTTTGTGGAATCTATGAGGCGCTGCGAATTTTCCGGAGGCTCATCCGGCATCATCCGCTGTTTGTTTCTGTAGAAGATTTTATTTACTGGCTCTTTGCGGGTTTCTTTCTCTTTGGTGAGATTTTTCAGACAAGTTCCGGGGAGATCCGGTGGTACTTTGTTGTGGGTGTGGCAGTAGGGGCGGTATTTTTCTTACTCCTTTTGTCAAAAACCGGAAAGTTCTGCGGAAAACTTTTCGAGAAAAAAACTGGAAAACACGGGAAAAGAGTTGATTAATCTCTGGAAACAGGGTACTATTATATGTATAATCCAAAATCACCAGAATGTTCGACGAGGTAAAGATGAAGATTTTTAAGAAAAAGTCACGTGGCTCTCGGAAGGGGCCGCGGTTTTCCAGATATAGAGGAAGCATCATGTTTATATCCTGTATTTTACTTGTGCTTGCGGCCGTGACGACCGTACACAGTATTTCTCTTGGAGCCCAGTTGCGGGACAAGACAGCGCAGATTTCAGACTTGGAGAAGGAGAAAGAGCAGGAGGAGCAGCGCACAGAAGAGATCGAAAAGTACAAGGACTATGTTGGCACAGACGAGTACGTTGAGGATACTGCAAGAGACAGACTCGGCATGGTAAAGGAAAATGAGATCCTTTTCAAAGCCGAGGAATAGAGCACGATATGACACACAGAAGATAGCTTTGGGAACGAACCATTTCCAAAGCTGTTTTTTATTCCGCGGGAAAATCCTTCCCGGTAAACACAAAAACGTCAGGTGAACGACGCCATGGCGTACAGATCTTTTCACTACACGGATATAAGAAGGGGCATAAGATGGAAAAGAATAGTTATATGATGAATCCCTATGTGGAGCAGATGGAAAAATTTGGAAAGTCGTTGGAGCATTTGGCGGACACTTTTTTCAGGATGGAAGAGAGAAAAGGACAGTTTACATCCGGGGAGGTGGAGGAGATGTTCTCCAGAGTCTCTGGGGCAGTCTGTAAGAACTGTGAAAACCGTTCCTGGTGTCTTGGTGAAAATCAGGTACGGACAAAGCAACTTGTATATGAAATTTTAAAGACAGCCGATGAGTACGGCGCGGAACTGAATATGGATCTGAAAAAACGGCTCCAGAGATACTGTATTCTGGCGCCGCGCTTTCTGCGTGAGACGATGGAGACCTTCCAGAATGCGAAACAGGCGATGTTCTGGAATAACCGGATCGTCCAGAGCAGGGAGGGGTGTGCCGTGGAGCTGGATACGTTTGCAAGGTTGATCCGACATGCCACGAGAGAACTGGACGCGAGTATTTTCTCTGATGAACGGCTGGAGAAAAAAATCCGAGCAAAACTAAAAAGCGAGAATATCCGAATTCTCAGTATGGTCTTTTTGATGACGCCACAAGGAAGGTATGAGATTCATCTGACCGGAAGAGCGGCCAAAGGTGAGTGCATCAGTACAAAGGAGCTGGCGAGAATTCTTTCGATATGTACTGGAAAGATCATGGAGACGGCAAAGGATGAGAGGCGTTCTCTGGGGCCGGAGTACGCGACAATTGTCTTTCTTGAGATGCAGCATTACTATACTTTGCAGGGTGTAGCCAGAATCGGAAAAGGGTGTGCCGGAATTTCCGGTGACAGCTTTTCCATGATGGAGTTGCCGGCCGGTAAGCAAGGAGCGGTGCTTTCTGATGGCATGGGCTCCGGGGAAGAAGCATACCGGGAGAGCGCCATGGTGGTGGATATGCTGGAAGAACTTTTGGAGGCCGGTTTCCCTGCCAGGACGGCGCTGGAAATGATGAATACAGCGCTGGTGATCGGGAGGGAGGAGATCCGTTTTTCCACCATTGATATCAGCATTTTTGACCTGTATGAGGGGACAGTGGATATTTTAAAAGCCGGAGCGTCAACGACTTTTATCCGGCATCAGAACGGGGTGGAGCGGATCTGTTCAACCAATCTGCCCTTGGGCGTAGTGCAGGATCTGGAGATTCAAAGCGTACATAAGCACTTGCAGAACGGTGATTTCGTCATTATGATTACGGATGGGATCATGGATGCCCTTCCGGTGGGCGAGCAGGAATTTCTGCTGGATACCATCATCCGGGGGACCAGTCTTAATAATCCAAAAGAGATGGCGCACCACATTCTGGAGCAAGTGCTGGAATGGACCGGGGAAGATCCGATGGATGACATGACGGTGCTTGTCATCGGAATCTGGCGGATATAGCTTGCTTTTTGCGGGATGATTATAGTAAGATGAAGAAAAAAGATACGGGAGAGAGAAGTGTGGCAGAGAAGAAATGGGAAGGATTGCAAAAAAAGGTGGAATCCTATCTGAAGCGATGGAATATGATAGAACGAGGGGAGCATATAGTTGCAGGTATATCCGGAGGAGCTGATTCGGTATGCCTGCTTTTTGTACTTTTAAGACTTCGAGAGACGCAGGGGATTCAGGTAACAGCCGTCCATGTGAACCATTTGCTTAGAGGAAAGGCGGCGGACGGGGATGAAAGCTTTGTGGCAGAGCTTTGTAAGCGGCATGATGTCCCATGTCGTGTTTTTCGTATCCACGCTGCGGCAGAGGCCAGGAAGAGAAGCTGTTCTTTGGAGGAAGCAGGAAGGGAAATCCGAAGGGAATCTATGAAGTCGGTGCTTGAGGAGGTCCACGCAGATAAAATTGCCTTCGCCCATCACCAAGGTGATAATGCGGAGACCGTGTTGATGAATCTTTGCCGCGGAAGCCAGGTGAAAGGGATGCGGGGGATTCTGCCCGTGGCAGGTGAGTTTATCCATCCACTCTTGTGTGTGGGAAAGTCAGAGATCGAGGAGGCTCTTTCGGAACGGGGCGTGTCCTGGCGGATTGACGCTACTAATTTCGAGAATGACTACACGAGAAACCGCGTCCGAAACCAAGTTATGGGGGAACTTCTCAAAATCAATCCGGCAGCCGAGGAACATATTTGCCGAATGGCGGAAAAAATGTCCGAGTTGTGGGAATATATGGAAGATGAAACGGGAACATATATAAGAGAGTGTGTGGAAGAAAAAGGAAACGGGACTCTCATCCGGAAGGAAACATTTCAGAAAATCCCGTATGTATTCCGGGAGGAAGTCATCCGGGCGGTACTTGCGGACGTCTGCGGCAGCGAAAAAGATCTGATGGCGGTTCATGTCCGTGACATCTTAGAGCTGATGGAAAAGCAACCCGGAAGGAGACTCTCTCTTCCTTACGGAGTTCGGGCATTTCGAGGTTACGAGGGTGTGCTGCTAAGGAAGGAAAACAGACAGGGGAAGCCTGAAGCCAAGCAGGAAATGCCAAGGTTTCGGATGCGTGTGTTTGAGCGCCGGGGGGGAGAAAAGTGGCCGAATACCCCCTACACGAAATGGTTTGATTATGATATAATAAAAAATAGTCTTATTATGCGGACGCGGCGGGAGGGGGACTTTCTTACCATCACCGCGGACGGCAAAAAGCAGACGATCAAGAAATTTTTTATTAATCAGAAGATTCCGTCAGAGGAAAGAGACACGGTTCCGCTGATCGCGGATGGAGACGAGATCGTCTGGATCGTCGGGTACCGCCAAAATCAGGCGTACCAGATCACAGAGAAGACAAAACACATAGTAGAAATAGAGGTTTACGGAGGAGAAGAAAATGGCAGAGACAATTAAGGTACTGGTTCCGGAGGAGCAGGTCAATCAGAGGATCGAAGAGCTGGGCAGGAAGATCAGCGAAGACTATGCCGGCAGGCACGTACATCTGATTTGCGTGCTCAAGGGCGGGGTCTTTTTTATGTGTGAACTTGCAAAGAGAATCACCGTTCCGGTTTCCATGGATTTTATGAGTGTCAGCAGCTATGGATCAGGCACAGAGTCAAGCGGCGTTGTGAAGATTGTAAAGGATCTGGATGAGCCGTTGCAGGACAAAGACGTAATTATTGTGGAGGATATCATCGATTCCGGCCGTACCCTGTATCATCTGATGAAGATTCTGGGTGAGAGAGGGCCGAAGAGTATGCATATCTGTACCCTTCTGGACAAACCAGAGCGGCGGGTAAAGGATGTCCATGTAGATTATGTGGGATTTAACATTCCGGATGAATTCGTGGTGGGTTACGGCCTGGACTACGACCAGAGATACCGGAACCTTCCGTATATCGGAGTGGTCGAGGGAGTAAAATAGAAAGGAGAAAAGAGAGATTGAACAATAAAAAGAACAGAAGCTTTGGCGGTGTATCAGCGCTGATTTTGATCGTACTGATCTTCCTTGTGTTCTGGATCACAAATCAGTCCCAGCAGAGAAGCAGGATGTTCACTTTGGATGAATATCATGAGTCAGTGGACAGTAATCAGGTAGAAAGCGCCGTGATTTATCAGGATAAGGCGGTTCCGACCGGACAGGTAGAACTTAAGTTGAAGGATTCCGGGGAATACCGGTATGTCAATGTTTCTAATGTTCAGAATGAGCAGGAATACCTGGAGGATGCGGGAGTGCGGTGCGAATTAGACAAAGTACCGGGGGAGAATGTGTTTCTGACGTCGATCCTTCCGACCATCATCATGGTGGCGGCGATCCTGTTTATCTTTGTGTTTATGCGAAGACAGAGCGGCATCAGTGACGGTGGAGCGGGCGCAAAAGCCATGAGTTTTGGGAAGAGCCGCGCAAGAATGAGCACTGACAAGGATAAGAAAGTGACATTTGACGATGTGGCTGGGCTGAAAGAAGAGAAGGAAGAGCTGGAGGAAATCGTGGATTTCCTGAAAAACCCGCAGAGATATATTCAGGTGGGAGCCAGAATACCGAAGGGAGTGCTTCTTGAGGGGCCTCCTGGAACCGGTAAGACATTGCTTGCAAAGGCAGTGGCAGGGGAGGCGGACGTCCCGTTTTTCACGATTTCCGGTTCGGATTTTGTAGAGATGTTTGTCGGAGTAGGTGCATCCAGAGTGAGAGATCTCTTTGAAGATGCCAAGAAAAATTCTCCATGTATTATTTTTATCGATGAGATCGACGCAGTGGCGAGACGAAGAGGTACTGGTATGGGCGGCGGCCACGATGAGAGAGAGCAGACATTGAACCAGCTCCTTGTAGAGATGGACGGCTTTGGAGCTAACGAGGGGATTATCGTGATGGCGGCGACCAACCGCGTGGATATCCTTGACCCTGCGATCCTGCGTCCGGGACGGTTTGATAGGAAGGTGCTTGTCGGCAGACCGGACGTACAAGGCAGACTCGAAATTCTTACCGTTCATGCTAAATCCAAACCGCTTGGGGACGATGTAGATCTGCGCCAGATCGCGCAGACGACAGCCGGATTTACAGGGGCGGACCTGGAGAATCTGCTCAATGAGAGCGCTATCTATGCGGCCAAGCAGGCAAGAATGTTTGTTACACAAGCGGACATTCGCCGTGCCTTTGTCAAGGTCGGTATCGGAGCTGAAAAGAAGAGCCGTGTGATTTCCGATAAGGAGAAACGGATCACGGCATACCATGAAGCGGGCCATGCAATCTTATTTCATCTGCTCCCGGATGTAGGACCGGTTTACACCGTATCCATTATTCCAACGGGCAGTGGGGCGGCAGGTTATACGATGCCGCTTCCGGAAAAGGATGAGATGTTTCATACAAAAGGGAAAATGCTCCAGGACATTACGGTTTCTCTGGGAGGCCGTGTAGCTGAAGAGATCATCTTCGATGACATTACAACAGGAGCGTCACAGGATATCAAACAGGCAACGAATCTTGCCAAAGCGATGGTGACAAAGTTTGGAATGTCAAGGGAAGTCGGACTGATCAATTATGACAATGACAGCGATGAAGTATTTATCGGACGGGATCTTGCCCATACGAGAGGATACGGAGAGGCTGTCGCGGGTAAGATTGATGAGGAAGTGAAACGAATCATTGATGAATGTTATGAAAAAGCAAAAACTATGATCGAAGACCATATGAACGTATTACACAAGTGTGCAGCTCTTCTCCTGGAAAAAGAAAAGATTTCCAGGGAAGAATTTGAAGGTTTATTTACAGAGGGCTCTCAGGAAGGACAGATGCTGCCAGAGTAGATACGGGAAGAAAGGGAGTATGATTATGAACAAACAGGCATTATTTTGTGACGGGACGGGTGTATACGTCATCCCACCGGAGCCGGTAGAAGATCAGAAGATAATACTACGATTCCGAACGGCAAAAGATGACGTACAGGAAGCCAAAGTTGTCACAAGAGAGACCTGTTATTCAGATGAAGAGGGGTCAGATAAAGGAAAGACGATTTTCATGCAAAAAGAGCAGACGACGGACGTCTTTGACTATTATAACGTGAAAGTACAGATTGGAACGGAGGCGCTGCGGTATTACTTTGAAATCAAAGGGACTGATGGCGAGACCATATATTATAATCGTTACGGAGCCGTAAGCGAGCCGCTTGAGGCCTATGATTTTCTGTTGATTCCAAATTTTTCCACGCCGGGGTGGGCGAAAGGCGCTGTGATGTATCAGATTTACACTGATCGATTCTGTAACGGGGATTTTTCAAACGACGTGGTAACAGGAGAATACTATTATCTCGGCGCCAGATCTGAGCAGATCGAAGACTGGAACCAGAAGCCGGCGAAGACGATGGCGATCCGGGAGTTTTACGGGGGCGATCTGCAGGGGGTGCTGGATAAACTGGATTATCTGGAAGAGCTTGGAGTGGAAGTGATCTACTTTAATCCGCTGTTTGTGTCCCCGTCCAATCACAAATACGATATTCAGGACTATGATTACATTGATCCCCATCTGGCGAAGATCGTGGAAGACGGAGGAGATATTCTGCCGGAGGGCTGTACGGATAACAGTCAGGCGACAAAATATCAGATTCGTACTGCCGGAAAAGCGAACCTGGAAGCAAGCAACGCATTTTTCGCCCATGTAGTAGAGGAGATCCACAAAAGAGGGATGAAGGTCATATTGGATGGGGTGTTCAATCATTGCGGTTCTTTTAATAAATGGATGGATCGGGAGAAAATCTACCAGAAAGAGGGTAATTACGAGCCGGGGGCCTATTGTTCGGCCGACAGTCCGTACCGTGATTTTTTCCGGTTTTTCAATAATGATCCGGGAGCTTGGCCGGATAACGGAAACTATGACGGTTGGTGGGGGCATGAGACGCTTCCGAAACTGAATTACGAGGATTCCGTAAAACTGGAAAACTATATTCTGGGGATCGGAAAGAAATGGGTGTCCTCTCCGTACAATGTGGACGGATGGAGACTGGATGTGGCGGCAGATCTTGGAACAACGAAAGAATATAATCACGACTTTTGGAAACGGTTCCGAATGGCAGTCAAGAGTGCAAATCCCCAGGCAATCATTTTGGCGGAACACTACGGAGATCCAAAAGAGTGGCTCCAGGGGGACGAGTGGGATACCGTAATGAATTATGACGCTTTTATGGAGCCTATTACCTGGTTTTTGACCGGAATGGAAAAGCACAGTGACAGCAGCAGACCAGATCTGTGCAATAATGCGGATTACTTTGTCAATGCCATCACGCACCATATGTCAGCGATGACGACGCCGTCTTTGCAGACGGCAATGAACGAGCTGTCCAACCACGATCATTCCCGATTCCTGACAAGAACCAATCATATGACCGGGCGTGTGGAACACCTCGGACATGAGGCAGCGGAGAGCTATACGAACTCTGCAATTCTGCGGGAAGCGGTTGTGATGCAGATGACCTGGCCTGGAGCTCCGACCATCTACTATGGAGACGAGGCCGGCGTTTGCGGATTTACGGATCCGGACAACCGGAGAACCTATCCGTGGGGACATGAAGATAAAGAGATGATCGAATTTCATAAGGAGGTCATCGCTATCCATAAGCGGTACTGGGCATTCCGGACCGGTTCAGTCAAAATGCTAATGTGGCAGGAAGGCGTGCTTGCCTATGCGCGTTTTAATGACAGAAGGCAGTTCGTCATCATTGTCAACAATCGGAGCGAGGCAGTTACGCTGCATGTGCCGGTATGGCCGGCGGAGGTTCCGATGCAGGGTTTCATGCGGAGAATGATTTATACATATGAGGAAGGATACACGACCGAATTTGAGGAGTATATTGTAGAAAACGGAGAGATTGTTCTGAATATGGGAAAACACTCTGCAATCATCTTAAAAAAACGTGAATATTAGTGTAAAACTTGACAAATAGGCAGAGATGTAGTAAAAGTTATAAAATAGTAAGAGTGCGTGCAATCGCAGAAAAGACTTACGAAAGGATAAAAGATTATGGCCCAGAGAAAGAACGGAAGCGACAGAGCTCCGGATCATATTCCAGTACAGCGCCGGAAACGAAAAGACGGCCGGACCGGGCGGCAAAAGTCAGATTTAGATTATCATTTAGATGAGGCACAGGATCGTAAGACGGCGGGAAGAAAAAGGCCGGAGGGAGCCAGAAGAAGACCTCACAACAGGATTACGGGAGAGGAGAAGCGGGAAAGGTATCAACAGGAGATCGGAAGGCGAAAGGAAAGAAAGGCAGAGCGGGCAGGAGCGGCCAGAGGAATGGCGTTCTTTGCTTTGCAGCTTGTTGCGTCAGTAGCTTTTTTGTGGCTTTTGTGCTGGATGGATATTCTCATTATGGAATATCTTCTTGGAATCGCCGGTGTCCTGCTTGTCCTGCTCGGTATCACGCTGATTTCCCAACTTGCGGTGCGGGGAAAAGGCAAGATCATCGGCAAGGTATTCAGTTTTGTGATGACAGTTGTCCTTGTCATAGGATCATTTTATCTCTATAAGACGGGCGGAGCCCTTTTCCATATTGCGGGTGGTAGTTCGGAGAGCCACAAGATGGTCGCCGTTGTACGGGAGGATGACAGCGCTAAAGAGTTGGGTGATGCGGAGGACTATATATTTGGTATCCAGTACGCCACAGACGGCGAGAACACAGATAAAGCACTTGCCAATATCAATAAGAAGTTAAAGAAGAGCATTGAGACCAAAGTGTTTGACAATATGGAAGATATGGCGAAAGCGCTGATGAGTGAGGAGATCGACATCATCGTCTATGATTCCAGTTATCAGAGCACGATGGAAAAAGCTGTGGAGGACTTTAAATCCGGTACGAAAGTGATTTATGAATGTGAGATTGAAGAGACTCAGGATCTGTCACTGGACGTCCCGGTACAGACAGAGCCATTTACCGTATATATCAGCGGAATTGACATTTATGGAAATGTGGAGGATATGAGCCGAAGCGACGTGAATATCATTGCCACGGTTAATCCGAAGACACACCAGATCCTACTTGTAACCACACCTCGTGATTACTATGTGGAGATTCCTGGTATTTCCGGAGGAATGAGGGATAAGCTTACACATGCCGGAAACTACGGAGTGGATGTGTCTATTGATACTTTGGAAGAACTGTATCAGGTATCGATTCCATTCTACGCACGGTTAAACTTTACATCCTTTATCAATATTATTGATATTCTAGGTGGGGTGGACGTAGAATCTGAGTTTGACTTTACGACCGGAACAGATGCAGGAGCAGTTGTTGAAATTCAGGAGGGAACAAACCACTTAAACGGGCAGGAGGCGCTGGCATTTGCTCGTGAGCGTCACGCACTTGATGATGGGGATAATCAGCGTGGAAAGAACCAGCAGGCATTAATTACTGCCATGATTAAGAAGATGGTATCTCCATCTATGATCGTAAAGGCGGCGGATATCCTAGATGAGGCAGCGGACAGCGTGGAGACCAATATGTCTATGAAGCAGATCCGTGCGCTGATTAAGCAGCAGCTTAAGGACCATTCTGACTGGCAGATTTACTCCATGGCGGCAGACGGAACACCGGAGGAGAATATTTGTTACTCTGCTCCAAATCAGTATCTGTATGTAACCGTGCCGAACGAAGATACGGTCGCCGAGATCGCACAGACCATCAACAAAGTAGAGGCAGGAGAGACCATCAGCGGTTCTGAAACAGCAGATGGGACGTAAAAGAAGATAGAAAGAGGCGCAAGGGATAATTTAGCCCTTGCGTTTTTCTTTAGAATATGATATAAATAGTTATTGTCAGGGTCAAACGATTCTACGAGACACGGATGGATTCCCGAGTGGCTAAAGGGGGCAGACTGTAAATCTGTTAGCAACGCTTTCGGTGGTTCGAATCCACCTCCATCCATTTTGCCGCAGTGGCGGAACAGGCAGACGCACAGGACTTAAAATCCTGCGGGACTTATACTCCCGTACCGGTTCGATTCCGGTCTGCGGCAGTACTTAAAAGTGGGAGAAACGTTGATTTTACAGCGTTTCTCTTATTTTTTTGCTTCAAAAATATTGATGAAGCAAAAAACCAAATCAAGAGGAAGACAATGCAATTAGTATAGTGTTGTCTTCCTCTTTTTCTGGTTATATTCAAACATGACTGTTTTAAAAGGCTTTTTTCCATATCGGATAAGCAGTTTTGAATAATAAAGATTAATTTCAAGTGTGGTAGGTGTACCATTAATTTTGTTGTGTTCTTCTTCGATTTTTTTGATAGTATCATTTATTTCCCAATATTTATATACAACAACTTTTAAAGTGGTATCCCTTGTGTCTTGATTGCTATAAGAAATACTATTAAATATCCGATAATCAGGAAGACTAATATAGTAAGAAATACCAATAAGCAGGCATAGGACAAAAAGTGTTATAATAAGTTTCTTTTTCATGTACTTCAACCTTATTCATCTTCTAATACTCCATCAATCGGTATGTTGAAATATTTTAAAAATTTTATACAGTCTATGATACCTGCTAAATAGGATAGATTAGAATATTCTATGTCCTGTCTGTCACGAGCGTCTAACAGTTGCTCTACAATTTCTTTCTGTTTTGCAGATAAATCTAATTGCATATATTGTGCTTCTGCCATACTTTCTTGATTTGTGTAATTCTGGTAGTCTTTATCGGTTGTAAGTAATGGTAATACAGAATTTTCTTTCATAGCTTCGAGTGAAGTTTTGAATGTATCATAGAAACTGTTACTTGTCATTAGTGTTATCCCCTCTCAATATGATTAGACACAATAGCATTATAAATAAATTGTCCTTATATACGAATGTTTCTAATGGGTGACAAGAAAATTCGAAGCGTTGCATATACTCAAGATATAACACCGATTAGTCACAAATGGAGAGAGCATAATGCAATGGATTTTACAAGATATACCTTTAGGGAGAAACATTCAAACAGTTAGAATGTCAAGAAATATGACACAAATGCAGGTTGTTGAAAAAATGCAATTAATAGGCAGTAGCATTTCAAGAAGCACTTATGCCAACATAGAAACTGGGCGTAGAAATATAAAAGCCAGTGATTTAAGAGCATTACGAGAAGTTCTTAATGTTGATTATTCTGAATTTTTCAAGGACTAAAGGTTGTAAATACGATTGTTTCTAACTAGTGACAATTTTAACATATATGTGGCGTATACTCAAGAAAAAGTTTCTGAATAGTCACAAATGGAGATTGTAATGCAGTGGGTTATACGTGATGTGTCATTAGGGAGTAATATTCAAAATATAAGATTAAGAAGCGGATTGACACAAGACCAGCTTATTGCGAAAATGCAGATAAAGGGAAGCAATATGTCACGCAGCACATTGGCGAATATAGAAGCAGGACGAAGAAATATCAAAGTATATGATTTGAAACTTATAAAAGAAATATTAGATGTGCCCTATGAGTGCTTTTTTGAAAGTTAATTAACAATGAAACATTTGAACACTTTTTGAACACCGCAGACTTGATGAAGTCTTCAAAGCCCCTTTCTTTCAGTGCTTTTAATAATTTAAAACGGGTCGATTCCGGTGTGCGGCAGTATTATTGTAGACACGTTGTATGCAAATCTATTATACTGAAATAAGCAGAGAGCTTGAAAGTCAAAAACGATGCGATAATTTGAGTTGTTATTATGTGCTGTGCTGAGAGGAAAGTAAAAGATATGAGTAAGCCGATTTTAATGCAATTTCCATTAAAAGGGGAGTGGTATTCCCCTAATACTCCTGGGTCAAAAATCCCAAGTCATGGCACGAATAGATATGGAACGCGTTATGCTTATGATTTTATACAAGTTGACTGGACGAGAAAAGGGTGGCCTGCCTATCGGGTCAGTATGATGCAGTATCTAATAAAGGGAGCTGCCTTAGAGGACTATTATTGTTGGGGAGAAAGAGTATATGCCCCGTGTGACGGAATGGTTGTAGTCGCAGAGGACGGGTATGCAGAAAAAAAAACAAATTTATTGACAGATGTATTTAAGGCCTATAAAAATGCAAATTATTTTGATCCGTACAAAGATAATATTCAATGTATTGCTGGTAATTATATGATCATACAATATGCAAAGAATGTATATGCAGCATTGTGTCATCTTCAAAAAGATTCTGTTCAGGTCACTGTTGGACAGTATGTAAAGGCCGGGGATTATGTGGGAAATGTGGGACACTCTGGAAATTCATTTGCCCCACATTTACATTTTCAGCTTATGGACAGTAGGGATATAACAAAGGCAAACGGTTTACCTTGCGCTTTCAGAGAATATGAGATTTTTATAGATGGTCTTTGGAAGGAGGTAAAAGATGGTGTGCCAACTAATAGAGACAGAATACGATTTTGATATATTTCATCTATTATAACATCCTGTTGACATTGCTATTTATCAATTTTGTGAACCAACATACGACATATGCAAATAGCTAATGTTAGAATGATGATCAGTGGCAGTAGATTTTCAAACCGGATCGTATGATCTGCCATTAGTTTGTAACCCCACGAAGCAGGAAAAACCTTTCCGATTCTTTCAAATGCTTTAGGCAACAGTTCAATAGGGAACATGATACCAGATAGCATGACAGATGGCAAAAAAACAATAATGGAAATCATAGAAGTTTTCGCCTGATCTTTTATAGCTAACCCTATTATGCTGGCAATACAAAGTGATACAGCAATAAAAATGGTAAGGCTTGCAAAGTATATTCCTGGATGTTCTGGAATCTCAGCATGGAAAAAAAACGGTGCAGTAATATAGAGAAGTATGCTCATAATAAACAAATGAATATATGCCGAAATGTTTGTCAAAACAAGACCAAGATATAATGGTACACCATTAGCTTTATAAACTTTGTTAATATCACTACTGTAAATTTCAACAAGAGAGGGAGGTAAACCAATGAATGAACCCATTGTTACACCGAAAACCGTCATCGATTGAATAAGTGTGTATTTTGACTCCGGCATAACAGAAGTGAATATTTCGCCCATGATCGCAAAAAAAAGGAGAGGAACAATGTAGCAGGTTATGAGTATTGTTTTGCTCCGTATGTCTAATTTCCATTGTAAGGAAATTGCATATAAAAATGCGCCCATTTAGTAATCCCCCTTTGCGATTTTCATAAAATGCTGTTCCAGAGAACCGCGATTTATCTGTATATCTAAAATTGTTTCATTGTTTTTTTTATACTGCATAAGCAGCGGAAACAACGCTGCTTCGATATCATCACACTCATATTTTTTGATTTTGTCTTGTGTTTGAATCGTGATGTTATAATGCTTTCCTACCGTTTTATTGAGCTGATCGACGGTTCCTATAAAAGCAATTCTGCCTTTGGATAAAATGGCAATCCGGTCGCACAAGCTCTCTACTTCGGTCATATCATGGCTTGCTAATATGATTGTTTTTTTCATGGCCTTTAAGTGGCGGATTTGTTTATGCAGGGATAGACGTCCTTCGATGTCAAGTCCGGCCGTTGGCTCATCCAAAAAAAGTATATCGGGATTTCGCGTTAGGGCAAGCGCCAAATGAAGCCGCCGTTTCTGTCCGGTTGATAATTGATAATACCGTTTCTTCGCAAGTTCATAAATACCGAGAGCGTCAAGCATCGTATTATCAATGGGCGTCTTATTCCATTTGGCAAACAATTTGACAGCCTCTAAAGGCTTGAGATGCGCAGACAAGGAAGACGATTGTAATTGAATTCCCATTTTTCCGTTGATGGTAATCTCTCCGCTGTCAGGTTTTCTTAAACCTTCCAAACATTCCATACATGTGGTTTTCCCCGCGCCATTTACACCGAGCAAAGCAAAAATTTCCCCTTGCTGTACGCAAAAATTCAACCCTTTTAATACTAGATGGGATCCATAATGTTTTTTTAAGTTTTTGATTTTTATAGCTTCAGTCATTTTGTTTCCTCCTGAAACGGGTCGATTCCTAAACGGGAAAAATAAACTCCCAATACTTGTTCAACATACCTGTTAGCGATATCTTGCTTCTCCTTCCAAATAAGGTCTGTATTTTGAAATTGTCCCAATTCAATAAGTTTGGGAAGCATACTCATATCTCCGCCGGTAAAATCTGTTATCATATTCCAATAGGCTTTCGCAAATTTCTGCCCTTCATCACTGTCCGCAGGAACACTTGCATTTTGTAGTCTGATTGCTTCATCTTGAAGCTGTATGAATCGGCTTATAAATGCCTTTCCACTGTCTTTATCAAAATGACTGCGGATGTGATCGAGAGTTTGGTCATCAAAATGTTTAATCAGCCAATAATAGTCATTTTTCATTTTCAAATTAACAATAATATCGGCGTATTTTTTAAAGTCAACCGACTGCATTTGAAGTACTTCTTCCCGCAGCACTTCCAGTTCCCTTAATGATTCTGACAAAAAATCTATTTTTTGTTTGACAGAGGCAGCTTGCTTTGCTAAAATGGCAGCAATTTCGGCAGGTGTATCAAGTGGAATAAGACGGTTTTTTATATCACCCAGAGAAAAGCCTAAGTGTTTGAGAGACAAAATCTGATGAAGTTTAACGATGTCTTTGTCTGTATATAACCTGCGTCCTCCTTCGCTCATAGCTGATGGGGAAAGCAAACCTTCTTTATCATAATGCTGCAATGTTCGTACAGTAATGTCCATTTTCTTTGCGACTTCTCCTACAGTCATATAGCCATCTGGTATCGCTTTATATTTATTCATATCATACCTCCTACCGATAGTATATCTCATTACGTTACGTCATAAGCAAGTGTTTCTGAAAAGATTTTGAGAAAAATTACTAAGAAGACGAGATGCCATCTATTTAATTCGTTTTTGTAAAATGGAGGCCTTTTAAAAGTTTAAATATTTTTTGAGACATATTTAAAAGCTTAAATAGTCACGAGAAGCAGCAATGTTAATATGTATTGCTTGTAGCAACGGGCAATTTTTCATAGAATAGAGGTAACAATTATAGAAAGGAAGTGTTCCTAGTGCTGAGTGAAAATATTAAGACAATCAGAAAAGCAAAAGGACTTTCACAACAAGAACTTGCTGTGAAACTGAATGTCGTGCGCCAAACAATTTCGAAATGGGAACAAGGATTGTCAGTTCCCGATTCCGATATGCTGATCTCTATATCAGAAGTGTTTGAAACACCTGTAAGTAAGTTACTTGGAGAAAGGATCATTGAACCGGAAATCGATGACTTAAAGACAATTTCCGCAAAGTTGGAACTAATCAACCTGCAACTCTCACAGAAAAAAACTACGAGGAAAAGGATTCTGTATTGGCTTTTGATTTCATTGAGTGTAGTAATAACAGCAATTTTTGCGATCTTATTAGCATTAGAAAGTCCTTACTTGGGATGGAACTATAATGATCCTGAAACCGCTGTTCTCGGAGTGGCATTTCATTCATTTGAATGGCTGTTTGTGAGAGTAGCGCCGCTTTTCCTTGTCGGCACGATCCTTGGAATTTTCTTATTACAGAAGAAAATGTAATCGTTGTTGTTGAGATAAACAGAGAATTTTTTTAAAGGTATAATATGCAATTTTGGATTTTCTTGTATTAGGATATAGAATATCTTGATTGCCTTAAAAAGGGACGGAGATTGACAAATTCTTTCCTTCATTGTATTATGAAAAGCGAAAGTTGCGCTCCTTTATAAGGAGATAACGTATGAACATGAATTTTCATTTAACTGATCAACGCAAACAGAAAATTAACTCTGTACAATCCATTCCGATGAAACATTGTGCAGAGTATAGCGTATAAAGAACGTAATCAGATTTCATCGGAAAGCCAAAGGGATTTTATACCCTTTTTAAAATTGGCTTTCCATGTAGTGATAATGTGTACGAGGCTATGGACAATGTTTTGTCCGTAGCCTTTTGTTTTGCTTAACGATACCAAAGGCAGAAGGCAGATACCGTGGTGTATCTTTGTTTTCTGCCTTTTTTGTACAAAAATTAAAATATGTAAGAAAGGAATTTGGTCCTATGTCAAGAAAAAGTACAAATTAAATATGCCTTTTTAAGATTGGCTTACCCTGCCAAAGCTTCTGCTTTTTCGTCTAATGCTGCATAATACTTCT
>OCAN01000032.1_pt1 | contig 176977 bp, 174 predicted proteins | sample 1538321 | NCBI WGS metagenome assembly OCAN01 (sample SAMEA2580294, study PRJEB22360) | human gut metagenome | biome: human gut; feature: human-associated habitat; material: faeces | place: Denmark | collected 2008/2010 | reverse complement strand
AACGTTACACCGGTTGCCATGGAAAAGTGATCGCGATCGATCATTTCGGTGCATCGGCACCTGGTGACAAAGTCTTAGCCGAATTCGGCTTCAGTGTTGAGAATGTCGTGAATACTTTCAAATCAATCGATTAATTGATCGACAATCAATCAAAAATAGCACGTTCGAGAATCTTTTCGATTTTCGAGCGTGTTTTTTTGTCTGGATCCTTGCCACTTTAAACGTGTTAGAGTGACTTATTTAAAGTAATAGTGGCAAAGATTTCCAAAAAATGGTTGTACCGAAAGGCACAGGCACGTGTGAATAGTAAGAGGGAATCGATAAAATAGCAATCTAACAGTTTTTTAAAAAAACTTATCAGTAGTTAGCAAACCAAGCGGGATACCCATACAGTTTTTTAAAAGTCTTTTGTTGTTTGCGAAGTGAACATTGTTTGCACTGTTAGATGTTTTTCCGTATAATAGCTGTATTGATTTATTTGAAAAAACGTACAGTTACTGGAGGAAAAAAATGGGAAGTTATCAAACAAGAAGTGAAAGACATCATCAACCAAAGAAGACGATAAAAAGGCCTACTAAAAAGGCGGTGGTCTCTTTGATGGGGGCAGGAATGATGTTAGCGCCAATGACGGTCACTTTCGTTCCTCAACAGGTACAAGCTGCTGAGAATCAATACGCGACGCAGGACATCTCAGGTTTTATTGAGCAAATTGGCTGGTCAGCACAAGATGTTGCTGCCAACAATGATCTCTATGCTTCTGTGATGATTGCTCAAGCGATTTTGGAAAGCGGCTATGGTTCTTCCGCGTTATCCAATGCACCCTATTACAATTTGTTTGGGGTCAAAGGCAGTTACAACGGACAAAGTGTCTATATGCCTACACAAGAGTATTTGAATGGTCAGTGGGTAGAGATGAATGAACCGTTTCGTCAATATAACTCTTACTGGGAATCGTTTCAGGATCATGCGAATGTCTTGCGCAGCACGAGTTTCGCGACAGGAACTGCTCATTACAGTGGTGTTTGGAAAAGCCAAACAACCTCATTTTATGATGCAACGAATTACTTGACGGGGCGCTATGCTACCGATCCAGGGTATGCACAAAAACTGAACTGGTTAATTGAAACGTATCAGCTCACACGCTTTGATACTGGGACAACGCAAAGTACCGCATGGACAAGTACAACGAGCACGACTAGCACGAGTACTACGCAAACTACAACGACGACTCAGGTAAACAGCGGATCTACAGCGCAGAGCTATCACGTTGCTTCAGGCGATACACTTTGGGATATCGCCAATAAATTTGGCACAACGGTCGACGCTCTAATGGCAACAAATGGGTTATCTAGTGAGGTCATTGTTGTTGGCCAAGAATTAATCGTTTAATTATCTGATACCGCCTTAAGAATGATTGCTTTAAATGGCATCATTCTTAAGGTTTTTTTGTAATGGAAAAACAAAATCAAGAAAGTGAATACAAACAAATATAAAAAAATAAGAAAAAAATTGAAATTGCTTACTTTTTATTCGCAACTCGGGGTTATTTTAGGTAGAATGGAAGAATAAGAACGGGAGGGATTTTCAATGACAAAAATCTATCAATCGGTCAATGAGTTAGTTGGGCATACGCCAATCGTCAAATTAAATCACATCGTAGAAGAAGGTTCTGCGGATGTGTATCTGAAATTAGAGTTCTTCAATCCTGGGGGAAGTGTCAAGGACAGAATTGCTTTAGCCATGATTGAAAAAGCAGAAAAAAATGGCTTGTTAAAAGCTGGTGATACCATCATCGAACCAACTTCTGGGAATACTGGGATCGGCTTAGCCATGATCGGTACGGCAAAAGGCTATCGTGTCGTCCTGGTTATGCCAGAAACCATGAGTATTGAAAGACGTAAAATTGTTCAAGCTTATGGTGCAGAGTTGATTTTGACCCCTGGGTCTGAAGGAATCACTGGTTCTATCAATAAAGCAAAAGAATTAGCAAAACAAGACGGCTATTATATGCCATTACAATTTGAAAATCCAGCCAATCCAGAAGTCCATGAAAAAACGACAGGGAAAGAAATTGAGGATGCGTTTGAATCTAAAGGGTTAGACGCTTTTGTTGCTGGGATCGGCACAGGTGGTACGATCACTGGTGCGGGGAAGGAATTGAAGCGCGTCTATCCTAATTTGAAGATCGTGGGCGTTGAGCCTGCAGAATCAGCTATTTTAGGAGGTGGCAAACCTGGTCCCCATAAGATCCAAGGGATCGGCACGGGATTTGTTCCTAAAGTACTAGACACTGAGATTTATGATCAGGTGATTGCCATCGCTAGTGAGGATGCCATGGAAACTGCGCGTCAAGTTGGGATGAAAGAAGGAATCTTAGTAGGGATTTCTTCTGGTGCAGCGATCAAAGCGGCATTAGAGGTTGCTAAGGACTTAGGAAAAGGCAAAAAAGTCTTAGCGATCGTACCAGATAATGGTGAACGCTATTTGTCTACGGCACTGTATCAGTTTGAAGACTAGCAAAGAGGGAGAAAGCAGGCATTCGTTTGTCTGCTTTTCTTTCTCGAAAAACTGAGGGAAGACGGGCTGGGAAAATGCGCTATTCCTTTGAAAAAAACAAGGAAAGCTGTTTGAATTTTTAGGTTTTACATAGTATGATAGGTAAGATAAGAGAAATGGAGGAACTCCTGTGAGTACGATCTACGATGAAGCGATCAAACGATTAAAACATGAAAATATTCGTATTACACCGCAGCGAGTAGCGATATTAGAATTTTTAGCCAGTCACGATGCCCATCCAACCGCTGAAGAGATTTATCGGGCGATCGAAGTTCATTTTCCTGGTATAAGTGTCGCAACGGTATACAATAACTTACGTTTGTTCACAGAAATTGGCTTTGTAAAAGAAATGAATTATGGAGATGCCTCCAGCCGTTTTGATTTTACAACGGAGCCTCATTATCATGCTATCTGCCAAAAGTGTGGAAAGATCGCTGATTTTTACTATCCAGGATTGGAAGATGTCGAAATGGCGGCTTCGAAATTAACTGGGTATCAAATAAATAACCATCGACTAGAAGTTTATGGTCTATGTCCCGAATGCCAAGTGAAAGAGGAGGAAACAAAATGAAGATAATTTCTACAGATCAAGCACCACAAGCAATCGGTCCTTATGTTCAAGCAAAAATCGCAAACGGCTTTTTGTTTGCTTCTGGTCAAGTGCCATTAGATCCTGTTTCGGGGGAAGTTGTCGGTACGACGATTGAAGTACAGACTCAGCAAGTATTGAAAAATATCAACGCGATTCTTGAAGCGGCGGAACTTACGCCAGATGACATCGTTAAGACGACATGTTTTTTAAAAAATATGAATGATTTCGTTCCTTTCAATAATACGTATAGCACATTGTTCAATGAAGCGTTACCTGCACGTTCTGCTGTCGAAGTTGCTCGCTTACCAAAAGATGTTTTGGTTGAAGTTGAGATCATCGCAGCAGTCAAAGAAAAAGCGTAACCAACAAAGAATCGTGGGACGTCCGCATTTGCGTCGTCCCCTTTTTATTGATTCGATCCTGAGTAGGAAGAATCTTAATGTTTCAAGTGAGCCAAGGAGAAGAGGATGCAGTATGGTTTCGTTAAAGGAATATTTGGCAAAAGGGCAAACGACGATTTCAAATTTGCTTTTAGAGAATTACCATCATCTTGGTTTGACGAATGATGAATTTTTGTTATGGCTGCAACTGTATCGCAGCCATGAGCAAGGCAATGATTTTCCAGATTTACGTGAGATCGCCTCGGTGATGGGCAGCGACCAAAAAGAGATCTATCATTGGTTGAATCAATTGCTGAAAAAAGATGTGCTGCGAATGGATTCAAAAAAAGACGACGCAGGAAAAATGGTGGATTATTATGATTTCACTGGCATTTATGAACGGCTCGAGTTTCTTTTGCAGCAGCAATCCAAAAAGGAAGTCGCTGAAACAAATGAAGAGAAGATACGCGAGTTGTATCGCTTATTTGAAGGAGAATTTGGTCGCCCCTTATCGGCGATCGAATACCAACGGATCGGGCAGTGGTTGGATGAGGACCACTATGATCCCGAGCTGGTCCAGTTTGCTTTGCGAGAAGCGGTCTTGAATCAAGCGTATAGTTTAAACTATATCGATCGTATTTTGCTTTCGTGGGAACGCAAGAATATTACCTCAAAAGCGCAAGTAGAAGAAGAGCAAAAAAGAAGAAAAAAACAGTTTCTTCAAAATGAAACCACGCCACAAGAGGATGGCCCAATGCCCAAAATCCCTATGCATAATTGGTTAGAAGGAGAGTAAGATACAAGGAGTTTAATTCGTCCAATGATCAGTAAAGAAAAAACAATGACTGCGATAGAAATAATGTATGAGATGTTTCCTGAAGCACATGGAGAACTAGTGTCAAAAAATGCCTTTGAATTGCTGATTGCTGTCATTCTAAGCGCACAGGCAACGGACGTGTCAGTCAATAAAGTGACACCGGCACTTTTTGAAGCATATCCAACGCCGCAGGCTCTCAGCGAGGCGCCGTTAGAAGACATTATTGAAAAAATCAAATCGATTGGCCTCTATCGAAACAAAGCGAAAAATATCAAAGCTTGTGCCTCTGAATTGTTGTTGCGTTTTGGAGGCGAAGTGCCTCAAACCAGAGAAGACTTAATTTCTTTGCCAGGTGTCGGCAGAAAAACAGCGAACGTCGTTCTTGGCGATGCATTTGGCATTCCAGCAATCGCTGTCGATACGCATGTCGAGCGGGTATCAAAAAGGCTGCGCATCTGTAAACTAGACGCCAACGTATTAGAAGTCGAACAAACATTGATGAAAAAGATTCCAGATACGTTGTGGGTCAAAACGCATCACACGTTAATTTTCTTTGGTCGTTATCATTGCACAGCCCGGGCACCTAAGTGTGAGGTTTGTCCATTGTTGACAATGTGCCAAGAAGGAAAACTTCGGATGAAGGGGAAGAAAACCATTTAATGGTGAACATAAACCAAAAGTAACTAGGATCAAGACGCTAAGCGAAATCGCTTAGCGTTTTTTTTTTGCACAAATTGATAAAAAAACAGGTAATTAACGTAATACCCTTTATTAAAGCCCTTTCAAGTAACTGGAAAAACATAAGCTTACTGAATTTTTTTGATTACACCACTCAAAATTAGATGTTTTTTCACAAAGAGATCGTGTGAGGGATGATGCTCGATGCGAAATGAACCTTCCGATACGCCTTTTTTTTGAAACTATTTGTAAGCTTAGTATGATGGGCTTCTTTCGGACAGTTTTTAACCTTTCTTTTTATAAAACAGCATATTTTCGGTCAATAAAACGTAAAATTAATAAGAAAATTCACCTATTGGTGAAAAATAGTATTTCAAATCTGTGAAAATCATCAGTATAGTGAACTTTGTCAAAGGTTATAAGTCTTTCTCTGCTATTTTACGAATGACAGAAAAAGCGTTGCATAGTTCAAATGATTCTGTAACGATCTCAAAATCATTTTTTGTTAACGGGTCTTAGACAAACGCAGTTTTGAAAAGATCACTTATAAGATGTGGCAAGTATAGAGGAGGAGGGAGAATGAAAGGAGAAAAGGTATGGAAATTAGTTCGTATGGTTCTGTTTTGCACTCTTTTTTATGGGATAACTATTTCTACTGCAGCGGTGAATGCTCAGGAAGTGCAGTCGGTTGAAACAGAAAGCTCTGTGCTTTTTACCGGTGTTTATGAGCCTATTGGGCAACCCGAACCAGCACCGCCAGCAGGCCCTACAGAGAATATCTCGCCACCAAACGAGGTAGCAAAACCAGGTGGTATTTTACCAAAGACCAACGAGACAAGAACTTACGGCGTAATCTTACTTGGATTACTGCTCGTACTGGTTGTATTGTATGTGCAATATACCAAACATCGATCAAAATTTATGATGGTTAAAAAGAAAAGACAAATAATTTGAAAGCAGGGATGAATTTGAAATTCGTAAGATTTGCATCGGCAGCTGTTTTAGCTGCAACTTTATTTACTATTAGCGCGCAAGCCTTCGCTACTGAAAGTGTAACAAACCATGATACAGAAGGGAAAGTTCTCTTTGTACCAAACGATAGCGAAGCAACAGTGGTTCAACCACCAAATCCTGGTCCTAATGGTCCAGATGTAGAGATCGATCCAGTCGGCCCGGAAGGACAAACGGGACCATTGACGATTGCTTACGCACCTACGCTTAATTTCGGTGAGCAAGTGATTTCTAATACCGATCAAGAATATAAGCTAGTGGCTGAATTACACAAGCTAAAAGATGCGGAAGATAGTGAAGAAAGAGTTCCTTATGTTTCTTTTGCCCAAGTCCAAGATACGCGTGGGACAAATGCTGGGTGGGATTTAAAAGTTTCCTTAAGTGCTTTTGAATCAGGAACACAAAATAATGAACTGACTGGAGCAAGAATTCGTTTTAATTCGCCAAAATTGGAATATAACGGAAGCAACCAAGAAAATGAACCACAAATTCATGCGGATGGATTGATTTTAGATGCTACAAATAGTGAGCGTTCGGTTCTGACCGCTGCTCAAACAAAAGGTGCTGGTGTATCGTCAGTCGTTTGGGGCGATCAGGAAGAAATCAATCGACAAGTGGAAGCAGGCGCAGAGGTTGTTGAAAATGCTGGAATCGAGTTACTTGTTCCTGGATCAACAGCGAAAGACGCTGCTCTTTATGAAGCAACCCTTACTTGGACATTGGCTGCAACAGCTGGACCGGACGGAGAAACGGTTCAATAACTTGGTTTTGTACTGAATAAAAAGAAAGAAGGAACTAGAAATGAAAAAGATTCGTTTAGCTACGGTCGCTGTATTATCCACCACTTTACTAGCAGGAGGCGTTCAAGCCTTTGCCCAATCTTCATTAGAAACGACTACCGATAACGTTGTAGGGTTTACCTCAGACGGAAGCGATCTAACAGTGGTACAACCGCCAGTCGTGCACCCAGAAGTAGAAACGATCGAACCAACACCGCCAGGACAAACGGGTCCATTTACCATTGCTTATGCACCACAAACATTCGATTTTGGTCAGAATGCTATTTCTACCAGTGATCGTTGGTATTCAATCGTTGCTGATGAGCGTAATTTGGCTGATCAATCAGGTACGACACCGTATGTATCGTTTGCCCAAGTGCAAGATACCCGAGGAACGCATGCTGGTTGGACATTAAATGTTAGTCTAACTGATTTTACTTCTGAATCAGGGGATGTCTTGACTGGGGCAAAAATCAAGTTGGCAAACCCTGAGATCGTGTTCAACAAAGGCGAGGGTGATCCAGACTTACAGCCAAGTGCCGTTATCAATAATGAAGAACAAAATGCGTTGATCTTAGATGTCAACGATCAAGACATTCCTGTCATGCGTGCTTCGGTCGGTCAAGGCGCGGGCGCTTCATCGATTTACTGGGGAGATCAAGAAAAATTGACGGAACAAAATCTTAATAAACAAGAAGGCGAAATTATCAGAAATGATGATATTCAACTATTTGTACCAGGTTCTACCACGCAGCTAGCAACTAACTATACTGCGGAAATGACATGGACGCTAACTGCTTCTGTTGATAGTGGCGGCGAAACAGTAAATCCGTAAGAAGGATCATAGCTTGCAACAAGAAACAACTGGCAGGAATAGTAAATTATTCCTGCCTTTTTTGGAAGGAGAACCACTTTTGACTGAACAACGTATGAGAATGAAATGGATAAAAACGGTTACCTATGCGGTCATCCTATTATCATTCTTTTTTTCACCAAGATTGAGCTATGCTCAGACAGAATCAGAATTAAACTTCTATGTGACGCCTATCTTACCGGAAAGTCAGCTGGAAGGAGGGGCATTGGGGTATTTCGATTTAAATCTTGGGGCAGGAGAACGTGATGAATTGGCTTTAGAGATCGAAAATGGTTCTGATCAAGCGATCGAAATAGAAATTTCTGCCCATACGGCATTTACGAATGTGAATGGTGTTGTGGAATATGGTAGGGATGCAGAATCCCCTGATCCGACTTTACCTGCATCAATTGATGAACTGGTAGAGGTGCCTGAAACCGTATCGTTCGATCCATTAGAAAAACGAATCATTTCTTTACCGATTACGATGCCAGAAGAGGAATTTAAAGGGGTTTTGGCAGGTGGCATTCGAATCAAAGAGGTTATTTCGGAAGAGGAGCAAACACAATCTGCTGAACAAGGATTAGGTATTCGGAATGCATTTTCCTATGTCATTGGTGTGGTAGTAAGCAACAATCGGTCCGCAACGGATCCGGGATTGGAACTGCTTGATGTTTTTGCCGATCAAGTAAACTACCGAAACGTATTTAGTGCTGTTATCCAAAATTATACTTCAACATTTGTCAATCAATTGGAAGTAACAGCTGAAATTCGATCTGTTGGCAGTGAGACAATTTTATATGAAACAAGTCAATCAGCGATGCAAATGGCTCCTAATTCACATATGCATTTCCCAATTCCCTTGAATGGCGATCGTTTTCGTAATGGGGAGTATGTATTGAATCTTACTGCGCGGTCAGGAGAGGAAGAGTGGTCTTGGGAACAGACATTTAGCGTAGAGGCAGAAGATGCTCGCCGCTTAAATGAACTCGATGTCACTGTAGATACGTCACTCAATTGGTGGATGATCGCCACGGCTGGTCTAATCAGCTTGTTTCTATTGCTTGCGATCATCCTAATTGTTCGTCAGAAAAAAAATGCAAAGGAAGGTGGGAAAAGTTGAAATGAAGAATACCCCACACAAGGTAATAATTGCGATCATTATTGGATTGCTAAGTGTGCAAACTTTTTTTCCAAGTCTGAGCAGTTTACTATTGCCAGAAATCCACGCCATCGATCACACGATTGAACCATTGGACGAAACGCATAACATGTCCTTGCTTGATAAAGCAACACAACCGATCCAAACAAAAGAATTTGACATCCATACCCCTTTTTTTCAGTTTCCAGTTAGTGTGATTGAAGGTGTCGTGGATCAACCGATCGATGTTTTCGTCGTATCAAGCCAACCGTTAGATGAGATTACGCTGGTTGTAGCGAAAGAAGCAGCGATCGCGGAAGAAGAATTTGCTGCAGAAGTGAAGAGTAAAAAGCTGTCTGAAGAAGAACAGGAATGGACGCTTACCTTTGATGAAGAGCTAATGGAGTTCGAGATTCCTATCGTCTTTAATAAAATAGGCGATTATCAACTGGTTATAGGTGAAGCGGAACTAACGATCGAAGTACAGGCAGAAGATGACGAGGAAGAGGACTCGGATGATGATGCAGATAATGAAACGATCGAGACAGAAGTCTCACCATCAGAGACGCCGCAGGAAGGGGAACGAACCACGCAACCTTCCAATGACGCGAACCTAAACGAGAATCAGCAAGACACAGAAGCTGATCAAGCAGAAGCGATTGCCCAATTGACAGAACCGGTCACACCGTTAAACGAAATCAGTCATCGGGATGTTTCCAACTGGCAAGAATTTATGGCGGCAATCGTGAACAAAGATGTAAATTATATCAATATCGTAAACGACTTTGAATCTTCGGATAATCCTACTCAAGGAGTTTCTGGAGTGGCTGTGGGAAGTGCAACTTCCAACCCAACAAATGGATTAGCCTATATTTGGACCAATGCTTCTGGAATTTCAAGAACGCTTGTGATCGAAGGCAATGGGTATCAAATCGACTTTAGAGCTGTTGCTGTCGGATTTTATGATAGTACCGTCAATAGTGCAACGCCGTGGGACATCACGTACCAAAATATCGATATCGTTCATGGCAACTATTATGGCTTCATGAATTATACGAATATGAGCATTCCACAACAGAATCTATCCAGAATGCGCTACCATAATTTGACCAATGCGGGAAATCAATTGATTCACTCGCACGCAACACCTGTCGTTATGTCTGGCGAGGTAACATCGCATCAATCACCGACGTATACGTCCCGATCAGGACGAGTACAAACGATCAACGCAACGAATCAGGTAAATATGGAAATAACCCAATTAGAAGTTCTCGATAACGCAGTAGTTGACATGTCAACGATTAATGCGGGAAATATTTATTTGTACTATGCAACGGGTCGAATGATTATTGGCGATGATGTGAAAATGACCTTGCGAACAGCTGGCACAGGAGGAGAAGCCTATGGGGCAAATATTTACATTCAAAATGGTCGGATCGATATCGGTAATCGATCCGAGCTTCATTTGAATGCTCGAGCCAACTCCCCCGCAATCAGTATGTATGCTAGCGGCGCCCACTTTGAAATGTCTGAGGATAGCAAAGTGGTAATCAAAGCTGACGGACGTACCACAAGCCTCAATGGATGGGGCTATAACATTATCTACATGGGTGCTGGAAGCACGATGCTTATTGGAAATAAAAGCAGTGTCGAAATTGATGCAGTGAATCAAGGGACCACCACATCCGGAGTGATCCATGTAGCCGGTGCCGCCACATTTATTGTTGCTAAAGAAGGAATCTTGGATATTAAGTCAGACGGAACCAATCCCTCTCATTCCTTGATGACATTTTTGAGCTCGGCCTCAACCTTCACTTTTGCGGATGCACAACGCATCAATTTAGAGAAAACAAGGGCGGTTACCGGAAATGCAGCAAATAGCAGCCTTATTTCGATCTCCGGCAGCGGTGGGCTATTAGATGTGGATATTCAAGCAGCGAAACAATGGCGGCACGGAAACTTGACGGAGGAACCAGACTTCAGTTGGAGTCCAATCTTCAACTTAAAAGTGAATTTTGCCTCTACCTTGTCATCGATTTCGAATGTTTCTTCCATCTCTCAAGAGATCGTTGATCATTTTCGCGCGAATTTTACCACAAGAGCACAACGTATCCTATTTGAATATATTCCAGATGTCGAGGTTCATTTAGAACCATTAACGGAAGACCCGGCACTGGAAGGCTCAAGAATCATTAGGGGAAAAGCCACACCTTATAGTGTGATTCGTTTTGACGGAGATCCAGCGATTCCCGCACCGCAACTGCAATCACCCTCTTTTGATGATAACAGCTTGTTCCATCTTCAAGCAGATGCCAATGGTGATTTCAGCTTGACCTTAGCCGAGGGGGATCGGTTTACAAAACATAATACGGTGACGGCTTACGCTTTCTTAAATGGAAAATTTGATACAGCTGAAACAGTTGTTCAAGAGATTGCCACAATGAATCCACGAGATCCGATCGCGCCAGATATTGAAGTAAATCCAGAAAATAAACCGGATATACCAGAACATTTAGGGTTTATCAGTATCGATTTCATCTCCCAGTATAGCTTTGGAGATGTATCAATAAGTGCAGATACCAAACAGTACAAGGCATTGCCGCAACGTCTTAGCAGTGCAGATGGCTCAGTAACTGAGGAACGGCCAAATTACGTGCAGATTTCTGACCGTCGCGCTCAATTTACCGGCTGGGAACTAAACGCGACATTATCCGCTGCAGGATTTCGTAATGATCGAGGAGAAGAACTTCGGGGTGCACGAATTATTTTAGAAAATGCAGTTATGCTGACGAATGCTGCCAATTCAGCAATTCCTCCCACTTATAGTGAATCAATGATCCTTGATCCTGGGGTACCCGCTTTGATCGCTGAAGCAGATGCAAATGAAGGAAGCGGTACCTGGATTCAGCGCTACGGGGATATGGGGACGATGGGGGATAGTGTCAAACTTGAAGTACCCATTGGATCAAATCCGCGTAACATGACCTACCAAGCAACGATTGAATGGGAGTTAAGTTTTGTCCCATCTACCGAATGATCAATGCTCAATCTTATCAAATGGAAGCTGTTGACGCCTATGACAGCTTCCATTCTTGATAGGAAGATAGTGAGTAAATCGCTTGAAAAGCAGTGGGTTTTACCGTTTTTTTGCGGTAGATCACGCTTGCTTCCTAATAACCGCGAAGAGATAGAGTTCACCTAAACTCGTGCAATAACTATTCAAGCAGCTTTGAATCAGTTCGTCAGGTTTTGTTCAAAACCAATGATGCCAGCTGAAACAAGAGAAAGGAAACTGTATGAAGAGTAAAAAAAAGAAGTCATATCTGACAGTATTCAGTGCTGGGATTTTAGCAAGCCAACTTTTTGTTTCTCCCGTATTGCTGGCGAAAGAAAGCCCTCAGCCTGATAACTATTCAGAAAATACAAATGTCGAACAGCAACTTGATGACCAAGATTCATCGGCAGCAGATGACCAAGAAAGTCAAGAAGACGTCAGCAAAGAGCAAACGGAGGACTCGACCGAGTTATCCTCCGAATCAAATGAACCGCTTGTGGATTCAGAAACAGCAGATCCCGTTGTAGAATCTCTTGATTCGTCTGAAGAATCAGACTCAACACAAACGACCGAGTCAGCGGAAACGACCGAACTAGAGGAATTAGAGTCCACGGAACCTTCCGAGGAAGAGGAAAAACTAGATGCTGAAACGGACGATCTAGAAGTAGAAACAGAGAACAAGCCAAAAGAGACCGACTTGATTGATGAGTCATTGGCACCAAAAGAAAATGAAATTTCAACTGAGAGCAACGAAAATACTGAAAATGCAAAAAAAGAGGAGCCGAAAACACCTCCGATTATTGCACCTGAGCAAGTAATAAACCCTGTCGTTCAATCACCAGATGCTACTTCTCACTTGAAAAATTCTTTTTATGATGGACGTACCATTGATTTACCAGAGAGTTTTCGGGCAGCGAAGATCGCAGATTCGAATCTGTTAGATTTCACCTTGCCGATATTAGCTGATTATGATGCCCAATGGCAAGCGGCATTGGTCTACGAGATCATCGGGCAAATTGGTGAACTAGAAGAACCATCGACAATGGACGAATGGATCAATGAACGGATCAAAGCGGTTATAGAAGGAAAAGCTAGCTGGATAGAAAAAGAACAGCAGGTTGAACAATTACAACCGGGGGATCTTTTATATGACGAAAATAAGTTAATTGGTATCTACCTCGCAGATGGTTACCAAGCAAGTTTAGTGACAAATCAAGAAGAGCCAACGAAAACTGCCATCGAAGTTCAGCGGGTTTCAATCGAAGAGCCGCTATCGATCAGACGGCTATCAAATCCTGAATTGGCTACATATGGCGAAAAGCTAGTTACTGAATATCCAGCCCCTTACGAATTTACAGTGAATCAAAAGACCCAGACGTTTATTGAAACATTGGCACAAGAAGCCCAAAGCTTAGGGCAAGAATACGATGTCTTTGCTTCTGTATTAATCGCGCAAGCGATCCTTGAAAGCGGCAGTGGCGACAGCGGGCTTTCCAGCAGTCCCCATTATAACCTTTTTGGGATCAAAGGCAGTTATCAAGGAAGCAGCGTGACTTTACCAACAATGGAAGATAAAGGCAACGGAGAACTATTCCAAATTCAAGCAGCCTTTCGTTCCTATTCAAGTTATCGAGATTCGATGGCAGATTATGTCAAATTGATTCGCGGAGGAATCACTGGAAATCCAACCTTTTATCAAGACGTGTGGCGCTCTGAATCAAAAAACTATCTTCGGGCAGCAGATGCTTTGACGGGCACTTATGCGACCGATGTTAATTATAGTAAAAAAATCAATTCACTGATTGCGGTCTATGGATTGACGCAATATGACCAAGTGATCGCAACAGAAACAGGCTTGTTTATCCAAGGAAAAGAACAAATTCCAGAAGAGTATCGCTCCCTCATGACATTCCCAGAATACAACGGTCATGACTACAATCTTTCTGGTTCGTATCCTGTTGGACAATGTACTTGGTATGTGTTCAATCGGGTGAGTCAATTAGGCGGTCAAGTAGATGACTACATGGGAAATGGTGGTCAATGGGGCAATACCGGACGACGTTTAGGTTACAACGTCAGTCAAACGCCTAAAGCAGGCAGTATGATCTCTTTTGCACCTGGAACAGCTGGATCTGATCCTCGTTATGGTCATGTCGCTTTTGTTGAAGCCGTTGGTCCAAATGGTATTTTGGTTTCAGAAGGAAATGTCTATGGTGGAACCACAATCTCTTATCGCGTGATCAGCAATGAATTGGCGCACTCATCAAGTGTTTCATATATTATGCCAAAATAAGGATGGAGGGCTGGCAATATGAGTAAAAGGCATAGACAAATAGGTCTTCCTATCAGCGGTATCTTTTTGATGGTCCTTTTGCTTATTGCGTTTCTTCAGCCGTATCGACTGGCGTTAGTCAGAGGAACGTCCATGCTGCCGACGATCGAGGATCGACAAGTTGTGCTGATTCATAAAAAGCGTCAGCCAAATCGCTATCAGCTGATCGCTTTCGAACAGGAAGGAAAATTTTTGATCAAGAGAGTGATTGGTGTGCCGGGGGATTCCTTCGTTCGTACACAGGAGCGGTTGTTGATTGGGGCGGAGGATACTGACTTTGATTTTTCATTTATGATCACTGTGAAGGATGAAGCCGTTGAGGCGTTGCCGATTCGGGGGTACCTCAAAGAAGATGAGTACTTTGTCGTTGGCGATGCACTGCTCACTTCAAGTGATAGTAGAGAATTTGGAATCATTTCAAGTAAAACCTTTTATGGTGTGGTGACCACGTTCTTCTGACACATCAGCTTTTTGAAAGGAAGTTTGCGATGATTCATTTCTTGCAACATATCAACGAGACTAAGTTTGTATCAAAATGGATGAATAAAACGAATTTTAGTTTTGATGGAAGGAAGAGACTGTGATTTTTATCTATATTGGGATGATACTGCTTGCCATTGGAGCAGGTAGTATCATCGGTTGGCGATTGTATCGAGAATATTTATTAAGAAAAGTTGAAAAGCAGCTGTCGTCAGATGCTTTATCCAAAAGGAAACTGCGTTTATTTAAGCACAACCTGCGCAGTGGGCACCTGCTAATTTTATTGGGCTGCAGTAGTGCCATAATCGTAAGTGTCTTGCTACTAACAGTTTTTCAGCTGACAGGCGGCATTCATTTGCAAAAGCTGCAAGAAGAAACCAGTCAATTGAAAGAGGAAGTCTTCGCGCTAAGAACTGAACAAACGGAATGGGTGCGGATGCCGATTTTTGCCTATCCTGAGAACGGCTTTTCTTTTGAAGCGATTGATTGGGAGCATTTACTCGTCTCCAATGATCGTGAAGCACAGTTTGCAGCTGAATATGAGTTGGCCTATCAGTTATCACCATATCTAGGTCGCACTGTAGCGATGATTTTTGTTGATCAGCCTTTGCAAGAAATCTCCATTGTTCTATCTAGCAAATTACCATCAATTGATGACTTAAACGGATGGGAAGAGAATTTTTCTCGTCTACTCCATGATATGCAGAACGTTCCCCTGATCACCCAAGGAACCTTCTCTGTCCAATTTTCCAAGGATTCTGATCAGTCCTTTGAGCAGACGATCATTCGTGACGAGAATGGGGTCTGGACCCTTTTAGAATGCAGATTCCCAAACACTGATGCTCAAGAAGTAGCCAACAACGAGAGGAGCGAGAGCATATCGTCTACTCCTCAAACGGATCAAAGTGAAACGATCAATACAAATGAACAAAAAGGCAGTGTGAAAAATTAATGATGAAAAAGAAAAACAAAGGTTGGTTTTCTGCCCAAAAGCTAATGGATGAAGTGAATCAATTATCCATAGAAGAGCTGAATGAATTTGAGGAGACAAATCAAGAAGAGGGAATCGTTGAGGATCAAGGGTCCGCAAAGGCTACCCCTGAAAAAAATGAGGACGAGACCAATCGACCAGCAGACAATGAACTCCCTAAAACCCAGAAAGAAGCAGTAAAACCTGTCGCACAAACTTTCGCAAAACCGATTTCTCACCAAAGAGTGGCTGGAGATCAGCAGAAAGAGCAAAGTGTCAAAAAGATAGCAGTGCAGCAAAAGTCCTCTGGCAACCGTGATAGCTACGCCAAGGATAGTCAACTCGTTGAAGATAAAGGAGAACGTATGGAGAAAGAATTGAGTACAAACCAGACAAATAAGCAAGAGTCAAAAGAACAAGAAAAGGATCATATGATTGAAAATTTATCTTTTGAAATCAAAGAATTGATTTTAGAAAATGAGCAACTACAGGAAGAAAAAAATCAGTTAAAAAAACAGCAGAAGGTAGTGGCTCAACAAGAAGCAGAGGCAAAAGAATTAAAAGCTTCGCTAGTAGAAGCGAATAAGAAAGTCAAAGACCTAGAAGAGCAGCTTGCAAAAGTAGATACAGAAAAACTTGAAGTAAAAATCCAGCAATTAGAAGCCAAGTTAGCTGTTCAGCAAGAAAAAGAGCAACAAGAGAAACAAACTTACGAAAAGGAACGCGCTGAATGGACCTTGAAGCGGCAAGAAATCCAGCAGCTGCAAGAGGTAATTGCTGATTTGAAACAGCAATTGGCAGAAAAAGAAGAGCTTGCTGCAAATGTATCAGCTAGCGAATCAAATGAAGAAGTCGCAGAGCTTCAGGCGACAATCGAAGCATTAAGGGAAGAAAATGCAGCCCTACAAATCGAAAACGAGCAGTTCCAAACAGAAATCAGTGAGGTCTTAGTCTTTGCTAGAAGAAAAGCGAATCGCACAATTCAGGAAGCGAAAATCGAATCTGAACGAATGATCCGTACAACAGAAATGCGGATCGATGGGATTCATGATCGTGCCAAAGAGATTCTTTTTGAAGTGAACGAGACGAAAGAAAATGTGATTCATTTATTTGACGATCTGCATAATCAAGTTTATCAGCTATCCGATAAAAAATTGCTGTTTGAAGAGCTTGAAAAGTAAGCTTCTACATTTATATGGCAGGAATTAAAAAAAAACAGTAGATCAGATTTTGATCTACTGTTTTTTTGCGATTCTCCATTATTCGACACTACCATCGTTTGGTTCCGGCGGGTCCGGTGGTGAGGAAGGATTATCCTCACTGCTGGAAGGTGTTGTTGAACCGGGATCCTGACTAGAAGCAGGAGGCGTAACGACCGATGATGAATCATCCTCATCAGGTGTTGTCACTGGTGGTGTTACTTCGCTTGATGATTCTGTTGTGCTTGATGGTGTTGATTCGCTACTTTCTGTAGAAGGTGTCGTTGGTTCAACGTAGGAACTGCTGCTGGACGAACTTGGTGCTGAATAGCTTGGTTGGGTGTACGTCCCTTCAAGATAAAGCTCTCTTCCGATCCGTGTCAATCCGTCAGGCATTGTCCAGTCCGTGTTTTCTACAGAAGCAGAAACATAGCGCATCAATTCACGATAGACATCTGAAGCCACATGGGTACTACTATCAGTGATCGGTGTCATTTTGTCGTTGTAGCCTGTCCAAACCGCCAATGAGTAGGAGGGAGTATAACCGGCAAAGGTAATATCAGGGTAGGCACCATTCGATGTATCCAGTTGTGCTAGCTGGTCATCGGTGTAATTGGACGTTCCCGTTTTCCCTGCTTGGTACAAACCATCGATTTGCGCGTTGGTTCCAGTACCGACAGAAATAACATCTTTCAAGATATCGGTCACCATGTAAGCTGTCGTATCATCCATTGCTTCTTGACCAGAAACTTTAAAGGATTCTTCGTCTTCTGTGCCATCTTGCATGACGATTTTATTGACGTATTGTGGTTCATAATAGGTGCCACCATTTGAAAATGCAGCATAAGCAGCGGCCATTTTCAGACTGGAGATCCCATACTTTGTGCCATCCAATTTATCCGTATTGCTGGAAATCGCATTGGATTGGGTGATCGTATCATATTCGATTCCTAAACCACTGAGAAAGTCTGCGATATTGTCCGCTCCGACTTCATCAAACAGCTTCACTGCTGGCACATTTCTAGACTCTGCTAAAGCAGTCCGCAAGGTGATATTGCCCATATATTGGCGATCCCAGTTGTAAACAGGAATATTCGTCCCTTTATACGTGTAAGGTTCATCTAAAATCATTCTACCCGTGGAATCTTGTAGAAATTGAAAGGCAGGGCCATAGTCTGTGATTGGTTTGACGGTCGAACCAAAGTCTCGTGCGACATTGACAGCCAGGTTATTTGCTAGAACATCATCAACATTACGGGCACCGATCTGAGCGGTCACCTTGCCTGTGTTGACATCAACTAAGGTAGCGGCAACTTGCATCTTATCATCTGGGTAATCAACGTAGTCGTCACTGTTGACGATGTCATATAATCGTTTTTGTGCATCGATATCGACATTGGTGTAAATATCTAAACCATCTGTATAAACATCTTTGCCGGTTTTTTCTTTGACTTCAGCGATCACTTCGTTAAAGTAGTTGTCAAAGTATTTCCACTCTTGGTTTTCACGCGGATTGTCTTGCAAGCCTTCTTGAATATCCTCGGCAACGGCCGCATCATATTCCGCTTGCGTGATTTTTTCATTTTCCAGCATTGCACCTAAAACAACATCTCGCCGACTTTTCGCATTATCAGGATGCGCGAATGGGTCAAAAGCTGAAGGGGCATTTGGTAAACCGGCAATCAAAGCGGTTTGCGCAAGGTCTAGTTCAGCTAACGGCTTGCCGTAAAACTTCATTGCGGCGGTTTGCATCCCATATACACCATTGGACATATATACTTTATTGATGTAGTAAGTGAGGATCTCTTGTTTTGATTTCATTTGTTCAAGACGAACCGCCATCCATGCTTCTTGTGCTTTTCGACGTAATGTTTGGTCTTCAGCGCTGGTAGAAAAGAAGGACAGCTTGATCAATTGCTGTGTCAACGTACTTCCGCCTTGCATACCGCCGGTTGTGGCATTGGATAATGCGGAACCGACGATCCGAATCGGATCGACTCCGATATGCTGGTAGAAGCGGCGATCTTCGACAGAGACGATCGCGTCTTCCAGCAGTTGAGGAATCTCACTTGCTGTAATTTTTTCTCTGGTTTCACTACCGAATTCAGTGATCAATTCGCCATTTGACGCATAGAAACGAGAAGAAACCGTTGAATCCAAACGTGTTTCATCAAGTGCAGGCGCATCTTTGGCATACCACCAGAATAGCCCCATCCCGGATAGAATCCCGATACAGCCCAAGAAAAACAGCCCCATAAATACTTTTAAAAGAATACTCCCAATGCTTCGTTTGCCTTTTGCCTTAGGAGGCTTTGGTGCTTTTTTAGCTGTACCTTTTTTAGAATCATGCCGAGAGGTCCTCGATTGTGATCCATTTGCCATACTAATCATTCTCCTTCATCGTTAAAAATTGATCAACTGCTTTTAAATAGGGAATACGCGGCGCAATTGAAGGGATGATTTCAATCCCATTCGTTTCAATATAGGCCAGTGTCATTGATTTTTTCCCCGTTTCTTTTTGCAGGTGCCATTGAGAAATTAAGCACTTGCTATCGAGAAAAAAGCAGCGTTGTAGACTAGAAAACCATAAAAGAACGAAACATAAACCCGCTTGTTCCAAACAGTCTTCCATATGCTTGATTTGGTGTGGATGAAAATTTTTAAAGGGAAATGACGTTTTGTTTTGAGTCTCTTTCGCTTCAAAGTCGATATATTGCCCTTGATAAACCCCATTGTAATCAGTGGTGGATGCCTCACGGAAATAGGCTTCTTTGATTACGGCGGCGCTTCTTCTTGGATAATCTACTTTCACGATTTGAATTGGTGTCGGTTTCTTATGAATGACAGCAAGTTTCCGATTCAAATAATAAAGGTTGCTTTCATTGATCGCTTCTTCAAAACGCATCCCACGATTGGCATACGTTTTTGGCTTTATTAGTTTCTCTTGCATTTTTTGTTTTTTGCCGTCATCATAGGTAGTAGATTGTCCATTCGGGTAACGAATAACCATGTTGTTCACACTCCTAGGCAACATTATACCAAAAAGTCGTTTGGAAAGAAAAGAGATGACCAGAGAAACAATGAAAACCTTATACTTTACTGGCTATCGTAATTATGAATTAGGTGTCTTTCAAGCAAAAGATCCCAAGATTGCAGTTATTAAGAAAGTAATAATGTCGACTTTGACCAATTATGTCGAAGAAGGGTTAGAATGGCTCTTGATCAGCGGGAATCTTGGAGCAGAGCTGTGGTGTGCCGAAGCCGTTGAACAATTAAAACAAACATACCCAGAACTGAAACTAGGAATTATTTTTCCTTTTGAAGGGTTTGGTGAAAATTGGAACGAAACCAATCAGCAGGCACTGCAAACAGCGAAGTCATTTGCCGATTATGTCAATGCCACCAGCCATAAGCCTTACCAAGACCCCAGTCAATTAAGAAATCACACGGCATTTTTACTGGAGCATACCGAAGGCGCACTTGTGTTATATGATGACGAATTTCCAGGAAAACCTAATTATTTCTTAAGAGATGCCAAAGCTTATAGTGAGCAAAATCCCTACTTTATTCATCAAATAACAATGGATGACCTACAAAACGCAACATTTGATAGTAATTTACTTTGATTTTCGTATATTTTTTGATAGAATGGTCTAGAAAGTGAAAACCATTTGGAATAAACAATGAGGTGTAAATAATGGCAAATTTAATTTATAGTCCAAAAGATATTCTGCAACAAGAATTCAAAACAAAAATGCGCGGGTATGATCCAGTTGAAGTGGACGAGTTTTTAGATAATATCATTAAAGACTACGAAAGCTACAACAAAGAGATCTTAGCCCTGCAAGAAGAAAATGACCGTCTGACAGCGAAAATCGATCAATTGTCGAAAAACCAAGCGATCGCATCTCGTGTTCAACAAGAAGCGCCGAAAAGCCAAACCGTTACAAACTTTGATATTTTGAAACGTTTGTCTAATCTTGAAAAAGAAGTGTTTGGCAAAAAGCTTGATCGTGAATCAGAACCTGTCACTCGTTCTTCTTCCTACAACAGCAACTATACAAATGCTGATTTTGAAGATGACAACGAAAAAACCCGTCAATTCTAATCTAATGTAGAAAAGATAGTTGTGGTTTTCGGGTAATTGCGGCATAACTCGATTATGCTGAGGAAAGTCCATGCTCGCACAAGCTGAGATGCTTGTAGTGTTCGTGCCTAGCGAAACCATAAGCTAGGGTACTTGAGAAAGTAACGGCAGGAAAAATGGCTAAGGTGTAAGCTATGCCAAAGTATCCTTGAAAGTGCCACAGTGACGAAGCAAGGCGGGAAACCGTCTTGGTGGAACGCGGTAAACCCCTCGAGCGAGCAACCCAAACAATGGTAGGGGCACTTTTTGCACGGAAATGAACGGAGCAAGAAGGCAAGTAATTGCAGATAGATAATTACCCAGTGTTTTCTTCTCCCTGAGGAAAATACGGACAAAACATGGCTTATAGAAAATCACAACCTATCAGGGAATCCTTCCAGCAACGGAAGGTTTTTTTATACCAAGAAGGAGAGCGTTATGACTGAAAAAACATTTAATTGTATTGCCACCGCTGCGAGCGGTTTAGAAGCACTAGTGGGCAAAGAATTACGGGATTTAGGGATCGAGTGTGAGGTTGAAAACGGCCGAGCGCGTTTTAAAGGGACGATGGAGACCATTGCTACCGCGAACTTGTGGCTCCGTACAGCGGACCGTATCAAAATTGTCGTCGGGGAATTTGACGTATTGACTTTCGATCAGCTGTTTGAAGAAGTTAAAGCGTTACCGTGGGAAGACTTTTTACCTTTAGATGCTGAATTTCCGGTAGCTGGAAAATCAATCAAATCAAAATTGTATAGTGTACCTGATTGTCAAGCGATTACCAAAAAAGCAATCGTCAATCGCTTAAGAGAAGTATACCATCGTCCAGCAAGTGTGCCGCTGACTGAAACGGGCGCTTTTTTCCAATTAGAAGTCGCTTTATTGAAAGACCATGCGATGATCACATTGGATACGACTGGCCCTAGTTTGTTTAAACGTGGCTATCGTTTAGAAAAAGGAGGCGCGCCGCTGAAAGAAAACATGGCTGCGGCTTTAGTGATGCTGACAAATTGGTACAAAGACAAGCCGTTTGTCGATCCCGTTTGTGGATCAGGCACGTTGTGCATTGAAGCAGCGTTGATCGGTCACAATATCGCCCCTGGCTTTAATCGGGAATTTGTTTGCGAAACGTGGGATTGGTTCCCAGCAGAAGTATTTGAAAAAGTACGGAAAGAAGCAGATGAAGCAGCAGATTATGATGTCGAATTAGATATTACCGGTTCGGATATCAATGGTCGAATGATTGAGATCGCCCGAAGAAATGCGGAAGAAATCGGTCTAGGAGACTCGATCACCTTCAAACAACAAGCCGTTAAAGACTTTAAAACAGAAAAAGAGTATGGTGTCGTTGTGGCTAACCCTCCTTATGGCGAACGCTTAGGAGAAGAAGCGTCCGTTCAGCGACTGTATCAGGAAATGGGCCAAGTGTTTCGGCCGCTTAAAACCTGGAGCAAGTACTTTTTGACCAGTGACTTGACTTTTGAGACCCATTACGGCGAAAAAGCGACAAAAAAACGCAAATTATACAACGGTGCGATTCGTACCGATCTCTTCCAATACTGGGGACAACGTCCGCCACGCAAAAAGGAGTCTGCTGAATGAAAGAACAAGTATTTCTGAAAGAATTAAAAGAAATCGATCTATTACAACAAGCAATGGGGATCTTAGGCTGGGATAATCAAACAGGGATGCCAGAAAAAGCCAGTGATTACCGTGCGGAAGTTGACAGCTATTTATATGGTCTATACTTTGATAAAAAAGTGGGGGAACCAATCCAAGAAGCGATCAGCTATTTCGGGAAACACCCAGATGAATTATCAGAAGTAGGGAAAGCTGCGTATCAATTAGTCAAAGAAGAATATGAATTGCAAAAAGATGTACCCAATGAGTTGGCGATGGCGGCTTCCGCAGCTACGTCAAAAGCACATACTGCTTGGCTCAAAGCCCGTAAAGAAAAAGATTTTTCTTTATTTAAAGACGCTCTTTCTGAAAACATTCGCTTGACGAAAGAATTGATTCCTTATTGGAAGAAAAATGAGCTGACGAACTATGACGTCTTGTTAAACCAATACGAGCCGAATATGACGGTTGAGATCTTGGATAACGTATTCTCACAAGTGAGAGACGGTATCATGGATATTCGTCGTCAATTGGCTGAAAAAGGAACAGCGCCAGACACTTCGATCCTTTCACGTAAGATGACAGAAGCGCAACAACGTAAATTTATCTCAAAAGTGATCGCCGACTTAGGCTATGACTTTTCTCGCGGCCGTTTGGATAATACGGTCCACCCATTCGCTACGGGGATCAACCACAATGATGTACGGTTGACCACACGCTGGAGCGAAACTGACTTTTCGATGGGACTGTTCGGTGTGATTCATGAAGCTGGTCACGGGATGTACGAGCAAAACATCGATGAGAAATACGAAGGCACGCCTGTTCATGAAGGGGCGTCCATGGGAATCCACGAATCCCAATCGCTGTTTAATGAAATCATTATCGGCAGCAACCGCAATTTCTGGGCAAAGCAATACCCATTTTTCCAAGAATGTGCGGAAGGCACGTTTGATGATGTGTCTTTTGACACTTTCTATGACTCCTTAAAGCACTCAAAAGCTAGCTTGATCCGTATTGAAGCTGATAGTCTGACATATGTCATTCATATTATTATTCGTTACGAGATCGAAAAAATGATCTTTAATGAAACCGTATCGATCGATGAACTGCCAAAAATCTGGAATGACAAATACGAGGAATATTTAGGGATTCGTCCAGAAAATGACTTGGAAGGGATCTTACAAGACGTTCATTGGTCAGGTTCAAGCTTCGGGTATTTCCCATCCTATGCTCTAGGATATATGTATGCAGCGCAATTGCTCCATGCCATGGAAAAAGAAATCAATGTCGATGAAGTGTTGGCTTCGGATGATTATTCACCGATTCGTAAATGGTTGACTGAAAATATCCATCAATATGGTGCATCCAAGAAACCAAATGAATTGATTTTAGATGCAACGGATGAATTATTGAATCCTCAATATCTATTAGACTATTTACGCAAGATCTATTTTAGTGTCTATAAAATCAGCGAGACGCAAGATTTCGCTTAAAAGTAACGAGTGGAAAGAAGCTTCGCAAGACGTTGCCGCCCCAATTATTTCATGGGGTGCTCGTCTTGTTGAACTTCTTTTCCTTTTGTATCAATCACCATCGAAAAAAGAAGGCTAGCTGCTTTCATATCGAAAGAAGGAAAAAAATGAAGGAAGAAAACAATGTTGCCGATCTTAGTAAAGTAATTGCTTATGCCGAAAGTATTCTGGGGAATGATTACACAGGACATGGGTTTGATCATGTCAAACGAGTGGCTGGGTTAAGTCAAGCCATCATTGATGCCGACGAATTGACAGTTGATCGCTTTGTCGTACAGGCGGCAGCCTATCTCCATGATACGGTGGATGACAAAGTTGTGGCGGATGTCACAGCGGCGTCTAACGAAGTGCGAGCTTGTTTGACCACAGCGGGAGCCAGTGAAGCACAAACGAAAGAAATTTTTTCTATTATCGAGAATCTGTCTTTTTCAAAAGAACTTTTGCAAGGCGCGCAAGTTGTCTCGGTAGAAGGCCGCGTCGTTCGTGATGCAGATCGTCTCGATGCTTTAGGTGCGATCGGTATTTTACGGACGAGTTATTTTGGTGGCAGTCATCAACACCCGATCCATGTCAGTGACTTAGCCCCAAAGACGTTTCAAAATCATGAAGATTACCGAAAAGGAACGACGGTGATCAATCATTTTTATGAGAAACTATTTTTGCTTCCTGAAAAGATGACCACGGCGTATGGCAAAAAAGAAGCCCAACGACGTGTGGCTTTCATGAAGGATTTTTTAGAAGAATTCTATGCAGAGTGGGATGTTTAACTTTGTTTAGAGTTTTTTAAACTGAAATTCGATTATTTCCTTTTTCCTCCATTGTTCTTTATAATAATAAGTACAAAGGAGGGATGGAAATGTACTACCAACAGGCATTACAACCGAATGAACTATTGCCAGCGATTTCCAATTCAGGGGAATGCTTTTTTGTCATTCGGGCTGAGCTACCCATCCGGCAATATCAAATCGCAGTCTATCTTTACGACGATCAATTCTTTTTGTTGCAAGATGATCGCTTGTTTGATCAAATCGACCAAATCTCTAGTGAAACATTAGGGGATGAAGAAGAGATTTTACCATTTATCGAAGAAGCGCTGGAAGAAAACCATTATTTATTAGTGGAAAAAGCGTTTATTCGTTTAGATCTATCTACTTTACAAAAGATGACCGATCTTACTAGTTTCGATATCTTGTTTTATGAATTTTTTGACTCATGGGGGGAAGAAGGATGAAACGGACTGAATACGTAACGCTACAAGACCAAACATTGATCGACCTATTCCAGCAGTTAGGAGAGGATGTTTCAAATCTCGAGCTGATCGATGAAGAAAAGAATATCGATGTGGTGGTTGTGTCGAATAGTGACTGGCAATATTTATTGGAGCAAGTCAATGATGATGTGAAAGAGTCTTTTGCTGATACCTCAGAGACAGACCTGGATGAAGAACTAGCCGACGAATAAACCTTTTTTTAGTTGATAAACTGTTTTACTACGAAAGTGGCGGATGGATCTTTAGAAGGGGTCTAGCAATCAAGGCAGCTTACCAAAAAAATACGAAGCGATCTCATTTCCCGTCAAGAGGAGCAGGATCAATTCGTATTTCTAGGTAGGTTGCTTTTATTTTGTCCGCAGACGAACGTTTTTGACTTTTAAATAGCCGCGAATCAAGTTGACAATCAGTAAAAGAATGCCCACAATCAATGGAATCGCTAATAAGTAAGGCGAGTAAAGGTGGGTTTCTTGCACGTGTTCAAGAGATGTTTTCTCCACTTCATTGATGGCTTGTTGAATGACTTGTAAACTAAATCCTGTCAGAAAACCAGCAATGATGAAAAGGACAAAGCCTAAATAGGGAATATCGGAAGACCGGCGAAAAAGAGCAAAAGCTGCATATAATACCAAAAGGAATGCCGGTACGCCAAAGGCAAAATAGGGATTTAACATGGTTTTTTAACCTCCTTTTCTTTTATGATACTCCAAAATTTACGTTTTGGGAAATAGCGTGTAAGATAAAAAGAAAACGTGAAGGAGTTCTTTATGTCCGCTTATATTACCCCAATAAAGGTTGCCTTGCTGGTTTTTCCTTTCCTAGCATTGGCGATATCAATGATTTTTTTTGTTATCCAATATCGAAAATACGGTCGTTTTATCTTGTCACGCGCACTGGTTCTGTATTCATTTGTCTTCTATTTATTGTGCGCCTATTTCTTAGTTATCCTACCATTGCCCTCGATCGAAGAGGTAGCACAGATGACTGGTCCTAAGATGGAATTGCAGTTAGGGGCATCGTGGCAACATTTTGTCCAACAGACCGTCTTAAACATTCACGATCCGCAAACCTATCTTCCCGCTATGAAGCAGGGGGTCTTCCTTGAGCCACTCTTTAATTTATTGTTGACCTTACCATTTGGGGTCTATTTGCGTTATTACTTCAAATGTTCCTTTTTAAAAACACTCGTTATTACGTTTTGCCTGACGTTGTTTTTTGAATTAACGCAGTTGACGGGCCTATATTTTATTTATCCTCGTCCGTATCGCTTATTCGATGTCAATGATCTCTTTGTCAATACAGTTGGAGGGCTTTTGGGCTGGACGATCGCCCCACTTTTTACGTTCTTATTGCCATCAAGGGAAGAGATGGATGCCGATTCTTACGCCAAAGGCACTCGGGTGACTGTGACACGAAGGGTGTTTGCTTGGTTGATCGACTGGGGAATACTGAATGTGATCAGTTTCCTTGTGGTGATCGCTGTTCGTTTGCTCACTCAACAGACGGTACGGGACTTTAGTGGGGACTATTGGTACTTTGCTCTTGAAGTGTTGCTGTACTTTGTGTTGTTGGCTTACCTTGCCAAGGGACAAACGATTGGAAAAAAACTCGTACGAATCAAAATCATGCAAGAAGGCCGTGAGCGTGTCAGCTTGGGGGCGTTATTGAAACGCTATGGCTTGTTTTATCTGATTTATGCCAGCATCAGTCGGGTCAATATCTTCTTCGCTCCGTTTCTTGAGTCGGATAATATGCTGCTTTTAGTCGTTAGTTTGTTGATGGTAGTTATTTTTGGGTTGATCCAGTTTGGTTTTTACTTGAATCTCTTGTGGGCAGCAATAAAAAAAGAAAGCCGCTTTTTCTATGAACGCCGCAGTGCAACGTATACTATCAGTACGATCGATCCTCAATCGATTACAAAAGAAAGTTAGGAAAACAAGGCAACATATGCTATAATCCAAAGGATGCTAAAAGAAAGAAGGTGTTTGAATGTCTTTTGAGTCATTTAAATTTCAACCATTTATTTATGAAGCACTTGCTGATAAAAAGTTCTCTAAACCAACAGAAGTGCAAGAAAAACTGATACCTGTTATCCAAAAAGGCCGTAGTGTTGTTGGACAATCTCAGACTGGGAGTGGTAAGACCCATACATTTTTACTGCCATTGATGGATAAAATTGATGCCGAAAAAGATGAAGTGCAAGTCGTGATTACTGCACCGAGTCGTGAATTAGCCACACAAATTTATCAAGCCGCAAAACAGATCGGCGGGTTTCATGATCCGGAGATTCGTGTGTCAAATTTTGTTGGAGGAACGGATAAACAGCGCCAATTGAGCCGTCTGCAAAATCAACAGCCCCATGTCGTGATTGGGACACCTGGTCGTATCTTGGATATGATCAACGAACAAGCGTTAGGGGTTCACACTGCCAATGTATTTGTCGTGGATGAAGCAGACATGACCTTGGATATGGGCTTTTTGGAAGAAGTCGATCAAATTGCGGGGCGTTTGCCTGAGAAACTACAAATGCTGGTTTTCTCCGCAACGATTCCAGAGAAATTGCGCCCATTCTTGAAAAAATACATGGCCAATCCATTGATCGAAGAAATCAAATCGAAAGCAGTCATCTCTGATACGATCGAGAATTGGTTGATTTCTACCAAAGGGAAAAATACCAATAAATTGATCTATCAATTATTGACTACAGGCCATCCCTATCTTGCCATCGTTTTTGCCAACACGAAGAGCCGTGTGGATGAAATTACGGATTACTTAAAGGAACAAGGCTTAAAAGTAGCGAAGATCCACGGCGACATCAGTCCTCGTGAAAGAAAACGGATCATGCGCCAAGTGCAAAATTTGGACTACCAATATGTTGTCGCAACAGATTTAGCTGCGCGAGGAATTGATATTGAAGGGGTTTCTCATGTCATCAATGCTGAGATTCCAGCTGATTTGGATTTCTTTATCCACCGTGTTGGTCGGACCGGTCGAAACCAAATGGATGGGACCGCGATCACTTTATATGATCCAAGCGATGAAGGGGCAATCCAAGCCATCGAAGATCTAGGGGTTGTTTTCCAACCGAAGGAAATCAAAAATGGCGAGATCGTTGCGACTTACGATCGGAATCGTCGGCAAAAGCGGGAAAAATCTCGTGACGAATTAGACCCAACCTTGATTGGCTTAGTCAAGAAAAAGAAGAAGAAAATCAAGCCTGGCTACAAGAAAAAAATTCAATGGGCCGTTGATAAGAAGAACAAAGAAAAACGGAAGATCGAACGTCGTCAAACGACTCGAACCGCCCGCAAAAACAAGAAAAATTCGAATAGCTAATGCTTACCAAAACAGCAGTCAAGGAAGAGAACTACTCTTCCTTGACTGCTGTTTTTAATTGTTTGGTCATTTCTACACACAATACGCCATCTTCAGCATAGGGTTCAGATGTTTTTTGATACCCACAGGATTCATAAAACGCACAAGCGTCGATCTCTGCGGATAACACTGATTGGAGGGCACCCTCTTGGATACCACGCATTTCGAGATAATGCAATAATTTGGTGCCGTATCCTTGGTACCGATAGGCCTTGGCTACGCAAAAGCGATCAGGTTGCAGAGTGTTCGGTGAAGAGAATTGATAGCGAATGGTCGCGATCGGGATGCGTCCATCTAGCCAAAGATAGTATGGGCAGGTTTGGTCTTTTTCATCAAATTCCCATTCTATAGGGATGTGCTGTTCTTCCACAAAAACGGCTTGCCGCAGGGCGAAAACCGCTTGTAGCATCCACGGACTGCGTCCAAAATAAAGCATCAGTCGTTTTCCTCCTTTTTCGTGGTATACTCGTTATATAGTAATTGTAGCAGATGAGAGGAGAAATGACGTGGATTTTTTTGAGGCGTTACAATGGTCAAATTGGAAGACACTGTCCTTTGAAATCAAAGAACAGCTGATCCAGCAAATTTTAATGTATTTTGTCAGTCCTTTAAAGGAGATCACCGATGTCCATTTTAGTCAGTTGACGTATGCAGGGTTGAAATGTGCTACCTTTGAATTAACGATCGATGGCGAAGACTTTGTCTTTATACCAGGGAACTCTGAGGCGATCTTAGGTTGGGATCTCGGTGTGCAAGGATTACCAGCTACTTGCTGGAGTAAAAATTGGCAGTCACCACCCAACGAGATCATTCGCCAGCTGGAAACAATCTATGAGTTAGAAACCAGCCAGGATTGGGGGATTTTTGTCAATGAGTCTACGAGCCCTTTGCGCAAAGCTGTGATTGATCCTATGCTAGTCCAAAAAAGTTCTCTGCCTGCTGGCGCAAGGTATATCGGGCAGTTAAATACAATCACTGGGGAGTTTCACGGGTTAGTCGATCAATTCAGTGTTTTCGAAAAAGAGCTAAAGGCACAATTCACAGCACCAGCGTCCTTTGAGGAAAGCTTGCGTTGGGAATTACCCGCTTTTTACCACGAAGAGAATCGCTATTTTGCTGCACTCGAGCCGTTATCGGAAACCTATCAGTTATTTACCCACGAATCCGTCAGTCAAACAGAATTGAAACAGCAGTTAGACAAACAAGGCTTTCAGCTGCTATCAGAGGATCAATGGGAATACGTTTGCGGTGCTGCGACTCGGCGACTTTTTCGCTGGGGCAATGAAAAGTCCTGCGACGATGGTGTCTCTTTGTCAACCGCTGAATTGCTTGAACCGAATTTATTTGGCTGCACCTATGGGCTTGCGGATGCGTGGGAGCTGACAGATGGCTTGTCTTTAAAAATGGAGAACTGGCAGATTTGTGGGCATCCTTTATTCGATGCCTTGCCATATGCCAGTTATTACCGTTCACGGAAAATGCTGCAGCCAGATCAAAAGCTTTCTCCCCAGAGCTATCGTTACCGCAAAGCGATTCTGATCAACAAAGAACGGATTTGAGGATTGACTTTTTCGAAACATTTCCTTATACTTTGAATGACGAAGGATATGGTCGGTTTGATGATTCATTACAGAAAGTTTTTCATTGCTGAGAGAAAAACATGAATTCGGACGGATTGCTCCCTTTGGTGCTCAACTGCAGCAGAAATGTTGCCGTCCACTCCGCGTTAACGAGTCTAAGAGGTAATGAGTCACATCATTGCAAGCAAGGTGGTACCGCGTATCGACGTCCTTGCTCTGCAATGGTGTTTTTTTATCGTCAAAATGACTCTACAGGAATAAGAGCGCCTTACCAGCAATTTTGTCAGCCCCTGTATCTTAAGCGAACACAGAAGAAAGTAGGAGAATAACGTGAAACAATTATCCAGTGCAGAAGTACGCCAAATGTTTTTGGACTTCTTTCAATCAAAAGGACATTCCATCGAGCCGAGTGCGTCCCTTGTTCCAGTCAACGATCCAACCCTGTTATGGATCAATTCAGGGGTGGCAACGCTAAAAAAATATTTTGATGGCAGTGTTGTTCCTGAAAACCCAAGAATTACCAATGCGCAAAAATCGATTCGGACTAACGACATTGAAAACGTTGGGAAAACAGCAAGACATCATACGATGTTTGAAATGCTAGGCAACTTTTCAATCGGCGATTACTTCAAAAATGAGGCGATCCATTGGGCATGGGAGTTTTTGACCTCACCAGAATGGATGGCTTTTGATCCAGACAAATTATATGTCACGGTTTATCCAAAAGACACAGAAGCAAAACGGATTTGGGCAGAGGAAGTCGGCTTACCAACAGAGCATATCGTTGAGATTGAAGACAACTTTTGGGACATCGGTGCAGGACCTTGTGGACCGGATTCAGAGATTTTCTATGACCGTGGTCCTGAGTTTAATGACGTAGCGGAAGATGATCCCGAAAACTATCCTGGTGGCGAAAATGAACGCTATTTGGAAATCTGGAATCTGGTCTTTTCAGAATTCAATCATCAACCAGATGGCTCCTATGAACCACTACCACATAAAAACATTGATACGGGGATGGGGCTGGAACGAATGGTTTCCATCGTTCAAAATGCACCAACCAATTTTGAAACAGACTTGTTTCTGCCGATCATTAATGCAGTGGCAAATTTAAGCGGTCGTGTGAACTACGGCGACAGCAAAACGACAGATATCTCCTTTAAAGTGATTGCAGACCATATCCGCGCACTTTCTTTTGCGATCGGCGATGGGGCACTTCCTTCAAATGAAGGCCGTGGCTATGTTTTACGTCGTTTATTACGTCGTGCAGTCATGCATGGGAAAAAATTAGGGATCGATACTGCCTTCTTATACAAATTAGTACCGATCGTTGGCGAGATCATGGAAAGCTACTATCCTGAAGTACTAGAACAGCAAGAATTTATTGAGAAAGTGATCCGCAACGAGGAAGAACGTTTCCATGAAACGATCAATGAAGGGTTAGATATTTTAAATCAAGTGATCGCCCAAGTAAAAGCAGACGGTCAAGATACGTTAGCTGGTCAAGATATTTTCAAATTGTATGACACTTACGGCTTCCCAGTTGAATTGACAGAAGAAGTGGCAGAAGACGAAGGGTTGAAAGTGGACCACCAAGGGTTTGAACAAGAAATGGATGCACAACGTGCCCGCGCTCGTGCGGCTCGACAAACAGAGCTTTCGATGGGCGTACAATCCGCTTTATTGACAGATATCAAAGTAGACAGCCGTTTCGTTGGCTATGATTCACTTGAAGCAAACAGCGAATTATTAGTGATCATCCAAGCCGAAGCGTTACATGATTCTGTTTCGACAGGTGAAGCAAAACTGATTTTTGCCGAAACACCATTCTACGCAGAAATGGGTGGACAAGTTGCGGACACAGGCACGATCGTAGCAGAAGATGGTACGATCGTAGCGGAAGTGACGGATGTCAAAAAAGCACCGAACGGTCAGTTCTTGCATACTGCTACAATCAAAGCGCCACTAAAAGAAGGCGTGAACTATTTCTTACAAGTGGATCAGCATCGTCGCAATAAGATCATTAAAAATCATACGGCGACTCACTTATTGCATAAAGCCTTAAAAGAAGTATTAGGCAGCCATGCGAACCAAGCAGGTTCATTAGTTGCTCCAGGACATTTGCGCTTTGACTTTAGTCATTTTGGGCAAGTGACCAGCGAAGAGCTGAGCCAAATGGAACAAATCGTCAACCAAAAAATTTGGGAAGCTCTTCCTGTTATGACGATCGAAACGGATATCGATACCGCAAAAGGCATGGGAGCGATGGCACTCTTTGGTGAAAAATATGGGCATGACGTTCGCGTCGTCAATGTTGCCGATTGGTCGATCGAATTATGTGGGGGAACCCATGTAGCAAATACGGAGGATATCGGTATTTTCAAAATCGTTTCTGAATCAGGGATCGGTGCTGGTGTTCGTCGGATCGAAGCAGTGACTAGTCAAGAAGCTTATACGTTATTGCATGAAGAAGAAGCGCAATTAAAAGCAATTGCAGGGATCGTTAAATCCGCCCAATTAAAAGAAGTCGTTGCCAAAACAGAACAACTGCAAGCGCAGCTGCGTGAATTGCAAAAAGAAAACGAAGCTCTTGCCAGCAAGTTAGCAAACCAGCAAGCAGGGGATGTTTTCAAGGATGTCAAAGAAGTAAATGGTCTGCGTCTGATCACAGCAAAAGTGACTGTAAAGGACATGAACCAATTACGTCAACTAGCTGACCAATGGAAACAAAAAGACCATTCTGATATTTTAGTGTTAGCTACCGCGAATGATGGCAAAGTGAATCTTTTAGCTGCCATGAACAAAGCAGCCAACGAAAAAGGATTGAAAGCAGGCGATTTGATCAAAGAGATCGCACCTAAAGTTGGCGGCGGCGGTGGCGGCCGTCCTGATATGGCACAAGCCGGCGGGAAGAATCCAGAAGGAATCGCAGCAGCACTTGAGACAGCAGCAGCGTGGTTAGCTGCCAAGTAAGCACACTATGGTTGAATCTGTACCCGCGAGTTCCTTTCCTTCTAAGAAGATAGGTGAAAGAGGAGCGTAGGTCTTTAACACATTCCTTTTTTGAACGAAGATGACGGAGGGGGAGACCCTTCCGTTATCTTTTTCCTTTTTTCCTACGTGTTATCTGAAAATGCGTTTGATAATTGAAGGGAATTCGCTTTTTTTTCGAAAAAACGATACGAATAGTTGTTTAATTGAATTCCTTCGGGGTAAAATAAGAAAGATGGTTTTTTGAGAGGGTGATGATTTGCTAAACTTTTTTTTAGATCGTAGCAAAAAAAATGGTGTCTACGAACGTACAGCCATCGGGAAATTAGCAGGCAGCCTCGGGTTGCTTTCCAACCTACTATTATTTGCTGGGAAATTTATCATTGGCTTATCTGCCCAGTCTGTTTCGATTATGGCAGATGCCATCAACAGTCTTTCAGATACCGCTTCGTCTATTTTAACATTGATCGGTTTTCGGATCTCTGCGAAACCAGCCGACAGTGAACATCCATATGGTCATGAGCGATTTGAAGCCATCAGTGGGTTTGTAGTATCTTTGATCATCACGTTTGTTGGCGGCCAATTTCTCATTAGCTCTGTGCAACGCATCATGGAACCGACGAGTATCCGTCTTTCCTCACTATTGTTTATCGTTTTGGTCTTATCGATTTTGATCAAAATCTGGCAGGGAGCGATGTACCGCAAACTGGCGAACCTGATCGGCTCTCAAACACTTAAAGCCAGCGGACAAGACAGTCTCAACGATGTGTATACAACGGGGGCAGTTTTGTTTTCAGCGACGATCGAGTGGTTGACTGGCCTACGTATCGATGGCTTCGTCGGCTGTCTGATTGCCTTGTATATTTTGATTAGCGGAATCAAAATGATTCGTTCCTTTATCAACGAATTATTAGGGGCACGCCCAACCCAAGAAGAAGTAGCTGCCATGGAGCAACGCTTGGATCACTATCCGACGATTCTCGGTTACCATGATTTACTGGTTCATAATTATGGACCGAAAAATCGCTTTGCCAGTGTGCATATCGAAGTGGATGAAACGTGGTCTTTACGGGAAGCGCATGAGGTGATTGATGCGATTGAACAAGATTTTCGCCAATCTTTAAAGGTCGACCTGGTCTGTCATCTTGATCCCGTACCAATTCAAGATCAGCAGTATCGGCATTTAAAAAAAGAAGTGTCAAAGATCATTCGCTTCGTTGACCCACAGTTACGGATGCATGATTTTCAGGTCAAAGGAGATCTGTTGGCTTTTGATTTAGTGATTCCCGCAAAACCGGCGTATAGTGATCAAGAAATCGAAGAAATGCTGAAACAAAAAATCAAAGAAACACTAGGGGACTATGAATTGAAGCTTGCTTTCGATCACAGTTACCTATTATAGGGTTACAGGATATAGGAGGAAACTATGATAAAAATGGATATGAGCATGATTTCCACAGTATTATTGGCACTTTTGTTTATTAATACGATCGCTGCCTTTATTACTGTTTTTCGGAAACCACGCTCGATTGCAAGTGTCTTTGCTTGGATGATGACGTTGGTATTCATCCCCGGCATCGGGTTCTTGTTGTACTTGTTTTGTGGTCGGGGGATCGACGGAGAAATTATTTATAAATTTAGTGAGCACCACCAAAGTAGGATCAATGAGTTGAATCAAATCATCAAAGTGCACAATTATTCTTTTCCTGAACATCCTTACTCAGATGACAATCATCTATTAGAGCGCTATTTTAAGAACCTTGATGAATCGCCCTTGACGAAAGGAAACAAAGTAGAATTTTATACAGATGGAAAAGAAAAATTTGCCGCATTGTTTGAGGACATGAAGCAAGCAGAAGATAATCTGCATGTGGAGTATTATTCGTTTTTTAATGATGAGATCGGTGGCCAATTCTTGTCAATCTTGATCGATAAAGCCCGTGAAGGTGTTGAAGTGCGTTTGGTCTATGATCCATGGGGGTCACCGAAGGCCAATCGGAAATTCTTTCAACCGTTGATTGATGCCGGTGGAAAAGTCGTGCCTTTCATCACTTCGAAGAACCTAATCCGCAACACACGATTGAACTACCATCTACATCGAAAAATCGTTGTGATCGACGGTCAAATCGGATGGACTGGCGGCTTTAATGTCGGCGATCAGTATTTAGGGAAAAAGGCCAAATTTGGCTATTGGCGAGACACCCATGCGAGAATCGTAGGTACTGCCAGTTTTACACTACAAGAGATTTTTATTCGTGACTGGAACGCATCTGTAAAAAGAGAAGAGGATCAGCTGGAATACGAGGATCGCTACTTTATTCTACCGCCGAAAGAGCGCTCTGGAAATGTTGATTTGCAGATCGTCGCTGATGGGCCTGAAAGTGAGACCCAAATTCTCAAAGGCGGTTTTGTAAAAATGATCTTAGCTGCCAAAGAATCGATTTGGATCCAAACGCCTTATTTGATTCCTGATGACAGTATGATGAACGCATTGGAAATTGCCATCCACTCAGGTGTAGACGTTCGAATCATGATTCCATGTATGCCTGACCACCCATTCATTTATCGGGCAACACAGCATTATGCCAATTACTTGCATCGCCGTGGTGCAAAAATCTACATCTATAACAATGGTTTCCTCCATGCGAAGACGGTCATGATGGATGATACCATTAGTTCCTTTGGGACGACGAATCAAGACATTCGGAGTTATGCCTTGAATTTTGAAGTCAATGCCTTCGCCTACGATCACGATGTCACGCAAACGTTGAAAGGCTTCTTTGAAGAGGATATGGCACAATCAACATTACTGACGGATGAAATTTTGGCGAAGCAATCTTACTGGTTGCGCTTCAAACAAAACTTCTCTCGGTTATTGTCTCCGATCCTTTAATTTCATCGCTTTTGCTAATCCTTGGCGTGCCAAATGGTCGGCACCTTTGTTTTGACTCTCAGGGACCCATTGGATGATTGCTAAAGCGAACTGTTTCAACAAGTATTGAATTTCTGTTAAATAATCAGAAAAAGCAGGGTTTTTGGTATAATTCTTGTCGATGGTCTGCGCAACGACTTTGCTGTCGGTATAGAGCATAATTGTCTGTTCCTGTAAACCTTTGTCAATCAGCAGCTGCAACGCATTGACCATCACAGCGAACTCTGCTTGGTGGTTGGTTGAATCAGGTAGCGGAAACGCAATTTGTTCATGCAGATCAGTACCGACAATGACGATTCCACCGCCACTAGGGCCGGGGTTGCCTTTCGTGGAAGCATCAAGATAAACTTTTAACATTGTCTCACCCTTTTTTGATATGATAAAGATAGTATACTAGAAATTTTATGTTGTGAGGAACTTTTATGAAGCGTAAATTGTATTGGCAACCGGAAGCTGCTACAGCGATCATTTATTGGTCGTTTACTATGATGATATTATTTATCAGTTTGATTCTTTCGTTAGAAAATACCAGACCTTATTGGAAAAGCAACCTCGTTTTAGCCGTCTTTTTCTTTTTTGTATGGTTAGGGATTCACCGAAGCATGCTCATCAGGAATGATTTGCTCCTGATTCGCTATGCGCGCTTATGGAAGAAAAGCCTTATTTCTTTACCTGAGATAGAAAAATGGCAAATTATAAACCGTTTAATAAGCATTACCGATCATCAAAAAACGTATACCTTCACGTTGCGTAAAAAAGATGTGGCATGGTTAGAAACTTTTTTTCAAGAAAAAATCCCTGAAAAAAGGGTGCAGGTCAAAACCAACGAGTAATTCATAGAAATCTAGAAAGCAGCGATCACTCCTTTTGGCGTTACAGCCTTAAGAGGGACGTTGTTTTTTGTTTACATAAAGGATTCGTGAAACTTCTTGTAAAAGTGTGAAAAATCTCTCTTTCTTTCTGAATAAAATCAAGTATAATAAGAGCATAGCAAACAAAATACATTTTAAAGTGCTAAATAGTTCGTGAATTGAGGGTAAAAATGAAATCAGATATCGAAATTGCACAAGAATCAATGCCTAAACCGATTATTGAAATTGCTGAACCACTTGGTTTAACAGGCGATGACCTGGAACTTTATGGCAAGTATAAAGCAAAAATCGAATGGTCGGCAATCACCGAAAAAGCAAACAATCCGCTGGGTAAACTCATTTTAGTCACAGCGATCAGTCCGACACCCGCTGGAGAAGGCAAGTCAACCGTGACCATTGGACTTGCAGATGCGTTAAATCAAATCGGCAAGCAAACCGTCATCGCTTTACGTGAGCCATCTTTAGGACCAGTAATGGGCATCAAAGGCGGCGCCACCGGCGGCGGCAAAGCACAAGTGTTGCCGATGGAGGACATCAACTTACACTTCACTGGCGATATGCATGCGATCACAGCAGCAAACAATGCCTTGTCTGCATTGATCGACAATCATATCCAGCAAGGCAATGAGTTGGGGATCGACGGACGTCGGGTCACATGGAAACGGGTTGTCGATTTGAATGATCGAGCGTTACGACAAGTGATTGTCGGTCTAGGGGGACCGTTACAAGGCGTTCCCCGAGAAGACGGTTTTGACATCACCGTTGCTAGTGAAATCATGGCGATTTTGTGCTTGGCAACAAGCATTGATAATTTAAAAGAGCGATTAGGAAAGATTTTAATTGGTTATTCTTTTGAGAAACAACCGATTTACGTAAAAGATCTGGCGGTCCAAGGTGCTTTAGCCTTACTTTTAAAAGATGCCCTCAAACCGAATCTTGTTCAAACGATTGAAGGAACCCCTGCGCTGATCCATGGCGGACCTTTTGCAAATATCGCCCATGGGTGTAATAGTGTCATCGCAACCGAGACGGCTTTGCACTTAGGCGAATACACGGTGACCGAAGCTGGGTTTGGTGCTGACTTAGGGGCAGAGAAATTTCTTGATATCAAAACACCGAACTTATCAAAGGCACCAGATGCGATCGTAGTAGTAGCGACGATCAGAGCACTGAAGATGCATGGTGGGGTCGCTGTGGCTGATTTAGGGACAGAAAACTTAAAAGCATTAGAGTTAGGCTTCAGTAATTTAAAGCGACATGTTGAAAACATGCGTAAATACGGGATTCCAGTTGTCGTTGCGCTTAATGAGTTCTCACAAGACACCGAAGCGGAGCGAACACTAGTCGAAACCATGTGCCAGCAAATCGACGTCACCATCGCACGGACAGCCGTTTGGGCAGACGGTGGTGCAGGTGGAACGGATCTAGCAAAAGCAGTGGTTCAAGTAATCGAGGAAAAACCTGCCAACTATCAACGCTTGTATACCGACGATTTGCCTTTAGCGGATAAAGCTTCTTTGATCGTGCGTGAGATCTATGGCGGGGCAGAGGTTGAGTTTGCGCCGAAAGCCAAGGCACAGTTGCAAAGCTTCAAAGAACAAGGCTGGGATCAGCTGCCGATCTGTATGGCAAAAACCCAGTATTCCTTCAGTGATGATCCAAAGCGATTGGGCGCACCAGATGACTTTACAGTAACGATTCGCGAATTCGTGCCAAAATTAGGGGCTGGCTTTATCGTAGCCTTGACAGGTGCCGTGATGACGATGCCAGGATTACCGAAGAAACCTGCCGCCATCAATATGGACGTGACTTCTGATGGCCAAGCGATCGGTCTTTTCTAAAAGAGCTATCACAAACAAAGAAGGCATTCGCGGCATTTGAAACGGAAAAACGGAAAGAGATGATTTGAAAGGACGGGTGCAAGCGGCATTCGTCTTTTTCTCGTTCATTAGACGTGATGGAAGATAAAAGTAGGGATTCTTGTTATAATAATCAAGGAAGCAAGCAAAAGTCTATTTTCTTTCTTTTGATAATCAAGTATACTTAACCAATTGAGGTGATCTTTGTCAATGGAGCTACAACTAACTAGGAGGACTGGTTTTTATGGAATGGGCAGTCCCTTGGAGGTCATGCAAGGAAAAAAAAGAATCGCTGCCATCAATCATCAGCAAACGATTTTTTTGGGGCTAGCTGAGCAGACGCCGATTCGTGTGCGCATGTTTTTTTTAGAAAGTCAGCCTTTTCAGTTACCAAAAGGCCAATCAGCGCTCAAGCTGGAGGTCGTGATGAATCCTGCGCTTAAAAGAATATATATCGGCTTTTATTTAAGCCTTTTTCTCATGATGGGGGTATTGGGCTTATTATCCATCTCCCTTTACTCGTTGCTTTTTGTCGGTGTGTATTTAGTGGCATATTTTGTCTTTATTTTGATTTATTTAAAAAAAGCGTATCTTATCAAGGAGGTTCCTCATGGCTAGTGGTGCAGATCAATTTTTGAGCAGTTTTAATCGAATCGAAAAGCGGCTTCGTGACGAATTGGATAATCCGCGGAATATGGGTTTTTCTGAAATGGTTCGTCGCTTGTCAAAAAGCAAAAATATCAATGTCAGAAGAGCAGAAGATGATCTATTACAAATGGCTCAGCTGCGCAATGCCATCGTACATGAAAAAATCGGAGAAAACTTTGTCATTGCGGAACCGAATGAATGGGTCGTCAATCGCATCCAAGAAATTGAACGCTCCTTACTGGCACCTGAAAAAGTCATGCCGCGTTTTGCGAAACGAGTGACTGGTTTTGAAAAGCACCTGCTATTACCAGAGTTATTGAAAATCGTTGCCCAAAAGCGCTATTCACAATTTCCGATCTATGATAATGGTCGATTTTTGGGCTTGATCACCTTGCGGATGCTGGGTTACTGGTTAGCGAAAGAAAGCCTCCATGGTGAAATCAAGTTGGCAGGCAGAACGGCAGATGAATTATTAGCAGGAGATGGGAAACGATCAAATTATTGTTTCGTGTCGGCTGAAACGACCATCGTAGAAGTGGAAGAATTGTTTCAAAAAAATGCCCTGCTTGAGGCGGTTTTGATCACCAAGGATAAAAATCCGAATGGAAATCTCTTGGGCATCATCCGTCCACGAGATATTTTTAAAGAAGAAAGAGTGGAAAATTTATGATCGCGTTGTTTTTTTTGTTAAGTGCTGTTGTCATTGGCTTGGATCAATGGCTGAAAATTTGGATCGTTGCCAATTATCAACTGGGTGAAACTCATTCTCTGATCGACAATGTGTTGTCCCTGACCTATCTTCAGAATACGGGCGCAGCTTGGAGTATTCTAGAAGGAAAAATCACCTTTTTTGCGATCATCACCGTTATCGCGGTTGCTGTTGTTGTTTACCTATTGTTTCGCTACCAAAAAAGCAGTCTATGGTTTCGTTTCGGACTGGCGTTTGTTCTAGGTGGGGCGATCGGTAATTTTATCGATCGGTTGCAGCATGGCTTTGTGGTCGATATGTTCCAGCTTGATTTTATCAATTTCCCAATTTTCAATATCGCTGATATGTCATTAGTGTTCGGGGTGATCTTGATTTTTATTTATGCACTGGTAGATGACGAAGCAAAAGGGAAACAAGGAGAATCAAATGGAAAAGCAAATTGAAGTAATCATTAAAGAAGAAAAAGGGCGGGTCGACAAAGTGTTGGCTGAACGCTTGCCAAATCATAGTCGGTCACAAATCCAGCAGTGGCTAAAAGAAGCTGCGGTCACATTGAAGGGCGAAACGGTTCGGGCAAATTATAAGGTAAAAGCAGGTGATCACTTGATCATCCAAGTACCAGAACCTGAAGTTGTAGACTTACAACCAGAAAATATTCCTTTGACGATCGTCTATCAAGATGCTGATGTAGCAGTCATCAACAAACCGCAAGGGATGGTGGTTCATCCATCCGCTGGGCATCCAAATGGCACCTTGGTTAATGCGTTATTGTACCATATGGATGATTTATCCACGATCAATGATGTTGTTCGGCCAGGAATCGTTCATCGAATCGACAAAGATACGTCGGGTCTGTTAATGATCGCCAAAAATGATCAGGCACATGAGTCGTTAGCGAAACAATTGAAAGACAAAACATCGTTACGCAAGTACGTAGCATTGGTTCATGGTACGATCAGCCACGAAAAAGGCACCATCAATGCACCAATCGGTCGCTCAAAAGTCAATCGCAAAATGCAAGCCGTGATCGAAAATGGCAAACCCGCTGTCACTCACTTCACCGTGTTGGAGCGCTTCGAGCAGTTCACCTTAGTAGAACTACAGCTGGAAACAGGAAGAACCCATCAAATAAGAGTCCACATGCAGTACATCGGTTTTCCGCTAGCTGGCGATCCGCTATATGGACCTAAACGCACGCTAAAAGGCAATGGGCAGTTTTTACATGCCAAGCTTCTAGGTTTCACCCACCCAACAACAGGCGAGTCGCTGGTCTTTGAAGCGCCATTACCAGAGCTGTTCGCGGACACGTTAAAAAAATTGCGAAAAAATGATTGATTTTTTTGTGTGAGAACTGTATAGTAATTGTAACAACTAAATAGCTCCTTTAAATGTAGTCCCGTGAGGCTAAGAAGGAATGAGTAAGCAGACGACTCCCGCGTTGGAGATTCGAACCCTTACTAGATGATAACGTGTACCCAAAATCCACAGAATGGGATTTTAGGCAACGATCGGAAAACATGACTCCTACCTCAAGCAGGTAGGAGTTTTTTTATGTTCAAAATTAGGAGGGAATAACATATGGCAGCGAAAGAAGTAGTAGATGCAGTAACAATGAAACGAGCGTTAACGCGGATCACCTATGAAATTATAGAAAGAAATCGCGGCATTGATAACTTGGTGCTGGTAGGGATCAAAACCCGCGGCATCTATATCGCGCAACGAATAGCAGAACGTTTAAAACAACTAGAAGGCGTAGAAGTACCTGTCGGTGAATTGGACATCACCTTGTACCGAGATGACAAAAAGACAGAAGATGATCCAGAGATCCATTCATCAGACATCCCGACTGCCATTGATGGCAAAGAAGTCATCTTGATCGATGATGTCTTGTTTACAGGACGGACGATTCGGGCAGCTTTGGATGCCATCATGGATATTGGTCGACCAAAAAGAATCTCACTCGCCGTTTTAGTTGACCGCGGTCATCGTGAACTGCCGATTCGGGCAGATTTTGTTGGAAAAAATATTCCAACTGCTTTAAGTGAAGAAATTATCGTGGAGATGGAAGAATCAGATGGTTCTGACCGGATCATGATCAATAAAGAAAACGACTAGGAAGAAGAGTGACAGCAACATGCAGAAGCAAGAATTTCGTAATCCAGACGCAGTTTTAGACATCAAAGATCGGCCCAAAGCACTGCCTTGGTTAGGCCTAAGCTTACAACATCTTTTCACGATGTTTGGGGCAACCGTTTTAGTTCCGATCCTCGTTGGGATCAACCCCAGCATCGCTTTAGTTAGTTCAGGTATTGGAACATTGGTTTACTTGGTTACGACGAAAGGGAAGATTCCAGCGTATCTAGGCAGCAGCTTTGCGTTTATCGCAGCGATGCAGATGCTGATGAAATCTGACGGCTACCCAGCTATCGCACAAGGCGCCATCACGACTGGGTTGGTCTACGTGATCGTTTCGATGATCATTAAACGTGCAGGTGCTGCTTGGTTAGATAAGATCTTACCACCGATCATTGTCGGTCCTGTGATTATGGTGATTGGATTAGGGTTAGCCGCTAACGCAGCTCAGAATGCGATGTACAATGACTCAGTCTACGATTTCAAGTACATTCTGGTAGCGTTGGCTACCTTAGGATTAACGATTTTCTTCAATATGTTTCTGCGAGGGTTCTTAGGACTGATTCCGATCCTTCTGGGGATCGTGGGCGGATACTTGATCGCCTTAGCAGCGGGAATCGTCGATGTACAGCCCATCATTGACGCCAACTGGCTTGGCATGCCGAGCTTCGAGATTCCCTTCATTAACTATGAACCAAAACTGTATCTGAATGCGATCACGACGATGGCGCCGATCGCTTTTGTTACCATGACCGAACACATCGGTCATCTGATGGTCTTGAACAAATTAACGAAGCGGAACTTTTTTGAAGAGCCAGGCTTGAACCGAACACTTTTGGGCGATGGTTTTGCTCAAATCGCAGCCGGTCTCGTTGGGGGACCCCCAGTGACAAGTTACGGAGAAAACATCGGGGTTTTAGCAATTACACGGGTCCACAGTGTGTTCGTCATCGGTGGTGCGGCAATTCTAGCCATCGTACTAGGCTTCGTTGGAAAACTAAGCGCATTGATCTTAAGTATTCCTGGTCCAGTCATCTCAGGGATCAGCTTCCTGCTCTTTGGCGTCATCGCTGCCAGCGGGTTGAAAATTTTGATCGACAATAAAATCGATTTTGATCGTAAGAAGAATTTGATCATTGCGTCAGTGATCCTTGTGGTAGGAATCGGCGGGCTTGTCTTCACGGTCGGTACCTTCACCTTATCCGCAATGGCGTTAGCAACTGTCCTAGGAATCTTCTTGAATCTTATTTTACCTGACAGCTCTCGCAGCGAAGAAAAATAACTTGTGACAACTCATCGTTTAAACAGAATCAAAGGAGGAATTCATTCATGATTATTCAATCCGAAAGAATCAGCTTAAAGCATCTTTTGACGGTCGAAGCATTGACAGACCGTGAAGTGATGGGACTCATCCGCAGAGGACAAGAATTCAAAAGAGGGGCGAAATGGATGCCCCAAAAAGAACAATATTTCGCAACAAATCTCTTTTTTGAGAACAGTACCAGAACCCACAAAAGCTTCGATGTTGCTGAGAAAAAACTAGGGATCGAAGTCATCGAATTTGAAGCCTCCACCAGTTCTGTTCAAAAAGGCGAGACCTTGTATGACACGGTCTTGACGATGTCGGCTTTAGGTGTAGACGTTGCGGTCATTCGCCACGGCGATGAAAACTACTACGACTCTTTGATCCAAAGCAAAACGATCCAGTGCAGTATCATCAATGGCGGGGACGGCAGCGGCCAACACCCAACGCAATGTTTGCTAGATCTGATGACAATCTATGAAGAGTTCGGGCACTTTGACGACTTGAAAGTCGCAATCGTAGGCGACATCACCCACTCACGGGTCGCAAAATCAAACATGCAAATGTTGAAGCGTCTCGGCGCGAAAGTCTTCTTCTCAGGTCCAAAGGAATGGTATGACGAAGAATTTGAAGTATACGGTCACTGGATGCCACTCGACGAATTGGTCGCAGAAGTCGATGTCATGATGATGCTTCGTGTCCAGCACGAGCGCCATGATGGAACGGAAAGCTTTTCAAAAGAAGAATACTTAAAAAATCACGGGTTGACCGTCGAACGCGCCGCAAGAATGAAAGAGCATGCGATCATTATGCACCCAGCACCAGTCAATCGTGATGTGGAGTTAGCTGATGCCTTAGTTGAAAGCTTACGCTCGCGAATCATCACCCAGATGTCCAATGGCGTCTTTGTTCGAATGGCAATTCTTGAAGCGGTGTTGAACGGTAAGGCCTAACAGGCAAAAAGGAATGAATTAGAGGAGGAAGTTTACATGAAAACGCTCATTAAAAACGGTAAAATCATCAAAAAAGACAATCACTGTGTTCCTGCAGCAATTTGGATCGAAGACGGAATCATTCGCGGGATCGGTACAGCATTTCCCGAAACAGATTTTGACGAAGTCATCGATGCCAAAGAGCAATTGATCACACCAGGTTTAGTGGATGTTCATGTACACTTCAGAGAACCGGGCTTTGAATACAAAGAAACAATCGAAACAGGCAGCATGGCAGCCGCTCGTGGCGGGTTTACGACAGTTTGCGCAATGCCAAACCTTGACCCAGTTCCTGATACACCAGAAAAATTAGCAGCTGTTTACGAAAAAATCAGCGCAGATGCATCAATCAATGTCTTACAATACGCCCCGATCACCGAAAACTTGCGCAGCGAAACGTTGACGGATGCAGCTGGAATGAAAGCCGCGGGGGCATTTGCCTTAACAAATGACGGTGTCGGGGTTCAGACTGCTGGCACAATGTATTTGGCAATGAAGCAAGCCGCCGAAAATGACTTGGCCTTGGTTGCCCATACAGAAGATGATTCCTTACTCTTTGGCGGCGTGATGCATGCTGGTAAAAAAGCGGAAGAACTTGGATTGCCAGGGATCTTGAGTGTAACAGAAGCTTCTCAAATCGCTCGGGATGTGCTTTTGGCGGAAGCAACAGGAGCCCATTACCATGTCTGCCATGTCTCTACGAAAGAAAGTGTTCGAGTGATTCGAGATGCCAAAAAAGCTGGGATCCATGTGACAGCCGAAGTTTCTCCCCACCATTTGCTTCTCATCGATGAAGATATTCCTGCCGATGAAGGCTTTTGGAAAATGAACCCACCGTTACGTGGGCAAGAAGACCGTGAAGCGTTGATCGAAGGTCTGTTGGATGGCACGATCGATTGTATCGCGACGGATCATGCCCCACATGGCTATGAAGAAAAAATGCAAAGCTTTTTAAAAGCACCATTTGGCATCGTCGGATCAGAATATGCCTTCCAATTGTTGTATACTCATTTTGTGAAAACAGGACGCTTTACCTTGCAGCAGCTAGTGGATTGGATGACCGTGAAACCAGCGTCGCTCTTTGGTCTAAGTGCTGGAACGATGATGGTCGGAGACAAAGCCGACCTGGCAATTTTTGACTTAGAATCAGCTTATAACGTGGATCCTAAGCAATTCCTATCAAAAGGAGTCAATACGCCTTTCGGTGGATGGACGTTATATGGGGATACGAGTTATACATTTGTAAATGGTAAAACAGTATGGCAAAAAGGTGGGCAATAATATGAAGCGTTGGCTTATTTTAGAAGATGGAACATACTTTGAAGGCGAAGGGTTTGGTGCCAGTGTCAATGTTTTTGGTGAGATCGTTTTTACCACAAGCATGACAGGGTATCAAGAAGCCATTACGGATCAAAGCTTTAACGGACAAATCATTACGTTTACGTATCCGATGGTTGGCAATTACGGCGTCAACCGAGACGATTACGAATCAATTTCACCAACTTGTAAAGGGGTTGTTGTGAAAGAACACGCGCGTCTAGCGAGCAATTGGCGGAAACAGCTGACGTTAGACGAATTTTTAAAACGCAAAAATATTCCAGGGATCGCAGGAATCGATACACGAGCGCTGACGAGAAAGATTCGTCAACACGGAACCATGAAAGCGAGTATCGTTGATGCAGGCGATGTCTTTGATCATGCCTTTGATCAATTAAAAGCGGCGGTTTTACCAACCAATCAAGTGGCACAAGTTTCTACCTCAAAACCTTATCCAAGTCCTGGAACGGGTCGCAATATCGTGGTCATCGACTTCGGCTTGAAGCACAGTATTTTACGGGAGTTGTCACGCCGCAACTGCAATTTAACGATTTTGCCATACAATACGACAGCCCAAGAAATTTTAGACCTCGCACCAGATGGTGTAATGCTGACGAATGGACCAGGAGATCCCAAAAGCTTGCCAGAAGCAATTAAAATGATACAAGGGATTCAAGGCAAGGTACCAATCTTCGGGATTTGTTTAGGCCATCAGCTCTTCTCATTAGCGAATGGGGCAGATACCTATAAAATGAAATTCGGTCATCGCGGATTAAACCATCCGGTAAGAGAGATCGCCACTGGTCGGATCGATTTTACTTCACAAAACCATGGCTTTGCTGTGGATGAAGCATCCATCGATCCAGAAAAACTAATGGTAACCCACGTCGAAGTAAACGATGGCACGATCGAAGGGGTTCGTCATCGCCGTTACCCAGCATTCAGTGTCCAGTACCACCCAGATGCGGCACCGGGCCCGCATGATGCAGTCCACTTATTTGACGAATTTTTAGAGATGATCGATGCATGGAAGGAGCAGAACTAATATGCCAAAACGTACAGATATCAAGAAAATCATGGTTATCGGTTCTGGACCGATTATTATAGGACAAGCGGCAGAGTTTGATTATGCCGGTACCCAAGCTTGCTTAGCTTTACGAGAAGAAGGCTACGAAGTGGTGTTAGTCAATTCGAATCCCGCAACGATCATGACGGACAAAGAAATTGCTGACAAAGTCTACATTGAACCAATCACATTTGAGTTTGTCTCACGGATTTTACGTAAAGAACAGCCTGATGCAATTTTACCGACATTAGGCGGACAAACGGGCTTGAATATGGCGATGGAATTAGCCAACTCAGGTATTTTGGATGAATTAGGAATTGAGTTGCTAGGAACCAAATTAGCAGCAATCGACCAGGCAGAAGACAGAGATCTATTCAAACAATTAATGGAAGAATTGGATCAACCGATCCCAGAATCAGAAATCGTGTCAACGGTGGAAGCAGCAGTTGAATTTGCGAAAAAAATCGGCTTTCCAATCATTGTTCGTCCAGCATTTACGCTAGGGGGAACGGGCGGCGGCATGTGTAACAATGAAGAAGAACTTCGCCAAATCGCTGAAAACGGCTTGAAGCTCTCGCCAGTGACCCAATGCTTGATTGAACGGAGTATTGCTGGATATAAAGAGATTGAATATGAAGTGATGCGAGATTCTGCTGACAACGCGATCGTCGTTTGTAATATGGAAAACTTCGATCCAGTCGGTATCCACACCGGCGATTCCATCGTCTTTGCGCCGAGCCAAACTTTGTCAGACCATGAATACCAAATGTTACGGGATGCCTCATTAAAAATCATCCGCGCGTTAAAAATCGAAGGTGGCTGTAACGTTCAATTGGCGCTTGATCCTCATAGCTTCAACTACTATGTCATTGAAGTAAATCCACGGGTCTCACGTTCCTCTGCGTTAGCAAGTAAAGCTACAGGGTACCCGATTGCCAAACTGGCAGCGAAAATTGCCGTCGGTTTAACATTGGACGAAATGAAAAACCCAGTCACAGAAACCACCTATGCAGAATTTGAACCCGCCCTTGACTATGTCGTCGCAAAAATTCCTCGCTGGCCGTTTGACAAGTTTGAAACTGGGGAACGTCGATTAGGAACACAAATGAAAGCGACGGGTGAAGTGATGGCGATCGGTCGTAATATTGAAGAGTCATTATTAAAAGCCGTTCGTTCATTGGAGATCGGCACACACCATATCGAAATGAAAGAATTAGAAGCTCTTTCTGACAATGATCTGATGGAAAAAGTCATCAAGGCGCAAGATGATCGCCTATTCTACGTCATGGAAGCCATCCGAAGAGGGTACACCATCGAAGATTTGAACGAAATGACGAAAATCGACTTGTTCTTCTTGGATAAGATGCTTCACATCTTTGAGATCGAACAAGCATTAGCAAACGAACCACAATCCCTTGATGTGTTGAAAAAAGCCAAGCAAAACGGCTTTACGGATAAAAAGATTGCTGAGCTGTGGGAAACCACGGAAGCTGAGATCCGCACGCTGCGTCATGAGCAAAAGATTTTGCCCGTCTACAAAATGGTAGATACATGTGCCGCAGAATTTGAATCAGCAACACCTTATTTCTACAGCACCTATGAGTTTGAGAATGAAAGCAAGCGCAGTGAAAAAGAATCTGTTCTTGTCCTAGGTTCTGGACCGATCCGAATCGGACAAGGGGTGGAGTTCGACTATGCAACAGTGCACTCGGTGAAAGCGATCCAAGCTGCTGGCTATGAAGCGATCATCATGAACAGTAATCCTGAAACGGTTTCGACTGACTTTTCTATCTCCGACAAGCTGTACTTTGAACCATTGACCTTAGAGGATGTCTTACACGTGATCGACTTGGAACAACCCATTGGGGTCATCGTCCAATTTGGCGGGCAAACGGCGATCAACTTAGCAGAGCCTTTAGTAAAAGCTGGGGTCAAAATCTTAGGCACCAGCATTGAAGATCTTGATCGTGCCGAAAATCGTGATCTCTTTGAGCAAGCATTACAAGCGCTAGATATTCCGCAACCACCAGGGGATACAGCGACGAATGAACAAGAAGCGATCGCCATCGCTCAAGAAATCGGCTATCCTGTTTTAGTCCGCCCAAGTTATGTCTTAGGGGGACGTGCGATGGAAATCGTGGAAAACCAAGCCGATTTAGAAGATTATATGCGTCATGCAGTGAAAGCATCACCAGAACATCCTGTTTTGGTCGATCGTTACTTGGTCGGTAAAGAATGTGAAGTCGATGCTATCTGTGACGGCAAAACTGTTTTGATACCTGGAATCATGGAACATATCGAGCGTGCAGGGGTCCATTCAGGAGATTCAATGGCGGTCTATCCACCGCAAAATCTTTCGGATGAACTAATTGCTACGATCGAAGAATATACCAAACGCTTGGCATTAGGTTTAAATTGTATCGGTATGATGAATATCCAATTTGTCATCCATGAGAACAAAGTGTATGTCATTGAAGTAAATCCTCGTGCTAGCCGAACCGTACCATTTTTAAGCAAGGTAACAGAGATCCCAATGGCCCAAATTGCCACGAAGGCGATTCTCGGGGAAGAGATCACAGCGTTAGGTTATCAAGACGGACTTGCGCCAACGCCAAATGAAGTACACATCAAAGCACCTGTCTTCTCCTTTACAAAACTTTTAAAAGTCGATACTTACTTAGGCCCTGAAATGAAATCAACGGGTGAAGTAATGGGATCAGACAAAGATTTGGCAAAAGCACTTTATAAAGCTTTTGAGGCATCAGGCCTGCATATTCCTGAATTTGGAAAAGCACTTTTCACCGTTGCAGACGAAAGCAAAGAAGAGGCAGCAGCACTGGCAGCGCGTTTCGTAGAGGTCGGCTTCACCTTATTGGCTACCAATGGAACCGCCGATTACTTTGAAGAAAAAGGACTACAAGTGACTCGGGTTGCCAAGATTTCCGAACAGCAAGCAGAAGAAACGGTTGTTGATTTGATCCGTAAAGGAACGACCCAAGTTGTAGTCAATACCATGGACAAAGATCGCCAAAATGCAACGGAAGACGGATTTATCATCCGCCGAGAAGCGGTGGAACATGGTGTACCGACCTTTACTTCTCTTGATACAGCGGATGCGATTCTAAAAGTGATGGAATCCCGCAGTTTTTCAACAAAAGCAATTTAACGCAGATAAAGGAGTTTTTTGATGAAGCAAGAAATCATGACCATCAGCAAACAGCGTCAACTGGCACCGCGGATTTTTGAAATGACATTGACGGGTGAATTAGTCAATGAGATGAGGACCCCAGGGCAATTTCTACACCTGCGGGTTCCTCAAAATGCCTTTCTTCTTCGCCGACCGATCAGTATCAATCATATTGATGCTGAGAAAAAAGAATGCCGAATCATTTATCGGGTCGAAGGAGATGGCACAAGAATTTTTTCAGAAATGACTGTTGGTGATCCAATCGATGTGATGGGGCCGTTAGGAAATGGGTTTCGCTATCATCATTTAAACCAGGGGGACACTGCATTTATCGTAGGTGGCGGTATCGGTGTACCGCCGCTCTATGAATTATCGAAACGCCTGACACAACAAGGCGTCCACGTCATTCACTTTTTGGGCTTTGCCAGCAAAGACGTCATGTATTATGAAGAGGAATTTCGCGCACTGGGAGATACGAGGATCGCTACCGATGATGGCAGCGCGGGTTTACAAGGAAATGTTGGCAACCTGTTATTAGCTGCAGAGCAAACACCTGCGGCGGTCTTTGCTTGCGGAAATAACGGTCTTTTAAAAACCACCGCCCAGCTTTTCGAAGACCTTCCAGATGTTCAATTATCCATGGAGGCGCGAATGGCTTGCGGGATGGGTGCCTGTTATGCCTGTGTTTGCCATACGAAAGATGATGAACAAGGCACAAAAAGTGTCAAAGTTTGTGACGAAGGGCCTGTATTTCAGGCGAGAAAGGTGGTCATTTAATGTCGATCAATGTCGAGCTACCCGGATTGAGTCTAAAAAATCCGATCATGCCTGCCAGCGGCTGTTTTGGGTTTGGTGCAGAATATGATAAATATTATGACATCAGTCAATTAGGTGCGGTGATGATCAAAGCGACTACACCTGAACCACGTTTCGGCAATCCGACCCCAAGGGTAGCAGAAACGCCTAGCGGTATGTTAAATGCCATCGGGTTGCAAAATCCTGGGTTAGAAGCGGTCATGAATCAAATTTTACCCGACTTGGCTCAAAAACACCCCGATTTGCCAATCATCGCGAATGTTGCCGGTTCGACCGTCGAAGATTATGTTCTTGTGTGTCAGGAAATCAGTCAGGCAGAAAATGTCAAAGCGATCGAATTGAATATCTCTTGCCCGAACGTCAAGCATGGCGGCATCACGTTCGGAACCGATCCTGCGGTTGCTGGTGCATTGACTGAAGCGGTCAAAAAAGTCTCGCAAGTGCCGATCTATGTCAAACTTTCGCCGAATGTGACGGATATCGTCCCAATTGCACAAGCGATCGAAGCAGGCGGCGCCGACGGGTTTACGATGATCAATACACTTTTAGGCATGCGGATTGATCTAAAAACACGGAAACCAATTTTAGCTAACCAAACGGGGGGCTTGTCTGGTCCGTCAATCAAACCAGTGGCGATTCGCCTGATCAAACAAGTGGCGCAAGTTTCTCAATTACCAATTATTGGCATGGGGGGCGTGATGTCAGTGGATGATGTCCTTGAAATGTATCTGGCAGGTGCTAGTGCTGTTGCAGTCGGAACCGCAAACTTTACCGATCCTTACATTTGCCCAAAGTTGATTGAAGAATTGCCTATACGAATGGCAGAATTAGGAATCCCTTCTTTGGAACAGCTGATAAAAGAAGTGAGAGAGGAGCACATGTGATGAGTGAACGGCCAATTATTGCCTTAGATTTTCCTAACAAACAGGCTATTGAAACTTTTTTAGCGCATTTTCCTAAAGAGGAAAAGTTGTTTGTGAAAGTGGGAATGGAGATTTTCTACCAAGAAGGACCAGCGATCGTTACTTGGTTAAAAGACTGTGGTCATGATATTTTTTTAGATTTAAAACTACATGATATTCCCAATACAGTAGGACGAGCAATGGAACGCTTAGCTTCTTTAGGTGTGGCTTTGACGAATGTTCATGCAGCCGGTGGGATCGAAATGATGACTGCTGCTAAAAAAGGCCTGCAGCAAGGAACCCCCGCAGGGCACAAAGTTCCTGATTTGATTGCAGTTACCCAATTGACCTCCACTAGTGAGGCACAAATGCATCATGATCAGCAGATCATGACGTCACTGCAAGAAAGTGTCATCCATTACGCCACTTGTGCCCAAAAAGCTGGGTTAGACGGTGTTGTTTGCTCCGCTCACGAAGCAAAGCAGATCAAACAAAGGACAACGGATGCCTTCATACGCTTGACGCCTGGTATCCGACCAGCTGGCAGTGAAGTTGGTGATCAAAAACGGATCATGACACCTGCACAAGCTCGTAAAGCAGGGGCTACCATGATTGTTGTGGGACGTCCAATCACCCAATCTAAGGCACCGTATGAAAGTTATCTGCAAATAAAACAAGAATGGAAGGAAGCTAGCCAATGAAAGAACAATCCAATCAAATCGCCAAAGATCTTTTAGACATCGAGGCGATTTTCTTACGACCGAATGAACCATTTACTTGGGCAAGCGGCATCAAAAGCCCTATTTACTGCGACAATCGAATCACTATGAGTTATCCACATGTACGTCGCGCCATTGCGAAAGGCTTAGCTGCAGTCATCAAAACGACTTACCCAGAAGCAGAAGTGATTGCAGGGACCGCAACAGCTGGGATTCCCCATGCTGCATGGGTCGCTGAATTGTTAGATTTGCCAATGGTTTATATTCGCAGCAAAGCAAAAGAACACGGTAAAGGCAATCAAATTGAAGGGCGTATCCAACCAAATCAAAAAATGGTTGTCATTGAAGATTTATTGTCAACAGGTGGCAGTGTCTTAGAAGCTTGTGAAGCAGCCAAAAGAGAAGGAGCCGATGTATTAGGCGTCGCTGCGATCTTTACTTACGAGCTGCCTCAAGTCCAAGAAAATTTTGATCAAGCAGGTTTATCCTATGTGACTTTGACAAACTATACAGCGTTGATCGAGTCGGCTTTAGAAACGGGTGCTATTCAAGAATCTGATGTTGCCCTGTTACAAGAGTGGCGTAAAGATCCTGCTGCTTGGTTGAGTGAATAAGGAATTGAAATAAGAAGCGGATATGTGAGGGAATGACCAAGCATATTCGTTTTATTTTTACCTATTTTCTGATAGCATTGGGAGAAAGTTTTTTGATAGGAAGGGCTATACCTTGCTGTCAACTTGAATTAGGAGGCTGTTTTTTTTGAAAAGAAATATGGACGTTCCCTGGAGTTATTCCGGAGACAATGGACCTGAACATTGGCACACTTTGTGCGACTGGTATGCACAAGGTGCCGAATTTCCTTACCAATCCCCAATCGCTTTAGTCCACGATGAGACCGAAGAACCCATCGATCAGGACTTGGCTTTTCACTATAAACGAGAGCGGTTCACGGAAAAAGAATTCAAAAATACGATTCACTTCGTTCCTTATAACAAAGAAAGCTATGTCACATTTAAAGGGATCAACTACTATTTGACGGATATTCATTTTCACATGCCGTCTGAACACATTATCGATGACGAGCAGCAAGAGTTAGAGTTTCACCTCGTTCATATGAATGATGATGGAGAAAACTTGGTGGTGGGTATCTTATTCAAACTGACGGATAAACTCAACTGGATCTGCAATCAGCAAGACGACAGCATCTGGGACTTTGAGAACCACACCCAATGGTTTGATCCGAGCATGTTCTTGCCAGAACGCACCCACCATTTTCATTATGTTGGTTCCTTGACGACCCCACCAACGAAAGGGCCAATCAACTGGTTTGTCTTTGACTGGATTGGGGAGATGAGCCGTCGCTTCATTTTAGAATTCCGCGAAGAAGTATTAGAAAATAATAATCGCCCATTGCAAGACCGCAAAGATCGGCCTATTTATTTCTATTGATTTATAAAAATGGTTCCTTTTACGTATTTTTTCTCGGACTTCTCTTCTGATTATCCTATAAAACCCGACGTAGTGGGAACCTTCAAGCAATACAATAGTTTAAAAACGAACGGAAAAAAAGACGAAAATCCTCGTCTTTTTTTATTTTCATAGGTATCGAGCACAAAGGCTATGCTAAACTAATCAATAAGCAGGTTTTAATTATTTGGTTTATTGTGAAATGAAACACAATTAAATCAATTGAAAAAGAGCAGACACGGTAAAGCTTTTTTAGCGAATTATTTTATAGTAAAAGAAAGGAAATTCATATGCATGCATGGGAGGCAATCCAAAAATCAATCGATTATATTGAAGACAATCTTACCGAGCCATTAGAGATCGAAACGTTGGCGCAAGTTGCATCATTGTCCGTTTTTTATTATCAGCGCTTATTCACTCGTTTGGTTAAAATTTCTGTTAGGGAATATATAAAACTGCGTCGTTTGGCAAGAGGTGCGCTTTTATTGAAAAACCAAAAGAAGCGAGTCATTGATGTCGCTTTTGAAGTCGGCTTTAGCAGTCATGCCGTTTTTTCAAGAACGTTTAAAACGGTCTATAGAATTTCACCCTCGCTTTATCAGAAAAAGCCCATTGGCTTACAAAACTTTGATAAGCCAGATCTTTCATTAGGCTATATTGTGACGGAAGAGGGTATCCCATTGATCAGTGAAGGGGTTGTTTTAGAAATCCAGAAAAAAAGCAATCCGCATCCACTGGTCTTCTATGGGATCGTCGGTTACTACCCATTCAACTATGGGAAAATGCTAGGGCAACGAACAGGGATCGACCCGATTGAAGAAATTTGGCATGAATTTCTTCAAAAGATTGCCAATCAACCGGGAAAAGCCAACTACCAGATCGGTGTTTCGTTTCCAGGAGATGCGCCAGAAGGCTATTCGAGTTACTTTGTTGGCCAAGTAGGTGATGACTCACAGGGATCGACCTTCAGTGAATGGACGCTACCGGCTCGGGATTACGTTGTTTGCAGTTTTGATACGATTTCAGAGCAACTGATCATCAATATGGGGAAGGCGATGCGCTATACCCGTTTCTGGTTAAAGAAAAATGGGTGGATTGCTGAGGATTTTTTCCCTGAGCTATATCAAAAAAAAGAAAATCAGGTCGTTCATGTTGAATTATGGATTCCTTTTAAAAAAAGAAGTGAGATGTAAGGAGGAACAGTACAATGACTCAGTTTGAAGAAGGAGTAAAACTACTTGAAGAAAAATTCGGACATTTTAAAGACAATGTGATCGCCCTTGCCACGGCTGCTTGTAACGAGAATGACAAGGGAGGAACACAGCCAGTCGTCCGAGAAGTAGATGCTTTTTATGAAGACGGCGTTTTTTACGTGACAACTCATGAGCAATCAAACAAAATGAAGCAAATCAGTAAGAATTCAGCAGTTGCGATTGCTGTCAGTGGTGAATGGTTTACTGCGATCGGTCAAGGAGAGAATTTAGGGTGGGTACTAGACCCTAAAAATGCAGAATTAAGAAGCAAAATTCGCAAAGCCTTTGTCTGGTACGACGAAGTCAACAATGAGAATGATAAAGGCTGTTGTTTTCTAGCGATCCGTTTGACCAAAGGAACGTTGAATATCAATCACTGGGAAAAGCTGTATCATTTTGATTTTGAGAAGAAAGTCACTATGGAGGATGGCGGGATTTATTAGCCAGCAGAGCCTATTAGCCGCAGGTGCTGTTCAATTGCCATTCTAGCGGATCTAGCAGATATGTCGATGGCTGAATTCTGAGAAGGCTTGCCTTTTGTGATTCAAGCTAAGGAAAATTGTTGCTGAAAGAGCAGTAGAGAAAACGAAAAGCATAAAAACCGATCACAAACGCGTGCCTCTTCGCAGCGCTTGTGATCGGTTTTTTGATTGATTACTTTATGATTTGTTGATCCGAATAAACTTAGAAACAGCTAGGACTGTTTTAATCTTAAAATACCCTCATCAGGTGTCACAAAAAGTGTTTTTTGATTCTCATAAATGACGAATCCAGGTTTAGCACCATTCGGTTTCCGAATATGTTTGACTTGCACGTAGTCCACCGGTACTTGGGCAGATTGACGATATTTTGAGAAATATGCGGCAAGCTCTGCAGCTTCCATTAAGGTTGTCTCACTAGGATCATCCGAACGAATGATGACATGAGAGCCAGGAATATTTTTGGTATGCAGCCAGATATCACTCTTACGAGCTGTTTTTAAGGTCAGTTGGTCATTTTGTAAATTGTTTTTTCCGACGAAAATTTCAGTTCCGTCTGAAGAAAGAAATCGTTCTGGTTGCGAAGGAGCAGCTTTTTTACGCTGTTTCGCCCGATTTTTGACATAGCCTTGTGCGATCAGTTCTTCCCGAATAACCGCCAGATCCATGGGAGAGGCAATTTCTAATTGGGCTAACACGGATTCGAGATACGCGATTTCTTCTTTCGTTTCGGCAATCTGCTGATGGATCAGTTTGACTGCATTTTTTAATTTCTGGTAACGTTGAAAATATTTCTGAGCATTTTGATTGGGAGAAAGAGCAGGATCGAGTTTGATCGTCAAAAGCCGATTCTCATCATAATAATTTTCCAAATCAACTGAAGCAGCACCACGGGGGACTTGATTCATAAAGGTCGTCAAAAGCTCCCCTTTTTGACGGAATTCTTCGGCGTTTTCTGAATCGATCAACGTTTGTTGGCGTTTCTTTAACTTCAACTGGTTCCGTTTCAGTTCATTCTCAATCTTCTTTAGTAATTCGCCACCTTGTTGTTTGACCCGATCTCTTTCCGCCTTGTCGTGATAAAACGCATCTAATAGCTCGCTCAGACTCTGATAATGGGTGACAGTGGTGGTCGCATCGATCAATGATGGATAGGGAATTGGTGTAAAATATTCCTTTTTCTCTGACTGGAGATAACTTGGTGCTAGCTCCTGGGTAAGCTCTGTAAAGAAAGCTTCCCACTGACGCAGTTTTTCATTGGGATTGGCATTGATTCGAGCGATCAATTCTTCTGCTGTATCGCGGCCTAAGCCTTGGAATCGTTGTTGAAGTTCTTTTGCCGTCAATGGATCAAGAGTAGATAATTCTTCAAAAATTTTGGTGCGAGAGGCTGTGAAAGGATTAAGCGTCGATTGCTTTGGTGGTGCAACATAGACAGCACCTGGCAATAAGGTACGATACGTATTTTGGGAATGACCAATGTGTTTGATCGTATCGACGATTTTTCCACTCGTCTTATTCATTAATAAAATCGTACTGTGACGGCCCATTAATTCGACGATCAAGACGAGGGCTTGCAAATCACCTAATTCATCTCGTCGCGTGAAATGAAAATGGATCACACGGTCATTGTCGATTTGTTCGATTGATTCTAAGATCGCCCCTTCTAAATATTTCCGTAGCATCATCAAGAAATTCGGTGGGGTTTCTGGATTGCTATAGGCGATCGTTGTGCATTGTACACGAGCATAGGTGGGGTGTGCGGATAGCAAAAGTTTGTGATTTTTCCCTTGGGAACGGATCACAAATACGACCTCATTTTCATAAGGTTGATGAATTTTGTTTACACGTCCACTGGTTAATTGATTTTGTAATTCTTTGACCATTAAATGGGTAAAGACACCATCAAAAGACATATTGTTTCCCTCTTTTCTTTTAAGGATAGTTTGACTGAGGGATTGATCCTTCCAATGTCAAATATTCCTATCTATTATACCGAAGAATCCAAAGAAAAGCCATGGCAGCTAGCTTTCCTTTTTCTTGGTAGGTTGGTGATCGGTGGTTTGCAGTGCACGCTCGATTTCCTTATTCAAGAAATAAGAGATGACTGTCCGAATAATAACGACGGCAGCTAGACGTACGATGTCTTCGAAAGTAGGGTGGATGATCGTCTCAATAATATCTGCTGCAATCAAGATCTCCAGACCTAATAAGACATAGCTCCCTAAATAATTGCGGATAAAATTATTCTCTCTGGCTGCCACCAATCGATCCTTTTCTGTTAATTCGTAGCGCACAAAATCAATGCCAGCGATCAATACACCCCAAACGATGACAAAAATGGAGAGAAAGTTCAAACAGACAACGATGAAATCGAAGATTGGATTGGCTCCAGTCATCAATGAATCAGCTAGATTATGCATAATGACTCCTTTACCGTTTTCTTTTATCTTACCGAATTATCGAAGAAATGTGAAGTTTCTTGACGTTCTAGGAGGGAATTGATAGTATGAATTAATAGTAGGATTTTTAAAAAAGGTGGGCAAATTATGGAACAAGTTAGGAACTTTGTTCATTACACGAAAGAAAAAATAGTTGAAAGCTGGCAAGCTTTTTTAGATGATCTTTATCGAGATCAGAAAAAAACGATTTTCACGCTGATCGGGGGAATTCTTTTCGCACTGGTCTTCGCAGGTTTGATCGTCTTTTCTCAAAATCGTATCAATGCTTCTTTAGTGGATCGGATCGCTTTTGACAAGCTGCCGTCAGAAAAAGTACAGCCATTGCCTTATCTGACTGCAGACAAGACGATTCGTGAAACACGAGCGATCTCGGTGATGTTTAGTAAGCCCAACGGACCTCAACTCGATCAAGTATTTGATCTGATCCAAGCGCAAGAAGATGAGCTGAATCGGACATTTTTTTATTATCCAATCGTCTATGATGCGGCTTTTTTCTCCAATGAATACAGCGTTGATCCTGATAAAGTGACGTTTGTTTTTTATGAAGAAGGGGTTGAGAAAAATCGCTTTACCTTTGATTCATTTGAGCAGCCAACGACGGAATTCATCCCAGAATTGAATCGTTTACCGATGTGGACGATTCGTTCTTCTGCCAATGATCGATAAAAAAATCTGACGATTTGACAGAAAATTGTTGACGTTTTTTTATCAATAAGCTAAACTGAATTCAATCAAGAAAGAAAACAAGTTGAGAAGGAGGAACAATCATGAAACTATTTATTCCATTGCAAGTGAAATTATGGCAAAACTGGCGTAGATAGTTGTATTGATGGGACCTCATTCCATAGATACAACTTTTTAGAGAACCTTCTAAAGTGCTGTATCTATGCTGGTAGTTGAATTTATCGCCGCATAGGACAAGCTTCTATGCGGCTTTTGCGTACTTGCAATTGCCGTCACATAGGCAGTTGCTTTTTTTGTTCTCAAAAACCATAAAATGAAAAACACGAAAAACGTAAGCAGAAAAAGGAGAATGAAAAATGAAAAACAAGGGATTAATTGCATCGGTTGCCGTTATTTTATTATTTTTAGGAGCGACATTTGTCTATCAGTTAGGAATGAGAAGTGGGACCAATCAAGCTAGTGAGACTTCGGAACCAGTAGAAAAAGCTGAAAAAACAGTCGGGATCCTACAATTTGTCAGTCATGAAGCACTGGATGCGATCACCGAGGGGATCAAAGAAGGCCTTAAAGAATCAGGCTATACCGAAGGGGACAACTTGACGATCGAATTCCAGAACGGTCAAGCGGATCAAAGCAAATTGGCAACGATGAGTCAGCAGCTGCTAAATAAAGATGCCGACGTTTTGGTTGGGGTAGCAACACCCGCAGCACAAGCGTTGGCGAATGTCACTCAGGATGTACCGATCGTTTTAGGAGCGGTCACTGATCCAGTTGGGGCAAATCTCGTGGCAGATATGGATCAACCCGGCGGCAATATCACTGGTGTTTCCGATAAAGCACCAGTTGCTGCACAAATCAAACTAGCAAAAGATTTGCTGCCAGAGGCAAAAACAGTCGGTATTTTGTATTCTTCGACCGAAGACAATTCGAAATACCAAGTGGCAGAAGCAGAAGCTGCTGCCGAAGAAAATGGCTTGACCAGCAAATCCTATGCCGTTCCTTCAAGTAATGAAATTGCGCAAATGGTGCAAGTGATGGCACGGGAAGTCGATTTTATCTATATTCCGTTAGACAATACGATCGCAAATGCTATGCAGACCGTAGTTCAAGAAGCCAATAAATCAAAAACACCAATCATTACTTCCGTAGACACGATGGTGGAACAAGGCGGTTTGGCAACGGTCGGACAAGATCAATTTACGATAGGCGTGGAAACTGGGAAGATGGTGGCAGCAATTCTTGATGGGACAGCAGAACCTGCGACAACACCGATCTATACATTCAGCGATGGCGAAACGATCATCAATGAAACTCAGGCGCAGTTATTGGGCATCACTATCCCAGAAAACCTCAAAGACGAGGCGAAACTGATTACAACCACGCCAGAAAGCGAAGCAAGTGATGAGTAACTACCAAGAACAGCGATCACCTGCGATCATCGAGAGGGTCTTGAAAGAGAAAACTTGTAAGAATATGGAGGAAGAATGATGATTGTTTCAGCAATAGGGCAAGGACTACTTTGGGGAATCCTGGGATTAGGGATTTTTATGACCTATCGAATTTTAAATTTCCCGGATATGACGACGGAAGGGTCCTTTCCGTTAGGCGGTGCTGTCTGTGTGACAGCGATCACCCATGGGGTGTCGCCCGTCTTAGCGACTTGTTTAGGAGTATTGGCTGGGATGTGTGCGGGCTGTGTGACAGGACTTCTTTATACAAAAGGCAAAATTCCCGTGATTTTAGCTGGAATCTTGGTGATGTCTTCATTGAACTCGGTCATGCTGTTTGTGATGCGCTCACCCAACCTCTCTTTATTAAACCAACCGAAAATTCAAGATTTTTTTACTAGAATGAATTTACCGAATTATTATGATACGGTGATCATTGGATTGATCATGGTCTTGTTGATCGGGGGCGTCTTGGTTTACTTTTTCCATACGAATTTAGGTCAAGCTTACATCGCTACAGGTGATAATGAGCATATGGCAAAATCGATGGGGATCAATACCGATCGAATGAAAATCATTGGATTGATCGTCTCCAATGGCGTGATCGCACTCTCAGGCGCATTGATTGCGCAAAATGACGGCTATGCCGACATTAGCAAAGGTATCGGTGTGATCGTTATCGGACTGGCGTCAATCATCATTGGTGAAGTGTTATACGGGGAACTGACCTTGCTGGAACGTTTGATCGCTATTGTGATCGGCAGCATTATTTACCAATTATTGATCCTATTTGTGATCAAAGCTGGATTTGATACGACCTACTTGAAGATCTTCTCTGCAATCGTCTTGACGATCTGCTTGTTGATCCCTCAATTTAAACAAGCCTTGCATCTACGCACTGGTTTTGAAACGGAGGACGAATAATGTTAGCCTTAAAAAAAGCCTTTAAAGTTGTCGGCAACGGACCAAATGAAAAAAAAGTACTCTTGAATAAAATCGATCTTTCTTTAAAGCCAGGAGAATTTGTCACGGTCGTTGGAGGAAACGGCGCCGGCAAAAGCACGTTATTCAACTGCATCTCAGGCACCATGCCCTTGACGAGTGGGCAAGTGATGATTGATGATCAAAATGTGACTACACTTTCGGAAGAAAAACGCGCACGCTTTTTGGCGCGGGTTTTCCAAGATCCGAAAATGGGCACTGCTCCCCGTATGACAGTGGCAGAAAATCTGCTGTTAGCCCAAAAAAGAGGGCAAAAACGGTCACTTGGTCTTCGACAACTCCAAGGACAAAGGGAAATGTTCTTTGCACTTTGTAAAGAAATCGGCAACGGGTTGGAAAATCATTTGGATACGCCAACGGGCAGTTTATCTGGTGGTCAACGACAGGCACTAAGTTTATTGATGGCAACGATTCAAACACCAAAACTGTTGTTGCTAGATGAACATACGGCTGCATTAGATCCAAAGACCTCCAAACAGCTGATGCAAATCACTGCAAAACGCGTGGAAGAACAAAACCTGACCTGTCTAATGATCACCCATCGGATGGAAGATGCATTAAAATACGGGGACCGCTTGATCCTGCTCAGAAAAGGGGAGATCGTCAAAGATCTTTCAGCAGAGGAAAAAGCGCAATTAAGCTTACCTGAACTATTATTGTTCTTTGAGGATGACTTATAAACCCTTGATAGAACAGTGTTTTCAAAAAAAACAATCAAATAAATGAAAAAAATAAGAAAAAATCATTGACATCTTTCAAAGTTAAACCTATACTTAGGTCAATCTTACATCAGTTTGGAGCGAACGACTATGCAAAAATTATTGCTAACGAACCCCACACAACTGAATAAATATTACTTTAGCTATTTTAGATAGGTTTGTATTCATGAAGGCATGGGTACAAACGCTAAGTTTGTATCTATGATGGCTAGAGCATTTCGTAATGAATTCGCAGCCACGTAGATCGTAAAATCTATAGTGGCTATTTTTTATATTCACATATCGGCTCTGTCGTTATGTAATGTTTGAAGGTGTTCACTGTAGATTCTTAAATTTACGGTGGACATCTTTTTTTGTTGAAAGGAATGAACCAGATGAAACAAATGATAACCGGACACACACGGTTGGCGGCACTATTTGCCAAACCAGCCAAACACAGCATCTCTCCAGCGATGCACAATCTTTCTTTTGAAGAACAAGGGATCGACGCCGTGTATCTGGCCTTTGATGTTGAGCCGGACGATTTAGCCGCTAGTATCCAAAGCATCCGTCAGTTGGACCTCTTAGGTGTCAATTTATCGATGCCTCATAAAATGGCGGCTGTAGCGCTGATGGATGAATGTTCACCAGCAGCCGAGTTGATCGGCGCAATCAATACGATCGTCAATCAAGAAGGTCGCTTGATTGGGCACAATACAGACGGCATCGGCTTTATGCGAGCTCTTGAGGACATTCAAGTATCCATCATTGGCGACACCATGACGGTGATTGGAGCTGGCGGAGCGGCGACAGCGATCATTAGCCAAGCCGCACTAGACGGCGTCAAAACGATCCATGTCTTTAACCGCAAGGATGAGTTTTATCCAATCATCCAAGAAAAATTAACACAGATTGCACAAAAAACAGCTTGTGAAATTACCTTAACCGACTTAGAAGATCAGATGGCTTTAAAAACAGCCATCGATCAAAGCAGCTTATTGGTAAATGCCACGGGCGTGGGAATGAAACCAAATGATACCGTAAGTCCTCTGAAAGATAAAACACTCCTACGGGAATCATTAGCTGTCTATGATGTCATCTATAATCCAAGAGAAACGCAGCTTTTGAAAGATGCGAAAGCAGTCGGCGCCAAAACTGCAAACGGCTTAAGCATGCTACTCTATCAAGGTGCAGCCGCATTTGAACTTTGGACTGGCAAAGCGATGCCTGTTGAAAAAGTCAAAGCACTCATCGAATCCATGTAAAAAATAAAAAACAGAAAAAAACGAAAGTAGGAAGAAAAAATGATCGTAATTATGAAACCAGGCGCTACGCCAGAACAAGTTGAAGTTGTTGTAACAAGAATCAAAAAAGAAGGCTTAGATGTTCAAGTCAACCAAGGAAAAGAACAGGTCGTTATCGGCTTAAAAGGGGATACCCGCCGCATCCAAGATGTTGCTTTTCGCAGCTACGAGGGTGTCGAAGATGCCATTCGGATCTCAAACACCTACAAATTGACCTCTCGTGAGTTCCATCCGCAAGATACGGTTGTGGATGTAGATGGCGTGAAAATCGGTGACGGCAACTTTGTTACGATGGCTGGTCCATGTTCGATTGAAGGCTTAGACCAAATTCGTGAATGTGCCCGAATCGCTAAAGCTGGTGGTGCACAAATCTTACGTGGTGGTGCCTTCAAACCACGCACGTCGCCATACGCATTCCAAGGGCTGGAAGAAGAAGGGCTAAAATACATTCGTCAAGCAGCGGATGAAACGGGAATGAAAGTCATCACAGAAGTCATGGACGAAGGACATATCGATATGGTTGCGGAATACAGTGATATTTTGCAGATTGGTGCTCGGAACATGCAAAACTTCAAATTGCTAGCTGCCGTTGGGAAAACTGGGAAACCAATTGGCCTTAAACGAGGCATCTCTGGCACAATCGACGAATGGTTGAATGCAGCGGAATACATCGCCGTTCAAGATAAAAGTGAAGTGATTTTCATTGAACGTGGGATCCGAACTTACGAAACAGCAACCCGTAATACCTTTGATTTAAGCGCGGTACCAATCATCAAAAAACTGAGCCACTTCCCAATCATCGTTGATCCTAGTCATGGAACAGGTATCTGGGATCTTGTACCGCCTATGGCTAGAGCGGGTGTTGCTGCTGGCGCCGATGGGATGATCGTTGAGATCCATCCAGATCCAGCCAATGCTTGGTCTGATGGTCCTCAATCACTTAATGAAAAAACGTACATGAACATGATGAAAGAAGTCCATATCATGGAAAAAGCGATGAAAGAAATCAAAGCATTGCAAGACTAAGCGTCAAGACAACCAATAAAAGAGGTGCAAAAATCAATGTTACACATTCATTTAGAAGAACATTCCTATGATATCCTCATCAAACGAGGGGCGTTTCAAAACGTCGGAACCTGGGTGCAACAGTTGTGGGACAAACAGCGTATTGCCGTCATTACAGACAGCAACGTCGCACCCCTGTATGGCGGACAAATCGTCGATTCCTTGACCGCTGCAGGGTTTGAGGCAACACTGTTAGTCGTACCAGCTGGCGAAAAAAGCAAATCACTAGAGCAAGCAGCTAATTTATATGATGGTCTTGCCCAACTCGGAATGACCAGAAGCGATGGGATCATTGCCCTTGGTGGCGGTGTGATTGGTGATCTTGGAGGATTTGTTGCTTCTACTTATATGCGCGGCATTGATTTCTTGCAGATTCCAACGACGTTATTGGCACAGGTCGATTCAAGTATCGGCGGAAAAACAGCTGTAAATACTGGCAGTGCCAAGAATCTCGTCGGGACATTTGCACAACCAGCCGGTGTGATGATCGATCCAGATTTACTTACAAGTTTGCCCCTCAAACGCGTCCAAGAAGGCATTGCTGAAATCATCAAGTCAGCCGCTATTGCAGATCCTGAGCTTTGGCAAACGTTAGCAGGTTTGAAAGATGAAGTCGATCTTTTGGCACATGCTGAGAAAGTAATCACTGCTTCTTTAAAGGTAAAACAAAAAGTAGTAGAAGAAGATCCTTTTGATCATGGCAGTCGTCTGACACTGAACTTCGGTCATACGATCGGGCATGGCTTAGAAAGAACAGCCGCGTTTGACACCAGTCATGGCGAAGGGGTTGCAATGGGGATGATCATGATCACCCGTCATGCAGAAGCCATCGGATTAACGCCAAAAGGTACGACCCAGCAGCTTACAGAAATGGTTGAGAAGTTTCATTTGCCGATCACACCAAGTGAAATAGATAAAGAGCAATTATACCAAGCAATCACTCATGATAAAAAAGCCCGTGGGCAACAATTGAAGATTATTCTATTAGAAGCGATCGGACAGGCGAAAATCATGACGATCCCGACTGAAAAAATCAAAGACTACCTATTATAAGAAAGGAAGGTAACGGATCATGCGTTATATTACAGCAGGCGAATCACATGGACCAGAGTTGACCGCCATTATCGAAGGTTTACCGGCAGGATTGCCATTAACAGCAGAAGACATTAATTTTGAATTAGCGAGACGACAAACCGGCTATGGCCGTGGGGGACGGATGCTGATTGAAAAAGACCAAGTCCGTATCACTTCGGGTATCCGTCATGGAAAAACACTAGGCTCTCCTGTGACTTTAGTGGTTGAGAACAAAGATTGGAAAAACTGGACCAAGGTCATGGCGATCGAAGAGGTACCAGAAAAAGACCGCAAACTACGACGAGTGGCACGACCAAGACCTGGTCATGCTGACTTAGTCGGCGGCATGAAATACCATCATCAAGATTTACGAAACGTTTTGGAACGCTCATCTGCTCGTGAAACGACCATGCGGGTAGCCATCGGAGCAATCGCGAAGAAAATTTTAAAGGAGCTTGGCATCGATGTGGCGGGTCATGTAACAATGTTAGGCGGCATCAAAGCGGAAATTCCTGAAGGGTTGACCGTCAAAGAAATCGCAGAACGCTCTGAAGCTTCAGAAGTAAGGGTGTTAGATCCGTCAGTCGAAGAAGAAATCAAGCAGCTGATCGATCAAACGAAGAAAAATGGCGATACGATCGGCGGTGTAGTGGAAGTACTTGTTGGCGGCGTTCCTGCTGGTTTAGGCAGTTACGTGCAATGGGACAAAAAACTTGATGCGAAAATCGCCCAAGCCGTGGTCAGCATCAATGCCTTTAAAGGTGCTGAGTTCGGCGTTGGCTTTGAGGCTGGTGTTTTGCCAGGTTCCAAAGTCATGGATGAGATTTTATGGGACGAACAACGAGGCTATACCCGTCGCAGCAACAACCTTGGCGGGTTTGAAGGCGGCATGACGAACGGTGAACCAATCGTGGTTCGTGGTGTTATGAAGCCGATCCCGACCTTGTACAAGCCGTTGCAAAGTGTGGATATCGACAGCAAAGAACCGTATAAAGCAAGCGTCGAACGCTCAGATAGCACCGCTGTACCAGCAGCCAGCGTTGTTTGTGAGAGTGTGGTGGCGACAGTGGTGGCCAATGAACTATTAGAAAAGTTCCCAAGTGATTCATTCGCAGAATTGACCGCATCTGTTCAGGCGTATCGAGAATACTTGTTAACCTACTGATTAAAGAACCAGCAAAAATTCCAGTAGAAATGAGGATTCTTTTCATGAACCAAAATATCTTTGTCGCCGGTCTAGGATTGATCGGCGCTTCCTTAGCAAAATGTATCAAAAAGGCACATCCGCAAGTGCATTTGATGGGCTGGGATTGTCAGGAAACCAATGAGATCGCATTAGCAACAAGTTTAGTAGACGAAGTGCCCCCTTCATTTTCAGAAGGTGCTGTCCGTGCCGACGTGATTTTGTTGGCATTGCCGGTAGAGATCACCAAAAAATATCTTTCCGAACTGGGGACACTTTCATTAAAGCCTTCGGTGCTGGTAACAGACACCGGCAGTACCAAAGCGGAAATCACCCAATTCGCCGAGTCCTTTTCCTTTGATTTTATTGGGGGCCATCCGATGGCTGGCTCTCATAAATCAGGGATCACAGCAGCCGATGAGAACCTTTTCGAGAATGCTTACTATATCTTCACACCGACGAAAAGTCAGCGGATGGAAGAGCTGCAAGAGCTTTTTCGCGGCACCAGAGCCAAATATGTGGCGCTTGCGCCAAAAGAGCATGATCAAATCACAGGGATGTTGAGCCATTTGCCCCATATTATTGCTTCTGGATTAGTCAATCAGGCAGACGCTTTCAACCAAGCCCATCCCAGAGCGCAACAACTTGCAGCAGGCGGTTTTCGCGATATCACTCGCATCGCTTCTTCAGATCCTCGCATGTGGACCGATATCTTATTGAGTAATCGACAGGAACTACTGCAGCTGATCGATGAGTGGCAAAAACAAATGACGACCATGGCTCACTGGTTGCAGGAAAAAGACGAACGGGCGATCTTTCGGTTCTTTGAATCCGCGAAGGAAACACGGGATCAATTGCCGGTTCATCAAAATGGCGCGATCCCGGCATTCTATGATCTATTCATCGATGTACCGGATCATCCCGGTGTTGTCGCTGAAGTGACGGGGCTATTGAGCGAACATCAGCTCTCTTTGATCAACTTAAAAATTCTTGAAACTCGAGAAGACATCATTGGTGTTTTACAGATTTCATTCAAAACGCAAAATGATTTGCTGCAAGCAGAGCAGCTGATCCAAAACAAGACGACCTATTCGTGTCGAAAAAAATAGGAGGCTGGGATGAAACTAAAAAAAGCAACACATTTAAAAGGGACGATAGCGGTCCCTGCTGACAAATCGATCTCGCATCGCAGTATCATGTTCGGGGCGTTAGCTGAAGGAACAACGACTGTCCGAAATTTCTTACGTGGAGAAGACTGCTATAGCACCCTTCATGCATTTCAATCATTAGGGGTTCCGATCCATGATGACGGTCAGACGATCACGATTGAAGGACAGGGCTTTAATGGTCTTAAGCCTGCTGACGAACCAATCGATATCGGTAATTCTGGCACAACGATTCGTCTAATGATGGGGATTTTGGCTGGACAGCCATTTACAACTACCTTATTCGGTGATGACTCATTGAATAGACGACCAATGAATCGCGTGATGCTGCCATTAAGAGAAATGGGTGCCAATGTGAGAGGGCATGAACAGACGGAATTCCCACCGATCACCATCAATGGCACGGCTTCATTACATCCCATCAATTATCAGATGCCCGTAGCAAGTGCTCAAGTAAAATCAGCGCTGATTTTTGCGGCACTACAAGCACAAGGTACATCTACGATCATTGAAAAAGAAACAAGCCGCAACCACACCGAAGAAATGATCCGTCAATTCGGTGGTGTCATCACAACACAAGGCAAAACGATCACTGTGACGGGACCTCAAACACTCCAAGGACAAGAAGTAGTTGTTCCCGGTGATATTTCCTCCGCTGCCTTTTTCTTAACAGCCGGCGCGATTATGCCAGAAAGTGAGATCGTTTTAAAAAATGTCGGGATCAACCCCACTCGTACAGGAATTCTTGACGTGCTAGAGGAGATGGGTGCTTCGATTGCTTTTTCTAATCAAGACGATCAGAATCAATCAGCTGACCTTACCGTTCAAAGTTCTACCTTGCAGGCAGTAACCATCGCTGGCGATATTATCCCACGCTTGATCGATGAATTGCCGATCATTGCGTTGTTAGCCACGCAGGCGCATGGCAAAACGGTGATCAAAGATGCGGAAGAACTAAAAGTAAAAGAAACCAACCGAATTGATGCAACTGCCGAAGAGTTGACAAAACTAGGAGCGGACATCACTCCCACCGAGGACGGGTTGATCATCAACGGTCCAACCCCTTTGCATGGCGGACGTGTGTCAAGTCGGGGGGACCATCGCATCGGCATGATGCTGCAAATTGCCGCCTTATTGACAGATGAAGAGGTAGAATTAGAAAAAGCCGAAGCCGTAGCAGTTTCTTATCCTGATTTTTTTGAGGATGTCGCACGTTTGGCTAAAGGAGGAAACAGCGAGTGAAAAAAGTGATATTAATTGGCTTTATGGGTGCTGGAAAAACCACGATTGGTCGTCTTTTGGCTGAAGAAACGAAACAGTCTCATGTGGATTTTGATGACTTGATCGTTGCTGAGATCGGCATGACCATTCAAGACTTTTTCGATCAACACGGTGAGGAAGCCTTTCGCAAAATCGAAACGGATATTTTAGCTAAAACTTTGGCAAAGGAACAAATTATTTCCACTGGTGGGGGCATCGTATTAAAAGAAGAAAATCGTCAGCTTTTAAAAGAGATGCCGCTCGTCGTGTATTTAAAAACAGATCCCGAGGAACTGATCCATCGCTTAAAGGCGGATACTGGCAGCATTCGTCCCTTAGTCGTCTCAAAATCACCAGAAGAAATATTGGCTGTTTACCGTCCTCGGATTCCTCTTTATGAAGAAACTGCTTCATTGATCGTTGAAACGACGAACAAAACACCAGAAGAAATCGTACAGGAAATTTTGATCAAAGCAGGTGCATAAAATGAAGATTGGTTATTTAGGACCGAAAAGTTCCTTTACGCATTTAGCTGCGCAAGAAGCGTATCCAGAAAATGCCTGTATCCCTTATGGATCGATTCCACTTTGTATTCAAGCGCTAGCTAACGGTGTGATCGATCGTGCGGTCGTTCCGAACGAGAACTCATTAGAAGGGTCCGTTCATGCCACTATTGATACACTGTTTCGTCAAAATCAATTGAGCATCGAACAGGAAATTATTTTACCGATCAATCATCAATTGTTAGTTTCTCAGCAAATAGCAAAAGACAACCGTCCTATCACTAAGATAATTTCTCATCCGCAAGCCTTGGCGCAATGTGCCGACTTCATCGAAGCCCGATTTGCTGGAGCTACTGTTGAGGCGGTTGCTTCCACAACGACTGCAGCAGCCTACGTAGCAAAACATCCAGAAGAAGCAGTTGCGGCGATTGCTTCCAAAGAAGCCGCTTTGGCTTATCAGTTAACGATCAAAGAAACCAATATTCAAGATGTTGCCTTTAATCAAACCCGTTTTTGGGTTTTGACGAAGAAAGCAGCAAACACCCAATTACCAGAGCAGACCGTCGAGAAAGCAACGATTTTTGTGACGCTGCCAGCAAATCGCCCGGGAATCTTGCACAAAATCTTAGCAACCTTTGGCTGGCGAGAAATTGATTTAAGCAAAATTGAATCGCGGCCGTCAAAAACCTCCTTAGGGGAATACTTTTTCGTGATCGATCTGGTGATGGACAAACCGTGGCAACTGATTGTAAATGCCTTTGAAGAGATTCAGTTGTTGGGTGGACACGTCCATCTTCTCGGCGTGTATTCGGTAAATGTTGTTGAGGAAGTGACAAAAAATGACTCAAGTCAAAATAAGAATTAGCCAAGATGAAACACTTTTAGCAACGTTTCATAAAGAGATCCAAACACAGCACCATCAATGGTACCCAACGATTTTTAAGCCCTTTGATCAACCAAGATTTGAACAAGCAATCACACAGCAGCTGCAAGAGCCAAGCCACCACTTTTTTATCGCTTGGTTGGCGGAACAGCCTTGTGGCTTTGTGCATCTTCAAGAGGTCCGTTTGCCACAAAATGCGATGATGCATGAACGAAAGTGGCTGGAAATTGCAGCGATCGCTGTTGACCCTCGGTACCAAGGGATGCATATTGGAAAACAATTGTTGGCATTTGCTGAAAACGTTGCGCTGGAAAAAGGCTTCGATGATCTCTCACTAAACTTTTGGTCGGCAAATCAAGTGAAATCATTTTATGAGCAAGCAGGATTTGTGAGCACACGACAAGGAGCATCAAAGCATCTAAGGTAGAAAAATGAAGAAATTTCCTAGAAAAAGGTTAAAATTTCAGAAAATAGCTTTCTTTCTATAAGGTCTAGGGTATCCTTATAGACAGAGAGCTATTTTTTAGTTGGAGGATCAGAAGCAATGAGCAGGATGGAAAAAAATAAAAAACTGCATGAACGGCTAGAAAAGGAATCCAGTCAGGCAGCCAAAGAAAGTATCTTTGCCCGCCGAGAAGCAAAAAGAAGAAACCAGCGCGTCAGACCGAGTGATTCTACTTCGTCTGCTGATGAGCCAGTAAGAGACATTTTGTATCAAAACACCGAGCATCCTAGGGCAAGCGACCCTCGTGCGGCTCAAAGTTCCCGAGAACAGTCACAAGTAGGAATAAAAAAATCTGAGGGACGAAAAAGAGCAATCCCCCCGCTATCTGCTCAGGGACCTGCGATGCATCAAGGCCAGGAACAAAGCAAACAAAAACCGCAAAAGCTTAAGAAGAGCAAGCAACCCAAACAAAAGAAAAAGCGGAAGCACCCAGTTCTACGTATTGTGGTCCGGGTACTATTGGTGCTTTTTGCCTATTCATTGATTGCGTTTCTTGTCGGTCAGCAAGTCGCAAGAAGTGACGCTGCTTTTGCTACGACTGATGAAGAGTCCTTTAATGGTACGGCCGCTGCAAATGGTGCTCGTAATATATTGCTCATTGGTAGTGATAGTCGTGAAGGAGAAGCTGGACGAGCAGACACTATTATGGTTTTGCAATTAGATGGTCCCAGTAAGCAACCGAAGCTGCTTTCCTTTATGCGGGATACTTTAGTTACGATTCCCGGTTATGGCGAAAACAAGATCAATGCGGCGTATGCCTTTGGTGGTGCTGATTTAGTCAGACAAACGTTAGCGGAGAATTTTGGGCTAGAAACCAACTATTATGCAAAAGTTGACTTTCGTTCCTTTGAAAAAGTGATCGACACACTGTTTCCCTCAGGTGTTGCTATCAACGCGGAAAAAGATATGAGTAAAAATCTTGAAGTTGCCATCAAACAAGGGCAACAACAAATGAATGGGCTTGAGCTATTGCAATACGCACGCTTTCGGATGGACGAAGAAGGTGACTTTGGTCGTGTAAGACGACAGCAGCAAGTAATGGATGCGATCTTTAGCGAAATGAAAAATCCTTTAGCTATTTTAAAATTGCCTTATGCAGCAGGAAAAGTCTTAGGCTATGCTTCCACCAACCTGCCAATGTCTTTCCTATTAAAAAATACCTTCTCGATTGCTCGAGGGGCGGGAGGAGTCGACAGCTTGACTGTCCCAGTCGCTGACTCTTGGCAATACGGTTCAAGTGCGAGTGCTGGAAGTGTGTTAGTCGTCAATCTTGAAACCAATCAACAAGCGATCAGGAATTTTCTTAATGAGTAAGCAGAATGAAAAGTTCTGAAAACCATTTGAAAGTAAGTAAATTTATGCTATATTATTAATGACGTTTGAAATTTGTTGAAACGAGGAAAAAGAATGAAATTAGCCGTTGTTACTGACAGTACAGCTTATCTGCCGGAACGGATCAAAAACCATGAAGATTTGTTTATCATACCGATTCCTGTTATTTTAGATGGAAAAGTCTACAATGAGGGTATCGACATTGAAGCTGATGAGTATTACGCTTTGCTGAAAAACAGCAAAGAATTCCCAACCACTTCTCAACCGGTATTAGGAGAAGTGTTAGCCTTATATGAGTCATTGAAAGATCGCGGTTACGACACGATCATTAGTATCCACTTATCAAGCGGTATCTCTGGATTTATCGGAACGCTGTATGGAATCACCGATGAAATCGAAGGTGTTCAAATCATTCCTTACGATTCGAAAATCACAAGTATGCCGATGGGTCACATGGTAGAAACCGCTCTTGATCTATCAAGTCAAGGCAAAACCGTCGAAGAGATCATTTCCCATCTGGACACTATCAGAGACAATACCTATGCCTATCTAATCGTGGACGACTTGAATAACTTGGTTCGCGGCGGTCGCTTAACCAATGGGGCAGCCTTGATTGGCGGATTATTAAAAATCAAACCGATCTTGACCTTTGATCAAGGTAAAATTGTGCTTTACGAGCGCATTCGTTCCAGTAAAAAAGCATTCAATCGCGCAGAAGATATCATTGGTCAACGGGAGCAAGAAATCGCATTGCCTGTTAAATTTTATGTAATCCACGCCAACAATTTAGAAGTAGCGAAAGAAGAAAAAGCGAAGCTACAAGCGAAATACCCAAATGCAGAAATTGAGATTGGTCACTTCGGACCAGTTATCGGCACGCATTTAGGAGAAAAAGCCATTGGGATCGCTATTTCAGCGCAATAATTTTTATTTTTTCTATGTTTATCACGCCATTATCTTTTCAAGACGATGTATGTAAGAACCAGTTAGACGTTTGTCTAGCTGGTTCTTTTTTCTGCTTTTTTGAGATTCGCTTGTAAAAAATCACACAAACTCGTACAATAGGATCAAAATGAAGGACTGACAAATGAGGAATTGCTATGAAGTGTTCCTTAAGAAGGTGGCAAATGAGCGATGCGCAAGATTTAGCCCATGCGTTAAATAATCAAACCATCCACGATTATTTACGAGATGGGTTGCCATTCCCCTATACGGTCGCAGATGCACAAGCCTATATTCGATCTGTGGAGGAAGCAGAATTTGCCTTTGCGATCACTGTGGATGACCGAGCAGTCGGCAGTATCCGTGCTGTTCGCAAAGAAAATATCCATTATAGAACGGCTGAGATTGGCTACTCTATTGCACAAGAGTATTGGGGAAAAGGCTTGATGACGCAAGCCGTTCAGCAACTATGTGACTATGTATTTACTACATCAACTATCGTTCGTATTTCTGCTGAATCTTTTGCGAAGAATCATTCCTCTTGTCGTGTGTTGGAAAAGGCAGGTTTTACGTTAGAAGGCGTTTTGCGAAAGCATGCGGAGAAAAACCAACAGCTGTTCGACATGAAGCTCTATGCGTTGGTTCGTCAAGAGAAAGAGGGGCAAGATGACCACAATCAAAAAGGAGAAACCTATGAATGAACTGCAAAAATTACCAAATGTAGGTCAGGTTTTAGCGGATCACCTGGTTCGTATCGGCATCAATACTCCTGAACAACTACGCACAAAAACGGCCGAAGAGGTTTTTCTAGCTATCCGCCACCAATGTGATGCGGGCGCTTGCTTGCATATGCTCTACGGCATTGAAGGGGCGATCCAAGGCATTCCTAAAGCGCAGCTTACATATCAGAGAAAACAAGCGTTACGCCTTTTTTTCAATCAATTGAGTTAGTGAAGTAATGCGTCATAAAAAAGCACTTTTTAAGAGCGTTTGTTTTTAGATGCTTCTTATCAAGTGCTTTTTCTATAAACATCTGTCCCTAGCTACTAGAAAAGACCTTTTGCTTGTTCCAAACCAGCTTCCTCATTATACTTACTCTATCTAGTAAATTACTAATTTACTAAACAAGGAGTGAGAATAATGAAAATACCAGAAAACTTGAAACATAAGCCCGTCATTAAAGTGGAAGACTATGATACTGTTGACGGAAAAAATGCGTTACATACAGATGCAAAAGGCCTTTCCCTCGGATTAGCACAATGGAATGATCGCGGAAAAGTCGATATCTCAGGCAAGGTTTGGCGCCATACAGGTGAAAAATGGTCTCGTCAGTCAGAAGAACTACCCCTCACTAGAATCTTAGATCTAGCAATCTTAGTGGCGCAATCTAGTTTGTATTTTCAAGAGGCCTATCGCCATGAAAAGTTTTACGATCCTGAAAATCCGTTGATCGAGATCATTGGCCTGCAAGGAAATCGTATGACCGTTGAAGTAGACACCGAAAATCCTAAAATCGATGAAGACATTCTGCTTTTTTATGATTCCTTGCAAAAAGATGGCGAGCTATACGGCGAACGCTTCAAAATCCTAAAGCGGCTTTTAGATGAGCTAGGTTATTAAGAAAAGGAGCAGATTGCCATGACACAAAATCAACCGTCTTTTGTCGTAACGAAAGGACGCGCTTTTAGCAAATTAGAACAAACCATGATTTGGAAAAAACCACAAAGTCATCAGACCAGTGCTGAAGAACTACGAATTGCTTCAGAGATCGCGTTGAATTGGGCGGATCCAGAGATGAAGATCTTCAATGTGTTGCTGGAAGGCGATGCTGGGTCGGGTAAGACCCAGTTGGCAAAGGCACTTTCTGCCGACTTGCAACTGCCCTACACCAAAATCACCTGCTTTGCGGATATGGATAAGTCAGATGTATTTGGTGCTTTATTACCAGTGATCAACACCGACCAAGAAGAGGACAAGGACTTGCTGGATGCGATTTATCAAAGTGATTGTTTTGAAGATGTCTTGGCATTGATCCAGCGGCATTTTTCCTTGACTCGTGAGCGGGCACGGGCGAAATTTGCGGAACTGATCGAACGGATTGAAACCAGTGATCAGCAACCGACGATTCAATACAAATTTTATCCCTCCGAAATCGTACGGGCGCTGGAAAAAGGCTATTTGCTTGAGATTCAAGAACCAACGGTCATTCGTGATGCTTCGGTACTAGTGGCACTAAACTCGGCCCTTGAACAAAACGGGATGCTAAATATCCCGACTGGCTTTGTTCGACGACACCCTGACTGTGTGGTGATTATCACAACGAATCGGAATTACCAAGGCAACCGCCCCTTGAACGAATCCTTGCGAGATCGGATGCAGCACGCTGAAAAAATGGATTTACCTGAGCTAGCAGTCATGGTGCAGCGAGGCATTGCCAAAACCAATTATCCGGACAAAACGACTGCAGAGAAAATGGCTGAAATCATCCGCTTACTAGACGTGACCGCCAAAGCCAACGCTATCAAAGGGGTGGCGGGCATGCGTTCTTATTTTTATTGGTTAAATGCAGTCAAACAAGGACAAGATCCCTTTACAGCAATTGATAGCAAAGTGCTCTACAAAATCACTACCGATCCAAATGAGCTTTCTCTTTTACAACAGGCGCTAGAAGCTTCAGGGTTATTGGCGCAATTGCGGCTTTTGTTTTCTGGACAACCGCTAAATGCCTTTAAAGAACAAATCAAAGGACGCCGAATCAGCAGCGAAGAGGCTGACCAACGCAATGTAGTGGGAGAAGGCACACCCGTCTTAAAAAATGAGCAAGTCCTTGAGACCGCCAATCAAGAAACTGAGGCGGAAACGATGGAAACCAGTGATTCTGACAAACAAGAAGCGAAAAGCGCAGCAACTGAGGCGACGTTTTCAGAAGAACTAGAACGCAATAGTCATGATGGCCAAGCAAAAGCTGGGAGTGAGACACAAGAGGCAGCTCCTGCTTCTCATTCTTTGTCGATCGAAGCGTATGAAGCCCAGGAGAAAGAAAAGAAAACCACGGCATCAAAGGCAGCACGACAAGCATTGAAAGAATCGATCCATGCCAAAGAAGGGCTGATCGTTCATCGCCCACCCGTCGATTTAGAAAAAGCGACTGAAGCCCAACAGCGTTTGCAGCCGTTGCTGCCGATCGTAGAGTCATTGATCAAGCAAACCCAAGAAGTATTGGAAAACGAACAAGCTTCGGCATACAGTAAAGGTAAGTACAGTGGTACACGCTTTGATGCCAGCAAGGTTGCGTATCAGGATTTCCGGACCTTTGACAAGAAGAATCCACCTCACGAACAGCCTTCCTTAGCTCTTGCTTTGCGCATCGATGAATCAGGTTCGATGATTCGAGAAGATCGGATATTGTATGCCCAACAGGCGGTCTTAGCGGTGAATGCTTTTGCCGAACGTTTATCTTTGCCATTGATGATCTATGGCGACACAGCGGACGTGACCGCTCGTGAAAAAACCTCGCTTTTTGCATACAAAGAATTTAATGAAGGCTTTGAATTTGTGCCAGAGAAACTCATGACAATGAAGCCTCGGCAAAATAACCGTGATGGAGCTGTCTTGCGTGTGCTAGCTGAAAAGCTCGCTCATCAGCCGGCAACCACTAAATTACTCTTGAATATCAGTGATGGCCAGCCAAAAGCTCTTCCTGATTATACAGGGGGAAAAGCCAAAGAAGATATTCAGCAGGTGATCGCTGACTATGAACGACAAGGAGTGCTGTTTCTTGCAGCTTCTATTGGGCAAGACAAAGAGGTGATCAAAGCGATTTATGGGGAAGAACGCTTTATTGATCTTTCCAATCTAACAGAATTTCCGCAGCGTTTGTTGCAGCTACTGACAAGGTATTTGTAAACGTCGATAGGTAAAAGGAAAAGAGTGTGGACTTCGTGCCGCACTCTTTTTTTGATCATAATTATATTATGTAAACAAGATGATATTTGTCTAAATTTGGAAAGTTCTGTAAAATAGACGCCAAAAGGAGAGATATCATGAACAAATGGCGGTACTTCTACTATCCTTGCCAATTCGGCTGGCATGCAGCACTTCGTAGGCGCAGTTTGCTGATGAGTGGTGTGTTGGCGATTCTTTTACTGATCATCGCCATCTTTGCAGAGCATTGGTTAGTGTTTTTTCATCAATGGCTACAATATGAAACAAATAGCAGTGAGAATCAGATGGATCTCACGTATGCCAGTTGGCTTTTCTTTTTGCAGTTGCTACGCTTCGTACTAGGCGTTCTAACTGTAGGCTTGATCGCCGCCTTTTTATGGCACTGCAATCACATGTATCGTTTTCATTTGATGGGGGAGGAGCAGCAATCCCTGAGTATTCGGTTGTTGTTAGGACAGTCTCCGTTGTTGGTCACCTTAGAAGAGCTTTTCTTTGTAGGCATTCAAAGCATTGTTATTAGTTTGATAGGGCTTTTCAGCGGTCTGTGGCTTAGTCAAAAAGCACTGCAGGATTTTTTCCATTTCTTTCATCTTCCCGCAGGCTTTACTTTTGAATTTCCCTTTAAAGGTCCATTAATCGCTCAACTTGGTGTGCTCTTGCTGCTTTTTTTGTTACGATTCCGCGGTACAAAGAGGACGGTTGAAGAGATTATCGTTAACGGATGCCCGAATGGGTGAGGGGATGATAGGCTGCTTTTATTTCCCTCTTCCAAAATGCGAACATATGTTTTATAATAGGTGAAACAAGACAAAGGTCGTGAATTTGTGAAGACATCCTTAACTTTAGAAATGGAAGAGGCACTTTATTATTATTGTCGGGAAAACAGTGATATTGTGGTAGAAGAGGTAGTCATGCCAGATGATCACGGCATCGTGGATACTTTGAGTTGTCGCTTGACGACTGAAAATACCTTTGAATGGCGTTGCTACGAACTCAAAGTTAGTTTGGCAGATTTTCGCTCAAAAGCAAAACTATCCTTTATTGGGAATTATAATTATTTTGTCTTACCCAAGGCATTGTACGAGAAAGTCAAAGATCAGATTGGACCTACAATTGGTGTTCTGGTCTATCATGCATTTCTTGAAAAAGAAACGGGCAGCAAAGGGTATTTCAGTGTCGAAAAGAAGCCCCAACGGCAAGAACTGCAGGTTCCAGAAAATGCCTTATTGTTTCGGTTGATTTCGGCACAAGCGCGAGAAGTCGGCAAAGCAAAACAGACTGCTCGAGGATTGCGGGTATTTTCAACAGAACGTTTGTACCAAGAACTGAAGAAACGTCAGCCTGAGTATGACTTGTTCGGTGGTGGAGTCAATTACTATGATCGATTTATTGAAGATACTCAGCTGCAAGCGATCGAAGCCTTGAAAGAAGAATTGGCCGCTACGAGATCAGCCTATGAAGCGCTGGAAAAACGTTTTTTATCAGGCGAGTAAGAAGGAGAGAAGAAGATGTACTTCCCGTATATTCGTGGAAAACAATTTGATTTATTGGCGTTGAAAGCACTGTTGGAACAAGATTGTTTGTCAGACGCGATCCAGCCGATCATTGAACCAGTCAAGCAATCAAAAACGTTTTGGACGACCATTGACCTGTTTCAAAGGAAGCAGCATCCTTTTTATCTGGTTCGCAATCCACAGGCGGGGGCTTTTCTGACGGCAGAGGGGTTAGCAGAGTTGCAAAATGTTGCTGCCCCTAAAGCAATGATCGTAGATCGTCCCATTGAAACAGTGGAAGAAAAGCCTGATCTTTGGATCATCCATCAAGCGGACCAAGCACTCGCTAGTGATTGGCGGGAAAATACACTGCCGGTGCTGGTAAGCAAAGAGTTTCGTTTGTTAAATAAAATCAACGGCCCGAAACTACTGATGGAAGATCCGTTTACCCGTTTACCTAAAAATAGTTTTTATACAGAATGTCCGGAGGAAGGATTTTCAAAAACCCATCATCTTTATCATAAATTGGGCTATGCGGGATTTAGTGATTTTTCTGTCGATAGCAAAATTTATTATGAGCACAGTTATCCCTCAAAACGGTTGGTTTTGCATTGGATCTATCCGACAGCAGAGCAAGACTTGCGAATCGTTCACTTATTTTCTGAGGAAGAATTACCAAGTCAGAAAGAAAAGTTTTTTGAAGTCATGGAGGCTTTGTTGCAGCATGAGGAAGAGTATCCTACACAAACAGCTGGGCTGCAGCTATTAGTTGCTGCTTATCAGAAAAGGTCGTTTCCTGGTATGGGCGTTATTCGGAAAGCTGCCGTTATGAATCACTTGGAACTCGTCAGTCGTCTTATTTAGTCGCTATACGCATACGATTGTAGGCTCTAACAAAATACTGCCATTTATTGTACAAAACACCTTGATTGCACCCATTGTTTTCAGGATAGTGATAAAATCAGGGAAAAGGAGTTGGCGCTCGTGGGAACAAAAGATAGAGAATATTATCGAAATGAAGGAAAAGAATTTGAAAAAAACAAGAAAAACCTGCTTATTCGACGTTTAAATCAACTAATCGTTGTCTTGGTCATTTTGATCATTGTCTTTTCGGCGATCCTGTATTACATAGTTTGAAACTTTCCGTAGCTGTCATTGCTTTATTGGCAGCAACAAAACGAAACTTGTACTTAGATGACTGTGCACCCTTGATTAGGACTCGCTATGGGAATCTGATCCGTTTAGGTGAAAACTGAACGCAACGAAACGTTTCTTGTTTATCGTTGCTGGTTTGCCTGTGATCAAGATTCCCATTAGGCTATTAGTTAGCATAAATTTGCTGGGTTAAGTGCGAATCATTACTGATAAGATCGTGAACAACGATACTTGACTGATTCATTGAGTTTGGCCAGCAGCTGCAAACCAAAGCTTGAATTCAAAGATTCAAGAATCAACAAGATCAAATACAGACAAAGGTTCAGAGATAATTTGTCAGTTGATTTTCTTATCAGTTGTAGAACAAACAAAATCTAAAACTATCGCTCAAATGACCATTTTTTTGGATTATGCTGCCAATTAGGTGAATTTGAAGGAAATAATCCTAAATAAGAGGGAGGAGAGCCGCAAAATTATCCGCTAAATACGGTGTTCGAAAAATTTTATATTTTAGTTTACATAATATATATTATACAAAGTTATATTCGAAAAAGAGTTCGTGATATTTTAGACAGTTCAAGTCAATTTTGCATCATTTTACCTCCCTCCGAATGACTTTTATCAGAAAATTGTCTCTAATTCATCTAAAATTTAACTAAAGCTAAGAATTTCTTATTTTACAAGTTTCTTCAGATTCTTTTTGGATTTACTAATCAACAGATTGTTAACGGTCTTGTAGCAAGTTACATACGGATTCGTCTTTTTTATCTCAGCAAATACAGAATCAAGCTATCAGCCTTGATTCACGAACCAATCGGTTTGATTGTATGCTATAATCATGTTGAAAATCTTTGAGCTTTTACCTAGAACTTTATTCATATATAGCCAATCCATTTCAAAGTTCTTACACAAGTAGTTAGACGTTGCAAATGCCAGCAAATATCTATTACATGATTCGATAAAAAAGAACCCTAAAATCATGTAGATAATTTAGGGTATTTCGTTATTTAATATAATTGTAATGTTCATAGGTCGACATAAACGTCCATATTTTGCTAAAAAAGTCTGAATAAAGCGCCGTTGATCATTCCTTGGAATACTAGAATCATGGCAAGTAAAATCAAACCAGCAGCTACCCATAAGCTTATTTTTCCTTTTCGTCGACTGCTGAACGGGTTTTGCTTCAAGTTGCCACTCGTCAGGATGAAATACATAATCATGCTGAATGATATGAGCAAAATAATTTCTATCCCTATACCTAACCATAATCGCTGATTGTTTATTATTGTCATTTTATCACCTCAACTCATTTTACCATTAATGAGTTGCAGACTACTGATTTGCCTGGTTTGCAGCTTGTTTTTTCCACTGTGTAATTAACACCCGATAAAAGCAATTCCATCCGTATAAGCTGACAATTTTAAAAGGAGAATAATAATGAAAAAGAAGAAGCAATTAAAGCTAGTCTTTTTACCAAAAATCTGGGCGTCACTCCTCTACTTGCTTTTCGTGTTCACAGCCCTCTTCCTCTACTTATCAAAGTACTTGGACGTTTCTTTCTTTACTTCGATGTATCCTGACTTTTATCTTCATATCTCCAATTTTTCGATTAGTTTGATTATTGGCTTACTGGGGTACTTTTGGCTTCTCGTAGGTGCGCCATTTAAAGCCGTCACGCTATTGACCCTGCTCTTACTCATTGCCAATCTATTGAGCGAGACTGTCTTGGGCTTTATGAACACCCCTGATCGAATCGATTTACTTTTTGGGATTGCAGGAACGCTCGTCGCATATTTTACTTTGGCAATGATCAAAAGACACGGTTTAGTCAAGAATCAATCGGTTTGATTCAAACAGTCGTGACTTCTCCTTATATGATCCCCCTTGCTACTTAGGTTCAACCCATTTTTTGGGAAAAGAAACATCTTGCTGCAGTGATTTAGCCGAAAAAAGCACTCAATAAAGGGAGTGCTTTTTTTCGTTTCCATTGGCGATACTTTCGTATGGCTAGTCACTTGGTAGCCAATACAATGGACTTAGCTGTAGATTTTCCCAATACGGGTTGTGAAACCCTATCAAATAGTGCATAGCTAAATACCCAAAAATCATAAAGCCAAATGACAAAGTCACGATCCGTCCCCACCGTGGTATTTCTTTGATAAATAGACCTAGCATACCTATCAATAAGGGGAACGAATAATTAAACAGTAAATCACTTCTAATATTTTGGTTCCGAGGATCCTTCATTATTTTGTCATTTAAGCCCCAACTTATGCCGACGATCACAAACATAAGCGCCAGAATAGTCAATCGTTTGGGATCAAAAAGCCACTGTTCTTTATCTTTCCTACTTGCAAAGTAGATCGTAAGCAGGACCACGATTAATCCAGACATATTTCGCCAGCTATTTTCTAAAACGTTCATGATTACTTCAGGATAAATTATAACATATATAGTATAAAAAAACGATACCCGCCACTATCCCCTTGTTTGATGCACTTTTTAGATGTTTCATAGAAGAATCAGAAATTTAAAAATCTGTTCGCTTTACAAAAGAGAACGTATGTTTGTATTATATAGATAAGAGGTGATTGCTATGGGTATGCTGCAACCATATGAAGATCGGAAAAAGCTAAAGTGGCAAGGATTCTTTTTATCTGAGCATACAACTGAAATTGAAGAAGAGCCGACACGCACGTTTGATTGTCCGCCTAAGCCGTCACTCACAACGGAAGAAATCAATCAATGCTTATTCGAAGCGATGAAAAAGAATCTAACTGTGGCGATCCAACGAGAAGAAGTCAATGAAGAAGGTGGCTATCCCCCAGATATTGTCGGAAAAATCAACGGATACGACACATTGGGCATTTATTTGACGGGAGAAACCACAGAAAAAATTCATTATGATGAGATTCGTCATGTTGCTTTTTATGAAGAGAAAAAATGGTTTGATCTCAACGAATGATCCGCTTTTTACTACTTACTAAAGGAGGAATACCTGATGCAAACACAAAAAGGCGCTGTCTCAAAAATAAGGATCGTCTCCTTTGCCCCCTCCCCTTTGGTCCGCTTTACACTAGGCACCACCAACTGTTTGATTGCGAAGCACAGTTTGAATTTTTTAGGCGATGTTGATGAGGGCATGTTTCTAACTGTGGGTGGCTATTGGAATAAGCGCCACCAATTCGTGGTGCAAAAGTATACGGTATACGGCAAAACAAAAATCATGTTGGATATCGATGCCTATCGACAAAAAACAGTAAAGGCGGGTTCATTATGAGAGCAAGAGACCTCTTGACAGCACTGACAACGTCGTCGAGTGCAGCAGATTACCAAGGAATTTATTTAACTTACAAAGAAAACCTGATTCCTTTTACGACGATCGCACAAGATAGTAATAACCAATTGATTTTATTTTTCGAACCCAAAAAGCCTGCTTTGACTCTGAAAGAATTATATACACAGCTAATGCTGCATAAGAATTTGGACTTGCTCTATTGGGATGGCGAGTCACGACAAAAGGTATTGGGGTTTCGTGAACAAGAAGAAAAAATCATCCTTTAGTCCCCTCGCCTATTTTGGCACACAACAAACGTTGAAAATCTCGGCAAAAAGAAAAAAATGAAGTATACTTTGTGTAAAGACTAAAGGAGTTTATCATGAAAAATCAAAAGATTACCCAAATGAGTTTTGCGAAAGTCTATCCTCTGTATATTGCCAAAGCAGAACGGAAAAATCGGACAAAAGAAGAAGTAGATCAGATTATTACCTGGCTGACTGGGTATGACCAAGAAACACTCCAACAGATGGCTGATGATGTTTCTTTTGAACGCTTTTTTAAGCAAGCCCCTCAGCTCAATCCTGCACGAAAACAGATTACTGGTGTGATTTGCGGGATTCGGGTAGAAGAGATCGAAGAGCCAATAGTTCAAGAAATTCGTTACCTAGATAAACTGATCGATGAATTGGCGAAAGGAAAAGCCATGACGAAAATTCTGCGCTCTGCTGAATGAGGCGTTTTTTTCGAGTTGCTATTTAAGAATCAACGCTTTATACTAGAAATACCTTGGCAGGGGCAAATCATTGCTCAAAACACAGTGGGACAACACCCCACTGTGTTTTTTTATCCTGCTTTTCTTGACGACAGCTTGTAACCAGGCAGGCGATCTTAGTTTAGTTCAACCACTTAGCATGTAGTGCCCTTTGGAATTGGCCGCCTTTTCGTGAAAACACAAGAACGTTGGCTGCGGCTCTCCTCTTCTTTACTCAACAAGGCGCTCTTGACACGTACAAAAAAGCACTCCTCTTATAGAAAGGAGTGCTAACTATTACTTTTTCATTTCTTTGATCTGTTCTTTTCGTTTCAAATACGCCAGCTCTTTTTCCATTTTGCGATAGCGAGCGAAGGCTGCTTCTGAAAGCTCACCGGCAGCAATAGCTGCTTTGACCGCACATTTCGGTTCTGTTTCATGCTGACAGTCTCTGAAGAAACAACCTTCAGCATATTGACTGATCGCTTCAAAGGATTGCTCGATCGAAGCTGACCGAACGGTACTGATGCCAACTTCCCGCATGCCAGGAGTATCGATGATCATTGCGCCAGAGGGCAGTGTGAACAACTGGCGACTCGTCGTCGTGTGTCGTCCTCGACTATCCTCTCGTATGTCATTGGTTTTTTGAACGGCTTGCTCCATGAGCTGATTTAATAAGCTGGACTTCCCAACGCCTGACGAACCGATAAATGCACTGATTTTTCCGTCTGAAAAGTAGGCTTCTGTCAGCAATTCGTTCGGTTCATAAATAGAAGTAGCGAATGCTTTCACACCAAAAGCATCGTTTAATGCTTGCAACAGCTCTGCTTTTTCATCAGCTGTGACTTGATCGGCTTTGGTCAAGAGAATCACTGGGTTAGCGCCACTGTCCCAAGCGATCGTGACAAAGCGCTCTAACCGAGCGAAATTGAATTCTTCATTGGCGCTGGTTGCAATAAAAACCGTGTCGATGTTCGCAGCGATCCCTTGTTCATCCGTCCGATTTCCAGCTACTTTTCGTTGTAAAAAACTCTTTCGTGGGAGCAAAGCATCAATCAAGAAATGATCTTGATCATACACCTGCCCTTGGACAAAATCACCAACAATAGGATAATCCTTTGGCACTCGTGCCTGTTGACGAAATTTTCCTGAAACGGTTGCTAAACATTCTTCTCCTGTGGTCAGGCGGACTTTTGCGATATCCTTAGCCTGAAAGACCACGATTCCTTGTTTTTCCATGATTTCCCTCCAGTTAATTAGGAGGCCGCACTTAAAAAGAGAAACCTCCGAGTTGATGTTGCTTCATTTGATTTGTCATAGGACATTTCCCCTTTCTATGTTGTGCTCATCATGCGATGTCGCTTTATTATACCACTGGAACGGACAGTATGCTAAAGCAAATGACCCAAAAGAACATTTACTGAAACGAAGTAGATAAACAAGCCAGCAATATCTTTGATCGAGGTGATGATCGGTGCCGAACCGGCTGCTTGGTCGATGTTTAGTTTAATAAGTACAAACGGGACTAAAAAGCCAAGTGCTGCGGCTAAGGTCATAGCAAAAACTAATGAAATCCCAACAGCGACCCCTAACATCGGGATCCCTTGCCAAAGTGAAGCAGCGGTTCCAGAGATGATCCCGACGATCAAGCCTAGACTCAAACCGATCCAAACTTCTTTAAAGAAATGGCGGGTGAAGGTTGAAAGATCAATATGCCCTAACGACATTCCCCGAACAAATACAGTAGAGGATTGTGTACCAACGTTTCCACCCATATCCATGATCAAAGGAATAAAAATCGCAACGGCTGCCACCGACTCCAACGTTTGTTCAAATTCATCAATGACGACCCCAGCTAAAAGCCCAGCAACAAGCGTGATCACTAAGAATGGCAAGCGGACTTTCCAGATTTGCCACAGGCTGCCATTGATCAAAACATTACTACGGTCTGCTTCATTAGAAGCAACATCGACTAAACCAGCGGCATTAAACATGTCTTCCGTTGTTTCTTGCTCGATGACATCGATCGCGTCATCGACGGTAATGATCCCAACGATTCGTGATTCCTTGTCTACGACTGGCAGCGCAATGATATCTAGTTCATTTAGCAAACGGGCTGCTTCTTCCTGGTCGGTGTCCGTGGTCACATAAATAACTTTTTGGGACATGATCTCACTGATGCGTTGCTCCCCTTGTGCCATTAAGAGATCTTTCAGCGACAAAACACCTTCTAACGTTTTCGTTTGATCAGTAACATAAAGCGTATAGATCGTTTCTTTTTCTTTGGCTTGCATTCGCACTTTTTCTAACGCTTGATTGACCGTCATATCTTTTTTCAATGTGATGAATTCCGGTGTCATCAAACGACCCGCAGTTTCGGCTTCATACCCTAGTAAGAGGTTTGTTGCAGCACGTTCATCCGGTGCCATTGATTGTAAAAGTTTTTGTGTTACGGTCGCTGGCAACTCATCCAAGAGTCTTACTCGGACATCTGGTGCCATTTCGTTCACAAACTCGGTTGCCCGTTCATCGGTGAAAGAGCGTAATAAGTGTTGTTGTGTAGCTGGTGTCAAATCTTCAAACAGGATAAGTGCTTTATCTTTCGGTAATAGTCGGAAAACGATCACTTTTTCATCCGCGGATAAATTGCTGAACAATTGTAACAACGGCAGCTCTTCCATTCCTGATACGAGTTCTTTTAATTTTTCAGAGTCTTTCTGATTTAAATAATGTAAGATGGTTTCTTGCTGGTTCATGGGATACACTCCTTCTCCTGTAATTTTGCTCAAAGAAAGAAAGGAAATCGTTCAGAAAATTGTCCAGATTTCTTTCGTTTGAAGGTTGCGTGCTATACAGCTGAAATTTCGTTCCGCAGCTGGAGATGCCTGTTATTAAAACAAGCATCAAAGGGAAATAGCAACAACTTTATTCATTATATCACATAGTTTTTTTAAAACATGAAAAATTTGACTTGCAAATAAAAAAAACCATTCAGGCATGTTCCCTTGGTAAAGAAAGTGGGTTAAGAACATTTGAGATCAAAAAGCAAAAGAAACCTGAAAGTTCTGTAAAACGCTCCATGCAAATGGTATGATGAATGGGTTGCAGTTTTTTTACTCCCCGTTTATGCTAACTATACATCAATGAAAAGAGAGGCAAAAAAAGATGGCAAAGAAAAAAACATTTATCGGATCGGTCACTGCGCTTCTCGCACTCGCAGCAGTCGGATTTAGTTTCCTACACAGTAATGATCTATTCCCAAATCACAAAACACCATCATCAGAAGTGGCAGTCACTTCTGCTAAGGATATTCGTGCAGATGAGCTGGCACAGTTAACTTACCAAGGCACCCAAACGATTGAAGTCAATCAGAACATTCCTGAGTTTTCAGAAGATGATCTTTCCCTTGAAAATGGCGCCTGGGAAGCATACGGCGACCTCGATCACCTCAATCGTGCGACATCTGCTGAAGCAATGTTGAATCAATCCTTGATGCCCACGGAAAAGCGTGGCGATATTTCCAGTGTGAAACCGACAGGTTGGCGTAATAAACAGCTCCCCAATGGGAAATATTTATATAATCGAACCCACTTGATTGGCTTTGCTTTAGCTGGCGAAAATGCAAACTGGAAGAATCTGATCACAGGGACAAGTCAGTTGAACAATCCCGAGATGTTGCGCTTAGAAATGGATATCAACTATTATCTCAAGCAAGATAAAAATCATTATGTCCGATATTCCGTCACCCCGATCTATCGCGATGACGAGCTGGTTGCCCGTGGGGTACAGATGCAAGCCCAATCTATTGGCGAGGATACGATCCAATTCAACTATTATATCTTCAACATCCAAGATGGTGTCACAATCAACTATGCGGATGGTAGCAGCGAGATTTCCAACGAAGATATGACGCAGCCGGAGAATGCTACAAGTAGTGAAAACAACACGACAACAGCCACTTCTCAAAGCAGTGAAACAGAGGAAAAACAGAAAGAATATGTCGATCAACAAGGAAACGGTTTGATCAAAGGATCAAGAAGCGGCATCTATCATTTGCCCGGATCTAAATACTACGAGGATACTACCAACCCGAAAGAATGGTTCAAAACCATCGCTGAAGCGGAAGCTGCCGGCTACCGTGCACCAAAATAAAAAAGCCTTAGGCTTTTTTATTTTGGTTTTATTTATTCTTCGTTGGCTTGTGCTTGTCGCAACACTTTGACATAGGCCTTCCCTTCGTCTGTAAAACGAACCGAACGTGACTTAAAGCGATAAGCTCGGTAAATCAGGCCTCTTTTTTCAAGACGCAATAAATGACGATAAACCAAAGAAGTTGTTTTTATCTCTTCATTGGCACAGATTTCTCGTATGGTAGGTGCGCAACCTTGAGCTTGCATATATTCGTCAATAAAAAGTAAGATTCGATCTTTTCTCGGCATAATTCCTCCTTTCCGCAAAACAGTCTTCACTGCTGCAAATTCGTAAAAACCGATAAGCTACTGCCTCGTCAGCTTTTTGTCCAATTAATACACTGAAAATCTATTGTTCCTCTCTCTTTTCCCATTCTTCCAACGAGTTAAAGTTACTTTTAAACGCTGGAATTTTCCCCTTAACGAGAAAAGCATCGGCTAGCAGCGCTCTTTGGTATTGATTTTATCAAATTTAGCAGCAAAAAATAGCAAATTTCAAAATTACTTTCCTTTTTATTGACCTAAAAATAAATAGAGCTATTATTTTTTCTTAGAATTTGTTATTCTAAATTTAAGTAAAGGAGGATTTTATGTTAGGGATCGGTTTATTTTTTGTAGGAATTACTTTGATAATCAACGGCTGGGGCAGCTTACTTCACATTGACTACCGCTCACTTGCTTTGATCAATCTTTTTACAGGTTCGTTATCTTTTATTATCAATCTAATCTATATGCTTCAAGGCGCTTATTATGAAGCAGGCACTGGCTTTCTCTTTGCCTTCACGTACTTATTGGTAGGGATCATTTACCTTTTTGATTTAGATCTACGTATTTATGGGATTTTTGCGCTATTCGTAGCCATCAATACCTTGCCTTTTGCTTGGGTCTCTTGGCAATGGGAGCAAGATCCCCTCTTTGCATTGATTTGGTTAACATGGGGAGCGTTATGGTTTTGCGGCTTTTTGGATACGATCGTGAAGGTAAACTTTGGTCGTAAGATTCATTATTTTGCGATCGCTTGTGGTATCTTCACTACGTGGGTCCCAGGCTTGCTGATGCTATTAGATCTCTATTAAAAAAAGAGTGATTATCTCAATGATAATCGCTCTTTTTTTTAGTAGAAAAATTGTTTTTTTCTAAAAAGTGTTCAATCTCCTGCATCGCTTTCTGAGGACCATTTGTCGGGAAATCCTTCTTTAACTGATAGGCTTGTTGGCAAATCTTCGGAGCACCAACCTCAGTCAGGGCAGCTTCCAGCTTTTTCTCAGTTAAGGGTTTTGTCAGTGCGATTGCATTGCCATACGCCACGCAGTACTGAATATTGCAGCATTGCTCATAGTGCATCCCAATTCCGATAAACGGCTTCCCAGATGCACAAGCTGTTTGAACAGTCCCTTCCCCACCATGGATAAAAGAAAAATCGATATGCTCATGCAATAGATGACTTGGCAGATATTCGGTCAAGAACAGATTCTCTGAGTCGTTGTGTTTCCCCTTGAGTAGATGTGTAACCGGAGCAATGATCGCTAGTTCCGAACGGTTTCGCAAGAAAGCTAAGATTTTTCGCACCATGCGCGGATTCCCCGAACTGCCCATCGCAAAATAAACGATTCGTTTTCTTTCCCGCCGCTTTTGTTGAATAAAAGTCAACACTTCGTCTGGTAAAGAAGACCCGAGCTTCGCAAAAATCGGCCCAACGATTTGATAATTTTCTGGCAGCTGCTCTTTCGTTAAAAATAAATCAGGAGTGGTGATGAGATTTAAATCAGCGTCCATCATTCGTAAGCTCGTTTCAGGCATAAAAAGTTTTTCTGTTTGAGCAGCGTGTTTGAATGCTCGGGGCATCCAGCGGGATTTTACCAGTTGTTTTCTTATCCAATACCAAAGTGGTTTCCTTAGCGGTCCTAAGAAACGCAAACTAGAAGGGATAAATGCGCTATCTGATCGAAAAAAGGGATCGCTCATCGCATAGGGTTTTACGTAGACTAAGGGAATCTGTTTGCTGCGAGCAGATAGAAAGATCGTGACATTCGATCCAGTTACAATGACCTGAGGAGCAAGTTTATCGATCAGCTTTTGTTCGCTCAGAATACGCGCGGCAACCATCTCTTTGGTGAAGGGATTTTTGATTGAGCGTAGTTGATCTAATTTTATGATCTGTTCCTCTTGTTTTTCTGTCAGAGTCGGCGTCAGCAAATGGTACGTAAAGCCACTTTCAGTGATAAGTGAAGCAAAGGTTTTTGAAAAACCAAAGAACTCGCAGTGGTGATTTCCTTGCATTTGTTTAGCGACTTCGATCATCCTTGTCGTTTCAGCCAAGTTGAATACCGCAGGCGCAAAAAGAATCGTTGGCATGAAATCCTCCTTATGTATCGAGTCCATCCACTCGTTTCTTTCAAGTATACTAAAAGTAGGCACATGTAGGAGAAGTTTTTTTGCAGATCTTCTCGTTCATCTTTTTACATTATTTAATTAAAAATTTGCTATAATAAAGAAAACCTTTCAAGGAGTAAACCAATGCGAAAAAAAATATCTTCCTTGCGGCTTAGTACATTATCAAGCGGGCTCATTCTCTTTGCTTTCTTTTTCTTGATTCAACAATTTTGGGAAATGGTTGTTTCTGACTTTGCACTTTTGCCTTCGCTGGCATTCATCCAAATTCTCTTGATGATCCTTTCAACCTTTCTCATTAGCAAGTTTGTTAAAAAACGCTCGTGGCGGCAAGTGCTTTTTGGCAGCTACCTATTCATCATCGGCTCGCTATTTTCTTTCTGGCTAGCAAATAATCCATTGGAGCTGCAAGCAGTCATTCTTTATATGATAGGCGCTTTTTTTGGCGGCATTCTTTGGGAATATTTGGCCCAGCGCTTGGCAACAGATCTTCTGGCCAAAGAACATGAACCTCGTTAACAGAGGTTTTTTTCTTTTTCTGATAGAAAAGGCAAACATTCTTCGTATATAGTGTGAAGGAGTGAAAAAGGTGCAGGATAAAGAAATCATTGAACGAATCAAAAAGAAAGACTATGCCGGCTTAGAAGAACTGTTAGCTGTTTATGGTGATAGCATGCTGAGGACGATTCATAGTGTCCTCTCCCAACCGCATGAAGTGAGCGAGCGCCAAGATGTAGCGAACGAAGTTTTTTACGAGGTTTGGCAAAAGATTGCTGCGTACCAACCAGAAAGAAGCCGCTTGATTACTTGGCTGCTTTTGATCAGTCGTAGTCGTGCGATTGACCACAAGCGGAAGTTGAACAAGCGCTCACTGGAAGAAAAACCTGTTGATGAGCAGGAACTAGCTATTGAAGAATCACCTTTGACAAAGGAAACCTTTTTGGGCTTTATTGAAGACCTTGAAGCCCTCGATCAAAGGATTTTTCTGCTCTACTATTTTTACCAAGAGTCACCCGAAACCATCGCAGAGCAGACGGACTTAAATGTCTCAGCGATCTACAATCGTCTTTCCCGTGGCCGCAAACGCTTAAAAGAAAGGATGACTATCGATGGATTTTAAACAGTTAGTCTTAAATGAAAACAATTCACTGACAAAAATATCTGAACAAGAAAAAGCAGCAACCTTCGAGCTGTCCAAACAATATGTTTTCTTGCAAGATCTATTAGAGGAGCTTCGGACGCTTTTAGCAAAAGACGAAACGATTCTTGGCTATCTGCCTTTGACGCCAGATGGAAACCTCGCCTTCGCCAATCAAGGGCTTGGCGCCTATGCCTATGCAACAACCGAGAAAGCAAAAGCATACCGTGACATCTTTCATGATACCCGCGGCAATCGTTTGTTAGTTTTCACAGAAACCCGCATGCTTTTTCTGGTCATCATCGACTATTTAGAAAGTAACACCTATTTCAGTTACCCCTATGAGACCATCAAGGCGTTCACGATCAAGCCAAGAAAGCTGATGAAGCACGAATCACCAGAGGATAAAGAACAATTCCATTGGGGCTATTTCGACTTTCAGGCAGGGACGCACATTTTCTCAGAAGTACTGACGAAAAAAGACTACGAATTATTTACGTCCTATCATGAATCGATCCCTGCACTCAAGAAAATTCCGATTCAAAACAAAGTTTACCGAGCAGCGAAATATCAGTATTTCCTGAGTAATTGGCATTTCAGTTTTCGCTTGATGACCGCTTTCAACCTGCTTTTTCTGCTGCTGTTTGTATTAATGATTCTCGGATTTTTCTTACACATTGGTCCACTAAAAGGATTTTATTATAAGGATCTGTTGGACATAGGTATGGTCATTTCCCTTTTTCATAGTAAGAACATCTTGCCATAAAAAAGGACTGCTGCTCCTTCCTAAGCATTTCTTTTATATCAATTGAATAAAGCACCAGATTTTCTACAAAAGAGTACCCCTTGCAGGATTCAAGTCAAAATGAATGCTGCAAGAGGTATTTTTCGTCTCGGACAATTGGGATATTCCTAACCGTTCGTTTTTTCATTTCCTTTTGAAATTCTCAGATTTCTTGTGAATTTTTCAGAAGACTCCACTCATAATTTCATACATGCCTAATGGGATTATTTTTTCCTTCACGCTTGCTTTTTAGGAAGAAACGTTATGATGATTTTACTTGCTAGGAGGTGTGAAAAATCGAACTTATCGGACATTTGGTCTTTTGGATTCCGTTTTGTCTTTTTCTAGTGATTGGATCGTTTTTCATACAATGGCGGAAACGTTTCGTTTCAACCCTTATTGCAGCGATCCCGTTTCTCTTTTTTATGGTAAAAATATTCAATTATCGGCATTATGAGCCAGATTCTGTTTTCATCATCTATTTGGTCGGACTCTTCTTGTCAGCGATCTTACTGATTGCAGCTGTCCGCCGGCTGTCAAAAAAAGCCTAAACCTAGGGTTACTAGAAAACAAAGACATGGCTTAAATGAAACCCAGCCTAACTTTAAGGTTCATTTAAGGTTCACGGACTATAGTCAATACGGACATAATAATTTAGAGCCTGTGCTAGCGGAAACTAGCGCAGGCTTGTTTGATTATTTATAGAAAATAGGACAAATCGCTAGCAGGTGTTGGGTAGGCAAAAATCATTTGGGCCAGCGCTTCTTTCGATAGCTGATTCTCCAACACAAAAACGAAGTGGTTGATCAACTCATCGGCCAATGCAGAAACAATCGTGACCGCAACGATGGTATCAGATGTGTTATAAACCAATTTGATTTTTGCATCTTGATCATTGATTCGTCGATAGGTATACCAAGAAGAAAAATCCATCACCTCGCTATGATATTCTGAGGCATTATCGGCAATCTCTTGCTCACTGATCCCGACTCTTGCCAGTTTTTCCGCACCAAAAACCAGCGTAGGGATCAGCGGATAGCGGATGGGTGTTTTCTGATCATCTATATGCTCGACAAGATAGGCGGCTTCAAAGCTGGCAACAGGCGTCAGTTTGGGCTGCTTTTTCGCTAGCACATCCCCGATTGCATAGATGTGTCTTTGACTAGTCTGCAAAAATTCATTAACTACGATCCCTTGTTTTGACGTTTCTACCCCTGCCTTTTCCAGTTGCAGCTGATCGCTATTGGGTCTGCGTCCCGTGGCACCAATCACTGCTTCTACGGTGAGAGACAATGCTTGTGTCTGAATTGTATAGTGGTTTTGTTCTTTCATGATTCGCTGTGTGTTCTGGTTAAAGTGAAACGAAACACCTTGGTCCTGCATTGAACGAACCATTTCTGCGGTCAATTCAGCATCAAATCCTTTTAATGGCTGGTCATTATGATGAATCACATGAACTTCAGCACCTGCTGCTTGAGCGATCATCGCCAGTTCGAAGGTAATATAACCAGCACCTATGAAAGCAATCGTTGCTGGCATCTTTTCAAAGGAAAGAAAATCAGTACTGCTTTGTAAATGTTCCTTGCCGACGATTGGCAGTACCGCTGGACGCTGTCCTGTCGCAATAATTATTTTTTCTGCTTGAATCTCTTCTGCGTCCACGACGACCGTATGGGCATCACGAAAAGCGGCTTGTCCGTAGTAAGTAGTGATTCCTTCTGCTAGTAACCCTTGTTTGGTTGACTCCGGCACCCGATCGGTATACGAGCGCTTAAACGCCATCAGTACTGGCCAATCAATGGCTACCTGCCCTTGAACGCCATTGCCTTGCATACGTTTCGCCTCTGTTTTGACTTCTACGCCTCGCATCAGTAGTTTTTTCGGATCGCACCCGCGATTGGGGCAAGTGCCACCCCATAAATCGGCTTCAACGATCGCCACTGTCTTACCTTTGGCTTTTAACCCATAGGCAGCAGCCGTTCCAGCTGGACCCGCTCCGATAATCAGTACATCCACCTTTTTCATCTGTCTCCTCCTTCTCCTAAAAAAATATTCCTGCGCTTTCTCTTCCCTTCAAGTATAGCGAATCACGGCCAGTCGACAAAACAATTCGCCTTTAGCGGCTCCTGCGAAAGATCACATTCAGCCCTTGAAGTTGCATTTGATGTGGTATACTTTTCTTGTCAGTTTAACGACAAAGGAGAATGAATGACTGTGAGTTTTAAACGTTTTTTTCAGCTCTTTCTTTTTTATTTTCTCTCGATTCTGGTGGCATATGGCCTGATTGCATTTCTAGCAGTAGATAACTTTTGGCTGGTGGTCTGTTTGATGACGATTGTCGGCTACCTCACATTGGGTATCCCACTAACCTTATTGAGTTTAAAGAAGAAAAAATAAGACAACAGACAAAGACACCAGCAACTTTTCTAAGAAGCTGGTGTCTTTCCTCATTGATGCGATTATCCTAATACGATCTGGGCATCTGCCAATGCTTTTTCCACGACTTCCATCACCAGCTTGCTATGGGCAAGACGTTCCTTGACAAAGGCCTGATCATTTTCGTGAATGGCTTGTGCAAAACGGACAAATTCTTCAAACATACGATGTCCGTGAACGCTGCGATCCTGATGGCTTTTTGCCCCATGGACCGGTTCAACGTCATAGCTGGCAAGCATATTCGTCGGCCCATTGACGATGATCGATCCTTTCGTCCCTTGGATCGTTGAACGAATCGTCGCTGTCGAATCTTTGGCGCCGATACAAACGACTTTTGTTTGTTCATAGTCTAAAAACAGCATGCCAGAAGTATCGATCCCCTGTTCGACATTAGCAAAATAGCGGACACTTTTTGGTTTTCCTAAAAGCCCGACGACAAAATGAATATTATAGATATTGATATCCATCAATGCCCCACCACCCATTTTCGGGTTAAATGCAGGTAAAACGGTTCCCTCTTTGAATAAATCATAACGAGAAGAATACTGCGAATAGTTGCATTCAATCACTTTTAGCTCTCCCAATGTTTCAAGCTGCGCTTTTATTCCTTGATAGTTGGCTAAGTACTGATTTGTGATGGCTTCCATCAAAAGCACCTCATGGGCAGCAGCCAATTCTGCTAATTCTACTAATTCTCGTGTCTGCAACGTAAATGGCTTTTCACAAATGACATGTTTGCCAGCGAGGATCGCTTCTTTGGCAAAGGAATAATGCAAATGATTGGGCAGTGCGACATACACGGTGTCAACGGATGGATCCGCCAAACATGCCCCTAACTCTGTGTAGACGGTTTGAATCCCGTATTGCTGTTTTAAGTGATTCATTTTCTCTAAATCATTTTCTGTCCCAAAAATAGCGGACAGTTCAAGTTGTGGGACATCCCCTGCCACCGTTAAAAAATCATGGACGATCATGCCTGCCCCTAAAATCGCTAAGTTCATCTTGCTTCCCCTTTTCTATCTTCTTAAATCATTTGTTTCAATACTTCGGTGATCACTTTATGATCCTCTAAATGAGCCAAACCTGACACACAGATAGCACCCGTGACTTTTCTGTCTTCGATAATTGGAAAACCACCACCACAAATTGCATAATGTTCGTCTTGTGCCCATTTAGCAAATTGTATATCTCTATCTTTTTGCGCATAGACGTACAGTGAACTATGCCCGCTTTCTAGTACCGTTCGTTCTTTTCTTTCAAGCCAAGGGCTCTCTTTTCGCCCTGCCATTAAAAATCGAATGATCGGCAAGCCCTGATGAACAACTTTGATCCCTACCGGCTTCGGGTAATTCCTTTTAACGTACTGATCGATGGCAATAACCAACCGCAATGCGAGGTCATTGTCAAAATGAGCAAACTGCAGCTGCTGTTCTTCTTGCAGGATTTCTGAAGGTTCGATTCGGATCTCCTCCTTTACGTTGAGTCAGTTGATGCCTTCAGGCGCTTTGTTTGTCAAAAGCCCCATAATCACCCTGCCTTATGACTCAGTAATCACTTGATTGATGCCTGTTTCTAGCATTTCGATTTGTAAAATCGTTTCTTCGTCTTTCACGATTTTCTCTTTGCCATGGATGATCGTTTCATAGACGCCCTCATACACACGGCTATAATCACCAATTTCAGAGATGACTTTTTCTTCATGGTAGTTCCCGTTAGCATCCATATAAGTTAGTGTGCCATAGTGCTCTGGCAAATCGATCCCAAAATCGGCATGATCCGGGAGATAAAACTGTTTTAGATGCTCTTCTTGTCGATCCTTCGTTTGTTTTACAAAAACGCCGTTTTCGCCATAAACGACAAAACTAGGCCGCTCTTTTAATCGGAAGTAACTAGATTTGACTGAGACTTTCATTCGACCATAAAACAGATCCAAATCGAAGTAATCATTCATGCGATTTTTTCCAAGCAATTGCCGAACCTCATAATGGACATCGTCTGGTTGTCCAAAATAGGAGATCACTTGGTCCAGTGTATGACAAGCGTGTCCGTACAAGTAGCTTGTATTCAATGAAAATTCGGTCACTGACCGCGGAACCTCTGGACGAAAATAATCATAATGCATCTCTACTTCTAAGAGATCTCCGAGCACGCCGCTTTCGATCACTTTTTGCGTCGTCAAAAAATCGGAATCAAAGCGGCGATTTTGATAGCATTGCACAAACAAGCCTTTCTCCTGCGCCAGTGCGAACAATTCCTTTGCTTGTGCCGAAGTTTCCGTAAAAGGTTTTTCGATCAAGACATTTTTCCCATGAAGCAAGACATCCTTGCCTAATTCATAATGCAAATGACTGGGGGTCGTGACCACAACTAATTGAATTTCAGGATCACGGTAGATATCCTCTAAGTCAGAGGTGTAATGAACACCTTCTAGTGTTGGCCAGGTCAGCTTTCCGCTTGGTGAATAGATCGTCTTTACTTTGATCTTATCCTGCAGCTTGGTTGAAAAAGGCAGATGGTAGCGATTGGTGCTTTTTCCGTTTCCGAGATATGCGATAGTTAACATTATGACGCCTCCTATGAATTGATAGCTTGATTATTGCTGATATCCTTCGAAATGAGAAGTCTTTTGCCAAAAACAGGTTCTTTTGACCAGACTTTTTCGCAAACTGCTGAGTGGTTCTGAACATTTTTACCAAATTGCCAAAAAGGTACAGTTTTTGCTTTTGGTTTTCTTTGTCCTAGGCTATGATTAGAAAGAGGTGGTTTGATGTTATTAGGAGATAAATTACGGCTTCAAGAAGGATTGACCAATACGGAGAAACGGATTGCCGATTATATTTTGCAAAATATCAATGATGTGCCTTCGTTGACGATTGAAGTCATCGCTAAGCATACATACACATCCCACTCTTCCGTCATTCGTCTAGCCAAAAAGATGGGGTATGAAGGATTTAAAAGTTTTCGCTTAGGTCTGGCTGAAATTGCCCATAATCAGATGTTCAACCCAACCTTTGTTGACGCGAATTTTCCCTTTTCGCCTAAGGATCAAACACCTGATATTTTGAAAAAAATGGCCGATCTAACGATCAACTCGATCCACAAAACCCATGCTCAGGTCGCTCCAGAAATGATGGAAGCAGTGGTGCAATCGTTGGAAGCTGCGCAACGGATTTTCTTATTTGCTCGCGGCGATTCTCAGATCCGAGCAAGAAGTTTTCAAAATAAGTTGGTCAAAATCAATAAGTATCTGATCGTAGCTGATGAATATGGGGATGATGCGTGGAATGCATCGAACGTCACGCAAAATGATTGTGCCGTGTTTATTACCTACCGTGGGAAAAATACGCAATACGAAAAAATCATGCAGCACTTTCGTGATGTCGGGGTACCAGTGATCGTGATTTCTGGAAACGCCCATGCGAAAATCATCCCATTAGCGACCCATGCGATCATCGCTTCTCATGATGAACGTGATTTTCTCAAAGTCGGCACCTTTTCTTCACAGGTCGCCTTTGAGTATATTTTAGATTCACTGTTTGCATTGCTGTATGCCAAAGAATACCAAAAAAATATTGTCGAGTTAAGAAAAAAACAAACTGTTTTGGAATCAGGGATTCTCTCAGAATACCCGTCAACTGAAGAAAAGAGGGAAATGAAATGATCAATTGGGGAATTATTGGTGCCGGAAATATCGCCAATCGCTTTGCTGCAAGTTTAGAAAATTTTCAAGTCGCCCAGCTTTATGGGGTTGCTTGTCGTACGATGGAAAAAGCGCAAGCGTTTCAAGCAAAATTTCCGTGTGATGCCGTCTTTGATGACTACCAAAACCTATTAGATGATCCAACTATCGATGTCGTTTATATTGCTTTGCCACATTTGTATCATTATGAATGGATCATCAAAGCCTTTCAAGCGAAAAAAGCTGTTTTATGTGAAAAACCAGCAACCTTGACTGCACAAGAAATGCGCGATGTACAAAAACAAGCTCAAGCACACGAAGTCTTCTTTATGGAAGCCATGAAGCCACGCTTCACCCCAGCGTATCGCAAACTAAAGGAACTTGTGGATGGTGGTCATATCGGTGAGCTAACAAGTGTCACGACTACTTTTCGCCGCCATTTACCAGTCGAAGGCAGTTCTTACCATTATCTGCCAAAACAAGGGGGTGCTTTACTGGATATGGGGATCTATAACTTAGCCTTTATCCAAGATTTTTCATCAGAAAATTTAACTGCCGAATTGATCGATTACAGCCTGTATGAAACTGGGGTTGATACCTACGTTGAAGCACGCTTTGTCAGTGAAGACTTTGTTGCAGTGATTGAGACTGGATTTGACCAAACAAAAGAGACGGTGGCGGAATTACAAGGAACAAAAGGGAAAATCACGATCCCCAACTTCCATCGCCCCGCTTCTTTTACAGTGACGATTGACCAAGAAGACACGGTCTATGATATTGGGTACGAGATCGATGATTTCCATTCAGAGATTCAAGCAGTTCACACCGCGCTTGCACAAGGACAACTCGAAAATCCCCTGATGTCCTTAACAGATAGTATTGCCTGTATCGCTTTAGCAGATGAACTAAGAAGCTTGCTAGATGCGGAAAAAAAAGACAATTAAGATCATGCCCCATCGTTTTTGAATAGAACTGACCAGTGGTTGCCACTCGGTCAGTTTTTTTGTCAAAAATTGAGCGCTTTCTTTGACGCTATTGAAATGGTTATATTATATTTATTGAGTATATTTTTATACAAATAAAAAAAGAAAGGAAAACGCTTATGACTCCAGAAATTATAACGTACCTTATTTGTTTATTGACCTTCGCTTATCTAGCTGTGACGGTTTTTACTTTTGTAAAAAATCGTCGGACAGGTGACGGCTATCGCCTCCGTATTTTTTACGTGTTGGCAGCAGCACTCGTCTTTTTGCTTTCCGTTTATGCAATCGCTACCGGTCAAACCTATGACGACTTAGTGACATCGATAAATGATCTTTTTCAATAAAACAACGACGGCACGAACCCCTGCGGATCTCTTCGTTTGTGAACCTGTGGTTGAGGGAAGGATCAAAACAGAAACGAGCCAATGAAAGACTGCTAATCGATGGCTTTTCCATCAGGATCTGCTAAGCCGAATCAATGTCTTTCAATAAATGATGTCTGATTTTTTTATGGAGGTGTGCATGCTCATTCAGCTTAAAGAAGCGAAGCTTTCCGATCTGCTTTCAATCTACTTGATACAAAAAGCGGCCTTCAAACCACTCTTTCTCCGTTATCAAGACTAAGAAACTTCTCCCTATTTACAAAGTTTCGAGAAGCTAAACGCAAAGTTTTCTGCGTCGAATACCACTTATTATTTAATCATGACCGCTCAGAAAACCGTGGGCTTTGTAAAACTGACGGTTGAGCAGGAACATACGACGAAGCTATCTTCCATCGCCCTTCTTCCCTCCTACGAGAACCGCGGGATTGGTAGACAAGCAATGACCTTGATTGAAAGGCTCGTTCAAACAGATACGTTACGTTTGAATACGATCCTGCAAGAACCTAAGCTGGTTCACTTTTATCACTCGTTAGGGTATTCAGCAACAGGCAGGTTTCAAAGCCCCTCTTCAGCAATCTGCTTTGCCTCCTTTACGAAAAAAATTGCTACGAAATAAAAAAGCCATCTCGCCTTTCATCGGCAGAGATGGTTTTTTCTATCAATTGCCATCCTTTACAGCAATCATTTTTATTGGTCCTGCAAGGTGTCATCGGATTTTTTACGCAATCGCGGAATCTCTTTCACATTCATTAAATCTAAAAAGAAAGTGAACAATGGGATCCCGATGATCAAGCCCCACAAGCCAAAGAGATGTTCGCTAAGATACAGGAGAATAAACGTGTAAAACATCGGGATTTCTGTTTTATTAGCCATCAAGCGCGGATTTAAGATATAGGATTCCAACGCATGAACAAACACTATGATCAATAAAATGTAGATCACGTCATTAAATCCGCCGATAGAATAGGCAATAAACGTCAATGGAATACACGAGATGATCACACCAGCAACAGGAATCAAGCTGAGAAAGAAAATCATCAACGCCAAACTCAACAGCTGCGGAAAGCCCATCACCGCTAAGGCGAAAACAGTGATCGCTGTATTGACTAAGGCGATCACCAACTGCGTCTCGATCACATTTCCGAAAGCCCGCGTAAACTTAGCTCCTAAATAGTAAACATCTTCAAAGAACCACGCCCCTTGCCCTTGCAAAAACAGCCGAGAAAACGCAACGGTCTTTTTGTTATCGATCATAAAGAAGAAGCTAAGCAGAAAGGAGATCAGCACAGTCAACGCCAACTCACCGAAATTATACAGATAATTGATCACGACTAGAACGCCGCTTTGTAATTTCTGGATGTATTCGCTGGTCTGCAATAAATTCAAGACATATTCGATCAATTCATTATTGGAGTCTGTCCGTTGGTAGAAATCAGCAACGGAATTGACTAATTGGACGGATTGTTTGATGATGATGGGTACATAATTTGTTGCTACTAAATAAAGAATAAAAACAATCAAGCTGTAGGTCAGGATGCTCGTAAGCTTGATGGGCAGATGGCTTTTTCGATGGAGCAAAAGAACCAGCCGATAAATCAGATACGTAAAGATAAAGGTCAGCAAAAGAATGGTCATCAGACTGCGAAACAAAAAAAGAATGCCCGCAAGCATAAACAGGACAGTCCAGCGCCGCAACACAAGATTTTGAAGAAAAGCATTATAGTATTTCATCTGTAACTCCTTTATTCGTTGCAATGGAGCAACGAAGCATTTCAGTAGTGCCTAAGAATTATCTAATCATTAAACTATGCAAATAGCAAGAGATTTTATTTTTCTTAATCGAGCGAAAAAATGAAACAAAAAATCCTTAGAAGAATCGTTGCCTTTCTTCTAAGGAAAAGAGTTATTGGTAAACGGTCTTTCCTTCGTTTACGGGTAAAACCGAGTTGATGGACAATAAAAAGAAGCTGGCAGCCAACAGATCAGCACTGCCGCCTGGGGACACATTTTCTGACTGGCAGAAGGCTGCTAGTGCATGAAATGCTGGGTTCGGCAACGCTTGCTGATTGGCTTTTTGTGCGAGTTGCTGAACCAGTGCCAGTACCTCTTGATTGCTGCGGTATAAAATACACGTATCGTTCAGCGTAGCGATGATCGCCAACAGCATGTGGAGCCTTTTTTTGGTCTCATTGGAACAATCCCGAGAAAAATAATCTGCTAGAGCGATTTGAACATGAGGGAACCCAGCAGCAGCTTCCCCATACGCACCGAGATGTCCATATTTGGCTTGAACAGTTTTGCCATGACTTTCTGTTTGTTGAATCAGAGCACGATCAGGAAATGCAGTGAGAAGCTGGATGTCAGAAAAGACTTCTGGTAAAAAAATCCGCTGTTTGCGACTAAGTTGGCTACTGACGGCGCTGATGAGCAAGCCTAATGCCCAGATGGCTCCTTTATGAGTGTTGATGCCACCAGTGGCTGCCAACATCGCCTGTTCTGCCTTCCGACCGATTGCAGCGATTGCTTCCCGCAACTCTTGAGACATGCTGCTTCCCCAAGACACCAAGGCCATTTCTTCAAAGTATGGCGTCAATGCTCGAGCTGATCGTAGAAAGAGTGCTTGATCCATATCGTGATGGGCACCTGAATCAATGGCATCCACTAACCCAGGTTTTGGGGACAATGTCACTTCTGCAATCAAGGCTTCTTCTACCAATTGGGCGAGTCGTCGACAATTTTCTTCTACAGCTAATGCAAACATCCAACTCCTCCTCTAGTTTTTGATTTGACCTTTGATCGTTACCCATAAAACATGCAAAACATAGCTTGTTAAAAAACCACAGCTGGCAGTTGCCAAATAAGCGACGATGATCATGATGCCCATTGGCAGTTGCAGCAACAAATCTTTGAAGCATAGCAACAAGACTTGAAAGACAAAAACATTGGCAAGATAGGTTCGATACGCATAAGTAGACAGCCACTTAAACGTCCCTAACTGTGGGGCATTGTTTTTGATCATGGTTGATCCAAACATAAAGACTGCAAAAATCAATACTAAGCTATATAAGCTTTGCAATGTATTTAAATACGGTGCATGAGCGAAACTTAGATCACCTGCATAATGTAGCAGATGATTGGCAGATAATAGCCCTAATGCTAAGCCCACTGGCAAGAAAGCGTAGCGAATCTTGTATAGGAAGCGATAAACGGTTTCGTGATAAATCAAAGCGGCTTCGCCATAGATCCCGTAGATCACAAAGCTAAAGACAAACCGATCCAATAAATACCAGCTTTCATGATGCGGTCCTTCAAAAACTTGGCGATCATAAAATACATACCAAATGACATACAAAGCAGTTGCGACGATCAATACTGGCCAAACAGCTTTTTTCTTCGTCAACACTTTGTAGCCTAACCAGACAAAAAACGGCATCAACAATTGGATCTGCAGCATCATGATCGTATACCACAAGTGTGGCGCCGCATCCCCCGTCACATATTTCAGTAAAAACGTTGCTGTGTCAGTATAAGGTTTTCCTTGTTGGACAGCGGGAAACAGCCATAAATAAGCCGTCGTCCAAAGCACATATGGCACGACAAGTTCAAAAAACTTTTCTTTCAAAAATTCTAGATAAGACAGATGTTGACTAGTCTTAACCATGTTATAAACAATAGCAAAAATAAACAGGGGTGCGGTAAATTTCACCAAGACATAAAAGGTACCGATGAATGCTGCAGTCTTTTCATCTTGGGTATTGGATAAGGCAAAAGTCAAAATCGTTTGCATCATTACTGCTGTCACGGCAAATACTTTTTGGAAATCACTGATGTTGATTTTTAAATCGTTGTTCTCAAACATGTTTTTCGCTCACTTTTCTAATAATTACCAAATCTCAGTGGTGAGTTTTGGCCCTTCGTCTGTTTTTACTAAGATTTTTTTTGATGGATGTTCCAAATACTCCTTTAAGGCAAACCCGCCTTGTTTTGTGATAACTTGAACATCGATCTGTTGAAAAAAGGCTGCCTGCTTTTCCAATAGTTCCAGTGGCAGCTTTTCTTTCGTGTCGGCATAAAGCAACAGATCTAAATCACTGGTCGGCTTGATTGCTGCCTGTTTTGCAGCCAATTCAAAACCCAAGCTGCCACCGATTCCCCAAGAATAGTGCTTCAATAAACGCCGTGCTTGTTGATAGTTGCGGTAAACTGGATAATTGGCTACTTCATTGAATCGGAAGCTCTCACGAGTGATCAATTCCCAAGGATGGATCGTTCGTTTGATCATGTTGCAGGGTGCCTCAAAGGCAAACCGTTCTTGCCGCTTTTCCCCGCGCAACCCCACTGGTAAATAGCTGGGGTTACGGGGTTTCCCACGACGGACGGTCGCAAAAAGCTGTTCTTTTTCAGAAAACCATTTGGGAATATCAATCATATCAAGAACTTCTTTATCTAATTGAACGATATCGTGGGCACGGTTCATTCGTTACTCATTCCATTCTGCATTCATTTTTTCAAATACGTTATTCGTTTCCAGCCGGCCGCTCTTTTTAGCGATCGGATTGGTGTAGCGACTGGTCAACATCGTGTCATTCGTTTTACGCACATCATCAATCGCCTCATTGATCGCTTCAATTACAGTCGCTTTGCTTTCAGAGGTGACAGACTGATCCGTAATGGAGGATAAGAAAGTGAAGATTGCCCCAAGTTTCGTATAATTTTTGATATCATAAGCAATACTTGGTACTTTTTCCGCCGCGGCTTCAATCGCTGCAATCGACCGTTTGGTGACTCGACTTGCACTTTCTTTTGACATTGCTTGAACAGTGATCTTTTCACTATTTAATGCGATCAGACGACTTGATTGCAAGCCGTGCGCTAAGAAAGCCCCAGAGATCGCATTACCAGCGATAAAACCGATCACTGGATGACCCGCTTGGCGTAGTTTGGCATAAGCTGCCGCACTATTTGCTAAAGCTGCATGAATACCAATCAATTCTTCATTATAGCCATACGCTTGGCTAGGGACATCGATGACCGCAACGATTGGCCGTTTGATTGCTTTCTCTTTGTCTTCGTGATAAACAGTTTCTAACAGATGGCCCATCTCGTACCCTTCGACTAAACCAACTTCTCCATTGCGTACCCGATACATCGGATTATTTGGGTTTGGCACGATTGCTGTAACAACGACTTCTTCAGTAAAAAGGTCAGATGCAGCTGCATAGACTGTTGCACTAGTTGAGGTTGGGAACTGCAGATTCGTCAATGCTGAAAACCAATGATAACCGATACTGTCAGCAGCAGCTTCTTGGCCTTCTGTTACAGTAATAGGTGCCACTTCAGTTGCTTTATGCGCTGCAAGAGCCTTATTGTATGCCTCGATAGTCAGCGGCTTTGATAGATCAAGTTCGTTTAAAAGAGAAAGATAAAAACCACTTTTTTCGCTGCGATGACTGTCTTTCTTTTCAACCATCGCCGCAATCACAGCTTCTTGGATCGATTCGACACTGTCAGTCACTAGTTCATCGATCATTTGTGCTTCCAAACGTTGTTTGGCGCCAATGGTATTCCAAATCAAATCTTTATCACTGGAATCAAATTCTCTCACGCCAGCTTCTTGTTCGATGACTTCAGGACCGTTCAAACCGATACGGGCTTTCTTCGTCGCTATCAAGTAGCTCATAAGTGCTGAGGTAATCGACATACCGCCAAAAGAACCCACCCGACCTGGCACTAAGCCAATCACTGGCACATACGATTTTATTGCAACGATCAAATTGCCGATTTCTGCGATCGACAATAAGCCGTAATTCGCTTCTTGGAGGCGTACCCCACCAGTATCGAGGATGATGATCGGTGTGATCGGATTGCCCTTTTGGTTTTCTTCCAACACATGCGTCAATGCAGCGATGATTTTAGCACCAGAAACTTCACCGATCCCGCCACCTTGGAATTTCCCTTCCATAGCGATCACGACTACGTTTTCTCCAGAAATCGTTCCACGATACACAACGATCCCATCATCGCTTTGTGGCACGATGTCTTGAGCCACCAGATTGGGTGCGATCATTTGGTCGAATGGATCGATCAATTCACGACCGCTCTTGGCATCCAATAAGGCGTGCACCCGTTCTCGAGCATTTAATTCTACAAAACTATTCTTCATCTGCTAGTTCCTCCATTGCTTGGGTTAATCGTAGGTAAACCACACCGGGAGTGGCGCCAAAGTCGTTGATCACTATTTGCGCACTGATTGGATAGCGCTCAAAAAAACGCGTCAAGACATTTTGCCACACATCGCCAAAGCCGTCACTTCCTGTACAAACTGAAACGGTGGTTTCTTGTTTGTCTGTTGGAAAAAGCAGAATTTCCAAGTCACCAGAACCCACCACGCCAACATGGACTTTTTTGGTGACTGGTTTCGTTGTTTGATACGTATAAGCTAATTTTTCCATCTCTTCTTCTCTCCTCTTGCTCTTATTAAGACCACGTTCTGAATTTCATTGGCGGTTCGTACAACCCATCGGACCATTCGATCAAATCATCAACGGTTTGAGCTGCTAGCAATGATCGTTTGGCATCACTGCGTTTGATCCCTAAGTCTTCTGGTAATTTCACGATTCCCGCTTTGCGCAAGGCATCCAGAGAAGCTTTTGTGCTGGTCATTCCTAGTGGCGTTACACCACCGATGGCTGCGATGGCTGCTTGTTTTTCCTCTTTTGAGTTTGCTTTATAAAGATAAGCGATGCCTTCTTCTGTCACGATATGCGTCGTATCTTCGCTATAGATCATAATTGGGGCATTGGCTAAACCAGCTTGCTTTTGGACAGCCAACGCATCTAACGTTTCTACAAAAACAGGTTTTTTATTGGACCCATACGTTTCAACCATTTGAACGACTAATTTTTGTCCTTTTGCAAAAGGATCTGTTTCATCCCGCAAGGATTGCCAAGCTGGAGTCGAATGCCGACGGCCCCCTGGATTATGCCCCATATTTGGTGCACCACCAAACCCAGATAAGCGGCCTTTCGTCACTGTAGAAGAATTTCCTTGATAATCTAGTTGTAAGGTCGAACCGATAAACATATCGATGGCATATTGACCTGCAGTTTGTGATAATGCTCGATTGCTGCGCATCGTGCCGTCTTTTCCGACAAAGAATACATCGGGTCGAGCGGCAATATATTTTTCCATACCAACTTCCCCACCAAAACTGTGGATGCTTTCGACCCAACCAGATTCGATAGCTGGAATCATCGTTGGATGAGGATTCAAGACCCAGTTTTTCGCTACTTTTCCTTTGATTCCAAGCGTTTCTCCATAGGTTGGTAAAAGTAACTCGATCGCAGCGGTGTTAAAACCGATCCCATGATTCAACGATTGTACTTCATGTTCTGCATAGATTCCTTTTAATGCCATCATCGCCATCAAAATTTGTAATTCCGTAATGTTTTGCGGATCTCTCGTAAAGAGGGCTTCTAATTGATACGGTTGGTCTGCTACCACGACGACATCGATCCAATCGCTGGGAATGTCGACCCGCGGCAAACGATCGACCACTTCATTAACTTGAACGATCACAATCCCATCTTTAAAGGCTGCTGCTTCGACGATCGTTGGCGTTTCTTCCGTATTGTAACCTGTATAAAGATTTCCTTGGCGATCGGCTTTGTCCGCCGCCACAAGGACCACATTCGGAATCAAGTCGATAAATAAGCGGCCATATAATTCCAAATACGTATGAATGTCCCCTAATTTCATGGTTTTGTCTTCAATCATTTGGGCAACGCGCGTACTTTGTGCGCCTGCATAAGAAAAATCGATTTTCGCTGCAATGCCTTTTTCAAATATCGTCAAATGTTCTGGACGGGAGATACTCGACATGATCATATGCAAATTGTTGACTTTTTGAGCATCGACTTGTTCTAAGCTTTTTGATAGAAAGCTTGCTTGTTTCTGATTGTCGCCTTCAAGGACCACTTTGTCTCCCGGACGGATCAACTGTTCTAAGACTTCAATGATCGCTTCCGTTGGGACATATTTTCCATCGAGAAGATGCTCGATTTTTTTCATGGTTTGGGCTTTCTTTTCACGTTTACTTGCCCAGTTTCTTGCAGTTTTTTCCATTCTATTCATCTCCATTTTTGATATAGGAATAAAGCATCATCCAAGCCATGTTGATCCAAATTGATCACACGGATCGCTTTGTTTTCACCAAATTTTGCTTGGATCAGTTTTGTTAGGGTATTGCCAGGAGGAAATTCAAGAGCCAAATCAAGTCCTGCTTCGTAGGCAACATCCATGATCTTGTTCCACTGCACCGGATAAGCAATATTTTGCAGCAAATCTCGACGGATCTCTTCAGGGTTCATGGTCATCCGACCATCCGTATTTTTGAGGTACGGACAGATAGGCACATCAAGGAATACCGTGTTCATAAATGGCGCAAACCGTTTCACGGGTTCTGCCATCAACACACAATGGGACGGGACAGGCACTGCTAAAAGTTTGGCGGTTTGCGCATGATAATCTTTCGCTTGAGCTAGCGTCTTGCGCAAGCCTTTGATATGACCAGAGATCGTATGCTGCATGGGGCAATTTTCATTTGATAAATAGACGGGAGCAGCAGGATCAAATGTTTTTGCCACGAGCGCTTCTGCTTCACTTCTCGTTACACCAACCAGTACTCCCATAGCATAATCAGTCGGATAGGCTTCTTTCATCAATGTCGCCCGATGATAGACCAAGCTAGCGGCGTTTTCGAAACTCAAACTTTCACAAGCTAACGCAGCGGAAAAAGCGCCAATCGAATGCCCCGCCACTAGCTGTGGTTGCACACCAGATGCTTTCATCTGGTCCGTGTAAAAAGCCGCTTTTACTAAAAGCGCCAACTGAATAGAGACGGTATCTTGTTTTAGATCCCCCGATACAGGGTGTAAATCAAAGCCTGTCGCCTGTTCTAGACGATGGAAATAACTGGCAGGCACGTCCTCAAGCATCTTGCTGGTCTGACTGCCTTGTCCTGGGTATAAGAAACCTGTACTCATGAAACACCTCCTAAACAATTTCTCTTTCCTGTGTCATAATAACGGAAGTTTGTTATAATAAAAAATACCAGTTTCGTGAATATCCATAACCATAAGGTATGGAAAGAGGAGTATCTGATGAACCTTGATCATTTACGCTATTTTAAAAAAGTAGCCGAATCGAAAAATATTACCCAATCTGCACAAGAATTATACATCTCACAACCTGCCTTGAGCCGTGCCATGAAACACCTAGAAAGTGAACTAGGCGTTCCTTTGTTCTATCATGCCGGTCGGCATATCGAGTTGACGATGTATGCTGAAGAATTTTATCCCTATGTCGTTGAGACGTTAGCACGTTTCGACGAAGGAATGAGTGCGATCCAAGCCTTAAATGGAGAAATGGTGCCTGCAGTGACGATTTATTCTGAAGTCGCTTCTGTTTCCTTGCCCAACTTGGTGGCGACATTCGTTGAAAAGCACCCTGAGATCCAACTTTCGATCAAGCAGCACGGCAGTAAGGAGACCGACAAAGAACAAGCCTTCTACATTACCTCTGAGCCAAAGAACGGCTTGACCAATCTGCCAATATTCACGGAACCCATCTTACTGGCGATCCCGAAAAAGCATCCCTTGGCAGAAAAAAAAGACTTGCAAGTTGCCGATATCCAACACGTGCCTTTGCTGATGCTGGTTGAAAACAGCCCACTGCGTAGAACCATCGACAAAACGTTTGAAGCAAAAAAAATCAGTTTGGCTATCGGTTCAACGACGGACGATCCGGCGACGTTGCGCTCCCTTATCAATCAAGGGCTAGGAATCACGTTCTTTCCTAAAATTACTTGGGGCTATGAAGATCAGGCACCTTTCGTTTTACGTGAACTAGCAGATTTCCCCTTATCAAGGACGATCTATTTAGCCTCAAGCTTTACTAAAGGTCATCCCATGACAAAACTAATTGCAAAAACGTTGATTGAATTTTATCTTGGCTAAACAAAAAGAAGCGTCCATTCGCACGTTAGCTGTGCAAGTGGACGCTTCTTTTTTCTTTCCTATTTACCACGGTTGAATCATCGGATCGACCGTACATTCATTCACATTGATCACTTCGATCTCTTTTGGCTAGCCACACTATTGGCTGCCCCGTCAGGTGAGACCCCATAAGATTTGTTACACGCCTTCCAGTACGGCTGCCTTATCATCGCTTATGCATCGGGCAATTGATCGTATTCTTCATCACTGACTGCTTCTAACCATTCTGAAGCACCAGCAGTAATCGCTACATGGGCAAACCAACTATTTTTTGCTGCACCATGCCAATGTTTGACCCCTTCCTTGATGACTACGACATCACCAACAGTAAGTTTTTGCGGTTTCTTGCCTGCTTCTTGGTACCAGCCTTCTCCTGAAGTCACCAACAACAATTGATACCCACCATCAATATGCCGATGCCAATTGTTGCGGCAACCTGGTTCAAAGGTCACATTGCCAACGTTGACTGGAATCGCTGGATCAGCTACTAAAGGATTCAAGTAGCTCTGACCGCTAAAATATTGTGCATAGGCGTCATTTGTGTTGCCTAATGAAAAGATTCCAGCTTCTTTTGCTGCATCGAGTTCTGACATTTATTTTTCCTCCATTTCAGCTAGCTCTTCTTGATAAACCGTTTTGGCGATGTTAAAAGCAGACCAAGCTTTGGGCCAGCCAACATAGAAAGCCAGATGAGTGATTACTTCTGCAATTTCTTCTACTGTGATCCCGTTTTCTTTGCCAATCGTCAGATGGGCAGTCAATTGTTCAAAATTGCCACCCGAAATCAAGGCAGATATCGTTAATAAACTTCTTGTATGGGGAGCCAATTCTTCCTCACGTGACCAAACTTCACCAAATAACACATCATCATTTAATTGCGCAAATTTCGGCGCAAATGTCCCTAGGTTATCTCTTCCTGCAGTTTGTTTCTTTACCATATCGATCGACTCCTTCTTCTATTGTGATAAAATGCTGGCTCACCCAATTTTGAATGGCAGTATTCGCCTTATTCACTCGTGACCCACGGATGGCTAATACAGGATATATGAGGGCTTCAGGACAAGTTTTTTTAAAGTCTTCTAGGCTATTGCCGAATCCTGAGCCTTCATGGGTACAAAAGGGAAAAATAATCTTCCCATCGAAATGATGGTCTTTTAAAAAACTCGCCACGATCCTCGGATAGCTCCCCCACCAGTTGGGAAATCCAACAAATAGTATCCGTTCTTTAAAAAACGCAGACGGTACTGTTTGATAGCGGGGAAAATCATTAGCAGCTTTTTCTTTTTTTGCATGTTCGACCATCGCCCGATAGCTTTCAGGATAAGGTTCCACAGGGTCAAGAGTATAAAGGGGGCATTGCAGCTGCTCTGACAGCTTCTCTGCTAGAATCTGCGTATTTCCTATGCCCAGTTTTTTGAGCTGTCCCTCAATCAGATTTTCACCAGCTCGTGAACAAACAAGTATTGCCGCCATTTTGTCACCTCCTACTCTTTGTTTCCTGATAGATTTAATGGTAAGCCAATCGAGTTGGATTGGCTAATGCTTTTTCACACAAGACCTTATGCTTACAAAGCATAGCTGGTTTCGATATACAAAAAAGAAGCGGATATCACCGCTTCTTTTGATGTTTACACTGAGACTATTGAAAGGAATCGCGAAATCGCCGAATAAACTCGATAACGACTGGTGACAGCACACGATTCTTTTTCCAGACCAATACACAGCTGGTCTCGATTTGTGGTACTAAAGGTAGAAACTTGATTGCCTCATTCCTTCGTTCTCCGACTGCTCCGCTGATGGTCAATGCCGAACCAACATGGTTTTCTACTAAGGAAAAGACATTGAATATTAAATTGTAGGTGCCCACGATCGGCAACTCTTCCACTGGTGTCTTCGACCATTGACTGAACATTTGCTGTACTTCTGGACGCTTGGAGATCAATAAAGGCACACCTTTGATGTCTTCGGGTGTTATTTCTTCTTTATGCGCAAGAAAAGAATCAGCCGATGTCAAAAAGCCCCATGTTTCTTTTCGTGGAAGAACGATTTTTTCGTACTTCTCGATTTCAATCGGTTCGATCAATATCGCTAGATCCAACAAGCCTTTCTCCAGGCGATCGCTGATGTCATCTCCCGTACCACTATGAATATGAAAGCGAACATCAGGATAGTCATTGATAAATTCTTCCAACATCAAGGAAAGCGTATCGGAATTATCTGCTTCCACACAACCAATCGTGAAGTGACCGCTAAATAAATGTTTTTTACGATCTTCAAACGCTTGCATTGTCTGGTCTGTCAAACTCAAAATCTCTTCCGCACGGCTTTTTAAAAAACGCCCCGCTTCCGTTAAAACCATTTTCCGATTATCACGAGTGAATAGTGCCGTCCCTAACTCGTCTTCTAATTCTTTTAATTGTCGACTCAATGTCGGTTGTGTGATGTGGAGCACTTCTGCAGCTTGAGAAATCGTCCCTTCCTCCGCAATCGTGTAGAAATATTTTAATAACCGAATTTCCACAAAATCTCCTCCTCATTTTTTCTTGTGCATTCCAGGTGTTCGAAACAAAAGAGAAGCTCCCTCTCCAGTCTCCTTATCAATTCTTATGATAACAAAGAATCACTGTTCCAGCGAATCTAGCTAAAAAAGCGTAGGAAATTGCAGAATTGTAAAAAGATTCGTCAACGACATGTAAAAACTGTTCGCTTAAACGAACAGTTTTGTCAGCTGCTTGCTTTTTACGGCTTTTGGCGTAGGATATATGAGTATCTTGGTATGAGTCCTCATACAATGATTTGGAGGAATACAATGTTAAATTTATCAATTCTTTTATTTTGTGTAGCGATCGCTTTACTCGGACTTGCAGGATTCATCTTTAGAGTGCGTGCGTTGCTGAATAAACGTCCGTGGAATGGTCCTGTATTGCCATTGTCGGTTATTGGTGTAATTCTTTTCATCGTCTCTTTGGTCATGATCTACCTTTCTTATCCGAAATAACAGAATTGTAGTCAACCTAGAACGAATAAATCGGAAAAACTGACTATTCTCGGGAATAAGTAGGAGCTTTTGCTTCTAATCCATCAGCGCATCCCCAAATGATTCATAAATCAACTGCATTAGTTTACCATAATTATATTATGATTATTTCGGTTTGTGGTACATCATGAACATGTAGCCAATTGAGAAACGGCTACTAAACTTGAATTTTGCTAATATCCTATTTCATCGAGCCAATTCAACAGATTCGGTTCAGCCTCTTCAACACTTCCCGCTCTTGCTGCAAAGCCTTCCAGAAAGTCATACGCTGGATACAACGTTTGAAGTTCGTTTTGACTATTGGTCAGTCCACTTCCCCCATGGGTTGCAAAAGGAATGATTTGTTTATCCGTAAGATCATAGGTTTCAAGAAATGTTAAAACGGCTCTTGGGGCACGGTTCCACCAAACGGGAAAGCCGATAAAGAGAACATCCACTTCAGTCATTTCGGCAACGTCAGTCATCAACGTTGGTCGGGCATCTTCTTCCACCTCTCTAGTCGCAAAAGCTGTATGTTCATCGTAAACGTTAGGGTAACCTACTTCTGTTTGAATCGAGAACAACGCACCGCCGGTCTGTTCAGCAATCATTTCTGCTATCACCTGGACATCTCCTACTAAGGTGTCATCGATTACATTAAAACTACTTCCAGAAACTGCTTCGACTGCTGGTTCATGCTCTAAATTTTCTGGTCTTGTGAAGTAGGCGATCAAAATATCGGCATCCCCATCAATCCCTGTTTCTCTCATTTGTTGCGTAATGGTGTCACTAGTACTTGTTTCCGTTGTACCAATGTCTGGCTCGTCATTCATTGAATCACTGCTGCATCCTGCTAGAAAAATCATCGTCAGAAAAAGTCCTTTTGTCCATTTGTTCATTGAATTGCTCCTTTCTTTTCCCATCAAAATGGTAGTTCCAGTATAATTCTTGAAGTGGACTTTAAGGCAAGACTCTTGAGCAAACCTTCCCCTATTTTTTACATCTTTCTCACAACTTCCTCACAAAAAAATTTCCTTCCCAGCATACTGAAAAAAGCCGTAAACAAAGCTTTGTTTTACGACTTTTTTGTTTAGTTATCGATTTTTCTCAAACTGGCAGCGACAAAATGAGCCTATCTCTGGTTAAAGCAAATATTAGGCAGGAAAAAATTAAAATAGAAGCAAATAAGACGAGTTCGAATAATTTCATTATATGATAAACTATTCCTAAAGAGTAAAGGAGTGATTGAATGAACGTTTTCTTCAGACCACCAAAAATTGATGATATTGATCAAATCATGCAGATTGAAAAAGCAGGATTTACAGCTGATGAGGCAGCATCAGAAAAAGCGATGAAAGAGCGTATTTCAATCATTAAAGATAGTTTTTTGGTTGCAGTCAATAACGACGATCAACCGATTGGCTATGTTGTTGGACCGATTATCCAGGAGCGGTATTTATATGATGAACTATTCGAAAAAACCAGTCTAAATCCTCCTTCTGGCGGTTATCAAAGCATTCTTAGTTTAGCTGTTGCACCCGAGTACCGACAGTTGAAGGTTGGCGGAAGATTACTTAAGGAACTAGTCCGCCAATGCAAAAGACAGCAAAGGTTAGGCGTGACTCTAACCTGTCTTGAGTCATTGATCCCATATTATAAAAAACACGGTTTTCAGCTAGAAGGCCAATCTGATTCACAACATGCCGGGGTTCCATGGTTTAATATGGTATTCGATCTGGTAGAGTAGCTGTTATCTAGTCACAGGAATTTTTTCACAACAAATAAAAAACGCGCACCAACTCTAAAGCCTCTCATCAAACAGCTGTTAGCTGATTCTTTTGAATGCTTTAAGTTTGGTGCGCTGCTTTTACAGGCAATAACGAGCTAGTTGATAGAAAATTGGTCCTTCATATAAATCTCCTGATATTTTTCCATCAATGATTTTTTAGGATCATTGTATTCAAACATCACCCCATCTTTCAGAAATAAGATCTGCTGAGAGATCTCCTCCAAATTATACAAAATATGAGAAGAAACCATGATCGCTTTTCCTTCTGCAGCCAGCTGCTGCAAAATAGTCGAAACCAATAAAACATTGGTAGGATCCAGTCCGTTCATCACTTCGTCCATGAACATATATGACGTATCCCCGATTACTTGCATCGCAAAACAGAGCCGCTGACGCATGCCTAATGAATAGGTCGCTACGCGGTTTTTTGCATAATCTTCCATTTGTAGCAGAGCAATGATCGTTTCAACCTTCTTTGATGACTTCCAAATACTTTTGTATAGCTCAAGATGTTCAATACCGGTAAATTCCTCGAACAATTCACTTTGATCTGGTAATAGAGATACATTTTCTAATAAGCGACTTTTTTTCTTTAGCGAAGTGAAATCTTCGCCATTTAACGTTATCTCGCCAGAAAAGCGCGGTACTTGTCCCAGGATTGCTTTCATCATTGTGGTCTTGCCAGTACCATTTGGTGCTACTAAGCCAATAATCGACTTTTCTGGCAATTCAAAGGATATATTTTTTAGGATCTGCTTATCTCCAAAATTGACGGATAAATTCTGAATGCTCAACATTTTTTTCGTCTCCCTTCAATCAGATAGGTAAGCAGAAGCAAACCCGTTAAACTAACGATCCAAGCTAATAAGACCCTGACTCCGAAATCAAAACGCATCCGAGGATCATAATAATCAAACCAACTTCTCCCCAATACGACCTTCCCAATACTAACAAAAGAAGTGGGGAAAAAATGCCAGCTATTGTATGCTCCGCCACCTCGAACCAGATAAAAATTACTGGAAACAAGCAGCAGCAATGAAAACATCGCACTAATAATCTGAGAAGAAAACCACTTATTTAGTAAAAACGCAAATAGAAAACCAAGAATCAGGAACAACACATAGAGAGCAAGGCAACGAAGCAACACGCTTCCCAACGTCCATAAACCAAAATTCACTTCGATACCACTTGTCCAATAAACCGCCACTGGATAATCTAAGCGCCCAACTTCATGGGTAAAGCTATAGAGAAAAACGCAAGCCATGACTGGTAAAAGCAAGCTGAGCCCATACGCTAACCCAGCTGCAGCTTTGGCTAAAAATCTGCGAGACTTGCGCAATGGAAATGTCGCAAGCAGTGTCTCATGTTTTTGGTCCCGTGTAAAACTATCACTAATTCCTAAAATGAAAAAGAAAAGCAAAGCCATTGGCAAGATCGTTTCACTGCTTCTGAGCAATGCCTGCAAAGCCGTTTTTTCCTCCAAGGCTTGTGCTGTCACCTCCCCCTCATAGCGGGCAAATTCCTGATATTTCAAGATATTTTTTTGATAATCGTAATGTCCATCGATTTTTGCATTCGGATTATTGTTTAAATAATATGGAATGTCGTAACGTAGAACCCCAATATCGTTTGCGAATAACTGCTCGTCAGAAAATCGATACCATTCACTCGTGGCTTCAGCGTATTGCCGCCAATCATGATCATCGATCGCTGCTAATCGTATTTGATCCCATTTGTTCCAAATCGGAAATACACTCAGCGCATAATGAACATAAAAGTGAGTGTTTTCATCCACAGTAGTATTCTCTAGAAATGTCTGCCTTTCCGCAACTCTAGTACTGATAACAGGTCGATTGATTTTATCGATCGGCTCGAAAGTGGATGCGACCTGCAACGTATAGTAGACACCTAAGAAGAAAAGCAGGAAAAAAGAGACATACGTTCTTTTTTGGCGAAACTGTCGCTTTAATTCGAACATCCAGATAGTCATTTCCTTAATCCCCCTTTCAATCGTTGTGTGGTCAACCAAAAAAGAGCGACCGTATAGATGAGCAAGAGGATCAGAGCGAAATAGAAAGAATAGAATGACCAATCACTGGCAAAAGCATAGTCTCCTTGAAGCAGCTGGAAGACATTCAGAAATTTAAACGGTGTAAGCAGCCAGATCCGACTAGGAACAATCAGCGGTAATGCCCCAAGTAAACTAGCAAGTAAGCAGGTTTGTAAGACGTCTTTCGTTACAGTAAAAATGAACGAGGTCAAACAAATGGCAAAGCCAGTGATGACAATCGTCATCAGAAAATACAAGAGCAAAAAGAGAAGAAATTCAACTGCTTGAATTTCCCGCAACCAATAGGCAAAAGGATATGAAAAATCAACATGATCAAAAAAGAAAGAACAAAAAACAGCACTGATCAAAAACAAGCTGGTCCCTATGGTGCAAATTGCCAGTCGAATGATGATAGGAATAAAAATTCGGTCTCGTTTTCTAAAAGGTAAGCTGTTGGAAAACTGCGGTCGTTTCACTTCTGAAAGAAAAAGATCTGCTGACCAGAAAACAGTCAAATAAAAAAGTAGTGCGCCATAGAGTAAAAAGACGGTTTTCCAGTAGTCACTAAATCCTTGCTGATTCCAATGAAATTCTTTGCTTTTGGCAAGTACTTGTGTGAACTCACTTGTTTCTTGAATCACTTTTGCCTGTTTTGGAAACAGGGATCGGTCACTTTCAGCGGCATATTGCTCATAGAACGTTTCCATTTTTTCACCATAATCTATACTGGCAGACAGATACCGTTGGCGATTTTCTAACATAGCAGATTGTGTCATGGTTGCTAAAGCGTTGGATTGATCGATAAGACTAAGGTAACGCTCATCGGTATTCTCGACATCGGTCAAATCAATTTTTTGATAACTTTGCAAGGCGATATCGATAGATGATAGTCGTGCCTGAGCAATAGCTGCGACTGTTTCTGTCACATTTTTTTGAATGAAAACAAAAAATAGCGGCAATAACAGCAAGAATACTACTATAAAGCGATGCTTTAGGCTGTTTGTTTCTAATTTTAGGTAAAAGAGTAAGGTGTTTTTCAAAAGACGCTCCTTATGATTTTCATAGATAAACTTCAACATCACTACTTTCTACAAAAAGTTTGATGTATTTAAGTCCATTTTTTAGTTAAAGTTAAAGATAAACCAAAGCATTTTCATCACATTTCAAAACTTTCATCTTTATATTTTATATAAAAAGCTATTTTAACCTTAATATTTTCTATTTCATCAGTCAACACATTTTGAACGAAAAAAACCAAAGACAAATAAATGTCAATGGTTTGACTAAATCTTATTGGATTTCGACTCGTTGCTATAATTTCAAAGATATTCGTTTTACAAATTATATCCATCGTCAAAATAAGAATGATGATCGAGAAAATAATTCTTCAACAATCTATCTTCTTTGGCGATAAGTTTTTTTGCTAAATGAAACATTTGTTGCTCAATTCCTGATTGAGGCTTTCCGATTATTAAGTACCCAGTAGCTAGACTTGTAGTTGGAACGATCAACCCGATAGCATTACACATATTGACAACTCTGATAAATCCTTTTTTACCAGCAATTTGATTTTCTCGCGTCTGATCATCAAAATGTCCGATGAGTGTTTCACCAATACCGTAAATGTCAATTGGTCCTTCTTTCGAAATAATTATATCTACATCTAAAAACAATCGTTCTACTTCATCAATTAATTTTTTACGACTTTCTTGATACTTATAGGAAAAATCCTTCGTAATTATTTTCATAGTCTCCATGTCTACTGATAAAAGATCCTTATTTATTTCTGAGTCTACAGCAATAATTACTGTCTTTTCTTGGTCCTTATGATCAGTAAAGATTTGTGCTAATTGCTTTATGAGATCTATCTCACGACTAATAAGTCCGATGGATGGTGTGAAAGATATGCCATCTGTTGAAGATTTTACTATTTTTTCTAAACTGAGCATTTTCTTCCCCACTTCCGGATGGATATAACCAACTAAGTTTAAAGCTGCTGCTGGAGCTAAAACTGAACCACCTCCGTCCGTACCGATTCCAACATCATTAATACCTAAAAAAACGTTCACAGCTGTTCCACTCGATGAACCAGTCATTACACCACCAGTAATTGGATTTCTTAAATCTATATCTATCCCTCTTCCTTTATGACTTGCTTTGTCAATCGTGTGAAGATGGAAGCCATTTTTCTCCAAAAAATCTATAAAGAAAGATGTGAAAACTATAGAATCTTTCAGTCCAATATAATATCCAGAAGAGGAACTGATTTTCTCTATGCAATTGGGAAATACTTTAATGACGGAGTTGTAAAAATTTGCCATTGCTAAACTTGTTCGCTTGGAATACTCTTGAACTTTATTCTGCTCCATGTTATAAACTCCTTAAAAGGCTCGATTTTGGTTTTACTACCATTAATCGAGCCATTACATTTAATTAATAAATAATTCTGGCAAAAATGACTGACCATTTTGAGGAGGCGAAACGTTAAAGTAATCTGCTACAGTTGCGCCAACATCTGCAAGGGTTTGTCTATTTCCTAAATATTTATTATGGATACCTGGACTATAAAGCAATATGGGAACCTTTTCTCTAGTGTGATTGCTGTGCCCTATCGTGGGATCGTTCCCATGGTCTGCCATAACAATTAGGATATCCCCCCTTTTTAAGGATGGAAGCAATTCTTTGATTCGTTTATCACTAATTTCTAAACGATCAGAATAACGATTTACATCTTCCGCATGACCAGCCAAATCAGTTTCTTGAATATTCAGCGCAAAAAAACCATGATCAAGCGTTTTCACTTCATTGATCAAATCATCAAAAAGACGATTTGTATCAACTCCTGGAAATAAGCGTTTACTATCCGTCTGGATAATATCCGCGACTTTGCCCAAAAAAGAAACTGGGATATTTGCATGATCTAAGATTGTGGGAGTTTGAACATTTTTATTAATACCATATCCAAGATGAACGACTTGATAACCAGTATTATATACGCCAGATTGTGGAGCATCTACTCCTGCAATTTCTCCATTCCTTGTTTTTCTTGCTCCGAGTAAGTCTTTTAATGTTATGTTTTCACCACCAAAAGTAATGACTCTAGAAACCTCAACCACTTCCCTTACAACATGCCCAATTTTTGCCAAGTCATTAAAGGAGATCAAATCCAGACAAGCGGAAACATTATAAACTTGTCCATAATCTGTTTCCAAGTTATCACCGACCGTTGCAAGTTCATCTACAACTAAAATCTGTGTCCCGCTTTCACCCACTCTTCGAACTTGATGACCATACTTTATCAGATTAGCTTCGACTTCATCGATTTTTTGATTGAATGGTTGAATCAATGGAATCTTAGGTGTTGTGCCCATAATTTCTTGATGTCCTAAGAATGAGTCGGCTCCATAGTGTGCTAGGTCAGCTGTGCCATAATTTGCTGTCGGTGAAAATTTATGATTTTTTATCTCAAAACCAAGAGCATTCATCAAACCTAAGCTTTCCAATGTTGGTATATTAATTGACGGATTGGAGGCAATGATATGTGCAGCAGTGTTGCTTCCTAGATCTCTAGGTCGAACCTCCTTAACATCATCCATTGCGCCAACGCCAAAACTATCTAAAACGATAACAACAAATTTCCCCATTTTTTCACCTTCTAACTATATTTCCAAGGCTATCATATATACCTTCGACTTTTGGCGAGCCATTTTGAATACCTGAAACAACTGCTACATCACTTCTAGTAACAAAAATTTGTGTTCGAAATGCAGCGATAACGGTAGCTCCCACAGGGTGGGTGGATTCTGTTGAAAGATAATAATCAATATTTTCATTGCTAAAAGGTCGAACTCGGTCTTTTTTAACTGATTCCGAATTTACAATCAGGGCCGAGTCAAGATGTCCACGTCGATAATATCCACCACCATAAAAATAAGCATGATTATCTAAGTTATGCGATATTTCGCTCACATAAACCATAGCTGGATGTTCCGGTAACATCATCTTTGAATGTAATGGTGTAGTTCCAGTAAGTGCATGTCCGGGTTCGCCTTGTGTTCCCCCAATTTTTTTTATGAAAGGAATAGTTTCGTGACAAGTTGCTGACGGAATATTCACTTCTTTTATTACGATCCCTAACTCTTCAAAAATTTTTTTCGCTTGCTGGATCGTTTTCACATTATTGGTAGGTAATAACTTCGATTCGCCATCAAATAAGAAACAAGGAAAAGAGGTCACACCTTCAATGGTCACATGGTCTGTTTGTCTAACTAATTCAACAATTGAAAATAACTCGTTTAAATGAAATCCACCAAATTGCCCCTCGTAAATCTGATCATCAGATTCAATGATTTTTACTAGAATCTTTTGTTTTATAGTAAGCTCTTCAGCTGCTTGAATGATTTGTTGTAACGCCTCCAAAGAATAAACCGTGATATAATCAGTTCCGTAATTCATGATTCTAGTTAAAAGATTCCGTGGTATTTGAACTAAATGACCCACATTTCCTAATGGTAGATTTTGTTCCATAAGAATCAATGCTTCTTTATAATCCACGACCACCGCTTTTTTGATTCCCGAATCATGGATCTTTTGTGCAACTAATGGGTTGCGACCAAATTGCTTGGTCATATAAAACAAGTTTATTCCATGTGTCTTGGCATCTTCTGCTAAGCTTGCAGCATTTTTTTCAATCATATCAAGGTCCAAGACATAGGTATCTGGAAGTATTTTTCCTTCTTTATGGAGAGAGATTGCAGCGTCAACCAATTTTTGATTTCTTTGGATGGTAACATTCAAAAACATGTTATTCCTCCCTCAACATATTGATGATATGAAGATAAAAGTAATCAAGCTCAGCTTCAGCAAATTGCTTTCCTTTTGTCATTCTTTGAAGATCCTGCCATAATTCTTTCGAGTGAAGAAATTTTGGATCAGATTGGATTTCCTGACTGATAAAAGATTCGAGGTCATTTATCGTCTCATTTTGCTTTCGTCGTTGGTCTGCCATCGCTAGATGAGTCAAAAAGACATCCGCTTTTTTATCATTATCAATAATTTTTTGCTGTAATAAATAATCTAATACGCGCAAAACATACTCATAAGTATTTTCATCGATTACTTTTGAACTTAGTAATATTGCTAATTTTTCTCTAATCATCTAATCCCCCTATTTCACTCAAAACACAAAAACATATTCTATCAAGCAATGGATAAGAAACTAGGTTTCCTGATTGCCTGCCCTGGTATAAAACTGTAAATGAAATCAATACTGAGGAATTAAACGCCCTTCACAAACCTCTTTTTGAATAGTAAGAATTTTTTCTTTATCTACGCTTTTTTGGAAGAATGCTTTCATAGACGTTTCTTCCGTATGGGTAATGATAACGGAAGTACTCATTTCTTGCTCCATTTCACTTCCTTCTAATGGAACAGCATAGAGCCCTTGATGGTTTTTATCTCTAATTTCATCAAAATTCCAGATCCCAGCATCAATGCTACCATTTTGTAAAGAAGATACGATTTGATGCCCTTGCATTTCAACAAATTCAACTTGTGTCTCATTAACGACTGCTTTCGTTAATAATTGTTGGTCAATTGAACTATAGTCAATAGCAATCTTCATCCCTTTTTCAATTGACTTTTTTTTCTTGTCCCTAAATAGCAACACATGCTCACTAAGATAAGTATGTTGTCCAAAGTCCAATGTGATTTCAATCGGTTCTCCATTTTTTATTGCTTGATTTGCCGCAAATTTTGAAACAATTGCAAAACGATACGTTTTATTCAAGATTGATCGAACACGCTCTTTTGATCCTCGAATATATGCAAGATTTAATTTAATTTTATTTTCTTTGAAGGCTTCATATATTCCTGTTGCTAATCCCTCATATAGACGTGAATATGGTAAGGTCATTGTACCGAGAATCGTATCTGATAACGCATATTCTTGCAAAATATTATAATTAATTTCTTCTATAAATGTGCCCATATGACCGTGACTTTTAACTTTTATTGCATCAATCTCTTTTAAAAAACTCCAAGCATTTTGAACAGTCCCTCTGGCTACTTTATATTTATTTTGATATTCCGTAACACTTTGAACTCGATCGCCCTTTTTCTTTTGTAAAAGATCTGATGCTAAGTAGTTAACAATGATTCCTTTTTTCTTTAAAAATTCTTCTCCCATAGACTCACACCTCTTTTTCAACAACATCCATTGCCTGTTTTAAAATCCGCATGATCGTGTCTGCACCTGATCGATTGGGATTTATACGAATCATGAATTGTTCAGCGTCTGGATCAGCTGCTCTAAATGTGCCAGAAACCCGATAGACAAGTGGAGAGAACTCATATTTTGATTCTGCTCCTACTGGATTGGGTAAGGCACCAAAACTTGTAGCTTGTTCAATGACTTTTTTTGCAATTGGCTTTTTTAATTTGACGACAATTACCTTCGACTGAGCATTGATTAGAAATGCTTTTTCAATCCCTCCAATTTCTTGTTGATTGATTCGACCACAAACCTCTTCACTTACTTTTGCTGATATAGCCAATGAGACCGGTGCATAGATCAATCCTTTTAAAACGTCTATTGCTTCATGACCTTGAACCTGCCCACCACCAGAATAGTTGTCATTCTTCAGGCGTTGAATCGCTTTTTTCTCACCAACAATACAACCAATACCTTCAGGACCAAGCAATTTGAACGTAGAGAAACAAGATAGATTGGCACCGAATTCGGAACCTAACCCCTTAGTTTTTAGAGCCGAATAATTGTCATCAGTAATGATCTGGATAGTTTCATCAAACGATCGGATAAAGGCAATCAATGATTTTAAATCATAGGAATCATCAAATTTTTGTCTTGTTACTTGAATCAATATTCCGTCTACTTTATTATTCAAAAGTTTTTCTTTGACTTCCTCGAGATGATTGTAATCAGCAAAAATTGTTTTTAATCCTAACATCTCAATCGATACTTTTGACGTAGGATAGATTGGTGCATCATGAACCATTAAAGTTTTGTTAGTTCCTAAAAGAGAATATAATGCTAACCTAATGGCATTCGTACCAGAACCGCGTACAAGCATCGCAGCCTCAGCATTAAAAAAATCTGCCAAAACCTTTTCAACTTTTTGAGTAGTCCTCGGCTGATTTAACCCTTTTACAACACCAAGATCCCCTCGTGTTAGAATTTCTTCACCTGAGAAGTTTCTGGTTATAGCATCTACAAAGCGAAACTGCATTTGAGTCGCTTCTTCTATCGACAAACTTTCTAAAGGGAATGTCTCCATAATTTCGCTCCTAATTCATAAATATTCTTGGATTATCTCGTAGCATTTTATCGATAAAATTCTCAGATAAACCATTTTCAAGTGCAAGTGGAACAAATGTATCCAATAAATAAGAATACCCTATTCCACCTCGATATGCTAAATTTGACTTTCGAGTAATATCCATTGAAAGAAATACTTTGTCTTGATAACCACGTTTTTCAATCTCTTTTAGCATCTCTATTCTTAGCAGATCTGGTTGATAGTTCTCTTTTCCAATCGTGTCAAATTCTACATATACCCCTTGATCTAACATTCTTAAAATATAATCACTATTACCGGTCAAATCCACGTGTCCAATCACCACTTTATTTAAATCAGCCCCATGCTCTTTAAAAAAGTTTACTTGTTCATGGCCAAAGGTTCCCAATGTTGTGTGAGTCGATATAGGAACATTACAATGTTTTTGAGTGAGGACAGCAGCGATAAATATTTTTCTTTCTCGTTCAGTCATATGGTTTTTACTTGTCCCTATTTCACCGATAAGTTGTGCTTTGATACTGGTTTCCGCAATTCCATTTTCTATCTCATTTACCATAAAATCAGTCAACTCTTCAATCGTAGCTGACGTCACAAATTCAGGTAAAAATTTATCTTGGTAAAATCCTGTTGCTTGGACAATATTGATTTTAGATAGCTCAGATACTTGCTGAACATATTTGGGATTTCTTCTCATGTCCATATTTGTCAGGTCTACTATATTACGAACTCCCTTAGAATACAATTTTTTGTATTCTGAAACAGTCTCATCAAAACAATTTAAGTTCGTATCATCATCTTTCTTCAAACGTGAAAGATCGATCGTAGTATGTTCATGCATATAAGTTATACCGTCTAACAACATCACTTCAATCCTCCTAGTTTGCAACTATTGGTGCGAATAATCCCAATAAATACAAAATGTTGACAATAACGCCTAAACTGATTGCAGCAATAGGACCCACGGCTAATTCTACGACTGGTTTTTTCGCTTTTCTATTCAAAAGCATCAAACCGATGACCCAGAAAAAACCTATTCCTGGTGCAATTTGCTCAGATGCCATCGCTCCCCCAATTAAAAGAGCAACTTCTAATACTTTATTCATAGCTGTACGAATATGTTCACCCATTTCGCGTATGCCCGGAAATTTGTCAAGGGCTTTTGCCATTAAGGTCAACAATTGTACTTCAACAAACATTAGCAGTGCGCCCACTAGAAAAGCAACAAGAGGATTACCATTCAATAAGATTCCTGCGACAAATACAAAAGTCGTGCCAGCTGGGCTATACACACCTGTAACGATTGCAGTTGAAAAAACTAAGGGAATGAAGCCAATTCCACGAGCAAAAGCAGCTAATGCAGCTTCACTCATTTTTCCTTCTGAAAGCAAATTTAATGAAATAGGATCACCTGCAATAATCATCAAACTTGTTGATGCCGCCACTAAGCCCCCTGTAACGGATAACCATAACCAGTTCTTCTTAATACGATTCACACGTTCTAAAAATACACTTACAAGGCTTTCATTTGAGTTACTACCATCGCTTTTCACTTGAATGGCATAAACAATCATGAAGAGCATCCCAACAAGTAAGGACATTCCTTCTGCACTAAGTGTTAATGTTGCGCCATTTCCTAAATCAAATGTACCAAAACGTTTTACAACAAACAATGTTAAAAGCGTAGCGCTGAATGAAATCGCACCTTTTTTGAATCCATGTTGACTAGCGATTGCAATCGCTGGAAAAATACTAAAACCAATAACTACAGGAGCACCTACTTGCGAAAGTGAGTCCATAAAGTTCACCGGCATCATTGCAAAGAGATCAACAACCGCTTGGAGTCCAATAACTAATCCAACACCATAAATAGCTCCTACACTAGCAGCAACAATAACTCCGATTTTGCCTTCCGGTGCCCAAGATCCGATAATATCTGTCATTAATAATACACTATGGACTAATAGAATAGATGCACCTATTGAAACAGGAATGCCAAATCCAATGACTAATCCAAAACTTAAAGCAAAACTTGTCGCTGCAATTTCTTTCTTACCAATTTTTCCTTCTAAAAATTCCGGAATGATTGGCCTTAATCCGTCATTAAAAACAGCGATTCCTTTATTTGCTAACACTGCACAAAGTCCCCCTAAAAGTGCAATAGCAATTAATTCAACAATTTTCGACGATTCCATCTCTTTTCCCCCAAATTATATAATCTATTGTTTTTTTAGTTCGTCCATAATGATAGGTACTACTGCTTCTTTATGCTGAGCGGTAAATCCAAAAGCTTTTTTTCCTGAACTGACATGTTCTCTTATTTCAGATTCCGGCATCACTTTTCCAGGCATAGAAACAGTTACACAGTTATCATGGCCTAATAAAGCTAATGCCATTGCCAGAGCACCCCCACCACCAGTATTACATGCGCCGATGTAGTAGTCAGCTTGTTTATTTTTGACTGCCATCGCAGCATCTAAATCACTTTTGATAACAATCTCGAACTGATCATCACCAAACGTTTCGACTAATGCTTTCACCTCGTCCTTATCGATTTGACCGCCGATAACTATTTTTTTCATCACAATTTCCTCCTTACGAATGTACATTTTTTTGTATATTGATAAATAATCAATAATTACAAATTGATTGTAACCGGAGACACAATCAATTGCAAGCCCTTTCTAAAAATCATTTGAATGGAAGTTTGTTTCAACTCTGCCCTTTTTTAAAACTTTTTTATGAAAAACCTACTTCGCTTAGCGTATACTCACACCAAAAAAAGTAGGTTTCTTTGTTCCTCTTAGTCACTTATTCCTATATTTCTATTCTCGAATTCCTTGGGCAGTATAACTTTGACTGTTGTGTTGTCGTAGGTCTTAGAATGAATGCTGAGCGTTGCTTTTTTTCCGTACACAAGTTGAATTCTTGAACGGATATTTTCAAGCCCTAAACCAGTCGAATGGTTTGTAGAATCTTTGCTTTTTTCAAATCCCGGGCCATCATCACTCACAGCTATTTTAATGGTTGTTTCTTGGACAACAATTTTTAAAAGAATAGTGACAGGACGATCAACTTTTTCTACACCATATTTCACGGCATTCTCTATGAGAGGCTGTATGATTAGTTTTGGCATTCGAACCCGAAAGGCATCATCTTGGATATCGCTTTTGAAAATCAATCTGGTATCGAAACGGTTAGATTGGATATTAAGGTATGCTTGGATTACTTCCATTTCCTCTTGTAAAGACCAAAAAGAGTCCCCACTATCCAATTTATTTCGAAAGAGAAACGCTAAGGAAGTGACCATCTCAGAAATTTCTGTTTCGCCTTTGCCTAAAGCCATCCAATTGATCGAATTCAGTGTATTGTAAAGAAAATGTGGATCTAACTGAGCCTGAAGAAATTTATATTCCATTTCCTTAGTTAATAGCTTTGACTGATAATCGTTGATCACTAGTTCTTCGATTTGATGGATCAATTTATTAAAGCTCGCATATAAAACACCGATTTCATCAGAACGAATTGGACCGCTAGTTGACTGAGAAATAGTTTTTAAATCATTTAAATCTGCTTCCCCGTTGAATTTTTTCATTTGCTTTGCTAGACGATTAATAGGATCAATCAGACTTTGTAAGTAGCGTTTCCCAAAATAAATACTGATACTAAATACAAAAATGATTGTAATAATAATAAAAATTTCAGCTTTGACTAATTGTTCAACAAGCAAATGGTTCAGAATAAAGTAATAAAATGTAATTTCATTTTGACCTATTCTAGCATTAGCAGACATGATAAAGAATTTGTTCCCATTGATTTTTCCAATTTCATATTTATTCTCACGCCTCGCCTGCCCCTCCTTGGTTTGAATAAAAGGCAGAAAGCTTTCCTGTCCGTCCCAATTTGTTGAGGAAATCGACTTGCCATTGATTAAAACAAAGAAGTCTTCTCTTGAAAAGACAGGTGACTCTTTGAGAAAGTTTTGAATAAACATTGTATTAACAGAAATGACCACTGTCCCGATTGGTGCCATCTTTGAGCTTCCCCGAGTACTAAAAATTGTTTGAACAAACACCGATTCTTTTAGTTCTTTATCGAAATACCACGAGCCACTGTTAGCAGTTCTAGGACTCTCTTCTACGATTGATAGCAGACTTTTTCCGTCAAAAAAATTCTGATCATGAGAAGTAGTACCCGAAATTCGTTCATTTTTATTATTTAGAAGTTCAATTGATTTCACATTAGGTTTATCAGCGATTATCCAATTCAATTCTTTGAGGGCTTTTCGTTGAAGACTTGATAAGTCGGAAAGGGCTAACTCACTATTGATTGACTCTTCCAGAGCATTCTGTATTGTGGCGTTACGATGAATTTCTGTGGGAATCTTTGCAATCGTATTTAATTCATTTTCTACATTCATTGATAAAATCGAGAGTTTTTCCTGATTATTATTATAAATTTCAGTGGATAACATCTTAATAAAAAATAATCCGATAAAGAGGAGTAATAAAGTTACCACTAAAAATAAAACATAAAATAGAATGCTTAATTTGGTTTGATATGAAAGATCATGGTAAAATTCACGACATTTTTTTATCATGTACAATCCTCAGCTGTTTTATAATAAGAAAACTTGAAAAGCTAACACATAAGTCTATTTGAAAAACTAATTTCGTACATCTCGCAAACTTACTCTGATTTTTCTTGCTAACTTTTCATCCGTCAGCGCTTTTTTAGTATTTGAAAGCAACATAACTCTTGATTCAGTGGGATCCATAATATATTTTCTCTCCCACTGATCTTGATCTGGACCATCGCCAATGATGCGAATGTAAGACAACAGACTTTTGATCATCTCTTTTGTTAATGTTAGGTTGGTATATCCATCATTTTCATAAAAATCATACCATGTATCACTTGGATTTTCCTTTAGTATTTGAATTAGTTGATGGATTTCTTCTAACGCATCGAAAACTTTTACAAATACAAAGACCATTTCTTCCCGATCAAGCATCTGATAAGCGTCTAACAAATGGAGCAGTGCTTTTAACGTTTTGCATTGAACGGCTACTGAGAGGTAAATATCATTAAAAAAGCGAGCATTTTGCGCATGTTTATCCTGAAGGGATAATGTAATTTGCTGGCATCTCAGCAATAGATTCTCCCAGACTGCTATCTTTTCTCCTACTATAGAGAAAATTTCTGTGACTTGCTCCTTGATTTTTTTATCACCCGTCAACCATTCTATCCTCGGAATTTTTGTTTCTTGCTTGAGCCAGGATTGAATAATTTTTCGAATCAAATAACAGGCAAACTCGTCCCCAGCGGTTTGATCCTCATGTGTTCCATAGCGGATAACCGCTTCAAAGTAAGCTTCATAGACAGCTTGAATCTCTTCTTGCTGATCTTTATAATATTGTGTTACATGCTCTGAAATTATCTCTTGATTGGTTCGTAACTGATAATCTGCTCGCCAGAAATTCGCTATTTCTTGTAAGAACAAAATATGCGGTTTTATGTTGCCTGTATTGACTAAGACAAACTTATCCATCTTGACTTCTCTAACCGCCATTAGCTCTCTAGAAACAAATTTTGGGCTATTAGGCAAGATCGTCAAGAAATTAGATGCTTGTAAATCATGAAAGGCAACGTGATAATAGATTCCTCTTGATTGATTTGGTTTTGATGTGTTTGTTAACACCTCATCTCGTGGATCGTGATTTTCTTGTCTACGAGAAACCATTTTGCCATAACCATTATCCGCCCAAATCTCAATCACATCATCTGGAAGCTCAAGTAAGCCAAGATTAAATAATTCCGTCATCTCCCCATAAATGTTCATTGAGCATACTGCATGAGGATCGACTTCTTTAACCATATGATATTGTAGATGGACGATTTCGTTGATCACTGCTGCTTTTTCCGCTGCTGACCACTGTCGATCAAGATCTTCTGCCCAAAAAGGACAATCCCCTTGTCCACGAAAACCGAGTGTGTAAATAACGTTGGTACCCTTTTGCTCGTGTAAGGCTTTTTTCCATAATTCCTGAAACAACGCAAAATGTTCCTCGTATGAAGCCTTCAAACCAGGATACCTTCTAGCAAACATCTCTGCGCCTAGTGGCTCGGCATGATGATGTGTATAGATCAACCCCATCGCTTGCGCACTTTCTCGATGTCTATGACTGTTCTTATCTGTTCCAGGGATGATGACATTTCCGCCTAAACGTAACAATGTTTCATAAATACGTTCCCATACATATTCATTTGAACCATTATCTTCCCATTGATCCAGCAGCAACTCATCATTGACGAACCAGCCCCGATAGTCCGTTGCAAAATCAGGCAATGTTAAGTCAAAACCTGTCCATTCAATAAATGGCTTTTTTATTGGGGGAATCTCCATGAAATACCAAAAGGGTTGAACATCTAAAATTTTATGAGAGATTTCCAGAACCCCATACATTAATCCTAACGGCGTTTCAGCACACACTTTTACTTTATCTGGCGATACGAAAAGTATATGAAAAGCATCCGTTTCATTTTTTTCATCAAGTAAAACCAATTCAATTTCATTTGCCTTCCTCGTGTCTGTCACAACGGTTAAAATGTCACGCTGCAAGATCTCGCAAGCATGTCCAATCACTTCATTTTCCAACTGTTTTGACGTGACAGAAGTATTTTTCGAAATGAAAAATGTTGTTTCCATGTAATCCCCCGTTTCATTTTGTATAAACACTTTTTATCATTAAATCTTACAGACGAAATTTTAGTAACACTTCAGAAACAATTGATTTGCCTCTTTTCCTTTCACTCCTGTTCTTCGATCGATGGTTTTCCGCCATTTCTTAGTCTTACATTAGTAAGCGCTAATGTCTCGACGTTGTTTACTTGAATTTTTGCTTTTTGATCTGGACTATTGAATAGAATAATATCTTTCAAGACAATGTTTTTTAAAGAAGAAACTCTACTCCCTTTGCTAAATCCTTTTAAAAGAATGGATTTATTTGGATCAGTGATTTGGCAATGAACGAGCGAAATATTTTCGATGACCGGTAATGCTTTATCCGCTTTACCATCAGAATTATATGCAACTTCATGGATACAGCAACCATCAATTTGACAATTAAAAACTTCGATATTCCGAATAAACCCACCTCGGTTACCATGCGCTTTAATATCTAACCCATAATTTGTATTTTTTATGAGGCAATTCTCAATCAAAACATCATTTACTCCACCAGACATTTCACTACCAATTGCCATGCCATTACCACCAACCATCTCTAAATCAAAAATCCATATTTTTTCCGCTGGTATAGCAATTTCATTTCCTTCTGGGTTTTTTCCAGATTTAATAGCGATACAATCATCTCCAGTATCAAATCTCGTATCGAAGATCATTAAATTTTTGGAAGAATCTGGATCCCAGCCATCCCCATTATCAACACCACGTGATCTGATTAAAATATCGTTCGTCGTTACTGTATCGCAATAAAGTATATGGATTGTCCAACAAGGTGGGTTTTCGAATGTCACTTCTGTAATGTGAACGTTCTTACACTGAATAAGACTAAGAAGTCGACCTCTCGTCCTTCTTCCGGGTATACCATCAGATTCGTATTCTGGGTATTGCTCACTGTCTGAGTATATCTCTCGCATTGCATAACCAAGAGAGTTTCCTCCACCAACGATACGACCTTTGCCACAGATTCGTATATTTTGGCAGTAAATGTTCCTTCTATCTTCTGGATTTAACCACCCGGCATTAACCAAACTTCTGTAGCAATACATTTCCCATCCTTCGTAGCGAGAAAGGACTAATCCGTCTTGATTGAACTCGCCTGGACATTCAGAATCTGGTGAAATTGTATAGTCTTTTGGATCGAGACTGCCTTGTAAAGTCCCGTCTACTTGAAAGGTCATATCACTTTTCAGCTGCAATGCCCCTGACAACACTGTCGTTTTCTCTGGTATGAGGACAATTCCTCCTTTAGGACAATCATTGATTGCTTTTTGAAGACGGTCCGTTGAGCATTTTTCACCAGTGGGATCTGCAAAATATGGACTAGCGGTGACATCAATCACACTTTTTTTATCTAACGTTTTCACGTATAAAAGCTCAGAAGAAACAGTTTTGCCATTTTCTAAATTCGCAATGACTTGGAACTGATAATTGCATTCAGGCATCAAATTCTTAAATGTATAATGGGTTTTCTTTGCTTCTTGTGTCGCCACTTTCTTGCCGTTTTTAAAGATATCATATGTTGTAACCGCAATACCTGAGCGCTTACTTTTCCAAACGATCGATATCCGATCATCAGAAAGTGTTGCTGGTGCAAAACAAATGTTGAATTTTTCTGAACTCATTTAATCACCTTTCTGCTAGACATTTTTAGGCTTTTATCGCTTATATAATGAACCATTGTCAGGATCATCGCACTTGCAAACAAAAAATTGAAATAAGGAAAAAAATAGTATAGGCTAAGTAAAGTAAGAAAAAGGATAAATATGATCATCGTATGAGTGAAATATCGGAAACTGCGAAACAAACAACTTCTCAGTTGATTTTTCCAACTCAATCCGCATTCATTCATGGCTAATAGGTGTAAAATCGCTACTGAACTATACATCGATAACGACAAAAAAATTGGGACATAATAAATAAATTGATCTTGTGAAAAAACAATATAAATATTGATGATCAGTAACGAAAAAAGGAAGCTATAAAGTAATCCTCGTTTCACCTCTTTAAAGAAACTTTTTTTCCAAATCCATAAATATCTCTTAAAAGAGTTTGTGCTTTCAATTCCGCAAAACAAAGTCTTGATTGCTGGATACAGAAACAAGCTAGTAAGAATATACAGCCACAAAGTTTCAGGTACAAAGATAATATAAATGTTGAGGATGATCCAAGGCAGAATCGTCAAATTGAACAAAAAATTCAATTTGACGATCCGATAGACCCCGTCCATCAATGCACCGATAGTCGATGGACTGATTAGTTTCCCAAAATATTTTGCCATAAATTCCTCTCCTTACCCTTTTATGCCTCCTGCTGAAATGCCATCCACAAATTGTTTAGACGCGCAGAAGAACAAAATGATCGAAGGCAACAAGCTAATGACCGATATCGCGATTACCTGATTCCATGCAATCGAACTAGAAGCATCCATTGACATCTTTAGTGCAATTGCCACAGGGAATTTCTCTACACTGGAAATGTAAATCAATGGGCCTAAAAAGTCGTTCATTGACCACATAAATTGGAATAAGGAAATAGTGACAACAGACGGTCGAAGAATGGGTAATAAAACTTTTGTAAATACTTGAAAAGAATTACACCCATCAATCGTTGCGGCTTCGTCAAACTCTTTTGGAATTCCCCTTAAAAATTGAATCAACATAAATACAAAAAATGGTTCTTGTGCAAAAACGGCGGGAGCGATCAATGGCACATAGCTATCAAGAAAGCCTAATTGATTCCACAACATATACAAAGGAATTCGCGTGACGACCCCCGGCAAAAATAGTGTTGAGATCAGCAAACTAAAGAGAATTTTCTTAAAAGGAAAATCAAATCGAGCAAAGCCATAAGCCACAATTGGACACATGATGGCTGTAAAAAGAACTTTCGGAATGACAATTTTAAACGTATTGATAAAAAATGTCGTAAAGGTGAACTGGGTTCCGGTTTCCCACCCTTTAATGTAAGAAGAAAAATCCAAGCTCGACGGAATAAAACTTATGGAGGTGAAAATTTCTGCATTTGTTTTGAACGACGCTCCGACTAACCATATAATTGGATAAAGCATTAGAAATGCTACTGAGATAAGTAAGGTGTACCGAATGGTGGTATTGATTCTTTGCTTATTTTTCACAAAAGCATTTTTCTTATAGCTATCCATTTTGATTTCTGATGCCATACTTATTTGCCCCCTTCATCAGAATAGTAAACCCATCGATTCGATGTCTTAAACAAGACTAGGGTAAAAATCATAATAATTATAAATAAGACCCAACTCATCGCACTTGCATAGCCCATCTGGAAGAAACGAAAGGCATTGTCATAAATCATTAGCGATGTTAAATAAGTGGATTTTAATGGTCCGCCACTCGTAATCAAAAATGGTGCATTAAACTCTTGAAAGGCGTTGACAAGCTGCATCACTAGATTAAAAAAGATCGTTGGTGTGATTAATGGGATTGTGATCTTAAAAAAGATCCGCCATTTTCCTGCGCCATCAACTTCGGCTGCTTCGTATAATTCAACTGGTATTTCTTTAAGTGCCGCTAAGAAAATAACCATAGAAGAGCCAAATTGCCAAATTCTCAGTAATGAAATGACTGCCATTGCAGGCCCTGGTTCTGATAGCCAGCCAACAGGATCCAAACCAATCGTTGTTAACAATTGATTGATAAGTCCATCACCTGAAAACAAAAAGCGCCATAAGACCGCTATCGCTACGTTTCCACCTAAAATCGATGGAATATAATAAGCGGTACGAAAAAAATTGATTCCCTTTAACTTGAAGTTCAGGATGAATGCTATAAACAACGCAAAAATCAACTGAAACGGAACGGTGAAGAAGGCATAACGAAACGTTGCAAAAATTGATTGTAGAAAGTCCGGATCATCCGTAAAAAGTTTAATAAAATTATCAAAACCGACAAAAGTCGGTTTTGATATCAAATTATAGTTGGTAAAACTTAAAATAAGTGAGCTAATGAATGGATAAATAACGAAGATTACTAATCCAATCAGCCAGGGCATGATATAAAGTAGCCCCATTCTATTTCTTTTATGTTTTCCATTCATTTTAAATTCCCCCTATGTTACTCCCTCTTCATCGCTTCAATAGCTGTTTCTACTTGCCGAACCAATGACTCCGCAGCTTCTTCTGAACTAATGGTCTCTAAACCATAGCGTTCAAGAACGTCAGTATAGATAGCCGTTAATGTGGATTGTGTGAAATAAGGACCTTGATAAATTCCTTTTGTATCTGCCATAATATCTAAAATTGATTGTTCAAAATCAGAAATCATATTTGCTTCTGTTAAAATATCGATTGCTTTTTGATTGCCAGGAATTCCTCTGGCTGTCCCCATTGCTAGAACTCCCTCTTTTTCATTGAGCATGAAGTTTAGTAATTTTGCAGTTTCTTCGGGATGACGTGAATTTTTGCTAATTGAGAAAGCCATATTTGGTTGGGTTATCACACCTTCTATTTGGGCTCCGTCAATTTTTGGATACTTTGCGAGAACTAGTTCTTGATCATTTTCATCTAATACTTGCTTAAAACTATATGACCCTTGAATCCATTCCGTTTGTCCCGCGTACTGGCCTTCAATAAATTGTTTGACAGTAGCAACAGAATTACTTCCAATGTTTTCGATTACCTCTCTTTGTGTTGGAATCACACCGGCATCAACCATACTTTGTTTCCATTCTAAGCCTTCTTGAATCTGTTCAACGGACATATTCAAGTTTCCTTCTTCGTCGAAAATTGGCTTTTCATATTTTTGAGCTAAGTATTGCGCTATTTGATGGAAACCTAAACCTGCTAACGGATAATACCCGTCTGGAAATTTTTTCGCTGCTTCAACTAAGTCGTCCCACGTTTCAGGAATAGGAACATCGAACTTATCAAAGGTCGTTTTGTTATAGACAACACCTCCGATATTCTCGCCGAAGGTAACACTATTAAGCTTTCCGTTAATCATTCCAGGTTCAAGAGAATCTTCTGAGTAACCTGACAAATCAAGATGATCAGATAAATCTTCTAAATTATAAAAGCCATCGCCATCTGGTGAATAAACCATGAACCAGTCAAAATTCATTTGCATTAAATCCGGCTCTGTCCCCCCAGCAAGTTGGATTGCCATTTTTTCTTCATTCCCTTCCCAACCGCTATACTCTGCTTTGACAGAAATATTAGGATGAAGTTCTTCAAATTTTTCAATCATTTCTAAAGTGGCTTGATGGCGATCATCATTTCCCCACCAAGAAAAACGAATGGTCACATTTTCTTGATCATCCCCACTACTGTTACCATTGGAATTGTTGCCACAGCCTGTTAGAAGTGTGCCAACTGTTAAACCTACCCCTAGCAGCATCAGCAAGTTCTTTTTCTTCGTAATCATTTTGTTACCCCCTCGTTATGATATCGTTTACAAATATTAGGATAATCGATATTTTCATCAAAAAAAATAGAGAAAGTCGATGAAAAAACTCAAAAATCAGACTTTCTCTATTTACTATGATTTTTATAGTGAAAACTCTTTTTTAAATCACCTATGATTTCATCAGCCTATCCGATTTGTTCAAACTATCTTTTTGATAGCGTTTTGGAGATACCCCATACTTCTTTTTGAACAATTGACCAAAATAATCAGGATTATTCCCATATCCAATCAATTCAGCAACCTGAGCAACCTTTTTTCCTTCTTGCAACAAAGTAACTCCTTTAGATAAGCGCAACTCTAATAGCCGATCACTAAATTTCATACCAGTTTCTTTAAAGTATGTTTTCCCAAGATAATCTGGATTCAAGAATAGTAAATTTTTGGAGATCCATCGCAAGGAAAGTTCGGGATTATGATAGTTCTTTTCAAGAATATAGTTAATATTGGCTGAAATAGTATCATTCAATTGCTCTTTTTTCTTTAAATTAGACACACGGTCTAATAAATCATCCAGAAGATCCACCAATTGTAAATAATAAGTGACTTCATTGATTTGATTTAAAAAATTCATGTACCCTTTTGTATCGTCAAAATCAAATTCATTCATAACCTTTTTTACAAATGAGAAAAAGCGATCTTTCAAGTCTTGAGCAGGTACCTTCTTGTCTCGACAATGCTCCAATAGTTCAACACAAAATTCCCTCGCTTTGGTATACTCATTATCCCTAATTAGATCAATCAAGGGCTGGAATTCAGGAATTCGTTTTGAGCCTATATAATTTTTATCTGTCACATCACATTCATCTATGATCGTTAGTTTGTCAAAATAAAATCGATCTTCCAAACTAATTTGCCCTTTTTTGAAGGTACTAGTAATCCTATTGGGTCTTTGTTTTTCCGCTGTAAAAATAACACATCGTATATCAAAGCTCTCTATTCCACGTAAAATAGATGATAGCTCTTCGATTTGAAATAGATAGAAAAGTTGAACCCCTTTAAGATTTGTAGATGTAAATAAACATTGACTGTTTCTTAATTGAGCGGTAATAACGGGTTGAAGACGGTCGGCAAACTGTTCTTCAAACATAATGAGTGAGAATTCAGGTAGCGTAACTGATGTTTCTTCATTATTTAAAATGATATGATTGAGTTGTTCTTTCAAAAGCAAAAGTTGATTGTTTTGTATATTTGCCAAATCATTCAAACAATCAATAATACTATCTTGAAGTTCAATAGGCGAAACAGGTTTAAAAATAAAGTGTTTGACACCAAAACGCATGGCTTTTTTTGCATAATCAAGGGTCGCAACACCTGTAAAAATAATCGTTTTTGCTTGAGGATTTTTTTCGTGAATTAGTTGACATAAATCTAATCCAGTAACCTCTGGCATTTGGATATCCGTAATCATTAAATCCACTTGATTGTTTTCTAGGTACTGTTTCGCCTCTAAACCCGAATAAAAAACACCGGCGACCTCGACTGGTAACTGACTAATGCTGATCAAGTTAGCTACCCCATCAGCATTAACTTTCTCATCATCAATAACAATCAGTTTTGCTTTGTTCACAAAACACTCTCCTCTCTATTTGTTTAAAACGATTTCATTTTCTCAATAGATTCTACAAATGTATGGAAGGAATTCGTCCTATGATAAATATTCCTTCATTCAATATCATACTATAAAATACTTTGTTCAGAAGGTCTAGCTTTAATTAATTTTATTCGTTTAAGCTAAATGTCACTTAAGCTTAAGTTTCTTAAGAAGAAATCAGCTAAATTCAAGCTACCGTTTCGTCTCCCATTATTACTGTATTGATATATTTTAGCTTAAATTTCCCTCGCTTAGCACCTTCATCCTGATATAATGAAGTAAATCAACGACAAGGAGCCATAGCATGTCAAAAATAATTATTTCTGGAAGTATCGCTTTTCAAAAGGATTTTGAAGAACTGACGAATACACTTACTGAAAACGGTCATCAGGTGATCAATTATCCAAAAGCCACGGACGATCTTTCTACTCAGTTTCCAACCTTATTCGTAGACTTTTATAAAGACATAGAAAAAGCCGAGATTTTTTATTTGTATAACACAGAAAAAAATGGCATCTGTGGTTATATCGGTGCAGCTGGTTTTGCGGAAGCAACCTTTGCTTTGACTCGAAAACTACTTTACGGACAGAAGATCCAATTGTTTTTGCATGAGCAACCGAGTGAAAAAGTAGCTTGCTCTGAAGAGATTGGGCTGTGGAAAGAAAACGGTTGGATCACAGTTAAAAATCTAAACACATTTTTTGATTGAGAAAAACATTACTCCTTATATTAAAGCTGGCGGTAGTTTGATGAAAAAGCTCATATTGATCAGTGGTACGATGGGAATTGGTAAATCAACTATAACTGAAGAACTATCCAAACAAACAAAGCAGTCTGTTTACCTTGACGGAGATTGATGCTGGATGATGAATCCGTTTGTCGTCAATGAAGAAAACAAGGATATGGTGATCAACAATAGCCATTTTCTGTTAAACTCTTTTATCAATAACTCTATGATCAACGTCATTTATTTTTGCTGGGTTATGGATGAGCAAAAAATTGTGGATCGAGTCTTGAACGGCATCGCATTGGAAGATATTGACGTGCAACACTCCTCATTAATTGCCTCGCCAGAAAAATTGCAGAAAAACTTTGAAGGAGATATAACCACCGGGAAACGAACACTATCTGATTTACAGCGTTCACTGGATAGGTTACCAAAATATACTGAATTGCGTTCAAGAAAAATTGATATTTCCCATTACTCTGTTGCGGAGACCGTTTCAAAAATAAGAAAAATAATTTTGGCATCTTCTTAAATATTCCTTCAATTAGTAAATTTTGGCCCATGTTTTTTAACGCAACTATTCTCAGAGAGTTACTTCTTGTGACTGACACAAATAAGCCCACACTCATAAGAGCATGGGCTTATTGAGATCATTGTCAATTCTAAATCTTCAATTGAAATCTGGCTTTTATCAATTCAGATTTCAATTGCTGAATAATGGTGACAATTTCTTATTATTCTTCAATTACATATACTTCTCAACTTCATCAATTTCTTTTTGTAGTGCTTTTTCATCGTACTTTTCATACTTACCGGCTTCGTGTGCGATCTTTTTGATTTCATGAATCGCTTTTTTCTCAACGATCCATTTCTTCATACTATGTTTTTTTGCATCTGCATCTAGTGTGTCTAATTCAGCTAAATTTTCATCTAACTTATCAAGAACCTCTGCAATCTTTACCAATGCTTTTGCTTCCTTTTCTTCATAGTTTGTCATAGATATCACTCCTTAAGTATTTGATATATTTATCTTACTGCTGTAATTAAATATTTTCAAATTAAATGTACTGTGTATCACAAAGTTTTATCTTATTCTCACTGAATAGATAGAAACTATTAGTTTCTTGCAATATTCTATTCATTTTACATTTATTTTTATCCTTAAAGATGTATCAAAAGAGAACTATAGATTATATAAAAAAATGCCTTAGTGAAACATCAAACATTCGGTGTATCGTTTGCAATAAAAAATCTAGTTTTTTACCTTCTTATGGTTGCAGCAGAATTTTACCGATACTTTTTCCAGATTCTAAATAATCATGGGCAGCTTTTCCGTCAGCTAATGAAAAAATGGTTGGTTGACTGATTTTCATTTGATCCTTGCTAAAGTAGTCAAACAATCGAGAGCTTCTTCTCTCCCGCTCTTGAAAACTTGTCAAGTAATCCCAGAGATCTCCTGTCAAAATACTTTTTGATTTAGATAGCAAGGGAATAAAGTCGATCGCTGGCGGATTTCCACCGGCCATGCCAAAAAAGACAACCCTCCCTCTATTTTTGAGCAAGTCGACACTTTCGGCTAATGTATGCCCAATGCCATCATAAACGGTATCAAAGAAAGAGGTGTAGGATTCTTGCCATTTTGTATTTCTTAAAAAGACTTGTTTTGCTCCTTGGTCTAAAGCCAGTTGTCGCTTTTCTTCCGTAGAAGTGACGCCATACACTTCTAGACCATCTGCGGTTAATAATTGCGATAAAATTTGTCCGACACCACCACTTATCCCATGGACGAAGACCTTACTACGATTCACATTATTGCCAAGATCATGAGCTAAAAAATCAGCTGTCAACCCTTGCAGACCAATACTGGCTGCTAATTTAGGTGGTATACCTGATGGGATACGGATGGCATTTTCCTCAGGAACAGCCACCAATTCTGCATTAGCAAAAGGAACATCCACAAAAAGAATCGTTTCCCCTAGCTGAAACTTGGAGACAGATGTTCCTTTTTGAATAATCCTCCCTACCCCTTCATAGCCATTAATAAGAGGCTCTCGGGATTCAATATGATAGGTGCCCTTTCTCCGATAAATATCAGCATAATTCAACCCAATATACACCATTTCTACCAATAGCTCATTTTCATGAATGATGGGATCCGGCAAATCCCCATATGTTAAAACAGTTGAATCACCGAATTCATTAAAATACAACGCCTTCATGCGCAAATCATCTCCGATCTTCAATCTATCAAAAGCCACGCATCAATCGATTGAAACTATCTACTAAACAACCGACGAATGTCCCTTCGGTCATTTTAGATTTTTCCTTTTATTCAAAAAAAGCACCTTCTCTCGAAGGTACTTTCATTCTATTCCTCTTACTGACATCCGTCAAAACAGATTATTTCTTCGGTTCGTCCTCATCCATCTTCAGAACTGCCATGAAGGCTTCTTGCGGTACTTCGACGGAGCCGATTTGTTTCATCCGCTTCTTCCCTTCTTTTTGTTTCTCTAGGAGTTTGCGTTTTCGAGAAACGTCACCGCCGTAACATTTCGCCAATACGTTTTTACGCAAGGCTTTGATGTCGGAACGCGCAACGATTTTTTGTCCGATGGCTGCTTGGATCGGTACTTCAAATTGTTGTCGTGGGATCAGTTTTTTCAGTTTTTCAACGATGGCTTTACCGCGTTCATAAGCAAAGTCACGGTGAACGATAAAGCTTAACGCATCAACTTTTTCAGTATTCAGCAAGATGTCCATCTTCACTAGCTTGCTAGTTCGATAACCAGACATTTCATAATCCAGTGATGCGTACCCTTTGGTGCTGGATTTCAATTTATCAAAGAAATCAAAGACGATTTCCGATAGTGGGATCTCATAAACGACGTTTACACGATAATCATCCAAGTAATCCATCGTGACAAAGTCTCCCCGTTTGCGTTGGGACAATTCCATTACAGCACCAACGTAATCATTAGGGACCATGATTTGTGCTTTGACGTAAGGCTCTTGTACGTTGTCGATCGTGACTGGTTCAGGAAATTCTGCCGGGTTATCAACGACGACCATTGAGCCATCTGTCTTGTTGACGTGATAGATTACGGATGGTGCAGTCGTAATCAACTCAAGGTTAAATTCACGTTCTAGCCGTTCTTGCACGACATCCATGTGTAATAGGCCTAAGAAGCCGCAACGGAACCCAAATCCTAATGCTTGAGAGGTTTCTGGTTCAAATTGCAATGCTGCATCATTCAATTGTAATTTTTCCAATGCTTCTCGAAGGTCGTTGTAGCGTGAAGTATCGATTGGGTACAATCCGCAATAAACCATCGGATTCATTTGACGATAACCAGCTAAGGCTTCTTCTGCTGGATTGTTGGCTAATGTCACCGTATCCCCGACTTGGGTATCTTTAACGGTCTTGATGGCAGCAGTGATATACCCAACATCGCCCACCATCAACGCATCTCGTTGAATGGCTTTTGGTGAAAAGACACCAACTTCCGTAACATCAAAGGTCTTGCCATTGCTCATCATTTTGATTTTATCTCCAGGTTTGACCATCCCGTCCATGATGCGGACGTTTAAGACCACCCCACGATAGGAATCGTACACGGAGTCAAAGATCAACGCTTTTAGCGGTGCTTCAATATCACCTGCGGGAGCTGGGACATACTCAACAATTTGTTCCAAAATGTCTTCGATCCCAATACCTGCTTTGGCACTTGCTAAAACAGCTTCACTGGCATCGATACCGATCACATCTTCGATCTCTGTTCGTACTCGCTCAGGATCGGCAGCTGGCAAGTCTATTTTATTAATGACTGGTAGGATCTCTAAATCATTGTCTAACGCCAAGTAGACGTTTGCCAATGTCTGTGCTTCAATCCCTTGCGCCGCATCAACGACGAGCACGGCGCCTTCACAAGCGGCCAAACTGCGGGAAACTTCATAGGTGAAATCGACGTGCCCTGGGGTGTCGATCAAATGGAAGATGTAGGTTTCTCCGTCTTTGGCGGTATAGTTAAGTTCCACGGCATTTAATTTGATTGTGATTCCTCGTTCACGTTCAAGATCCATGGAGTCTAATAATTGGTTTTGCATTTCCCGTGACGTCACCGTATGGGTTTGTTCCAAAATACGGTCCGCCAATGTTGATTTCCCATGGTCGATATGGGCGATAATGGAGAAATTACGAATCTTCTCCTGTCGTTTTTTCATTTCTTCTATGTTCATGGATACGTTCCTCATTTCTTTTAGTCAGCTTTTCTATTATACCAACGAAACGCCAATAGATAAAGTATTTTTCTTAACCGTTATTTAGACATATTCATTCAGGTTTTGCTATACTAGAGCTAGCAAATAAATTGGAGTTGAAAGAATGGACAATAATTTTCATCAAAATCTACATATTCGAGCGGTGGAAGAAAAAGACGTTGATCAGTTCAACGAACTGTTAAGCTATGTTTTTCAGATCACTGAATCGGATATTGAAGAAAGCGGCTATGAGAGCAAACGGGAAATGATCAAATCTAAGCGCCCGATCTTAGAGCTTTCCAAGGTCTTTGGCTGGTTCAATGAAGACAAGTTGATCTCGCAAATCGCCGTTTATCCTTGTGAAGTCAATATACACGGCAAATTGATCAAAATGGGCGGAGTGACCGGTGTTGGGACCTACCCAGAATATGCCGGACATGGCCTGATGAAAGACTTGATCAAGCTTGCCTTAGAAACGATGCGGGAAGATCAGCAATGGATCTCCTACCTTTACCCTTATAATGTGCCCTACTATCGTCGCAAAGGCTGGGAGATCATGTCCGACAAGCTGACCTTCAAAATTCGTGATACCCAGCTTCCGAAAACCAAAGAAGTCCCTGGGATCGTAGAGCGCAAAGAAGTGGATGATCCTGATGTCTTTACTGTCTACAACCAATTCTCCCGCGACAATCATGGTGCCTTGCAGCGGACCTCTTTTCACTGGGAAGAGTATTGGCGTTATGAAAATGAAGAAGAGCGCACCGCGGCTGTCTATTACAATGCCAGTGGTCATCCGACTGGTGTACTTTTTTATTGGGTAGCCGAAGAAGTCTTCCATGTAAAGGAAATGTTCTACTTGAATCAAGAAGCCCGCAATGGTCTTTGGAATTTTATCTCTGCCCATTTCTCAATGGTTTATTGGGTCAAAGGAGACATTTATTCAAATGAACCCCTGTCCTTCTACTTGGACGATAGCCAAATCAAAGAAACCATCGAGCCTTATTACATGGCGCGGATCGTCGATGTTGAACAGTTTTTGAAAAACTTCCCATTTGAAGCCTTCCAAACACCCTTTCACTTTGTTGTTTCCGACCCAGTTGCCGATTGGAACAACGGGATCTTCGGTGTCCAATACAATCACGGGGAGATCGTGGTTTCAAGAGAAGCTATCGGAAAAGCGGTCCAACTGGATATTCAGACATTGTCGTGTCTGTTGATGAATTACCGCCGTCCGGCTTACTTAGAGCGTGTGGAACGGCTAAATACCGATTCAGAAACACTGGCATTACTGGAATCGATCATCCCTGATATGGAAGCCTATTTCAGCGATTATTTCTAAACAACGAATCAACAAAATGTACAACTATGAATGATTAAGGAGTGTTTTTGAATGAAACTATATTTTGCTGCTCCCCTGTTTGCTGCTAGTGACCTGCGCTACAACGCCGAACTTGTTGCGTCGATTCGTCAGCAGTATCCGCAGCTGGAGATTTATTTACCTCAAGAAAATGCCGCGATCAATGATAAATCCGCCTATGCGGATAGCAAAATGATCGCTTTGGCAGATACCGAAAAAGTGCTGGAAAGTGATTTGATGATCGCATTGCTGGATGGTTTGACCATCGATGCTGGGGTTGCCTCTGAGATCGGTGTCGCTTATGCTAAAGGAATTCCTGTTTTAGGGCTTTATACGGATAGTCGCCAACAAGGTGCCGACAATCAGCAAAAGCTGGCAGCATTACAAACCGTTGCGGAAAATCAGTTCCACTATGTCAATCTTTATACGGTGGGTTTGATCAAGCTAAACGGGGAAATTTACTCCTCTGAAGCAGCCCTTTTAGCTGGCTTAGCCGACTATCTTTCGGAGGACAACTAAATGGGGCAAAATTATCAGCGACTGCAAAAGGTATTCACTATTTTTGGTATTCTCGTGTTTTGTTTTTCTTTGTGGGAATTTTTCCGTGGTGTCTATCCGCAAACACAAGGATTGATTTTCCTCGCCCAAGCCTTGCTTGGGATTTTATTGATCTTCGTCCCAGAAATGAGTAAAAAGTTCTTGAAAATCCAGCTACCAAACGCCACCGTCTACTTTTATTGGTTTTTCTTGCTGATCTCTGTATTTATGGGGACGATCTTACATTTGATAGAAACCATTGCTTTCTGGGATAAAATTCTGCATGCGGTAAGTCCAATGGTCTTGACGGCTGTCGGCTATGGATTGATCTGTCTGCTACTGAAAGAAGTCAAAGTTTCAAACGTCTCTCCCTGGTTATTCTTACTGATGGGCTTTGCTTTTGCCGGCTTGTGTGGTATCTTCTGGGAGTTTTGGGAGTTTATCTGCGATTCCGTTGGTGGAATGAACCTCCAACGTTATGCAACCTTAGATGGCACCCCGTTTATCGGTCGCGAAGCATTGATGGATACGATGGGTGATTTACTGACCAACACGATTGGTGCTGCTTTGATGGGCGTGATCGCGTATGTTCAAGGACGAGGCAAACCTGATTACTTTGAAAGTTATCGGATTAAAAAATTATCATAAACGACCTTTAAAAGCTTGTTGAAACCATCGTTTTTCAACAAGCTTTTTTCTTTTGTTCTTTTATTCATAAAGAAAAATTTATAAAAATACTTAAATAACACATCTTATTTTTATAGATTCGCTGTCTATCAAGGTTTTACATTTCTTACACTTCCCTATAAAACGATTACAACCACAAAAAAATTCCCTCGTTTAATCATTTTTATTTCCCCAAAAAACCATGGTCTGTTATAATTACATTATTCATTTGACGTTGCGTCAGTAAAGGAGAGGCTTATGGTTCTAACAGTGTTTTTTATTTTATGCTGCTTGATTTTTTCATCGATCACCTATGCGTTCTCTAAAGATGCTCGAAAATTTGTCCAACCTTTATCAATCAAAATTATTTTTATTGCATCAGCTATTATTGCGGTTTGGACAATGTTCTTTTCAATGGTTGCATTTGTCGCTTGGGTCATCTAAAAAACATTCTTGTCAGTTGCGATCGTTTTCGCTGCACTGGCAAGAATGTTTTTTCTTTTGATTAAAATAGTTTGATTTGATTCAATGGCCAAAAGCGCAGCAGCACTTTCCCTTCCATTTGATCTTCCGTTACAACCCCGAAACTGCGACTGTCTCTAGAGATCAAACGATTGTCTCCCATCACAAAATAGCTGCCTTCAGGCACCGTTTCTGAGAAATCTTCCGTAAACTGTTCCGCACCAGCGGCGATTTGCTGAAACATTTCGCGATAAGAATATTCGTCTTGTAATTGATCGTCTGCAAATTTCTCTTTAAACTCATCTAAATAAGGTTCTTCGTATACTTCTCCATTGATCGTTAGGACATCATCTTTCATCTCGATGGTATCACCGGGTAAACCAATCAACCGCTTGACAGCGATTTTACTTGGATCATCTGGTTCAACACATATCACGATGTCTTGTCGGTCATAGGAGGAGATTTTTGATGCAATCAAACGCTGTTTATCTGCCAACGTTGGGTCCATAGAATGGCCACTGACTTGAACTGGGGTCAGGACAAACAGACGGATGAGAACCACGGCGACGATAAAGAAAAGCAGTAACCAATTTTCTTTGAGGATTTTTACCATAGCTGCTCTTTCGCTCCTTTACTGCATCTTTTGTCATCGGCGAAAGCTTGTTCTGCCATTTTGACAAAAGATATCTTCCTCAATCTTACGTGGAATTTTTGCTTTGAGCAAGAGAAATCATCGATTTTAAAAAATTTATGATATTTCTCGTTGAGAAAAGAATCGTTTACGTTCGATCACGACTCAAGAAAGCAAACACATCTTTTCGACGTAGACTCCCTATCAGTTGGTGATTTTCTTCGATCACCACCGTCTCATGACTCGCAAATAAAGTATACAACTCATTTAATGGCGTAGATGCTGCAATTTTCGGGTCAGCTTGATTGATATCATTGCTGAAAAAGTTCATCCGTATCAAATCTCCTGCTGTGACCAGTTTTGCTTCATCTTCCCCGGTTTCTTCAAAGAAGCTTTTCACAAAAGCGGTCTTCGGTTGTGAAACGATGACTTCTGGTGTATCGCATTGAACGATCTTCCCTTGATTCATCACAGCGATGCGCGTCCCTAGTTTTACCGCTTCTTTCATGTTATGCGTGACAAAAATAATCGTCGTCCCAAGCTCTTGGTGCAAATCGAGGACTAGCTCTTGTAAAGAATTACGAGAAATTGGATCAAGGGCACTAAAGGGTTCGTCCATCAGAATGATTTCGGGATTGGCAGCTAACGCGCGCAAGATCCCGATCCGTTGCTGTTCTCCACCAGACAATTCTTTCGGCATTCGATGACGGTACTGCTCTGGGTCAAGTTTGACCTGTGTCAGCAAACGATCCACGGCTTCTGAGCGATCTTTTTTTGACCACCCTAACATCTCTGGGATCACTTCGATATTTTGTTTGACATCCATCGTCGGAAACAGAGCGATTTGTTGGAGAACATACCCCATTTGCCAACGCATCTTTTGAATATTGTATTCTTTGATGCGTTTTTCTTTGAAGTAAATATCACCATCGGTCGGTTCTGACAACGCGTTGATCATCTTCAAAGTCGTCGTTTTCCCACTCCCAGAAGGACCGACCAAAACAAAGATTTCTCCTTTATTGATACTCAGATCTAATTGATCGATCACTAGTTTTTGATCAAACTTTTTACTGACGTTTTTAAATTCAATAATTGGTGTCATTCTTGTCCCTCCTTAATTAATCCTTCATCTATCAGGAAGGTACGCGCGACTTCTGCTGGATTTTTTCCTTCGACATTGACCTGATAATTCATTTCACTCATTTGTTCTTCGGTGATTTTCCCTGCCAACTTTTCCAATGCACGGACGACTTCTGGATGTTCCTTGGCAAAGGCTTCTTTCATCAAAGGCGCTCCTTGATAAGGTGGAAATAGTTCCTGATCGTCTTCTAGAATAACTAAGCCATATTGACGCAATTCACTGTCCGTGGAATAGGCATCCAGTAGATTGATATCACCATTATTGATGGCTTGGTAACGCAATGCTGGTTCCATACTTTGGACACTTGGAAAATCTAGCCCATAAAGTTCTTGGATCCCCGCATATCCGTCCGTCCGATCAATGAATTCGAGGGTGAAGCCAGCTTTGATTTGATTTTCGATTTTCTTCAAATCAGAGATCGTGGTTAGTCCATTTTCCTCAGCAAATTCTTTTTTGACAGCCAATGCATAGGTATTTTGATACGCCATCGGCTGAAGCAAGGTCATCTCAAACTGATCCTTCAATAGATTGACTGCTTCGGTATAGGTTTCGTCGGAGTCAAGGTTTTGACTCGCAAGCTCTTCTGGTACCTCAACTAAGCTCTCCAACACGGTACCAGTAAACTCTGGATATATATCAACTTGACCATTGTCCAATGCGCTGAATAAGAAAGAGGTTTTTCCAAAATTTGGCTCTAGTTCAACTTGGGCATCAGGGTCTTCTTGTTCAATCAATTCTTTGTACATGTTGATCAAGATATCTGGTTCAGATCCTAGTTTTCCTGCGATGGTAATGGTTTTGGGAGCGAAAAATCCGCTTTGTGAAAAGGAAACCCCACCAATCAGCAAGATGATTGCTGCCAACGTGATCAAGGTATAGCGCGGTTTTAAATGTTGCAGGTAACGGATCAGGGTACTGAAAACAATCGCCAACAAGGCAGACCCGATCGCACCAATCAACGTTAACTCAGGCGCATTTCGATCGATCCCTAACAAAATAAAGGAACCTAACCCGCCAGCGCCAATCAAAGCGGCTAAGGTCGCTGTTCCGATGATCAAGACCAGCGCCGTGCGAATCCCAGAAATTATGATAGGCAAAGCAATCGGCAACTCGACTTTGATCAATCGGCGCATCCGAGACATACCAAATGCCGCAGCAGCTTCTTCGATTGATGGATCGATCTCCGAAAGGCCAATATAGGTATTTTGAAAGATCGGCAATAACGCATAAATAACTAGTGCGATCAATGCAGGTGGCGTTCCGATCCCCACGAATGGGATCAATAAACCTAACAGTGCCAGTGATGGAATCGTCTGTAACACACTCGTTATTTGTAGGCCGACTTCCGCTGCCCGTTTATGATTAACCAGCCAAATAGCTAAAGGAACAGCAATAACGATCGCCACGAGCAGCGCAATGATCGACAATGACAAATGTTCAAAGACAGCTGTCAGCAATTCCCCTTTTCGCTCATTCAACGTTTCAAAAAAAGTATTCATCTTTTCATTCCTCTCCTACTCCATAAGAACAGTATAATCGAAGTGCGAATTTCCTCCAAACAACAAGCAAGGAGAACTTTTTTGTCATATGTTGAGAGACAAAAAAACGATGGCTGCCAATGAAATGGCAACCATCGTTTTGTATTTATTCATTTGTTCTCTTTTTATTACTCGGTCATTGGCGTATTTTCAAAAACCAGCTGATCGTTCAATAATTCGATCGTGACTTGGGTCTTTGGTAAGACTCTGCCAGCAACGATTTCTTTTGCCAATGGGGTTTCGACTTCTCTTGTGATAAACCGACGGAGAGGTCGCGCACCATACGCTGGCTCATAAGCATTTTCAGCGATCCAGCGTTTGGCTTCTTCAGTGATCGTCAACAGTATATCTTGGACTTCCAGTCGTTGTGAAAGCTGTGCGATGATCTTGTCGACGATGCCTGTCACATCGCTTAGACTAAGCGGTGTGAATAAAATCGTATCGTCGATCCGATTTAAGAATTCTGGTTTGAAATGGCCTCTCAAGAGATTACGGACAGTTTCTGCAACAGTTTCTGGGATCGTCCCTTCTGCAGTCACGCCATCTAGCAAGACTTGAGAGCCAATGTTGCTAGTCATGATCAAGACGGTATTTTTGAAATCAACGACGCGTCCTTTTGAGTCTGTCAAACGGCCATCATCAAGCACTTGCAATAAGATATTGAAGACATCTGGATGGGCTTTTTCGATCTCATCCAATAAGACGATCGTGTATGGATTGCGTCGAACGGCTTCGGTCAATTGTCCGCCTTCTTCAAATCCAACATAGCCTGGAGGGGCACCGACCAAACGAGACACCGAATGTTTTTCCATGTATTCGCTCATATCGATCCGAACCATATGCTCTTCAGAGTCAAAGAGGTTGACCGCTAACGCTTTCGCTAATTCGGTCTTACCGACGCCGGTCGGTCCTAAGAACAAGAAGGAACCTAATGGTCGATTTGGATCTTGCAGACCAGCTCGGGAACGAATGACTGCGTCACTGACGGCATCGACTGCCTCGTCTTGTCCAATCACTCGTTGATGCAAGGTCTCATTTAATTTCAACAGTTTTTCTCGTTCGCCCTCCACTAATTTCGCAACAGGGATTCCTGTCAAGCGGCCCACGACTAAGGCGATCTCATTTTCTGTCACTGACTCTTGAACCATCCGAATGCCTTCGTCTTGGTTTTTTTCTTCCAATTCAGCGAGTTCTTTTTCCAGTTGTGGAATCGTCCCATGACGAAGAACAGCTGCCCGTTCCAAATCATAGTTATTTTCAGCATCTTCCAACTCATGCTTGGCTTTATCGATCTCTGCCCGTTTATTGGAAACTGCATTGACTTCTTCTTTTTCCGTTTCCCACTGCATTTTCATGGTATTGACTTCTTCACGCAATTCCGCCAATTCTTCTTGTAAAATGCCTAAACGTTTTTTCGATGCATCATCAGATTCTTTTTTCAGTGCGGCTTCTTCGATCTCCAATTGCATCAAACGTCGAGTGACCTGATCGAGCTCGGTAGGCATCGAATTCATTTCTACCCGAATCGTGGCACTTGCTTCGTCGATCAAATCGATGGCTTTGTCTGGTAAAAAGCGGTCCGTGATATACCGATCAGATAAGGTCGCAGCAGCAACAAGCGCATTGTCATGGATATTGACGCCATGATGGATCTCGAACCGTTCTTTCAAGCCACGTAAAATCGAAATCGTATCTTGAACGGTTGGTTCCTGTACCAACACTTTTTGGAAACGACGTTCCAAGGCTTTGTCCTTTTCCATGTATTGACGGTATTCATCAAGGGTGGTTGCGCCAATCGTATGCAATTCTCCCCTTGCCAGCATTGGTTTTAGTAAGTTTCCAGCATCCATGCTGCCTTCCGTCTTACCAGCACCTACAATATTGTGGATCTCATCAATAAAGAGAATGATCCGTCCATCGGCTTTTTTCACTTCTTGTAAGACGGCTTTCAAACGCTCTTCAAATTCACCTCGGAACTTGGCACCTGCGATCAAGGCACCCATATCCAGAGAAAAGATCGTTTTGTCTTTTAGGTTTTCTGGGACGTCTTTTCGCACGATCCGTTGAGCCAATCCTTCAACAATGGCTGTTTTACCAACCCCCGGTTCACCAATCAAAACGGGATTGTTTTTTGTTTTCCGAGAAAGGATGCGAATCACGTCGCGAATTTCTTCGTCTCGTCCGATAATGGGGTCCATTTTTCCGCTGCGGACTTGTTGGACCAAGTCAACGCCGTATTTTTCTAATGCTTTGTATTGTTCTTCTTGATTTTGTGAGGTCACACGATCCCCTCCTCTTAATGTTTCGATCGTTTGCTTGATTTCTTTCGCGGTGATTCCTTGTTTCTTTAAATACACCGTCAATGGATGATTTTTCAATTTCATCAACGCATAAAGGACGATTTCTGTGGAAAGATACTCGTCTTGAAATTCATTTTTTAATTGATCTGCCTCAGACAAAAGATGAAACAGATTTTGACTCATGGATTGACCATAACGAACATTTCCTCCTTCAACCGAAGGCAGTTCATCTAGTAGCTGGTCGACTTCTTTTTCAAATGCATCGACATCAAGACCTGTATCCGTATAAAAATTGCGGCCGAATTGATTGGCTTGCAATAAAATCTTCCATAAATGCGGAATATCGATTTCTTGGTGGTGACGCGTTATGGCAATCTGCTGTGCTTCCGCGATGGCACTCTGTAATGTAGTCGTCATTTTTTCTGGGTTCATACTTTTCCCTCCCAAAATGGTAGTCAGAAAAATTAGTACACTGCAAGCAGCATCCTTTTTTCTACTCTTCTATTATACAATATTGGTCAGTAATGGTCAAAAGATTTCCCTCGAAGATCAAGATTTTTTTCAGTATTCTTTCATGAAAATTGACAGATAGGAAGCCGCAATGGTATGCTAGGTCCTGATTGGTCAGGAACAATCGATTTTCCTGATCCTTTTGATCGCTCTTTGGCGATAGTTATTCAGTAAGATTATCTACTTAGCTGTAACGTCTACTGTTTACAGCTTTTTTATATGGAGGAAACGATGTTAACATTAACAAATATTAGCCAACAATTTGGCGACAAATTGCTTTACGAAGATGTTTCCGTTCAAATCAACCGCGGGGAAAAAGTCGGGTTGATTGGACGGAACGGCGCCGGCAAAAGTACTTTAATCAAAATCATTACAGGAGAAATTCTCCCAGACGATGGCTTTGTTCAATTTCCGAAAAATTTGAAAATGGGCTATTTGGATCAATATGTCAATGTTGATGAAACGCAATCGATCCGTGATTTTTTGCGCTCTGCCTTTGCAGAAGACTTCGAAAAAGAACAACAGATCGCAAATCTTTATACTGCTTATGGCGAAAGTCTTGACGATAAGCTTTTAGAAAAAGCCGGTGAATTGCAAAATCAATTGGATCAAGGAAATTTCTACCAAATGGATACATTGATCGATGATTTAGCAGAAGGATTAGGTATTTCGGTTCTCGGCATGGATACCGCCCTTGCTTCCTTAAGTGGTGGTCAACGCTCAAAATTGATCTTAGCAAAAATGCTGCTAGAAAAACCCGACATGCTGATTTTAGATGAACCGACTAACCACTTAGATGATGAGCATATCAAATGGCTGGTTGAGTTTTTACAGGACTTTACTGGTACCTACTTAGTCGTTTCTCATGATCGTCAATTTTTGAATGAAATCACGACCCATATCATTGATATCGAATTTGGCAAGCTTTCTAAGTATACGGGGAATTTAGACAAAGCATTAAAGCTAAAAACGCTGCAAAATGAAAGTTATATGAAGCAATACGAAGCACAACAAGAGCATATCAAGAAAACCGAAAGCTATATCCGTAAATACAAAGCTGGTTCTCGTTCAACAATGGCAAAGAGTCGTGAAAAACAATTGGCAAAAATCGAACGTTTGACCCCACCCCAAGATGTCCCTAAACCGCATCTAGGATTTGATTTGGCACCGATCGTTACGACCTTGGCATTAGAGACGACCAATCTAGTGATCGGTTATGACCAAAAGCCTTTACTATCGCCAATCAACCTAACGATCCGCTATGGCGAAAAAATTGCGATTCGGGGATTTAATGGGATCGGTAAATCGACGTTGATCAAAACAATACTTGGTGTGATCCCTGCAATTGAAGGAACCGTTTCTTACCCACAGCATACAAAATTTAATTACTTTTCTCAAGATCTTGACTGGGAGTATCCATTACAGACGCCTCTGCAATACCTCGAGGATCTTTTCCCAAAGGCAACCAACAAAGAATTGCGACGACAACTTTCTCGTGCGGGATTACCTAGCCAGCTTGCTCAAGAGGAATTGAAATTATTAAGTGGTGGCGAGCAGACAAAAGTGAAGTTAGCTGAAATGATGTTGATCAAAAGCAACTTTTTGATTCTTGATGAACCGACCAACCATATCGATCAAGACACGAAAAACAATTTGGAAGAAACCCTGGCAGCTTTTCCCGGAACCGTTCTGATCGTTTCCCATGAAGCTGAATTCTATGAATCCTTTGTTGATCGGATCATTGATTTGAAAGACTAAAAAAAACGCTTATCCTCTACTCGAAGATAAGCGTTTTTTTAACTTTCCACTTTTTCTTTTCTAAGCTCTGTCAGCTCTTGGCTAATGTCTTTGCGCTTTTCTTTCATTACATATGCAAAGCCAATAATGAAGGGCCAAATGAATGTCGCTAAGCGATACAGCAGCATAGAAGATGCTGCATCGACTGTGCCGACTAATGGACCAAAAAGCAGCATATAAATAAATTCAAAGGAACCGATCCCTGCCGGTGTTGGAATCACCCCGGACAAGACGACGGCAAAGCTGATGAAGGATAACGTCAACAAGAAATCGATCTCTGGGTGCTGCACGACAAGAATCACATAAGGGATCACGTACCAAGGCAGCATCTTCAAAAGATTCCAAAGGTAGATGCGTAAGAAAGCGGTGCGGTCGGTAATGATCGCATTGACCGTTTCTCGCAAAGAATAGATCTGGGTGTTGCATTTGTCAACGATTCCTCTTAATGTCGCACTTTTGAACAGCTTATTGCTGACGATCACAAAAAAGACTTGAATGTTGATACTGACAGAAAGTGCCAATAAAGCGGCAATGATCAAAAAGACGAGTACGATCCCCGCCAATATCACCCAAATCATATTCGGCGCATTGTCATAGAATAACGAGAATTGAATGATCAACCCAGCGATCGCATAAGTCAATATGGCAAACTTATACATCACCATGTGTAAGGTGGTGACCCCAACCCCTTGTGACAACTGCAAGCCATTTTTACGATAAAAATTCACCTCTGAGATCAAGGTGCCCGCGCCAAACGTCACGATCCGATAAAACCCACTGTAACAGACGGTTAGAAACCCCGCCTTGGTGGTGAATTCCGGTTGAAAAGTCACTGCGATCTCTTTGACTGTTCGTCCTTCAATCACTAGGTACAATGTGCCAAGCCCCATAACCAGTAAGACGACGAGAAAGCTGGTCTCTCTTAGCCCCGCTAAAATTTCCATCATCGAGTTACGGACAAAAAAATACATCACACCCAGAATGCCTACTAGTAAAAGTAAATTAAGGGCGAACTTCACTTTAGTTTTCATATTAACTCCTTGCTTGTTAAACCGAATTTATGCAAAAAAGACCATCAGCAGGATAGCAAAAACGGTGCCGAAAGCAAAAAAGAAATAAAACTTCTTCTTTCTTGTTTTGTGGCGAAACACGCGTTGCGCGATCAAACCGCCTAATCCGCCGCCAATCGCCCCCATAAAAAGGAGATTTGCTTCGGGAACCCGCCAACCTTGTTTTACTGCCTGATATTTATCATAACCCATCAGACAGAAAAGATAAAGATTGACTGCAATTAAATAAAACCACAATGGATTGTAAATCAGTGCATCCATCCATTTCCTCCATATGATTGATCGTAGGGACCATTATTTTGATTCTTGTGCTTCCTCAGGTACCAACATCGTCAACCCATGCTTAATGACTTTCATCTCGATTGGCAGATCATCCGTTGGATCGCCGTCGGTCCGAGTATGAACCGTTTTTTCTTTCGCCTTGATCGAGACCTTTGCGGCAGTGAAATATTCAACACTTGGTACTTTGGCAATTCTACCACGAATAATTCTTGGCAAATACAAAATAAACCGTAAAATGTTCAATTTTGGCAAAAGAATAACATGGAACAAGCCATCGTCAGGTTTTGCTTCTTCATCAAAGTTCTTAAACCCACCTGCTGAATTCGACATGACGATCGTCAGTAATTGACTTTTCCCCTGCCATTTCCGTTCGTCAGCGATGACTTCCAATTTGTATTGTTTCTTTTTGATCAACAGATGAATGAACCGTTTCATAAACGCCAACGGACCGTACTGTTGTTTTTCTTCTTGGGAAGTTGCTGCTGCAGTATCTGCTAAAAGACCAATGGTCATCGTCGAGATCATTACTTGATCATTGACCATCCCATAATCGATCGGACGTTCAACCCCTGTTAAAATATTCTCAAACGCTTCTTCTGGCTTGACTGGAATACCCAACATTCGAGCGAAGTTATTTACCGTTCCTCCAGGAATGATCCCGATCTTCAGCTCATCCAGCTTTTCTTTGAATGTTTGCAGCCCATGATGGATCGTTCCATCCCCACCAATAATAACAATCGTATCGACCGCATGTTTCTTGGCTGCCTCTTTAACATCCTCAGGGTCAACATCGGGATTTGAGGCTTGTAAAAACACTTGATGCTCATTGCCTTGTTCGTTCACATAGGCTTGGAATTTTTCTGCTGTTTCTTTTGCTTCACTTTTCCCCGCTGTATCGTTGTATAATACGAGAATTTTCATCCTATTCACATCCTAATAAAAGGCCGGGCCTTACGCAAGACCTGCGTGAAGAGTTCCCAGCCCTAAAGTTGTTCTTTTCTTTCAATGAAGAAGCTGCTGCTATGCTTGCGCATTCAGTTCGGCAATTTTCACGATCACATCGGTCGCTTTCATCATTGATTGTAGTGAGACGAACTCATAACGTCCATGCATATTTTCTCCACCAGCAAAGATATTCGGGGTTGGAATCCCTAGATAGGAGATTTTCGAGCCATCGGTCCCACCACGGACAGGTTCTGTCATCGGTGTGATTCCAACTGCTTTCATCGCATCTTTCGCTAAATCAATGATGCTCATATCTTTTTCGATGATTTCTTTCATGTTGTAGTATTGATCATATAGATGTACGTGCACTCGTGGTTCATCAAAGCGGGCATTCAAGCTTTCTTGAACCGCTAATAATTGTGCTTTTCTTTCTTCGAAACGACTCCGGTCATGATCTCGAATAATGTATGCCATTTTCGCTTCTTCTACTGAACCACTAAGGCTCATCAAATGGAAGAACCCTTCTGTCCCTTCGGTTTTCTCAGGAACTTCATCAGCAGGTAGCGCATTTTGAAAATCGACTGCTAGTTGCAAGGCGTTGATCATGGTGTCTTTGGCTGTTCCAGGGTGGACATTTTTTCCTTGGATCGTAATTTCAGCTTGCGCCGCATTGAAGGTTTCGTATTGCAATTCTCCTACTGGACCGCCATCCATTGTATAGGCAAAATCAACATTGAAATCTTCCACATCGAACTTATCTGCACCAACGCCAATTTCTTCATCAGGGCCAAAAGCGACTTTGATTTCCCCATGCTTGATCGTTGGGTTTTTCAGTAAAATTTCCATGGCTGTCATGATTTCTGCAATACCTGACTTATCATCAGAACCTAATAAAGTGGTACCATCGGTAGTGATCAAGGTTTCGCCAGCATAATTTTTTAAATTCGGAAAATCTTTTGTGTTTAATGTGTATTTTCCTTCTTTATCTAATTTAATGGTCGATTCGCCATCGTAATTTTCGATGATCTGCGGATCAACATTTTCTGCATTAAAATCGGCGGTATCCATATGGGCGATAAAACCGATGGAGCGCACGTCATGATCGACGTTACTTGGTAATGTTGCGATCACGAAACCATTGGATTCATTGTAATGAACATCGCTTAACCCTAGTTCTTCAAGTTCTTTTTGCAGTTCTTTAGCAAACGCGACTTGTGTTTGGGTGGAAGGGGTTGTGGTGCTTGTTGCATCCGAACGTGTTTCTGTCTTGACATATTTTAAAAAACGAGGCAATAAATTTTCGTACATAAAAGATTCTCCTATCTATAGTCAAATGGATTTGTTGAAGTGGTGGAAGGAACAAAGGTCACAGCCCAGTTCTCTTCTGCTTTCCACTGATTGAATTTCTCAATAAACCGAGGAATACATTCCTTTTCGATGTTGTGCCCTGGATCGATCGCGATCAACCCATTGGCTTGCATGTCATGGGCGAAATGGTAACTGATATCGCCAGTGATGTACACATCCGCTTGATGGCGTAAGGCATCGGAATAAAACGATTGACCACTGCCGCCACAAATGGCGATTCGCTGAATTTTTTCAGGTGCATTAGGAAAACTGACAACCCGTAAAGCAGTCAAACCAAACCGCTCTTTGACACGTGCGACAAACTGATCAATGGAAAGAGGCTCAGCGAGGTTGCCAACCCGTCCGATTCCATAGGTCTTCGGCAAATTGTCTAAGGCATACAGATCATAAGCTGGCTCTTCGTAAGGATGAGCAGCGATCATTGCCGAAAGGACCTTTTTCTCGATCGTTTCTGGAAAAATGACTTCGATTTTCGCTTCTTGCACCTGTTCTTCTTTTCCGATCTCACCGATGGCAGGATGCGCCGCTTGCTGTGGTGTAAAGCGACCGGTGCCAATCAATGAATAGCTGGTGTTCTGGTAATTGCCTTGCTGACCAGCACCAGCTTTTCCTAATGCCTTTCGCAATGCTGGTGCCGATTCAACAGGTGTAAATACAGCTAGTTTCTTCATTTTTACTTGATGGGTTTGCTTCAAGTACGTATCTGGTTCAACTTCTAGCAGTTCACAAAACCAATCGTTCAAACCGTCTTCAATAATATCCATATTGGTGTGGGCGGCGTAAACGGCGATATCATGCTTGACGAGATCCATCAACATCTTTTGTTGCGGATCATCGGTCAGCAAGCGGTTCAAAGGGCGAAAGATCGGTGGATGTTTCGCGATGATCAAGTCGATCTTTTTCTCGATGGCTTCGGTTACCACTTCTGGACGGACATCAAGGGTCATCATGACTCGCTCGAGGGGTTTGTTTAATGTACCAACATGCAGACCAACAGGATCGCCTTCTTCTGCCAACCATAACGGGCAGTATGCTTCAAAGCGTTTGATAAATTCTTGACCAGAAATCATGCCAGTACCTCCTTGATCCATTCGATTTGTTCTTTCAATTCATTCATTTTCTCAGCAGGTGGTTCTTTGGCTTTCTCTAACTCTTTGACCACTCGTTGACGCTGCTTCAATTCATGCTGCCATTTTTTATAAAAAACTGGATTTTTTTCTTTTAATAAAAAGGGACCAAAAAATAATTGCTGGGTCGTGTACGTCGCTTTTCCAGTTTCCGCAACGATGACTTCATAATTTTTGTCATTTTCTTCTAACAGCACTTCATGAATGATCGTAAAATTGTGATCAACGAGCCATTCCCGCAAGGTCCTTTCGCCAACATTCGGTTGTAAGACCAAACGTTTGACCCCCGCTAAGCGATTTTTTTTGCTGCCTTCTTCTAAAATAGAGCGAATCAAAGTCCCCCCCATTCCAGCAACAACAACCGTGTCGATCTTATCTGCTGGCTGAATAGCGTCCAATCCGTCTGCTAAGCGCACCACGATCTTCTCTGTTAGCCCGTTTTTACGTACTTGTTTACTGGCAGAATCATAAGGTCCTTGAACGACTTCTCCAGCTACAGCATAAGTGATTTTGTTCTGCAGCATCAATGCCACAGGTAAATAAGCATGGTCGGAGCCGATGTCGGCGATACGTGCTTGGTCGGGAATTTGTTCGCCCACGCAAGCCAAACGATCCGATAATGCATGTTCGTTCATATTGTCACTCCTTCTTTCGTAGTATAACACGCTTTCCATAAATAGAAAAAAATGTGCGTCTTGACTGTGGTGCCATTGCCAAGGCGCACATTGCATTAATCCTTCACTAATTCAACCTTTTGAATCGAGTTACCGGGAATTTGCGGTGGGATCGACATCGTCATGATCGGGACGCCTTGCAGCGACACTTGGACCTTGTCTCCTTCAGCTAACTCCTCGATCTCTCCTGAATAGGCCTCAACAGGGACGTGGAGAATGACCCCATCATTTTGAAAACTTTGGACGACTTGATCCTCATCTTCAACTGCCGCTACGTCTTTCAAAAATAATTGAAAGGTATCATCTGAACCTGCTCGGGCATCTTCTTGAATAATGCCAGTAAAAACCGTCGCTGTTTTGCTCTCTGAAGAACTATTGGCAACGGAACTAGCATTCTCACTTGATTCAGAAGGCGTGTTATCGCCACTTGATGCATTGTTGTTTTCGGGACTGCCACAAGCCGTTAACAGCAGCACTGCTGCTAAGGACAAGCCTAGAATCACTTGTTTTTTCATCATCTTCTTCCTCCAGTAATGGTTTTTTTAGGCATCATTTCGTCGATTTTTGCCCGTCATTTGGATTTCTTGTGTCAAGTAACGAATACGCTCCATAATACGTTTGGCTTTTAATGGTTCGGATTCGCCGCGTTGCGTTACTGAAAGATGCTGCTCCAACTCATGCATAGTAAAATTCGAGGTGAAGAACGTCGGGAGTTGCTCTTGCATTCGGTATTGTAGAATCACACCGAAGACTTCATCACGAATCCAACTGCTCATCGCATCTGCACCGATATCGTCCATCATTAAGATTGGGGCTTTTTTCACTGCGTTCAGCTTATCCCCCACCTGATCTTTGCCGATTGCTTGCTTCATCTCTACTGCAAATGTCGGGAAGTGAACCAATGTCGTCGTGTAGCCTGCCTCCGCTAAATCTCTGGCGATCGCGCCAAGCAGATAGGTTTTTCCGATCCCAAAACTCCCCACAAAGTATAGTCCTTTATGAAACTCCTGTGGATTGGCTGTCAACTCACTAATAAAATCAACGGCAGCTGCGATGGCCTCCATTCGGCCAGGCGTTTGCTGATAATCTGCAAAACTTGCTTCTTGTATATCTTTAGGCATATCCATCGCTTTGATGCGACTGCGGATCTCTTCTTGTTTCTGATATGCCAGTAGTTCTTTCGTTGGTACATAGGTGACGTCAATAAAATGAAAATTTAACGCTAAGCGCGGCTCATAACCCGGTGCGATCATGGATGGATCATTGATGCGGAATTTCCGCTTTTCTTGGACGAACTCATACAGTTTCGCATAGCTTTTTTGAATATCTGCTTCGGTCAATACCTCTTCATTTTCGGCAATAAACGCTTTGACATCAGGATCTTGTAAAACCTCTGCCATCATTGCTGAAAACTGATCACGGTAATTGCGTTTATCCAATAGTTTTCCTAAGTTTTTCCCTACATCTTCCATTACTTGTCACCAGCTTTCTTATGCAAGTAGTTTTGCAGTTTTTTATCTAATTCTGCTTGCCGCTCTGGCGTTAATGCTGTCTCTTCCACTGGTTTTTCAGCCCAAGAAGGCAGCTTTTCTTCGCGAATGATTTTTTTGCCGCTGGTTTGTGGTCGGCTGCGTTTTTCCTTGGCACTTCGAACAAGGCTCCGAACATGTTTGATGGCATCTTCTGCCGTGCCAATTTTTAATTCTGACCACTGGGCGGCGATATTGTTCACATAATTTCCTGACAAAGCGGCATTGTTTTGGACCACCAAGACATAATGAACCAGCACATTGATCACACTATTTGGCAATGGTGACCGTTCGACAAGGCTCTTGATCAGCCATTGTTCTGAATCGGTCATAAAACTGTTTTTCTCCGCTTTGATCGCCTTGAGAAAAGCGATCGGTGCATTGTTCTCACTTTCTTGAATCAATAAGACATCATTTTCTGAAAAACCATTCTGTTTTAAGGTATTGAAGCGGCGCAACTGACTTTCCGCTTGGGGATCTTCTCTTTTTGATGTTTTCGTGAATGTTTGTCGTGATTTCTTCATGATGGCTTGTTCCAGCTTCTTCTGGTCGACCTCGCCTGTTGTCAAAGAAACATTGTCCGCCATCAAATCCAACAATTCCAACACATCATAGCCATATAAAGAATGGTATAGAACTAACTTTTGTCGAAAACTTGGCGTGAAATTAGCGGCACGGATATACCGACGCTGCGCTTCATATAAAAGAAAGTCCCAATCCAACTGCTTTTCGTCAAGCACCAAGTTCTCTTTGGTTTCTTGAAAAGAATCACTGACTGCCTGTAACGTTTCTTCATGTGAAGCAAAACGTGCGGTATTTAACCCATAGGCGGCTGAGAAGGATTGAGTCACTTCCTGATAATCGGTTAAAGAACACTGCTTTGGTTGATACAGCTTGACCAGCTGATTAAATTTACGCTCTCCGACTCTTTCCAACAACAGATAGGCATACAATTCATCTTGAAAAAACGCTGCTGGATGGACCGGTTCTTGCAACCAATACAGATACGAGCTCCCGTTTTGAGCATCTGCTTTCTCATAAGACTTTAGCAAGCCGATGCCCTCTAAGTTTTGCTTGGCTTTTATGAAGCGAGGCATTCCCGCATTCATGGCATTCAAGATATCTAGATGCACGGTCGTCATCGACTCCTCGCCAGAAAAGCTTTGGGCTTGGACATCGCTTGCGAGTGTCAAATACAACGCTAAAGCATCACTTTCAATAATTGGTTGATACAAATAAATGAGGGCGTCTTTTCCTTCCGTTGTAAGTGGACGGCTTTTGAACACTTTGTACGATTGATTCGGTAAACTATTGCCCACTTGTTGTCCCCCTCTATTCTTGTGGTTCTTTCGCTTTTTCGACGATGTCTTGTAGTTCTTTCAAGAAAACTGACATGTCTTTAAACTGGCGATAGACACTGGCAAAACGGATATAAGCGATCTCGTCTAAATCAACTAAATCTTCCATCACATACTCACCAATCTGTGTTGTAGAAATTTCATTTTCACCAAGAGCACGAACACGACTTTCCACATGATCGACGATCGTTTCCATCTGATCCATTGTCACTGGTCGTTTTTCAGCAGAACGAATCAAACCCCTTAGGATTTTTTCTCGATTGAATTCTTCACGGGCACCATTCTTCTTAATGACAAGTAGGGGTGCCTCTTCGATACGTTCAAATGTTGTAAAGCGATAGCCGCAATTTTCGCATTCACGACGGCGGCGAATCACACGTCCATCATCGGCTTGTCGACTATCAACTACCCTAGAATTGTTATGATGACATTTTGGACATTGCATAGTTCCACCTCATTTTCTCTCTTATGCGCTTACGTATTTACGTAAAGTCATCGGTTTCTATGATTAATTATAACATGAAATCCGTTGGTACAATAGCCAAAGTGGTTTATTCTGTTCATTTAATACAAAATTTAAATAATGTTATAACTACTGTTTTTTTGAATTTGAAAAAACGGCAGAAATCTTTCTGCCGTTTCATTTCGTTATTTATCTTTCATTTGCAGCAAAGAAACAAAGTCATGCAAATTTGCTGGCTGTTCCATCTGCTGATTGCACCGTTGGCTATCACGGCAAATATAGTTCCCCCGTTTGGTATACGTTCCATCGCCATTGCTTTTCGTCAAAGAAAGAAACATCGAGACATTCCCCTCATGCTGACACAAGGGACAGATTCCTTTCTTGACCTCGGTTGAGACATGACCGTGAAGTCCTGTAAACCCTTCTTCAGTGGCAATGATCATAAACTTGCTTTGACTACCGATATCATCCCAAGAAAGATAGGTGGTCTCTTTTAAATCAACGGAAGCAAAATCAGGTATTTTTAGTTTTTTTACTTTCCGAAACATTTTTTCAATTTGTTTTGTTGTCGGTACCTGAAAGGGTCGGACGTACTCTTTGAGCTCTGTTAACAGCTCATTGCTGCGACTGATCGTCATCCCTGGTTGAAAGAAAGCAGCTAAAATTTCACGTGGCGCTGTTTCTTCTTCAGGAAAAAATTGTTCTATGGCGTCTTTTGTCATCGTTTCAACCGTTTTGATCGTTCGAGGATCATTGACCGATTGATACGTTCGTACTAATTGGTATACTTGATGTTTAATTGAATGAAATTGGTAAGGTTCGATCATAAAAAAGCCTTCTTTCTAATTTTCCGTTTCCTATTGCGGCTGTTCTACTTTCTTGACAGTCGTACACAATGCATAAATAAGCATTTGATGACCACCTCCCAATTTCTTTGCTGCTTTCCATGCGATCTTAATGGATTATAATGAGAGGTTGAGAAATTGTCAACTGTGCAGGTGGTTCTCTTTCAATCTCTCTTTGATCTCATTAACAAAAAATGCCTCGTCTAGAAGACGAAGGCATCCATATTTGTTTATAATTTATCTTCAATTCCTGTGTAATGCTTCAGCTGGTCTGCATCCCGTCGATCATTCGAAGAAATTTTATTTGCATCGGGATTTTCAGCTCGCAATAGTTCTTCGCTGCTGACATTTTCAGGGGTGGTTCGATCATTGCGGGCATCACGCTCATCATTTTGATCATCTAGTTCATTGACTCGTTTTTGATCGTGCTCTTTCTTGATTTGACCTTCTTGTGCTTGTTCTTTCCCAGAGTGGGCAAGTTCTTCATTGTTGGTCCACTCACCGATTTTTTCTTTGGCTTTGCCAACGATCACATCTTTTTCATCTTTAAAAGTACCCATAGTTATCATCCCTCCTGTATACTTTCATCATAACAAGCATTCTGATTTCTGACAAAAGATATGAATACGATACCAAACAGTCAGCAAAATGTTTTTCTTTATGCTATAATATGAGCGATTATTTTCTGAATATTCTTACAACTGGAGGTGAAGAACCTATTTAAGGTTCGACAATAGATGACAATCCTCGATTTCCAACAGGTTTCATTCGTTCGCGACAAGAACTATTTATTAAAAGCGATCAATTGGCAAGTGAAAAAAAATGAGCATTGGGCGATTTTAGGTCTGAATGGTGCTGGCAAAAGTTTATTACTCCAAATGATCACGGGAAGTTTATGGCCTTCTTCTGGTCAACGAACGGTCTTAGGTGAGCGTTACGGAAAAACGTCTGTGCCCGATCTTCAACGGCGCATTGGTTGGGTCAGTTCAGCGCTGCAAAGCAAGTTTTATGGTCGCGATCTTGCCGAAGAGATCGTTCTTTCCGGGCTTTATTCCAGTATTGGTCTTTATGAGTCCTACGAAGAAGAGCAGCTGATCCAAGCAAAGGAGCTTTTGACTGACTTAGGTTTGTCGCATTTGATCCATCGTTCCTATCATGTCCTTTCGCAAGGGGAAAAACAATTTGTCATGATCGCACGTGCCATGATGGCACAACCAGAGATCCTCATTTTGGACGAACCTTGTACGGGCCTTGATTTATTTGCGCGAGAAGAACTGCTAACCCGTCTGCAGGCTTTTTCACAGCTGCCGAATACGCCGACTCTTCTTTATGTTACCCATCATACGGAAGAGCTACTACCGATTTTCACTCATTTGCTGATGTTAAAAAACGGCAAAGTCCACGCCGCTGGTCAACGAGAGACGATTTTTACTGAGGAGGTTCTCACCTCTTTTTATGATCAGCCGATCGTTCTTCACCCCTTTTCCAGCAATCGCGTGATCGTGACCCCAAAATAAATCAGGGCTGGTACTTTGATATTTAACCATTCATAAACGATCGTCTTACTTTCCAAACCAAACAGTTTCCGACATGTTTCAGCGCCAGTTGTTTTTTAGAAATGATAGGGCTAGGTTTGCTATTGAAAGACAAATAGCAGGTTCCCTTTTACTGAAGGGAACCTGCTGTCTTATCTATTTGTTTAAGGATGCTAACCAATCATCGATCTGCTGATTGAGTTGGGCGATCGTTCCTTGATTATCAAAGACAATATCGGCCCGTTGTTTCTTTTTCTCAATGGAAAGCTGACTGTCGATTCGTTGTTGCGCTTCTTGCTCACTCAGTTGATTACGTGCCATCAACCGCTCTTTTTGAAGCGCTTCTGGCACATAAACGACTGCGGTTTGATCCATGTATTGGTCGTAGTCGGCTTCATATAACAAAGGAATGTCAACGATCAACAAGGGCACTTGCTGCTTTTTTTCTTCGATCTGAGACAAAATCTCTTGTCGAATAAATGGCGACAGCGTCTGATTCAGCAAGCGACGTTTTTCTGGATCATTAAATATCAGGGCACCGAGGGTTTGCCGATCCAGGTGTCCGTCATCGGTCAAAATCTGCGGACCAAAGGCTTGCGTCACCGCCTGCAAGCCCTCCGTATTCGGTTCAACGACTTCTCTGGCGATGATATCGGCATCAATAATCGGTAAGCCCAGTGAGCGAAAATGCGCGACTGCGGTACTTTTCCCAGTGGCGATCCCGCCAGTGACCCCTAAGACAAAGCTCATTTGCTGGACCTCACATGCAATTTTTGGCACTGAGGACAAAAGTGCGTCCCCCGTTGGGCAACTTTGGTCTTGACGATTGGTGTCCCGCATCGCTCGCAAGGATTGCCCGTTTGGCCATAGACATTTAATGACATTTGGAATTTTCCTGCTTCGCCCAACGCATTGAGATAGGTCCGAATGGTTGTCCCCCCTGCTTCAACGGCGCGTTCCAAGACATCGATGATCGCTTGATGCAACACGTTGGCTTCTGCTGGAGTTAGCGAATCTGCTGGTTGTTCAGGATGGATCTTCGCTTGCCATAGCGCCTCATCTACATAAATATTGCCCAAACCAGTCACAAGTTTTTGATCTAACAAAAGGGGTTTGATGGCTTTTTTAGACCGCTTCAATCCTTGTTCAAATGCTTCCAATAAAAACAATTCAGGCTTAGGCTCAGGACCTAATTGCATGATGCCTTTATAGGCTGCGCTTTGGTCTTTATCCACTAAAGTCATACGACCAAATTTTCTTACATCATGGTAATTTAACTGACTGCCATCTGTAAAATGGAAAATAACATGCGTATGCTTATCGACAATCGGGTCTGACTCAAAATACTCGTACTTGCCTTCCATTCGTAGATGAGAGATCAGATCATAATCTGTCAATTTAAAAATCAAAAATTTTCCACGTCGTTCAAATTTTTCAAACCGTTGCCCTTTCAACAGTGCCGAAAAGATCGGCACTTCAGGACTTTCGATGATTCGCGGCCAAAGGATCTCGACCGATTCGATCGTTTTATTTAAAACAAGTTTTTCAAGTCCTTTGCGGACCGTTTCAACTTCTGGTAATTCAGGCACCTCTGTTCACCTCATTTATTTTGCATCGTACCATGTTTTGCCCCAATTGCTGTCTGTCAGTAAAGGGACATGCAATGCAACGGCTTGCTCCATCACTTCTTTCACTAAAGCGTCAAGACGAGGCAATTCAGATTCAGGTACTTCAAAGACTAGTTCATCGTGTACTTGCAGCAGCATCGTTGCTGCTAATTTTTCTTCTTTCAAACGTTTCGCCAAATCGATCATGGCAATCTTTAAGATATCCGCCGCACTGCCTTGGATCGGTGTATTGATGGCGGTTCTTTCCGCAAAAGTCCGAATATTGAAATTGCGCGAATTGATATCAGGTAGGTAACGACGGCGATGATACAAGGTTTCAACGTACCCTTTGTCCTTCGCCTCACGAACCACATCCTCCATATACGTTTTCACACCAGGATATTTTTCAAAATACGTATCAATGTATTGTTGGGCGGCTTTTCTGGTGATTCCTAGATTCTGGGATAAGCCATAATCGGAAATACCATAAACGATACCGAAGTTGACCGCTTTGGCTTGACGACGCATATTTGGGGTCACATCTTCTGCTTTTTCGATACCAAAGACTCGCATCGCTGTGCTTGAGTGGATATCTTGACCTTCGATAAAGGCTTCTTTCAAATGGGTATCATCTGAAATATGTGCCAACACTCGTAATTCGATTTGAGAGTAGTCAGAAGAATAGATCACCCAATCAGCTTCTCGTGGCACAAAGGCTTCACGGATCTTTCGACCTTCTTCTAAACGAATCGGAATGTTTTGCAGGTTCGGATCGACAGAACTTAATCGACCAGTTTGGGTCAAGGTTTGTACATATCGTGTATGGACTTTGCCATCCCCTTGGATCACTTTTAATAAGCCTTCTACATAGGTTGATTGGATCTTAGCGATTTGACGATAAGTCAAAATGTCTTCAACGATCGGTGCTTGCTCTTTTAGTTGTTCTAACACATCGACTGCTGTCGAATAGCCAGTTTTGGTTTTTTTGATGACTGGTAAGCCCATTTTTTCAAATAAGATCACACCCAATTGTTTCGGTGAGTTTAAATTGAAGGTTTCACCAGCTTCGGCATAGATTTTTTCTTCAATTTCATGCAACCGTTGCGCAAATTCGCCCTTCATCTGATGCAAGCGAGACGCATCCACTTTGATTCCAGTAATCTCCATATCAGCTAAAATCATTGATAAAGGCAATTCCATTTCTTCAAATAGCGCTGTTTGATTCTTCGCTGCCAATTCTTCCGTAAGCTTTGGTGTTAGGTTCGTAATCGCTGCTACTTTACGGGCTAAATGAGCAAAGAAGTCTTCCTCATCCGCTGGCAGACCTTTTTTCGCTCCTTTTCCATAAATCGCTTCATCCGATTGGATCGCATCATAGCCATAGTGAGCGGCAACACCTGCGATGTCATTATTCGTATCATTCGTGTCTAAAAGATAAGCTGCCAATAAAACATCAAAAGCGATTCCTTTTGGTGCTGTCGTGTATCGGTTTAATGCCACGTACGTGCGTTTGGCATCATAGACGAATTTTTTACGTTCCTCGTCTTTTAACCAATTGGTAAAGACTGGACTTTCAAACAATTCTTCACGATTGCTGACATAAATTTTTTCTTGATTGCCCCAAGCAACACCGACGATGTCTTCCAAATGATAGTTATCCCCCATCATCTCGACATACAATGCTGTGTCTCCTTGGAACATATCTTCTGTAACTTCTTCAACGACCGAAAATAAAATGTCTTCCATCTCAACTGGTTCAGCTGTAATCTGCAACTTCTCTAAGAAGCTATTAAAGTTCATTTCTTGGTAGAATGGCACCAATTTCTCTAAATCTTTGCCTTCATATTTCAGTTTGTCGACATCGACCTCAATGGGCGCATCCACATCGATGGTTGCTAACTGTTTTGAAAGAAAGGCGATCTCACGGTCATTGATCAGGTTTTCTTTCATCTTACTTTTTTTCATTTCATCGATGTGTTCATAGATCCCCTCAACGGAGCCATATTCCTTCAATAGCTTGATGGCTGTCTTCTCACCAATTTTGGTGACACCAGGAATATTATCGGAAGCATCGCCGGCTAGTCCTTTCATGTCAATGATTTGTAAAGGCGTTAGGCCGTCATATTTTTCAGCCACATGAGCGGGCGTATAACTTTCAATTTCGCTAACTCCTTTGACCGTAATGTCAACTTTCACGTGCTCCGTTGCCAGCTGGGTCAAATCGCGATCGCCAGATAAAACGACGACATCAAACAGCTCTTTGTCGACTTTATTTGCCAATGTGCCAATGATATCATCGGCTTCATAGTTATCTAATTCGTAATATTGAACACCTAACGCGTTGATCAATTCGCGAATGTAAGGCATTTGTTCTTTAAATTCCCCAGGGGTTTTTGAACGTCCGCCTTTATAGTCTTCATACATCGCTGTCCTGAAGGTGGTTTTTCCAGCATCAAAAGCCACTAAAACATGTGTTGGCTGTTCTTTTGCCATCACATTTTCAAACATAGTATGAAACGCATAGATGGCATTTGTGTGCAGCCCATTGGCATTTTTAAACCGTTCTAATGAATTATGCAACGCAAAAAACGCGCGAAAAGCCACACTATTTCCATCAACGAGTAGTAATTTATTTTTTGGCATTTGATTACTCCTTTTCTCAAAAAGTTCCTCTTTATTCTATCAAAGAACGGGCACAAAAGCGATGAATTGCTTTGTTTTCTCTCTCATTTTATACAAAAAAAAGGCGAGTTTCCTCGCCCTTTTTTTAGTTGTTTTTTCCAAAGATTCGCAATAACGCAAGGAATAAGTTGATAAAGTCCAAATATAGTTGTAATGCCATGAAAACGGCCACTCCTGTATTTGCGCCACCATTCGTTGCGAAGTATACATTGCGGATTTGCTGATTGTCATAGGCGGTGATCCCCATAAAGACAAAGACGGTCACGATCGATAAGAAAAAGTCAACCGGTTGACTGCGTAAAATAAATACATTCAAGAGCGTCGAGATGATGATCCCGATCAACAGACCATAGCCGATACGACCAACTACACTTAGATCCCGTTTGGTCATGATCCCAAATGCTGACATGACACCAAAAGTGACAGCTGCTGAAACAAATGCTCCCACGATCGATCCAAAGTCATAGATCATCAGTGTCACAGACAAGGTCAATCCATTCAAGAGCGAATAGACTAAAAAGCCAGCAACGGTCAAGGACGGATTTTTCTGCGCCTTCACCCCTAATACAATAACTAGAATGATCTGTAAGATCCAAAGACCAGTAAACCCTAGCGGAAAGTTGTCAATAAATTGCAGGGTTTGCGCTTGAAAGACTTCCCCAAATATATAGGCTGAGATCGCACTGATCGCAAGCCCAACGCCGAAGAATAAATACACTTTTGAATAAAAGCGATTTAAGCCTTGGGCTTGGACGGTTTCATTATTTAAATTATTCATCTTGTTGTTCCTCCTCATTTTCTGCTACTGCTTTTGGCGGCTGGACCATGACCACAGCATCTAAAATACGATGATCTTCTGTGTTGATCGCTTCAACCGAAATAGTTACCACGTCTTTCATTTTATCCACTTTGATCACTTCGAATTCAAAGGTCAACGTTTCATAATGATATACAGGTTCAATAAAGTTTACCGAAAAATTGACTACATGAGAGCCAGGACCAGGCAAATGTTTCGATACGGCACTGGTAATGATCCCCATCAACATAATGGATGGTACGATGGGACGCTGGTACTCAGTTTTTTGTGTGTAGTCATGTTGTATATACAAAGGATTGGCATCATTAGTCAGCCCTAAATATAACAGCAGTTGATTGTCTTCGATCGATTCTGTTAAGGATAACGAATCGCCTTCCTCGATATCTTCAATACTTTTTCCTATTTTTCGCGGTTTCCCTATATTCAAAATTTAATTCCTCCAAAAAGAATAGTTTCATCTGAGTATATTCTATCAGATGCCGACAAAAGTGCAAGTTCGCGGTGCTGCTTTTGCAAAAACTTCAGATGTAAAAAACTCTTGCAGCAAACACGCCACAAGAGTCTTTGATTACAATACGTTACGAGTTGTATTGCTTAATAGTTTTTCATAGGCTGTCTCAAATTTTTGCACATCGCCTGCTCCCATGAAAATCACGACAGCGTTTTGATGATCCAATAGCGGAGATACGTTCTCTTCTTTGATCACAGTTCCGCCTTTTTGAATTTTCTTGCCTAGATCTTCAATTTTAACATCTCCTCGTGATTCACGAGCAGATCCAAAAATGTCACATAGATAGACATGGTCTGCGAGATCCAATGCTTCCGCAAATTCATCCATCAAAGCGATCGTGCGGGTAAAGGTATGTGGCTGGAAGACAGCAATAATTTCTTTCTCTGGATATTTTTGACGAGCGCCATCGATCGTTGCTTTGATTTCTGCAGGATGGTGGGCGTAGTCGTCCACGATCGTCATATCCGCCACGATTTTTTCGCTAAAGCGGCGTTTCACTCCAGGAAATGAAATCATCTCAGCAGCAACTTCTTTCATATCCAATCCTTCTTTGTAAGCCACAGCGATCACACTTAATGCGTTGTTGATGTTGTGCTGACCAAACGCTGGCAAGACAAAATGGCCAATATTTTCACCATGGATAAAGACGTCGAACTCTGAACCTTGGGTGGTGCGTTCAATATTTTTTGCTTGGACATCGTCGTTATCGTTGACGCCGTAATAGTAGATTGGGACATCGGCTTCAAGTTTACGCAAGTATTCATCATCACCAAAAGCAAAGATGCCTTTTTTCACTTGACTTGCCATCGATTGAAAGGCTGAGAAGACATCCTCGATCGAGTGGAAGTAGTCTGGGTGATCAAAATCGATGTTGGTCATGATTGCATAATCCGGTGAATACGCTAAGAAATGACGACGGTATTCACAGGCTTCAAATGAAAAGAATTCCGCATCAGGTTCCCCATGACCAGTCCCATCGCCAATCAAGAAACTTGTTGGACGGATGCCGCTTAAGACATGAGAAAGCAATCCTGTCGTACTGGTTTTCCCGTGAGAACCGGTCACCGCAATACTCGTATAGGGCTGAATGAATTGGCCAATAAAGTCATGATAACGAGTAACTTCTAAACCAAGTTCTTTTGCCCGTACGATTTCTTCGTGGGTGTCAGGGAAAGCATTCCCTTGGATAATGACCATTTCTGGTTGAATGTTTGCTTTATCGAAAGGCAACAATTTGATCGCTGCTTTTTCTAGATCACGTTGAGTGAAGAAATATTCTTCCACATCAGAGCCTTGTACTTGGTAGCCTTTTTCGTGCAGAATCAAAGCCAATGAACTCATACCGGAACCTTTGATTCCAACAAAATGATGTATTTTTTTTTGATTTTCCATTATTATAATCCTCTTTTCTCAAATCCGCGTCGTAAAAAAACGCGTGTATTGACAAATATCAGGTTGTCACACGACCTACATTATCATACAAAATGAAAAAAATAGCAACGAGTTTTATTTTTCGACTTGACTTTTCTCATCATTTCCTATTTCTAGCAAACGTCCACGACATTTTCCACAAACATATTTTTTGATATCCACACGTCGCTGCCGCCGAATCTCGCAGCCGCAATTTTGGCATCGATAGCGATGTTTGGCTGTCCTTTTGGCAGGAGGTGCATAACGCAAGCCTCCCGTTCTTGCCAGCAATGCTTTAAAGGCAGGATCTTGGTGACGGTGACCAAGACCTGCTAAGTGCAAATGATAATGACACAATTCATGCATGATAATGCCGATAAAAACCTCCATCCCGTGTTCTGTGAGCATGGTTGGATTGAAATCCAAGTGGTGATCACTTAGATGGTAGCGGCCACCGGTTGTTTTTAAGCGAGAATTAAACACCGCTCGATGCGTGAATGGTTTGTTGAAAACAGACAGCGACAGCTCTTCCACCAAATGCTGCAGTTCTTGTTGGGTCATTTTGCATTTCCCGGATCGACCATGGTTAAACTGATACGGCCTTTTTTGACATCTACTTGCTCGATCCAAACGGTTACGACAACACCGACGGAAACAACGTCTTTCGGATGCTTTACAAACGAACGGCTCAGCTTCGACAAATGCACCAGTCCATCTTGTTTGACACCGATATCGACGAAAGCACCAAAGTCGATCACATTTCGAACCGTTCCCTTCAGTTCCATTCCCGGTTTTAGGTCCTCCATACTCAACACATCTTTACGCAATAATGGCGCTGGCATTTCATCACGCATATCGCGTCCAGGCTGCATTAACGCCTTTAGGATATCCGTGATGGTTTCTTTACCGACTGACAATTTTGCGGAAAGCTCCGCTGGGCGTAGTTGGGCAAGTTTCGCTTTATTTTCTTCCATTTGCTCTTTCCCTAGCTCCGCTAAAGAAATACCCGCGATCGCCAAAATTTCTTTGGCAGTGTCATAACTTTCTGGATGGATCCCGGTATTGTCCAAAATGACTTTTCCGCCAGGTATCCGCATAAAGCCGATCGCCTGTTCATAAGCTTTTGGTCCTAAGCGAGGGACTTTTTTCAGTTGATTCCGCTGCGTAAATACACCATTTTCTTCTCGATAAGTCACGATATTTTGAGCAGTGGTTTTATTTAAACCAGCTACATGCTGCAAGAGTGCCGCACTTGCGGTATTGACGTCAACGCCAACTTGGTTGACAACAGTCTCAACAACAAAATCCAATTGTTCAGCGAGGCGTTTTTGCGAAACGTCATGCTGGTATTGTCCGACGCCCACGGATTGTGGATCAATTTTGACTAATTCTGCCAAGGGATCTTGCAGACGGCGGCCAATACTGATAGCGCTGCGTTCTTCCACTTGCAGATCAGGGAATTCTTGACGAGCGATCGGACTGGCAGAATAAACAGAAGCGCCTGCCTCATTCACGATCACATAATATACTTCTTGATCGATCAATTTTAATTGTTCAGCGACGAATTGCTCTGATTCCCGACTCGCAGTCCCATTACCGATTGCGACCATCTCGACTTTATAGGTTTGTAATAAGCGACGAAACGCTGGTCCGGCAGCTTCTCGCTTATTCATAGGCGCTGGTTTATGAGGATAGATCACTTCGATCGCTAGTACTTTTCCAGTCTCATCAATGACGGCTAGTTTACAGCCTGTACGATACGCTGGATCAAAACCTAAAACGACTTTGCCCTTCAATGGCGGCTGCAGCAACAGATTGCGAAGATTTTCTCCAAAAATCGCAATTGCTTGTTCGTCAGCTTTTTCTGTCAATTCATTGCGGATCTCTCGTTCGATGGCTGGTGAAATAAACCGTTTCAGCGCATCAGCAGCTGCAGCTTCAACAAAACCGGCTGCGGGTGAATCCCTATTCGTGATCAATTTGCGACGTAGGTAATCCATGATTTTTTCTTCATCTGCCACAAGGGCGACCTTCAAGATGTCTTCTTGTTCCCCACGATTAGTGGCTAAAATTCGGTGGGATACCATCTTATTGATAGGATGCTGGAAATCGTAATACATTTCATAAACGCCTTTTTCATCTTTTTCAGCATTTTTGACCGTGCTTTGATACAGTCCTTTGTTTGTGTAATAGCTGCGGATCCAACTACGAAACTCTGCAGTATCACCAACGCCTTCTGCAATGATCTCGTGCGCGCCTGCTAAGGCATCTTCTACAGTAGGAACAGCATCACTGATAAATTCGGCCGCTTTTTCTTGAACGTCACCTGCTTTTGGGAAGCTTAACAGCCACTGAGCAAATGGTTCCAAGCCGTTCTCTTTGGCGATCGTCGCTTTGGTGCGTCGTTTTTGTTTATAAGGACGATACAGGTCTTCGACGGCCTGCATTTTTGTCGCAGCTAAAATCGCCTGTGATAGTTCAGGCGTTAGCTTTTCTTGTTCTTCTATCAAACGCAAAACCTCTTGCTTGCGTTTCTCTAAGTTTTCTAAGTACTGGTATCGCTCTTCAATTTCTCGAATCTGAACTTCGTCAAGTCCATTCGTCATTTCTTTACGGTAGCGGGCAATAAAGGGGACGGTATTTCCTTCTTGCAATAACTGCAACACCGTACTGATTTGTTTTTGGGTAAAAGCGGTTAATTCTTGTTTTACTAAATCAAGTACCTCTTGATTCATTTCTGCCATTTGTTCTCACCTTTCCTTTGTTGCTTTTGCTATTTTAACATAAAAAAGACAGCCATTGAGCGAACAAGATTGCACGAAAACAATGTTGCTTTCGCGACTCTTGTTATGGCTGCTTCTGTCTTTTCTCAAAAAGACTTTTAAAAGTCTGGTTGCCAAGGACCTGCTAAATTTTGGTATTCGATGTCCTGAACGATCCCTTTGTCATCAAAAATCACGCCATGCACCGATCCACCAAATACTGCCCCGCCATCGATGCCGATTTTGTCGTCTTGTTGCCATAGATCCGTCGTCTGCATATCTCCATGCAGCATGGGCGTGATGGTATGGCCAAAAACGATCGTTTTTCCTGTACGGTTTTTTCCTTTATGAAACGGCTCGCGAATCCAGATAAAATCATGGTCTGCGGTCTTACGCCAATCTTTTTTACTTAAATCCACGCCCGCATGAACAAAGAGATACTTTCCCCATTCGTAATAAAGCGGTCGCTCCATCAAAAACTCTATTAAGTCTCGATAGCTACTGCGGATCATTAAGGCGATTTCCGTCGGCGAATACTCCTCAGTAGCGCCTGTATGCAAAAGACTTTCAATCGTTTCTTTGCCGCCATTGCGTACGTAAGCGGCAAACCAATCCTCAGGGGCATTTAGAAATTGCAGAAAATACTCTTCGTGATTGCCGCGTAAATAAATCGCTTGGTATTCTTCGACTAACTTTTTTCCCAGAAAAAAACACTCTTTTGACTTCGGCCCCCGATCATTTAAGTCACCAATCAAAAGCAGCTGATGGAGCTTAGGGTCATAATCGGTAAGAAGTTTTTTAAACAGATCGGCCATTCCATGAATATCACTGATTGCATATAGATAGTTTTGCATAGTCATTTCCTCCTTAAAGGCAATTGATTCTCTTGTTATCAATTTTAGACCTTTGCCTGTAAAATGTCTTGCAATAAAACGAAAAAACCAACCATTTGTCCTGAACAGTACGACAACATAAAGTCGGGTTCAAAAGGACGAATGATTGGTTACGATCGACAAAAGCTATTTTCCTGATACAGCAAAATAATTGCCATCCGGATCGGCAAAATTGAAAACCAGTTGTTCTTCCATCTGAATCAATTCACCCACTTCTGCTTCCATCTCTAAAAGCTTCTTATAAAGTATCGTAATATCTTCTGCAAAAAACATGATCGATGGGGAATTCAAAGCGACTTCAGGTGAATGTGTTTCGATAAACTCACGGTCATATAAGACAAAATGTGCCTCCGCCTCTTTTGATGGCGCGATTTCAACGACGGATGTTCCATCAACGGTTTGTTGTTCAATGATCACAAACCCTAGTTCTTGCCAAAACTCAACTGCTTTCGTCACATCGTCAACGTATAGCATCACTTGCATTTGATTGGAAAACAATGGGCATCCCTCCTATTTCTCGTTATTCGTCTGCTTCCTTCGCTTCTTGCGCAGCGTTCGAATTGGTATTAAAGTTCAATTGTAAACCTGGTTTGTCGGTCACGATCTCTGTCACTTCATAAGTCAAGCGTTTGACGATATCAAACAAGGGCTCAACCAAGCGATCAGTTTCGGCTTTCGTCAAATCCTCTCCAGAATTGACTTTGCGATTCAAAATATGATTGACTTGTCCGACACGTCCTGACAAAACGTAATCAGGGAACACCAATTGGAATTCTAAGCGGGCACCAATAATACTGTTTTTTTCCATATATTCTTCATCTTTGACTTTTAACGGCGCAAAGCCGACATTCAATTTTGTTTCCATTTCTTTGTCTTTCGGTTTCATATCAAAATGATATGCTTCAACGATCGGTTGTTGTCTTTTTAATTCCACTAGATTCACACTCCTTATTTAAAAGTATAGCATAACCTTTTCTTTGATCCTACTGTATTCTTTAGACAATAAAAAAAGGCTCTATAATTTATGGGACTGATGAATCAGAATTGATTCTTCAGCCCCATTTTC